>Ga0209094_1000021_pt1 | contig 173849 bp, 166 predicted proteins | sample COGITO_mtgs_1004_2_FD_184790 | JGI IMG/M metagenome (GOLD analysis project Ga0209094, IMG submission 184790) | Pelagic marine microbial communities from North Sea - COGITO_mtgs_100430 (SPAdes) (version 2) | ecosystem: Environmental > Aquatic > Marine > Epipelagic ... | reverse complement strand
CAAAATTCAAAGTTCTATTACCTATGCACAGCAAAAGACCAAACCCAGTATTGATTCTTTAAACAGTTCTTCTTTGAGTATAAAATCATTGTACAGCATCAACAGAAAAATGAGGGTAGGTTTGCATGTTTCTGGGATGATGTTTAAGTCTGGTGGTTTTAAATACGAAAGTGGATGCTCTTTTGAATGGCAAGCTACTAAGTCATCTGCTTTTAAATTGGAAGGGACCTTGGGTAAAATTCATCAAATGTGGGGTTTTGAAAACCAATTTGTTAGAAGTGCAATGGCAAGCTGGTTGCTGAGTTTTTGATGAAAGAATTATGTTGCCAATTTTCATATTTAGTCTTAGCAATAGAGTCTTAATCCATAGAAAACTTTAATAAATAAGAACTTTCTTGACGGATAAATAACTTCTATGCTCTTTTGAGATAGATCCTTCTTTGAGCATTTCAGAAATCCAACTTTATCTATTGATGTCAGGTAATTGGCTTAATTGCATCAAGTACTTCCTTTTTCTTATAATAAACTCGAACTGAATTTTCAATACAATATCCCTTTAACTTTCCTTCCTTTGTATACCTCCATAAAGTTGAAGCGTTAATTGATAATAAGTCAGCGGTTTGTTCTCTCGTTAATAGCATGTCCTCGTCTTCTCTATTTCCTAAAAGCTCTATAATTTTATTAAAACTCGGCTCAATTTTTTCTAATAATAATCTTTGAAACTCATCTGGCGAAGTTGCAACAAATTGTATATTTTTATTTTCCATTCTATTTATTGTTAATTAGACTTGTATATTTTCTGGTACAAAAATAGAGACGCAAAATTTTTTTTTGGCTGATTCGACCAATTATTACTCTAAGTATAACTATAAGTAAACTATAAGTGCTGATTTACTGCACTTTAAGGGTTTGCGGTATTTTCGAACTCATCAGCTATTTCTCTCAATATTTTTACAAGACTAGTTCGTTCTGATTTATTATTAATTGCCTTTGCATAATCTTTAAAAGCACTGATTTTAAAATTTGCATCGTATTGATTTGATGCTTTACCTTTGTTATCTAGTCTTGAGTTAACTAATTGCAATAGTTCAATTATACTAGTTCTATCTTTAGTTGTTATTAATTTTTTATCAATTAGTCTATAAATTAGGAATGAAATGGTATTTGAATTAAATTCAATCACCTTTTCAATAGGTGCTACAATATTCTCAGTGACGCTCTCACCTAAGAATTTTCTAAAATGAATGGTCTCAAAAGTTGATACACCAATACCATGCGCTGAAATATACCTTCCAAACAAACAATAATTATAGGTCAAAACTAAAAGTAAATTCTTTAGCAATGCTACTTTACACTCATCCTTCTCCAAGTATTTGTCATTGAGAAATTCTTTTACACCTTTGGAGTTTCTAAAATCTACCATTTCAATTGCTTGATTCACTTCTGAATCCATAAAATCTTGAATGAAATTTTCTTTTGAAAACAAAACCTCTTTTTCAAAATATAAAGCAATTACTTTATTTAGAAATTCGTTTTCCAATGATGCTTTGCCATCAATTATTTCAAATTCTTCACTTTGATAAGTATTCTCCCAAAATGGCCACTTTTTAAATAGTTCATTCACAATAGACTTATACTTTAATTCATTATTCGATTGGTCATATTTCCTAAACTGATTATCAAATTTGATAAACAGTTTTTTTATAGCCAAATCTAAATGACTATTAGATTCTTTCTCTGCCCTATTAAATACTTCTTGCCAATCCGTCTCAACTTTCATTATTTTTATAATTTACTTAATTTCTATTGCATATATTGAACTAGGTCTAATGCCCTATCTTCATTACTTTTCCCAATGTATTTCAAAAGCATTTGTTCCGTAGAGTGACCTGTTGCGTACATTATACTTGGAGTTGGCATCTTCCCATAATTATTTGATGCAAAACTTCTTCTTCCAATGTGAGAAGTTATCAGCTCATATTTACAAAATTTTCCACTTGTCTTTCTTTTTGTTTTAGAATCTATTTTAGAACCACTTACAATTTGTGTCAAACCAGCCATTAGGCATACTGTCTTTATATTTTCATTGTACCTCTGGTCAGAAATTCTTTTAGGGAATTCTCCATTCCTTTTTTCTAGTATTTTTAGGATTTTAGGACCCAAAGGCAATTTCATCTCTTTTTTTGTCTTTTGTTGAGTGAACTCAATCATTAAAACTTTTTTCTCCGGATTTATCTCAACTTCTGTCAACATACCCCGCCTAAATCTTAAAAAATCAGAAACTCTTTGACCTGTGTAACAACTTATTAACAGCCAATCTCTTGCATTATCTAGATTTACCTTCTCAAATTTAACCTTTTCTATTTGCTCTAGCTCTACTGAATTAAGAATTACAAATTTAATTTTCTCAGTATACCCTTTTATAGCATCTATTTGAAGACTTGTTTCAATTCCATTAATACGCGCATCCCTACACACTGTTTTTAAATATTTAATGGCACGCCCAGTTGTATTAGGCATATACTTTTTTTGCACCTTACAAAAAATTTCGAACTTTGTTATAAAATCTAAATCTACATCCTTGACAAAATAAATTTTGGATTTTTGCTTTTGAATTTCCTCAATATTCCTTCTAATAACATTATATTTGGTAAGATTAGTAATACCAATTTTCCCCAATTCATATTGTTCGCGTTTCTTTTCTATATAAAAGTTAATATAGTTTACCAATAAAGATTTATCAGCTTGATCTACTTGGGATTTAATTTCATCATTAACAATTATTCTGTCCAACTCATCAATACATAATGTATCATTAGCAACAATTCTATTGATATTAAGCATAATTTTAGATTGAAGAATATCTAGCTTTTCATTAACTAAAGTACTAATATCAGAACTAGTAGCTCTAACCCTTCCTTTTGTTGGATTCCAATTAGTTGGATTCACAAAAATTTCAGTAGGAACAGTATAGTCATATTTTCTACCATTTTTTATCCGAACATAAACTTTTGAAGGATTTTTCTTTGATCTTACTTTGAAATTTATTGTTGCCATATTTTCAACCACAAACATACATAATTTGTCCCACATTTGTCCCACATTTTAAAAGATGTTTAAAATTGCATACAATTGCATATATTAAAAATTATTATTCTATTAGCTGATTTGCAATTATTTATACTGATTTTATTTTGATTTTCAGATAGTTGGAGTTTAGATAAACACTATATTTCGAATCCCTCTCTCACCGCAAAAGAAAAACCCATGCGCCAATTGGCGGATGGGTTTTTTAGTTTTCTAAACGTTCAAAATTTATTTTGATAAGTGAAGGAAAACTAAAAGACGAGTGCGGAGCACGCAAGGTTTTTTATGATTGTACAGGTCATCCATTGAGGGTTCATGGAACATAATCCCTATTTCACAGTAATTCTCAGGTCTAAAAGTACACATTATAGTTTTTTCAAAAATTGGTGTGTCAAATAATTAGGTTGCCAACATATCAGATTGAATGAATACTTTTATTCTTTCCGCCAAAAAATCCATATTAACTTTTTCAATGGGGTGTGATGAGTCAGGAATTTTTGAAAAGGTTGCCTGATGAATCCAACGCTTAACAGTTAATGTTTCTTCCTCGCTTACCAGCTGATCGTGTTCTGCCAATAACAATTGCACAGGACATTTAATTTGTTTCATTACTGCTTCCTGTATAGGATTTTCTGCGCCTAAAGTATGCATGAAATCAGCTGTCCGTTTTAATAAGTCAGCCCAATGTACACCATGTCTTTTTTGCATAACTGCTGCAAAAAGAGGAACTTTCTCGCGAATTTTTACAGCATTCAAGTTTTTTGTCTCATTCAATGCAATTTCAGCATTCCAAAACATTTTCGTTCCTAAGGTAGTTATACTTTTGATTGAAGCATTTCCCTCTGCTGCTGCAAGCATTGCAATGAAACCACCCATACTGTGACCAAAAATATGTACCTTTTTATCAATGGATTCAATAAAAGTATTGAGCTCCTGAATAAATCCAGCAACAGTAAAAGGCAGGTTTAAATTTGCTTTATGACCATGTCCGCTAAACTCAAATAGATAAACTTCAAAATCATTTTTTAAAATTTCTTGTAAACAAACCAGTTGATCGGCAGCTCCAAGTGCTCCATGCAATAAAATGAGTCTCTCCAAAACTTTTTCTTTTAATTGAAATACAAATTTATATTAAGTGGATTGCGATGGCAAGAAAAAAAATATTTCGCTAAAAATCAACCATTGAATAATCAATATTACACTTTTTCATAAGCCTTAAAATGTTTCATATAAAAGAAAATTATCCTTGCAAACGGCTTCTAATATTCACTTTATCTAAAAAAGTAAAATAAAAGCATAACACCCTCTATAATACACCTTTAGCAAAAAAAGTATTGAAAATATTTGTTTAAAACAATTGTATTATTTTTGAACTATAAATTGTATATTTACCGCGTTTTATGAAAAAATTAATTTTATTTTCGTTTTTATTAATTGCATCCACTCACCTTTTTGCACAAACAAAAACTTATGGTATGCTAAAAAAAGTACCTGGCAATGATGAAAATGGATACGTTTTATTTTCGTCTCAAGGAGGTGACAGCACTTTTTTGATGGATAAATGCGGGCAATTGGTGCATGTGTGGGGGCAAAAATACACCCCTGCCTACTCCTGCTATTTATTGCCCAATGGAAATCTTTTAAAAACTGGTATTATCAAAGACCCCATTTACGGTTTGTGGGCGGGTAGAGGTGGTTTGGTTGAGGAATACGACTGGGACAATAATTTAGTATGGCGGATGCCTGTAATTAATGACACCATATCACAACACCATGATATATACCCATTGCCTAATGGAAATATTTTAGTTATCGCTTGGCATTCAATAAACAGAGCTAGAGCAGAAGCTTTAGGAAGGCTTCCACAATATATTCCAATGGATTTTGGGGAGCGTTCAAATCAATTATGGAGTGAACGTATTATTGAATTAAAAAAGATAGGCAAAGACAGTGCAGAGATAGTTTGGGAATGGGATATCCTTGACCACATTATACAAGATGTCGATTCAACCTTGCCGAATTATGGAGACGTCTCTTTGCATCCTGAGTTAATGAATATCAACTATGGTCACCAACAAAATACGGCTGATTGGTTGCATGCAAATGGGATAGCCTATAATGCCGACAAAGATCAAATAGTGTTGTCATGCCACAATCAATCCGAAATATGGGTTATAGATCACAGCACTACTACCCAAGAAGCTGCTTCGCACAGCGGAGGTGCACAAAACAAAGGAGGTGATATTCTTTACCGATGGGGTAATCCTGCCGCCTACAAACAAGGTCATGACAGTGATAGAATACTTTTTCAACAGCACAACCCACATTGGATTCCAAATGGATATCCGGATGAAGGTAAAATAATGATTTTTAACAATGGGAATGGCCGTGACTCAGATTATTCATCTGTTGAAGTTATCAGTGTTCCAGACTTTAATGATCCTAATTATGGTGTAAATTTACCCTATGAACCCGCCAATAGCGATTGGACTTATAAAGATTCAGTTCCAACCAATTTTTTCTCGAGAATTATTTCTGGTGCCAATAGATTGCCAAATGGCAATACCTTGATTTGCAGCGGAGTGGAGGGAAAGTTTTTTGAAGTTACACCTAAAGGAGAAAAAGTGTGGCAGTATCAAAATCCTGTTGCAGGAATGAACAAAAGGACGGATGGTTCACCATTGGTTAATGCCAGCGTTTTTAGATGTGAATTTTATCCCAGTAATTATCCGGCATTTACAGGAAAAGCACTTACCCCAATGGGCCCTATAGAACGCAATTCTATACCCTATACCTGCAATACAGAATACATTGCGCCTACTTTAGTTAGAAAAATACCTTTAGACAATGCTAATGGGGTTATGTCTACAACAGAAATAGCATTGGAATTTAGTGAAGTAATTTTAAAACGCGATACTGGAAATATTGTAATTTATAAGGATGGGATCTTGTTTGATCAATTGTCATTCGCGTCCCCAAATATTATTGTTGAAGGTAACTTTTTATACATTAGACCTTCAAAAGAAATACCACCCAATGCACACATTGCCATTGCAGTTAGTACAAAAATTGTTAGAGACTCCTCCTTTAATATTTACTTGCCTGGTATTGACAGTGTTGATTGGCAATTTAACACCATTACCCCAACTCCGATTTTTAGACGTGAATATCCTGCTAATGCAAGTTTTAATGTTGATCCAAAAACGGATTTGAAAATAATTTTTAGCGAAAAGGTTTTCAAAAACCCAACGGGAAAAATCTCACTTTTTGAAAATAAAATATTTAAGGAAGTTATACATATTTCGAGCAATCAGATTTTAGTCAATGATTCAGAAGTAATCATTAAACCGACATTGCCTTTTGCTTTAGGAAAAAACATAGAGGTACTCATTGATACTTGTTTCATTAATAAGTACAATATCAATAATGATTCTGTAAAGTTGGGAATGTGGGTATTTACAATAACTGAAATTCCCAAAATTGTAAAAACATTTCCACTGCACAAAAGCGTGAATAACACACCAAATACGCAGATAGACTTGATGTTTAACAAACAGGTTCACTTTGAACCCAACACCTATGTTTTCATTTATCAAAATGATGTGCCCTTTGACACACTGTCTATTGCCAATAAAATAGCTAACCAAGAATCAAACAGTGTTGTATTAAAATCCAATAAAACCTTTGCTTTGGGCAGCAAAGTTTCTGTAAGCATGGCTGGCAACGTTTTTAAAGATAATTTTAACTTGTTTGCTGAAAAGCTTGACACTAGTGAATTTTACTTTTTTATACAGGAAACTTCCAATGTAATAAACATTGAAAAACAAAGTCTTACCTTATTTCCTAATCCTTCTGACGGGAAACTTTATCTTGAAAGTCCTATTGAAATTAACAGTCTTAAACTTTATGACAGCCACGGTAAATTGGTTCTAAAACTCAATCCCAACATGCGTGAATTTGACTTTATTGACTTAAACGGAGGAAATTATTTTATCCTTGTCAATGAATCTATTGGACTGCGATTTATAAAATTTTAAGGATTAAGTTCTTTAATAGGATACCTTATAAATTGTAAATTTCCTACTCCAGTTATAAAAATTGAGTATTTGGGTTTAATATTGCGCTACATTAAACCAATTTATTAAAAATATGTTCACGCTAGAAGGAAAAACAGCATTAATCACAGGCGCATCAAGAGGAATAGGAAAAGGAATAGCTGAAAAATTTGCAGCAAATGGTTGCAATATCGCTTTCACTTTTGCTAGTTCTGTTGAAAAAGCAAGGGCTTTTGAAACTGAATTGAGCAATCAATACAAGGTAAAAGTTAAAGGATATCAAAGTGATGCTGCTGACTTTGCCGCTGCTGAAAAACTTGCTGAAACAGTAATTGCTGATTTTGAAAAAGTGGATATTTTAATCAATAATGCGGGTATTACAAGAGATACTTTGCTCTTAAGAATGAGCGAAGCGCAATGGGATGAAGTCATCAATACCAACTTGAAAAGTGCCTTTAATTTAACCAAAGGGTTTCTAAAGCATTTTTTGGGAAATAGATCTGGTTCTATCATCAATATGACTTCTGTTGTGGGTGTCACCGGAAATGCTGGACAAGCAAATTATGCCGCATCAAAAGCAGGTATGATTGGTTTTTCTAAATCAGTTGCTAAAGAAATTGGAGCCAGGGGTATTCGCTGCAATGCCATTGCTCCGGGTTTTATTGAAACTGAAATGACAGGTGCCCTTGACGAGGAAGTAAAAAAAGGATGGACCAATATGATTCCATTGAAAAGAGGAGGAACTCCGGAAGATGTTGCCAATGCTTGTCTTTTCTTAGCATCCGATGCAAGCACTTATATCACTGGGCAAACTATCAGTGTTTGCGGAGGAATGTTGATGTAATACCATGGCGCTAGACCAAGTAAAAGACGAAACAAACATGTCTTTCTTAGATCATTTGGATGATTTAAGAAAACATTTGATGCGCGCAGTTATTTACGTATTGGTAGCTACCGTATTTTGCTTTGTTTTTGCGCAAGAAATGGTTGACATCATTATTTTTGCCCCTTCAAAAGAAAGTTTTCCTACCATTAGATTGTTGTGCAAAATTGGGCAAGACTTATACCATGATGGCCGTTTATGCATGGGGTCTGTGCCACTTGATATGCAAAATATTGATGTTGCAGGGCAATTTACGTATAGTTTTAGAATTGCCTTTGTGGGTGGTGTTATCATAGCCTTTCCGTTTATTATTAACCAAATATGGCTTTTTGTAAAACCTGCATTGAGTCCAAAAGAGGTACGAAAAACACGCAGCATGACCTTTTATACCACGCTCTTATTTTTGTTAGGTGTGCTGTTTGGTTATTACATGCTGTCTCCCATTTCTCTTAACTTCTTTGGCAACTACAAACTATCTCCAGAAATCCAAAATAAGTTTGCTTTCCAGTCTGTAATCAACCTAGTAACTACACTATGTTTGGCAACAGGCTTAATATTCCAATTACCCTTGCTCATGTATTTTATCGCAAAAATTGGCTTATTAAGTAGTGAGTTTTTAAAGAAAAATAGACGTTATTCCATAGTAATCATGGTAGTTTTGGCAGCAATTGTTACCCCACCAGATGTTTTAAGTCAAATGCTGCTGGTAATTCCACTAATAGGATTGTATGAGCTTGGTGTATTCTTAGTAAAACGAGTAGAAAAGAATGCTAATTAAGAATTATGAATGAACAATTACTAAGTATCTTGATATAAAAACGCAATATAAAGCTATATGGGCTTCGATACATTTATCTTGCAAGCGACATAAGCACTTAGCCCGACTGCTTTAAAAGAACAAACAAAAAACTAACAACTAAACACAAGAACATGAAAATATACATCGCATCTGACCACGCAGGATTTGAATTAAAAGAACAATTAAAAAAGTCAGCTATCTTTTCAGACTTTACCTTAGAAGATTTAGGACCGCATAACACAGAATCTGTTGATTATCCTGATTATGCTCATCCCTTGGCATTGGCTGTCGAAGCACAAAGCGACTCCTTGGGAATTCTAATTTGTGGTAGTGGCAATGGGGTATGTATGGCTGCCAATAAACATACAAATATTAGAGCTGCATTGGCATGGAATGAAGAAATAGCAAGTTTAGCCAGACAACATAACAATGCCAATGTACTTTGCTTACCCGCTAGGTTTATAACAGAGGAAGTTGCAAAAACCATTGTAACGGCATTTATAGCGCAAACTTTTGAAGGTGGTCGCCATGAAAGAAGAGTAAATAAAATTTGACATCTAAGCTTCCCGTTAAACAATAATTTTCACCTAAATTTGTAAACTATCTCAAAAGATTCCATCAAAATCAATTTTGAAGTGACCATATTTATATTGAAATTTATGACTAAAAATATACCATTTTATATAAGCCTCATTGTTCTTTTAATGAACACTCAATTGCTGAAAGCGCAAGTAAAACAAACCGAATTCAAAACAACTCCTCTGGGACAGGCCAATTTAAAATCATTAAGCGCGCATCACGACACTATTACGGTGCTTAAACTTGCTCCAAAACCGTATACTGAAAACGATATTGATGTAAGAAAAGCCCATATTGAGCAGCTTAGAAATGCATATTTGAATAGAAACAGAAGAAGTCCAAAGCTAGATACGCTGTCTCCCACTGGCACCAATTTACCCTTTGTTGAAGGAGGTTTTATCGACAGTTTATTTACGAGTGGGGTACCCAATGACAACAGCATTGCAGTAGGCAATAATGGAGATATTGTTAGTGTTTTGAATAGCAGTATTAGAATTTACAAACAAGATGGATCAGTAAGTTATAATGTTGGGTTGGCCAGCTTTGGAAGGTTTGAGAAAAAAAATACTTATATAGGCCCCAAAACAATACTAACTGGCTCCTATGACCCTCGTGCTACTTACGATCCTGTGGCTGATAAATTTGTGGTAGTGTGGTTGGATGGTAGAGTAAGTAGTGATACCAGAATTATGGTTGCTATATCCAAAACTGGCAAACCAGAAGATTATTGGACTGTTTATGCACTGCCAGGAAACCCTTTAAATGATACCAGCTGGACAGATTACCCTATTGTGGGTATGTCAAAAGAAGATATCTTTATAACCGTCAATTTATTAAAAGATAATGAACCATGGCAAACCGCTTTTAAACAAAGTGTCATATGGCAAATTAACAAAAAGGAAATTTTTAGCGATACCTTTTTAAATAGTATATTGTGGTCTGGGATTAAACATAATGGAAAATCAATTTGGAGCATTTGCCCTGTGGACCAATATTACAAGTCACCAAGGAAAGAAATGTACTTTTTAAGCGTTCGCCCTTCGGACTATAGCAATGATACCGTATTCATTCATAAAATAGACAATACACAAGCAAGTGGAACAGCACAGTACAGTTACAAAGTAGCAAAAGGAAATAAAAATTATGGTTTAGCGGGTTCTGCTTATCAACCTGCCCCAAATTTTAGACTGCAAACAAATGATGCAAGAGTGTTAACCGCAATTTTTCATTATGATCGCATTCAGTATGTTCAAAACAGTATCAATCAACAAAATTTTTCACCCAGCTTGATGTACGGGTATATCGGCAATATGAATAACCCCGTAATTGAAAACACGTTAATCACCAATGATACTCTTGATATGGGGTATCCTAGTATAGTTTACATGGGTAATGGAACCAATGATTTGAGTGCGATGTTATCGTTTTCGCATTCGTCTAACACTGTATTTCCTGGAGTTTCTTTGGTAAAAATTGACAATGAAGGTAAAATTAGTCCAATTATCCGGGTAAAAAGTGGTGATGCAGTTATCAATAGCTTTGTACCAGATAGCATGGAGCGATGGGGAGATTATAGTGGGATTCAACGAAAGTACAATGAAAATGGCATTTTTTATCTATCCAATAGTTTTGGTGGGAAAAATAGACCTGCAGCAGGTACTTACATTGGTAGAATGCGTTATAACAAAGAAACTTTAAAAGTGCTTGCTGAGCCTGCAACTGTTTACCCCAACCCAAGTAGCGAAGGCAATTACCACTTCAAAATGAAAGTAGAAATGCCTTCAGACTATGTATTAACATGTTATGACTTAGGCAATGGCAATAAAGTTTTTACCTACAATATTCATATAGAAGATGTTGGTGATGTAGTTATTAATCAAAACTTAGGATTTTTAAGTTCTGGCACTTATCTCCTAAAATTTATTAGACTGTCTGATAACAAAGTTATTGTAGACGAGAAGGTTAGTAAAATGTAGCATATTTTATGATGGAGTTAACAGCAGAACAATTAACAGAAGGTGTAATTTTACATTTTGACAAACCCAAACATTGGAGCAGTTTTAAATTGGTAAAGCAAGTAAAACGCTATACCAAAGCTAAGAAAGTGGGACATGCAGGAACATTGGACCCCTTAGCCACTGGGGTTGTAATTATCTGTCTTGGCAGAGCAACTAAACTAATATCTACCTTGCAAGAACTTCCAAAAGTTTATACTGGAACCATAACTTTGGGTGCTACAACTCCCTGCTTTGACATGGAACAAGAAATAGATAAAACCTACCCTACTGCCCATATTACCAATAAAATGATTATTGACACTGCCAAAACTTTTGAAGGTGAAATTTTGCAAACACCGCCAGCTTTTAGCGCTGTGAAAGTAAATGGTAGTAGAGCGTACAAACTAGCAAGGCAAGGAGAAACACCAAAAATAAACCCAAAACTGGTTCAAATAGATCAATTTGAAATTACCAGAATAGCCCTACCTGAAGTTGATTTTAGAATAACTTGTGGCAAAGGAACCTACATTCGTTCCTTGGCAAGAGACTTAGGAATTGCTTTAAACAGCGGTGGTTATTTAACGAATCTAGTGCGTGAATCTATAGGAAAATACAGCCTTGAAAATTGCATCCCTTTAGAAAAACTTGAAAACATTGTTATTCATTGAAAATTTTTGAAGGCATAGCAAATTTAACTAAAATCAAAAATGCAGTATTAACACAAGGCACTTTTGACGGAGTTCATTTAGGACATCAGCGCATCCTAAAACACCTTATTGCTGAGTCAAAAAGGTTGAATGGAGAAAGTGTAATTATTACCTTTTATCCTCACCCCAGATTCATTGTTCAACCGGAGGACAATAACCTGAAATTGCTTTCTACGCTCGATGAAAAAAAAGCGTTATTAGAAAAGCTAGGTATTGACAACTTGATTATCATTCCATTTGATGAACACATCAGCAATCTCAGTCCATTAGAATATATTAGGGATATCATTGTTGAAAAAATAGGTCCAATAAAAATGATTGTAGGCTATGATCATCGATTCGGAAAAAACAGGAGTGGCAGTATCATTGATTTAATGAAATTTGCTGAAACCTTCAATTTTGAAGTTGAACAAATTGAAGCGGAAATAGTGACAGAAATTACTGTTAGTAGTACTAAAATAAGAATGGCATTGGCATTGGGTAATGCACACGAAGCGGCAACATTGTTGGGCTACCCATATAGCTTTACAGGTGTCGTGGTGAAGGGAATGCAATTGGGAAGAAAAATAGGCTATAAAACCGCCAATCTTCATTTAAAAGATAGCCTTAAACGCATTCCTGGAAATGGGGTTTATGCTGCCCATGCCTACATTGGAACAAAAAAACTTAATGGGATGATGTCTATTGGAAACAACCCTACTATTAAGGATAAGGGCAATAGCATTGAAATTCATTTATTTAATTTTGATAGTGAAATTTATGATCAAACTTTAAAAATAGAGGTTGTTAAAAAAATCCGAGAGGAAAAAAAATTTTCAAATCTTGATGCATTGGCACTTCAACTTCAAAAAGATGAAAAAGAATGCAGGGCAATTTTAAGGAGTTAAAAAAATCAGATTATTTAAGAAAAATACTCAAGGCAGCGAAAAAATAGTATTTAAGTATATTTTTTTAGCAATTAAGCAATAATTTTACTTATTTTATTCAAAACTTAAAACATTTGTTTTGGGAATACAAAAATTTGACCTTATTTTGCAAAGTACTTAACGATTACTAAACATGACCAAAAGGATAAAAAAAGTCCTCATCATTGATGATGACGAGATTAGTAACTTCATTACTTCTAGTATTTTGGAGCAGTCTAATAAAGTTGATCAAATTGAGGTATTGATGAGTGCGGATGAGGGAATGAACTTTTTGAGTAAATGTATTAAAAGTAATCAAGACATGCCTGATTTAATCTTGTTAGACATTAAAATGCCCGTTAAATCTGGTTGGGATTTTTTAGAAGATTTTAAAATATTGGATAAAGAGAAAACCAAAAATATTAAAATCACCATGCTTTCTTCTTCGGTTTACCCTGATGATGTACATAAAGCACAAGCCTATTCAGAAGTATCAGGTTATTTATCAAAACCAATAACTACAGAAAAAGTAGATGAAATTATAGAAAAATATCTTTAATTAAATTGTATTGAATCAATAACTAAACAAATAGTAAAACGCTCACCTTTGGTGGGCGTTTTTTGTTGGCACTATTACAACGGTTAATTAAATATTTTAGTAATTTTTTGTAATTTATTTAAGAAAAAGCATGAACTTTGTAAGAAGATAAAGTAAATTTTATCTTAAAAAATTATTCTATCAAAACTGCTACACTCAACCTCCCTTAATTGTAGTGGATTATTATGGTCTATTATGAAAAAACCCATAGCGCATATCATAACATTAGTATTGTTCACAATTTCCACTTATGGAGAGTGTGTATATGCTTCTGGCAATGCTGATACATTGGTTGGAATGGTCTGTTTTAACATTTCTAAAGGCCAAAAAGGAACTATGGATTCCACTTTTGGGAGTACCAAAATGGTATTTTGGGCAAGAAACAATGGTATAGAAGATGATACACTGATTATTAGCTACAATGGTACTCAACAAAAGCAAATTATTCCTGCAGGCGTTACCCTTCAATATTCCCTACCTACCCACATCGGTATGGTGTACTCACATTTATGGGGTTGCTATGATGAAAACAATGTCAATAAAGCTTATTCAGCTTGCAATGTCGATACTAGCGCTTTTTTCATCGATAAATACATAAACAAAATGGTTTGGGTTAGAAAAAATCCCAATACCCAAATTTTTTACCAAGATTCAGGACGCAAAACAAATAATACTTTCGTAAGCTATGTGAGTTATTATAATTTTGGCATCGATAGGCACACATTTGGTAATAACTTTAGATTAGAAATGTGGAAAGATCACTGTTTCAGTATTGTAGCTATGGCAGATAGTACCCCCGTGGATATTGTATTCAAAAGAAAACACCTAGATTCTAACATTACCAGAACATACCCAAAGCAACGTCTGTATCTTAACAAAGGTGACATTTATGAGTTTGCAAATTTTACGTATGATTGTAGTGGAACGGAGATAAGTGCACCCTTGGGCTGCAAACCCATTGCCATTTTTCAACGCAGCGGTGTTACTGGTAAGGAGGGCTATTTAAACAACAATGAAAACTCTAAAGTCGGTATTGGTTGTATTGATTTGAGCTCTTATTTTTGTAATAATAAGAATCATTATGAATTAAGTTCATATTCCAATAACTATTGTTTTGAAACGCCTTATGAAAATGCAGGTTATGTTTTTTATGTCCCTAATAAAGTAAAGGGAGCTATAAACTTGATAGAGATAAAGGCAATTCACAACAATACCTTGGTTTTTATTGGAGATGAAAATAGACAACGGTCTTTAAAAAAGGGAGAAACTTACTTTGACACCCTTACTTATGCCTGCAAAATAACTGCCACCCAACCAGTGATATGCAAATACTTTTCACAATATGCAATTTTAAGCGATAACCTTATTCCTTATGGTGGAAAAACTTCACCAACCTATCGCTACAATCGTTGGGTGCAACAACCCACCATGGATATTGAAAATGGAAGTAAGGTTTATGATGTTTTTATACCGCACAATAATCCGCGCAAGGTTGTCAATATGGAAACGATACTGTATAAAAATGATACGCTTTATGTGAATAATATGGCAGTAGCACCCTTCCATACCCAATTTTTTGATAGTTTTAAAAGCATTAGTTTTGCATTGGATTCTGGCTGGCATAAAATTAATGCACCCAACAATTTTTTAGCGTGGGTCTCATATTTCAAATACTACGCTGATAATTCAAAAAATGGGACCACCGATATTTTTTTAGATTCATCAATATCTCCTACAAACTATAACAGAGCCATTGCATCATCTGTTTTTAGTGGTAACCTGCTTGGATATAATCCTGTGCGTTATGTGCAAAGTGTAAGGGTTAATGGCAAACTAAAAAGAGAGTTAACTGCAGATACCCCTTATTTTAAAGCATGTCAATACAGTGCAGTAAGTTTATGGGGTCGTGCAGATTTTTATACAGCAACCGCTAATTTTTGGGTACTCCCTAATAATGATACCATTAAAAATGCGCAAGGGAGTTTTAATGCCAAAGATACGGGTTTTTTTACCCTTAAATTTGTTTCTGGCAAAAAGGATACGCTATGTGATGGAAGTTATAATTGGGTGTATGATGAGAGTACTGTAAAAATATATGTCTCATCAAACCCACGTATTTATTTGCCTAAAGATACAATAGTTTGCAAAGGTACATCCCTTAAAATTACTGCCGTTTCAGACAAAGATACCGCGCTTAATTGGCGCAATGGTAATTTTATGGGTGCTAGTACTGGTTTAAGCGTTGTTGCTAAAATAGATAGTGCGGTTCAAATAATTGCTAGTGTTCGCTATGGCAATTGCCCTGCAAGTGAAGACACTATTGTAGTTGCTATATATGATACTATTTTTACAACCTTGCCCAAAGATACACTTATTTGCCATGGATCTAATTATTCATTAAATCCCTTAGTAAAAGGTGGAGATACTCAAACTTACAAATATTTATGGTCTGATGGAGACACCCAAAAGACTTGGAATAAAAATGTTTTTTCACCTATAAATTTACGTCTTTATGTTTCCGACAAATGTGGCATCGCCTACCAATCAGACAGTACACAAAAAATAAGTTTATTGCCCAAATTAAGTTTAGATATTGGTAGTGATACTTTTATATGTAAAAATAGCAATTTAGTCATTAAAGCAAAAGCCAGTGGGGGACTAAAAAATTATAATTACCAATGGCAAGATGGCAGCACGGTTAGTATTTTAACACTTAGCAACATAACAAAGGATACAATAGTTACATGTGTACTTAGGGATAATTGCAGTGCAAATGATACACAGAAAATACAAATAACAATTTTGCCTGATTTGAAATGGTTGAGTTTAACCCATGACAGCTTTGCTTGCCCTATACCTAGCGATAAAGTTAATTTCACTATAATCATTAACAGTGAAAAAAATATTGTAAATACTTATACGATTACAGATGCTCAGAACAAACAATATATTTATTATAGCAATGATAGTTTAAAAGCTAGTTTGGTTTCAATTAATGGCAATTATCGAATACAAGTTGGCAGTGTATGCAATCCTAACGCTTTGGATACCACAGTAGCCATTAAAGAACTTACACCTAATTTGAAATTATTTACAAACGACCAAGATACTTTTTGTCTAAAAAATGTAAAGCCTTTGGTATTTGAATTTACAACACAAAATGGTGGCAGTAGCTCTACGGCAAATCTTTATGACAATGGCGTTCATATTAAAACTAAAGCAGCAAATAGCATAGACTCATTTGATTTAAGTAATTTGAATTATGGGCCACATACCCTAAAAATAGCGGTAGATAATGGCTGTGTCAAAACTGAAAAAAGCATTGATATAATAATTCTACAAACCTTAATACTTTACCCAATACAGGATAAGGTTTTATGTGCAAGCAGATTAAATGAAATTGAGTTGAACTATTCTACCCAAATACCGACTAATACCACTTGGGAAATAAAAGATGAACAGGGTAGTATTGTAGCAAACAGTGCTAAGTTTTACCTTCAGCCTCTGGAAAATACAAAGTATTATGTTACTGGCAACGACCAATGCAGCCCTTTAGTAAATGACTCATTCACAATCTTTGTAAGAAAAAGACCAATTGAATCTGCTACTTTTAATCCATTAGAAGCTTGCAGACAATTAAATACTACAGCAACTATTCCAAGACTACCGGCAACCAGCTATCCCCCAATTTGGTCTATAGAAGTATCAGGATTGGGAAGTAGTAGTTTTGATTCAAATATAAAAAGCTACGTTTTTAACATTGCTAAACCGGGTGCCTATATTGAAAAGTTAAGTTTAATAGATGAGAACTTAAAAACTTGCTGGGATACTTCAATATTCCTTAATGTTTACCCACAACCAACTTTATCCATTATATACAGCCCTCTGGAACCTGAAATTACAGATGCCAGTATAGTGCTTAATAGTCAAACAACTTATGCCACACAATGGCAATGGCAAATTAATGATACTGTGGTTAGCACCTTGTCAAGCCATAGTTTTAAGCCTTACTATATAGGCAACTATGAAATTAAGCTAATTGGCACAACCGATAAGAATTGTAAGGATAGTGCCTTTGCTCACCTTAATGTTAAAGACTATTATCGTTCATATATTCCTAATGCTTTCAGCCCTAATGGCGATGGATTGAATGATATTTGGCAGCCTATATTTATTTCAGCTGAAAGTGTTGAGTTAAAAATATTCAATAGGTGGGGTGAAATGATGCATTCTGAAAAATCTCTAAATCCATCATGGGATGGTAAGCTAAACGGAAACATAGTCCCAGACGGGAATTATATTTATGTTATTCATGTTACATTCGGTAAAAATAAATATAAAGACCTACAAGGTAATTTTATTCTCATAAAACAAGATAAGTAATTGAACATTGTTCGTATTACATATCCTATCTGCCCAAAAATCTGTAGAGCAGATAACTACGGGCGTAGTTACTAATTCTACCGATAAATAAAATGGTATCAATTTTATTTCAAAAAAGCAGTCAGTTTGAGCTCTGTTGCGCCTAAAGCGTAACAAATGGACGAAAACCTACTGCTTTTTGTGCAAGGTATGGTTCTCATAAGTCATTTAGAAAAGTAGTCAGATTGAGCAGAAAAACTTCTTAGTTTTTCCTAGATGAAATCCAACTACTTTTAAACTAAACAAGCGCAAGCCTCCCGATATTCATCGGGATAAACATTCAACATTGGTCTTCCTTAACCGTACATTTCCTTGCGTCTTTCAGCTATTGCAGCATCGTTCATGTACTCATCATAGGTTGCCATTTTATCTATTAATCCCTTAGGCGTAATTTCTATAATGCGGTTGGCAACGGTTTCTATAAACTCATGGTCATGAGAGTGAAACATTACCATTCCGGGGTAATCTACCAAAGAGTTGTTCAATGCCTGAATAGATTCTAAATCCAAGTGATTGGTAGGTTCATCTAAAATAAGCATATTCGGAGATTCCAACATCAATTTGCTGAGCATACATCTAACTTTTTCCCCACCACTTAATACATCCGCACTTTTCAAAGACTCTTCACCAGAGAAAAGCATCCTTCCCAAAAACCCACGAATAAAAGTTTCATCTTTTTCCTCACTATACTGTCTTAACCAATCTACCAAAGACAGTTTGGTTTTAAAGAAACTTGAATTGTCATTGGGCAAATAAGATTTTGTAATGGTAACACCCCAATTTAAGTCGCCTTTATCTGGTTGTATTTCTCCACCAAGGCATCTAAACATGAGGGTTAGTGCCATTGGATTTTTGCTGATAAAAGCAATTTTATCTCCTTTGTTTACAATAAAACTGGCATCATTAACGATCACTTCATTTTCACGTTTAATGGTCAGGTGGTTTACTGCCAAAACCTGATCTCCAGCCTCTCTTTCTGGTTTAAAAATAATACCCGGATACTTTCTATTACTTGGTTGTATCTCAGAAATATCCAATTTGTCAAGCATTTTTCTACGACTTGTAGCCTGCTTAGACTTAGCTACGTTTGCACTAAAACGAGCAATAAACTCTAATAGTTCTTTCTTTTTATCTTCTGCCTTCTTATTTTGGTCAGAACGTTGCCTCAAAGCCAATTGACTACTTTGGTACCAAAAATTATAGTTGCCTGTAAAAATAGAAATTTTACTAAAATCAATATCGGTTATGTGCGTACAAACCGTATCTAAAAAGTGTCTATCGTGAGAAACCACTAAAACTGTATTTTTAAAATCGGCTAAAAAGTTTTCTAACCACATTACGGTTTCCACATCCAAATCGTTGGTGGGCTCATCCAGTAAAAGAATATCTGGGTTTCCAAAAAGGGCTTGTGCCAACAGCACCCTCACTTTTTGATTACCACTTAAATCTTTCACTAGTGTGTCATGAAATTTTTCTTCAATTCCCAATCCACTCAAAAGCATCCCTGCATCCGACTCAGCATTCCAACCTTCCATTTCGGCAAATTTCTCCTCCAGTTCTGAAGCTCTCATTCCGTCCGCATCAGAAAAATCTTCTTTGGCATACAGCTTATCCTTTTCCTCCATAATACCCCAAAGGACACTATGACCCATGATAACAGTTTCAAGCACTTTATTATTATCAAAAGCAAAATGGTTTTGAGAAAGTACCGCCATTCTCTTGCCAGGTTCAATATCTATTTTCCCTGTATTGGGCTCTATTTCGCCACTTAAAATCTTTAAAAAAGTAGATTTTCCAGCACCATTGGCACCTATTACTCCATAGCAATTACCACCCGTAAAATTGAGATTTACGTCCTCAAAGAGAACTCTTTTCCCAAACCTAAGGGAAACATTATTAACACTTAACATTTATTTTATTCTGATATGGAAACAGACTCCATAATATCGCCTTGCGCAAGGGTATCAATGATTTCTATTCCGTTTGTTATTTTCCCAAATACGGTATGCACTCCGTCCAAATGGGCAGTAGCACCTCGGTCTAACACTATAAAAAACTGTGAGCCACCTGTATCTTTGCCTGCATGAGCCATACTCAACACTCCTTTTTCATGAAATTGTTTTTCCGCAGCTGTTTCACATTTAATTTGATACCCTGGACCACCGTGACCTTGCCCATGTGGGCATCCACCTTGTACCACAAAACCAGGAATTACCCTGTGAAACTTTAATCCATCATAAAATTTTTCATTGGCTAATTTTTTAAAATTATCAGCAGTAATGGGGGTTTCCTTATCAAATAATTCAAACTCTAAAACGCCTTTTGTTGTTGTAATTGTTGCAATACTCATAAAGGTGCAAAGGTACAATAATTTGGGCGAAAATTTGTAGGAAATTTGAGGGGATTTTTTAATGCTTAATGCTTAATTTTTAATGTTTAATATTACCGACACATGATGGTTATTAACTTGACATTCTTCATTTTACAGTCATCCTAAAAATTTAAAATTCAATATTAAAAATTTATGGATGCAACCTAATATTAAAAAAAATTGTCTAAATTTGAAACTAGATTTTAAGTTAAAAATATGACAAGTTTAGCCAAACAAATAATAAAATCTTCTCAAACCATTGATATTGATAAGGTTAATGAATATGATATCACAAAAGATAAAATTTTTAACCGTTTTTCTAACAGCAAATTACCTGACGATTTAGAGCAACCTTCGAGCGGAATTATTCAATATTCAGGAACCTTTGGTAAAAGTGAAGCTGCGCATTTGCTAAGAAGAACGATATTTGGACATGACAAAGCCACCTTGGATGCTTTTAGTACCAAAACGGTTACACAAGCTGTAGATGATTTACTGAACACAACGCCTGTGGTAAGCGAACTGCCGAAATATTGGAAAGACACTGCAAGTCCCTTGTATGGTCAAGAGTGGCCTAATCAGGGTTACATACCTTCATTGGATAATGAGCAAAGTACATCATTGGCATATTGGTTGTGCGGACGAATTACTGGACATGACAACACCATTATGGAGAAAATGGTGTTCTTTTGGCACAATCATTTTGCTACTGAAATAGATGCCGTTGGCAATTCCATTGATAGTTACAACTACTTTAAACTTATTAGAGACAATGCAATGGGTAATTTTAAAGATTTGGTTTATAAAATGACCATTGAACCTGCCATGCTCAAATATCTAAATGGGATTTACAATACGAAAAATGCACCAGACGAAAATTATGCACGGGAGTTAATGGAACTATTTACCTTGGGAAAAGATCCTGCAAGCCAATACACCGAGGGAGATGTGCAAATGGCAGCAAGAGTGTTAACTGGTTGGAAAATAGATGCAACAAACAGGGTTTCTTTTTTTAACGCTGGAGCGCACGATACTGGAAATAAGACCTTTTCGTCATTTTTTGGTGGGGCAACCATTAACGGAAAGTCTGGGGCAACAGGGGCATTAGAAACCAATGATTTGATAGATTTAATTTTCACCAAATCAGATGTGGTAGCCAGATTTATTGTAAGAAAACTTTATCGCTACTTTGTCTATTATAACATAACTGCTGATATAGAAACAAACGTAATTATACCCTTAGCCAATGATTTTAAAGCAAATTGGGAAATTAAGCCTTTGCTAAAGGCACTGTTGGTAAGCAATCATTTCTTCGATCCTTTAAATAGGGGATGTTATATTAAAACACCATTTGATTTATATGGTGCTATGAACAAAGCTTTCAAACTCATTAACCCTAGTTCAACCGTTTTCAAACAATATAAAAGCTACGAATTGACCTATTTTTTCGGTGCATCGATGAGTTTAACCATGGGAGAACCACCCAATGTTGCAGGTTGGCCTGCATTTTACCAAACGCCTAAATTTCATGAGATTTGGATAAATTCTGACACTTTTCCGAAAAGGGTTTCCTATTTGGTTTACTTAGGCTATACGGGCTACCCTATTCTCAATGAAGCCGTTGTTGTAGATCATATTGCGATGGCAGAACAATTTGGAGCAGATGCTGCAGACCCTGATAAATTGGTTGCCGGAATTTGCGATTTGGTTTTGGGATTAGATATTTCCGCAACGTCTAAAACTACCATTAAAGTGGGTTCATTGCTATCTGGACTCACTCAAAATAGCTATTGGACAACGGCTTGGAATGACTATCAAGCTGATAAAACCAATGTCACAAAAAAGAATACAGTGGTACTTAGATTGTTTTTACTTTTAAAGTACATTTTCGAATTACCCGAGTATCAATTAATGTAATAATATATCAATCAACATTTTAAAATGAAAAGAAAAGAATTTATAAAAGCAGCTGTACCTGCTGTAATGATACCCGGACTTATAGGTGGTTTTAACATAAAAGCCCACGCAGGATCAAATTTTTTGAAAAGACTTGCAAGGCGGGCTGCTGCCAATGGTCGTGTGTTTGTTGTGATAGAAATGAACGGAGGTAACGATGGATTAAATACCGTTATACCTATTGACCAATACAGTAACTTGAGCAATGCGCGTGGCAATGTATTGATTGATGAAAACAAAGCTTTGGCATTAAATGGCGTAACTGGAACCAAACTTCATCCGTCCATGTCTGGAATGCAGAACCTCTACAATGATAAAAAACTGTGCATTGTGCAAAATGTGGGTTATCCTGACCCTAATTTTTCGCATTTTAGGTCAACAGATATATGGAAATCTGCCTCTGACAGTAAACAAACTTTGACGGATGGTTGGTTGGGAAGGTACTTAAACCATGAGTTTCCAAACTATCCAGACAATTATCCATCTGCTTCAATGCCTGATCCATTGGCCATCCAAATTGGAAGTATTGTTTCATTGTCACTTATTGGACCTGGAGCCAATAACATGGCCATGAACATTACTACGCCAGAAGATTTTTACAAAATGACCAATGGCATTGTAGATCCCGCGCCTAACACCCCTGCTGGACATGAGGTTACCTTTATAAGAAAAGTGGCGCAACAGACACAAGCTTACTTGCAAGTAATTGAAGACGCCTCTAAAGCAGGACAAAATAAATCGACTATGTATCCAGCTACTAGAAATGAACTGGCAGATCAATTAAAAATAGTAGCGCGTTTGATCCATGGCGGTCTTAAAACCCCATTATACTATGTTTCTATTGGAGGATTTGATACCCACTCTCAGCAAGTCGATGTTAGTGATACATCAAAAGGTGCGCATGCAAACTTATTGTCAAATGTATCTGTTGCCATTGCTGCATTTATGGATGATTGTCAAAAATTAGGCATTGATAACAGGGTTGCTGGTATGACTTATAGTGAGTTTGGCAGACGAATTCAAAGTAATTTCAGTTTGGGAACAGATCATGGTACTGCGGCACCATTATTTGTATTTGGCAAGGATGTAAACCCCACCATTATTGGCAATAACCCCACCATACCAAATAGCGTAACGGTTCAAGATAACTTGCCAATGGAATACGATTTTAGACAGGTTTATGCTTCTGTATTACAACAATGGTTTCAATTGGATGACGCATCAACAGACAATGATGTACTGCTAAAGAACTTTGACAATTTGGAAATTTTCAGTGCAACTTTAGGCTTAAAGAAATTGGTTTCTACAGAAAAGGGACTGTTCTTGGCGCAGAATTATCCAAACCCTGTGGTTGACAACACTTTTATTCAATTAAATACGCCTGGCGGAAATATTCAGATATTGTTATTTGATTCAATGGGTAGGATGGTAAAAACAATTTACAAAGGTGGTATTGAAGCTGGAGAGCAAGATATATTGTTTAAAAGAGAAGGACTCCCATCTGGCAATTATTATTACCAGTTGACCTATCAAAGCAAAAGAATTACCAAAAGCATGGTACTGCAGTAAACTGAAAGATCCACGCCTCGTTTAGCGCTTTTATAAAGTAATTGATTATAAAATTGCAATAAAGCTATGCTGGTGATAAAATAATTCGGTGTTGCATTATGCCTACAATTGAATATGACTATAGAAATTTATAGGCACTAATAGATTTTGTAATGCTTAATTTAGGTTAAAACCTTACTTTTGCACCCATATATGAAAGAAGTAGTTATTGTATCTGCAGTGCGCACACCAATGGGTAGTTTTATGGGTTCATTAAGTGGAATTGCTGCCACAAAATTAGGGGCAACCGCGATTAAAGGAGCTTTAGACAAAATTGGTCTTGACGCTAGCAAAGTAGAAGAAGTATATTTTGGAAGCGTATTGCAAGCAGGGTTGGGTCAAGCACCTGCAAGACAGGCTGCTAAATTTGCAGGCTTAAGCAATGAAGTAAGATGCACAACCATCAATAAAGTTTGTGCTAGTGGTATGAAAGCAATTAGTCTTGCTGCTCAGCAAATAATGACAGGTCAAGCAGAGGTTGTGGTAGCGGGTGGTATGGAAAACATGAGTCAGGTTCCACATTATATACCCAATAGCAGAATAGGAACAAAATTTGGAAATATCCAAGTTATCGATGGTTTGGCACATGATGGATTAACAGATGTGTATAATCAAAATATGATGGGAGCTTGTGCAGATTTATGTGCAACCGAATATAACTTTTCAAGAGAAGATCAGGATGCATTTGCTATACAAAGTTACCAAAGAGCTGCAAAAGCTTGGTCTGAAGGCAAATTTAAAGAAGAGGTTGTCCCTGTAGAATTAACGGATAGAAAAGGGAATGTAACTTTATTTGCCGAAGATGAAGAGTATAAGAATGTAATGTTTGACAAGATTCCAACATTGCGTCCAGCTTTCTCTAAGGATGGTACAGTTACCGCTGCCAATGCTAGCACAATGAATGACGGTGCAGCTGCTTTGATTTTAATGAGTAAAGAAAAAGCAGCTGAATTAGGACTCACTGTTTTGGCGACCATTAAAGGTTTTGCAGATGCTGAGCAAGCGCCAGAATGGTTTACTACAGCTCCATCTAAAGCAGTTCCAGCAGCATTAAAAAATGCTGGTTTAAGCCTAGAGCAGGTAGATTTGTTTGAATTTAATGAGGCATTTGCTGTAGTAGGCTTAGCCAACAATAAAATATTAGGGTTATCTGATGACAAAGTCAATGTAAACGGAGGTGCTGTGGCATTGGGTCATCCTTTAGGGGCAAGTGGCGCAAGGATTGTTGTAACCCTTATCCATGCGCTTAAAAACAATAACAAAAAGATTGGCGCTGCTGGTATCTGCAATGGCGGTGGTGGAGCCTCTGCAATGGTTGTTGAAGTTGCTTAATTTTTAAAGCGAAATATTAAAACCCAACATTTGGCGTTTAATAGCAATATGAAGTCTCTTAGTTTTATCATTTTATTGATTTTTTTTGGCACTGCACTTTATGGGCAAAAAGATACTGCACTTCAAAACAGAGTCAACAAATTGGCAGTTGATGCCATACGCATAACCTATAGTCCTGTTCAGGAAGTCAGAAAATATGCGGCTGCAAGCCTCAATGATAGCCTAGAAGACATTTTATCCTTAGAACAAAGCTACGCTTTGAACTTTGATTCATTTAAAAATGTTTCCATCATCACATCAAGTGATGATCGCGTTAAAATTTTTACTTGGAACTATATTTCTGACAGTGGTTATTTTAGGGTTTATGGCTGCCTCCTACTCAACCCTAAATACCATAAAGAATACTTTTATCCGCTGACACCATTTACCAAAGCAATTGACACAAACTACCAAACGCTCAATGTAAACAACTGGTATCCAGCCCTGTATTATGACATGTTCCAATATAAATACAAGCGAAAATGCTATTATTTACTGACTGGTTTTAATGGAACAAACCCTTGGTTGGATGAAAGACTTGTTGAAATATTGTACATCGATAAAAAAGACGGTCCTCAATTTGGATTGCCCGTCTTTTATGGCGTAAAAGAGAATGAGAAACCTAAAAGTAGGTTGGTTTTTAAATATGCCACAGAGGCAACCATGGTTTGCAGGGTAGAAAAGAGTGAAAAGGTTTTGGTAATAAGCCATTTAGTCCCGGTGCGGTGGCAACGTTATGGTGATTATGAGTATTATGCACCAGACGGCACCTATGATGTATATAGGTATAAAAAGGGAAAATGGCAACGCCACGATATGCCCATGGACTTTGAAGGAAATCAGAGAAGAAGACTAGAAGCTGAATAATTTCTAAGGTTATCGGTTGTTAACATCCTATTTTTAAGCATGTAGTATTTTAACATACTTCACAAAAGTATATAATTGCTATTACACACATGTTTCAGAATATACATCATGATTAACCACACTGTAAATAAGGTAAGTGCAATATCAGTTAAGTATTGCGCTCAACAAAAATAGTTACTAATAATATTTTGCTAAATTATTCTCTAGTTTAGCTTTTTTCCTAAGCACAACATCAATTTGAGACTCAGCACCCTGTCTATATTGATCTTGGATACTAGCAATCCTTCCTTCCAAATCTGGCATAGTAGATGGAGGAGTAGCAACATTTTCACAAAAGAAAACATATACTCCTTGGTCTCCAATAATTGGCTTAGATTTATCGCCCTTTTTCAATCCCAAAACAACACCCTGCACTTTGTAGTCTGAACCCACATAAAGCATTGTATTTTTATAAAATTCTGCTCCTTCAATACTCTGTGCAATGGTTCCTAATTTCACAGCCAATGAAACTGGATCTTTGGCATCCTTTGAGGCCTCCTTAAATTTATCAACCAAAATTTCAGCCTTTTTCTCATTCATTACTTTGGTTTTAATTTCTTCTCTTACGTCATCCAATTTGCTGGTTCCTTTTTCGATTAATTTTCTTAAACGCACTACAACAAGTTGTTCATCTACATTAAACGGTTGGGAGATATCTCCTTCTTTTCTTTTGCTTTCATAAGCCCATTTAACAATGTTCCTACTATTTGTTAAACCAGGCCAACCTTCTGCACCTGGCTCTAGTTTGGTTGCATTTTTTACACCTAAACCCTTTTCTGAAGCTTTTTTAGTAAAATCTAATTCATCTTTTGCGTTAATTGAAGATGCAAACGCATTTGCCTCTCCAAAAACATTGTCCAAACTAGAACGACCTGTCCCTATTTTTTTAACAACTGACGCTACCTTTACCACTTCGTTACTTGGGTTTTCATTAATCTGAATAATATGAATACCCTTATCACTTTTAGCAATTCCTATCTTCCCTTTACCATTGCCTTTCAAAAAGTTCATAATGCTAGTAGGAATATAAGGAGCTTCTGCAACCCAGCCCATATAACCACCATTGGTAGATGATGGATCAATGCTATTGGCTTTGGCAACTTCTTCAAAACTAGCACCAACATTAACTTCCTCAATCAATTGTTTTGCTCTGTCATAAAGTGCAATAGAATCTGCTCCTAAGGCAATAACTATTTGACTAAAGTTATAATAGGTTTGATCTCCTGGTTTTTTATCTAAAACCTTATAAATACCATAACCACCATCGGCTAAAATAGGCCCAACTGTTTGACCAACTTCCGCATTAAAAATACTTGTTTCTCCAGCACTTGCAAAACTTCCATGGCTCCTATAACCATTATCAAACTCGGTCTCACTATTTCTAACAACAAACAAAGAATCATTTTCTGCATTGCTAAACGGTTCTAGCAAAACTTTTACTGCACTTAAAGCCTCTGTTGAATCTTGTTCATTGGGTTTAACCTCCCATGTTACGTATTCTAAATCTCTGCTTTCTTCCGATTTATAATCTTCTTCATGTTTAGATAAATAACGCTCCATTTCTCCTTCACTTACAGAAACCATCGTGTCTGGTACATTTAAATAATTCATAAAGACCATTTTTGCATCTACGGTTGCGCTAGATTTCTCAAAACTCACCTGTGCATCAAAAGAAGAAGCTTGCATACCAGCTATAACCAGTTTATTATATTTTTCTGCACGTACCTGCGTTTTTATAGCCATGATGTATTCATCAAATGCCAATTTCGATTTCAAATCATTTTGATAATCGTTTTGCATAAAGTTTTTGGCTCTTTCAGATGAATATTGCTCACCAAAATACTGTCTAATGTAGGGATGTGGATCTGCACCTGTAAGCAATTCTCCAATTTCCTTTTCAGCAATACCTATTCCTAATTTATCCAAAATAGGAATTACCGCCATATCGTTAAAAAGTTGATTAGCAACCTGACTTCTAACCTGTTGACGCATATTGTCATCAATAGACATTCCGTTTAATTCTCTGGTTTTCAAATATTTACCTACAATTTGATCAAACTGTTGTTGGGTAATTTCCTCACCCTCCACTTCCATAACTACAGGATTGTTCTCATCATCACCTCCAAACATACTAAAGTTTTGATCGCTAAATAAGCTGGAGACTAAAAACAATAACAAAGCTGCACCAATTGCAAAAGCAACCCATTTGCCGCTCTTTTCTCTTAAATTTCCTAATATTGCCATAAATTTATTTTTTCCTTAAAAGTGAGAGTAATCCCTAATTTTAAGAAGTGCAAAAAAAGGCATTTTAACCAACAATATCAACATTAAAAAATTTTAATTTATTGTTTACATTTAAAATCATATTTCTGATAGCCAATCTCTTGGTTATTTAGTTTGTTGGCTGCGTGATTATTTGGATTGTTAGTTATTTAGGCATGAACAAACTAGTTACTAACAACTTCCTCATTTGATCGTATAATTCTTAGTAAATGACCTGCCCCTGTAGGTAATTTTAATTTCATAGGTTCCAGAAATCATGTCTAACTTTAGTTTTTCCTCATAATTTCCAGGTGTTACGGCTTCTATTTGATTTCTCATGTAAACCGTTTTTCCGAACCTTGAAATTTCAATCTTGTAACCATTGTTTGCTGCAATATTGTAATGAATATACAAAACACCACTGTCTAATAGTAAAAACTCATTGACATTGCCAAAATAATTGATCTGGTGTTTAAAAAATGATTTTGCAGGTGCAATCGCTACCTGCGGTGTTATCCTGTAAGTTTCTGGATTATTTTCAGTCCATACTGCACCCACCGCACCGTTCAGCGCATCGACATCTATGTAATCTCCAAAAAACTCCTTATAAGGAGGAGCAAATGGCTTTTTACTTAAAGTAATATCTTTAATCTTCTTGATTGATTTCCCATAAGCCAGTTTGGTCTCCGTAAAAATATTGAGCATAGAATTTTCTCTGGAATAATAAATGATGTAAAAGCAACCCTTGAGTCGGTCATACGCTACATTGGGCATAAATTGGTCCAGACCATTTCCAATAGGATCTTTATTGACACGCACAGCTGGTTCAAAACGCTTACCTTCATCGCTAGAAACAAGCATAAAAATATCCAGGTCACCATGGCGTTTATCTCCAAAAACTACATGCAATTTCCCTTTTCTATCACAAAAAGCAAAAGGCATGCTGTTGGCCCTACCGATAAATGGAACATCTTGATCCCAACCCCCAATTTGCTTGGCAATAACTTGATCTTTGCCCCAAGTTTTACCACCATCCTCTGAAATATCTAGATAAATATTGCCCATTCCTGCCCAAACTGCATACAAAATACCATTTTTACCAACTGCAATGGTTACTCCCTCTAAGGTATTGTCGCTGTCCAAACAATCTCCTGCGCTGTCGCTGATAACAACGGGCTCAGAAAAACTATCCCCCTCATTTATACTGTATGCAAACTTGATTCTAGAGCTGTCCTTTGAATCAGCACTTTTGTACTTATCAAATTCTGTCCAAGTAAGATAAAGCCTTCCATAAAATTCACTTTGCTTGTTCATATCTCCTGTTAAAGACGGTTTATCCTGCATTTTTCCAGAAACATATCCCACCGCAGTGCCATTGTTAAAAGAGTCGCCCAAATCCAAGGATTTTTGCACAACAATTCTATCCCACATTTCAGGTGCCTTTTTATCTTCTGTCTTTGAAAGATGCGCATAAAAGTAGGTCCCACTGTGATTGATAAAAGTGATAGGGTCTCCGTAAACACCAAAAGAAGACTTTAGTTTTCGTTCTTCAAAACTGTATCCACCATCCTTTGATAAAAAAAGCATATCAACATTGGTTCCTATTAAAACCCTACCAGCAAACGGATCAATGGCTATAGAAGGCTCATTGGTGAGCGTCTGTTCAGGACTTAATTGCTTTACCTCAACCTGGTTAAATCCCAAAATTGGAATCCAAAGCAATATCAAGGTAATTTTTAAACCTTTTAGAAGTTTTATACTGTTCTTTTTCATTGAATCTTTAAATTTGCAACTGCAAAAATGCACAACCTTGAGCCATATTACAACTGGTTGCATTTATATAATGCAACAGATGATAAAAATTCCTTGTTTTATCAAAGGGAGTATAGCGAATTTTATTTCTCAGATAAAATATACGACCACTTAATTCATCCACAATGGGATAATTTTGGCAGCAATACGCTGTACCTTAAGCCACTCTTTGTTGATTACAATGAGCATTTTGCAATAATAGAAATGATTGGAGAATGGAATGATTGTATTGAAAGTGATATCATGACTTTTTTGCATGAAATAATTGAACCGATGCAAATTGATGGAATCCTTAAATTTGTCTTGATTGGAGAAAATGTGCTAAACTTTTTTGGCTCAGATGACGAGTACTACGCTGCATGGGCAGAAGAAAATGATGAGGGTTGGATGGCACTGGTTAATTTTCAACCCCATGTCACTCAAGAGATGAGCGAGTACAATATTGACCATTACTGGCATTGGGGTGGAGATTTGGACGATATGGATTGGCGAAAACTAGAGCCCACTGCCTTTTTTGATAAAGTAGAGGATATTTTAAACCATCGGATTGGGTAGCAGGAGCAGTTGTTAGTTGTTAGTTGTTAGTGTTTAGTTTTTGAAGTTAGGGCGAAGAATATTTCTCCTAGTGGTAAATACAATTTCTGAGTAAGAAATTCCACTGTATAGGGGTAATTTTAAAAAGCTATATGTTCTACGGAGTCCAATAACTTAGTACTACGTTATCCTTTCTGTAAGGAACTCAGTAGAGCGAATAACTACGGACGTAGTTACTAACATTACTGAGAGAGTACGAAGTAACAAAGTTAGCCTTATACTTAAAAGTAGTCTAACGTTGTAGAACGTTACTGAGCTGAAAAATTTCTTGATTTTTCTTGGACGAAGCGAAGGACCTATTTGTTCTTAAAAAACCGGTTCCCCTTTGGTTACGGTATAACCAATAGCATTCACCCCAGCCAAATCAAACTCACGGGTGTGTTGAATTAAGATTACCCTATACTTACCCATAATGGCCTCTTTTTCATTGACTTCAATGGGTGATTGAATATTGATAAACCTCCCTGATTTACTGCCCTTGGCAGCGCCCTCTGGCGAAAACAAAATACTGTTTAACAATTGTTCTGAGGTATCTCCGAAAGGGTTGATAATTTTACGAATAACATAAATATTTGACTTTGCATACCTGTCTGTTAATCTAAAATTAATAAAATGATTGTAGGTAATGGTGCTGTCTTCTACTTCAAACTCAAAACTTACTGGGTTATCCCATTTCCAAGTTTCTTGAGGGATGTCATCAAAATCAGTGTGTACAACATTTTCTGCATTGCAGCCTATTAAACCGAAGCCTATGCTCAGTAAAAAAGTCATCATTTTATCCCAGTATCTCATCTTTGTTTAATTTGTTAAGTATTTCTCCGAGCACCACGTCCTGTTCAATAAATGGCACTTTTTCTTTCATTTGTTGCAGAATAGTTTCCAATATTTTGCTTGTTTTTTTAGGTTTTCTAAAGTGCATTGCCTGGGCAGCTGTAATCAACTCAATGGTAAGCACTCGGTTTACATTCTCAATTACTTTGTAAGCCTTGGTGGCCGCATTAGCACCCATGCTGACATGGTCTTCTTGCCCATTGCTACTCATGATACTATCAACGGATGCAGGAGTGCAATATTGCTTGTTTTGACTTACAATAGAAGCAGCGGTGTATTGTGCAATCATAAAACCACTGTTCAGTCCTGGTTTTGAAATTAAATACGCAGGAAGTCCTCTTTCTCCTGCAATCAATTTATAAATTCTACGCTCACTGATATTTGCCAATTCAGCGGCTGCAATGCATAAAAAATCTAGCTGAAGTGCTAAGGTTTGCCCATGAAAATTACCAGCACTAATCACCATTTCTTCTTTTTCAAATACATTGGGATTATCCGTTACGGCATTGATTTCAATTTCAAAAACCTGGGTGATGTGCTGCAAAGCATCGTATGTAGCACCATGCACCTGCGGAACACACCTGAAACTATAAGGATCTTGAACAAATTGTTTTTCATTGGCAGCAATTTCACTACCCTCTAATAACTTGCGTATCTGTGCGGCACAATGAATTTGCCCAACATGGGGTCTGATGGCATGGGTTTGGGGTAAAAAAGGAGATAAACCAGCATCAAAAGCATCAATGGATAAAGCAGCAATGGTGTTGGCCTGATAGATCAATTTGTGTAAGTCAGCAATTAAATAAACGCCATAAGCTTGCATAAATTGCGTTCCATTAATCAAAGCCAATCCCTCTTTCGCCTTTAAATTAATGGGTGTTAAACCTGCTGCTGAAAGTGCATCAGCAGCGTTCATTCTTTTATTTTGGTAATACACTTCACCTAGACCAATTAAAGGTAAAGACAAATGAGCCAAAGGCGCTAAATCACCACTTGCACCCAATGAACCCAGCTGATAAACTACAGGAATAATATCATTGTTATACAAGTCTATAAGGAGTTGAACTGTTTGCAACTGCACACCGCTATATCCCTTGCTTAAAGATTGCGCCTTTAACAAAAGCATCATCGCCACTATGCGCTGTGGAACCTCCTCTCCCATGCCACAAGCATGAGATTTCAATAAATTTTCTTGTAATTGGGCTAAATCACTTTTGGCTATGGCTGTATCACACAAAGAACCAAAACCTGTATTGACACCGTATATTGGTTTACTTGACTTTTCTATAAATCCATGTAAAAAATTAAAATTAGCATGAATCCTACTCATTGCTATTTCTGTTAAAATAGCCCTTTCACCTTCATTTACCGCTTTTTGTAAAGCCAAAATCGTATAATTTTCTCCTATTCTAATCATTGCATCTGTGATATGATTGCTGCAAGGCTCAATTGACTTTGTGCGCCTGTTTTTAAATCTTTTAAAGTATAAATATCCTGTTCCATTTCATTGCTACCAATAATAATAGCAAATTGAATGTCCAAAGCATTGGCATAATCCAATTGTTTTCCCAGCTTGGCACTTTGTGGGTAAACCAAAATAGCCTTTTGCGTTTGTGCCCTTAATTGTCTGGCAGTATCGGTTGCATATGGCAAAACCGCTTCATCCATCGGACAAATAATAACATCCGCATAGGCATTTAATGTGTCAGGAAAGCCATTATTTTCATTCAAAATATCAAATATTCTGTCTGCACCAAAACTAATACCGATGCCAGAAATATCGTTGACCCCAAATATGGCAGTCAAATCATCATATCTCCCTCCGGCTGCTACAGACCCCATGGAAGCTGCAGTTGGCTTTACTTCGAAAATCGTTCCTGTGTAATAACTTAAGCCCCTAGCCAATGCCATGTCCAAAACAACATCGTTTTTAACCTTACCCATCAGTTTTAACACTGCTGTCAGCTCAGTTAACCCCTCTTGGGCAAGTATATTTTGTTGTAAAGTACCTTTTAAACTTTCAATGGTCTCGAGCGAAAATATGTGCGCTTTTAAAAGTTCCCTTCCGCCAATCAGCGCTTCTGTGCCAATGCCCTTGCTTTCAATTTCTCTCAAAACTCCCTCAAACCCAATTTTATCTAATTTATCAATAGCAACCGTAAAGTCTCTGAAGTTATCTCCAAAACCTATGCTTTGCGCAAAGCCTTCTAATAATTTGCGATGGTTTATATGAATGGTCACTGGAATATTTAACTGGCTAAAAACGCTGTCCAAAATTTCTATGCATTCCATTTCACAAACCAAACTATTGGTACCAATGGTATCTGCATCACACTGCCAAAATTCTCTATAACGCCCCTTTTGCGGTCTGTCTGCTCGCCATACCGTTTGCATTTGATAGCGTTTAAAAGGCATTTTCAAAGCATGTCTATTCATCGCAGTATATCTGGCAAAAGGAACCGTCAAGTCATACCTTAACCCTTTGTCTGTTATGGCATTTTTTAATTGATTATTGTCTGATAGGTTTTGTTTTGCACTTTCTAAAATATCTCCATTGTTTAGCATTCTAAACAGTAAGGCATCACCTTCATCTCCATATTTGCCTGTTAAAGTACTTAAATTTTCCATGGCAGGCGTTTCTAATGGAGCAAAACCATAGCTTTTATAAACGGTTCTGATAATATCAAATATATAGTTCCTTTTGGACAATTCTACTGGTCCAAAATCCCTTGTTCCTTTAACGAGTGAGGCTTTTTGCATGAATAACGTGCAAATGTAAGTAGGGCTTGTCGAAAACACAAAGCATCACCCTAAAAAACTAAATTAAGGATACTTTGATGTTTTTGGAAAAGTGGTTTTCCAACTGTGCCAAAATTCTTGGTAAGCTGAAACCCTTTTTAGATGAACCGCTTTATCATCCATTGATTGGCCTATTAAATTATAGTGCATCCCAGCACTCAACAAGGTGTCATTCAACAAAACAAAAGTATCATTTTTTGGTCTTTCAAATGCCATAAAACTTTTGTTATCATTGGCAAGAAATAAAACAATGTGCTTATCTCCTACTTGGTCATTGATGATCCTTTTCTCCAACAGTGTGTTCCAATCATACGCTTTTGAATATTGCCCAACAGAAACACCCACAACCCATGATTGAGGTTTCCAAGATAAGCTATCCTTTCTGCTTAAACTGCCTTTACTTTTACCTTTTTCATACCTAGCCAAAGAATCATAGCATTCCCTAAAATTATTATCTTGCTGCAAAACTACACCGTTTGGAAAAAGTTTAAACCACTGTCCCAAACCCATTTGCTCAAAAGAAACTTCGGGCAGCGTTACCCCTTTTAGCCTACCAGTAACAGCCTGGCCTGTTGATTGCTGCCACCAACTCTCAGTACGCTTGTCTTCAAACATTGCATTAAAATGATCCATACCAACCAATCTAAATTGCTCCCTTTCACCATTCACCATTGGTTCATAAACTCTACCCGTATGACAAACACTGCAATAGGTTACCATAACGGGCTTACCGCCAATGGTATCAACTATTTGGTGGTGATATGCCAAAAAAGAAATAGGATAAGCTTTACTTTCGCCATTGTTAGAAACCCCAATAACAATTCTATCTTCAGGAATCTTATTTTCAGTTTGGTTTTTGAAAACCAAAATGTTGGGTTGCAAAAACATTTTTTCAGCAACCATAACATTGTTAAATACATAAAATGCAACTATAAATATGAGTAACATAGTAATAGCCAACCAGCTGCCCTTTTTCTGCTTGAGAAAAAAACCAGTGAAACTAAAGACTAAGAGCATTGAAAATAAACCCCTAAAAACCCATCTATATTGATACAAAAAATAAGCAAAATCAATACTATTTAAGGTTTGACTGCCTGGCAATGGCATGATAAAGTATACCTTACAAAACTCAAAAATCAGAAAAAGAAATAGGGTTGTGTAAAATAGCTTTTTCATTTGTGGGAATTGCTTACACAAAGATAATATGAATTTGAAACATATTAATCCAATTGATGAATTGTCAAACCTGTTAACAATTTTGGTAGAATATACGTAGATTTTGGCGGCATGGTCATTCCAGCATCCGCAATTTTACACACATCGTCCAAATCACATTCTTTCAAGGTAATTAGTACATCAAATTCTTTTGCATCAATCATTTTAACCGCTTGTGTAATCGGTTTATTTCCTTCAAAAAAGCTTACTCTTTGATCTTCTTTTGAATCCAAAATACCGCAAATACTTTTGAGTATTTCCTTTTCTACAATTTCAACATCTAAGAATAAATCATTGTGTTCCATTTTCTTATAAACCAAAGCATACCATTGATTATTCATATACAAACCAAAGTTTCTTTTATGGCTTGGTGCAATAACCTCATTCGATTCATTCACTTCAAAACCACTGGATGCTAGCGCCTGTATCAAATCACTGGTGTCACATTGAACCAGTCTGTGAAATGGCTGAACGGATAAATCATCCATAAACATTAACAAAGCCATAAAACCTGCACTCGTGCTTTTTGACTCTAATATATACCTTGTCAATGCAGCTGAACGATGGTGCCCATCTGCCAAATACATTTCAGGTGACTCAGCTAGTTTTGAACTTAAATATTCCAAGGCTTTTTCGTCATTCACCAATCTTAATTCGTGCACGATTCCCTCAACCTCGAAAACAATTTCCGGTTCCTTTTTATAAAATTGACTTAGGTATGCCTTTAAATCTGCATTGTGTTTATGCATAACCAAAACTGGTTCTCCAGACATTTTGGTGTACTTTATATGCTCAATGAGCATATTTTCTTTCTCTGTAAGGGTTTTTTCATGCAGCTTTATCTTCCCGCTTAAATACCCTTGTTTATCACACAAACCAATAATACCAGCAAACACTTCACCCGTGCTAACATGGGTTTGTTTGTATAAATAAAAACCCTGTTTTTCTTCTTGAACTATAACACCTTGCTCCTTTAGTTGCTGAATATAATTGGCACCATGGCTAAAATGCAAAGAGGGTATTTTTACCGTTGTGCCAAAATGCAAATACGGTTTTACTGCATGCAAATAACACAGTGGATTCTCTTGTAAAATCTGAATAATGACATCATTATTTTCATAACCAGAACTTCTGGCAGCCACCAAGGGAGCATATTCTTTACTTGGTATCCAAGCCTTAAAGGGTTTTAATAAAGACAAGCGTTTTTAGTGTTTAAGTGCCTCAATAACCTTTGTAGCCATCTCAATTCCTACTCTTTCCTGTGCCTCATTGGTACTAGCACCAATATGTGGACTTAAACTTACATTTTTTAGTTTAAGTATATCCGTATAAACTGGTGGTTCTTGCTCAAATACATCCAAACCAGCAAAGCCAACTCTACCATTTTGCAATGCTTCAAAGAGCGCCTTTTCGTCAATTACTCCGCCTCTGGCACAGTTAACAATGCCAACACCTTTTTTCATTTTCAAAAATTCTTTCTCTCCAATTACAGGCTTTGACATGCCAGGTATATGCAAACTGATAAAATCTGCATTGTAAAATACGTCATCCATGCTTTCTTGGGATGATAAATCTATTTGTAAAGGTTCCATTTCAAATAATTCATCCAAGGTAAAGGAGATACTTGTCTTTGACAAATATGGGTCATAGTAAACTACCTTCATTCCCATTCCAATGGCAATTTTAGCGCACTCTTGGCCAATTCTACCAAAACCAATGAGTCCTAAGGTTTTACCTCTTAATTCTATACCATCACTGCAAGCTTTTTTCAATGCCTTAAATTGATTGGCGCCATCAATAGCCATTACCCTATTGGTTTCAGCTATTCCTCTTGCACCAGACAATAGATGTGCAAAAACTAATTCTGCTACGGACAGCGAACTGGCCGCTGGCGTATTGACAACTTTTTTACCGTTATCCCTAGCATAATCTACATCAATGTTATCCATTCCAACGCCAGCCCTTCCAATCACTTTTAGGTTGGCTGCTATATCAATTAAATCCTTTCTGACTGTTGTGGCACTTCTAACAATGATTGCACTGTATTCATTAATTCTTGAAGGCAAATCAACTTGTTCAATTTTTTCTGTATCCACAGTAAATCCTGCCTCTTGAAGCAGGTGTTTACCCGCATCATCTATTCCATCGTTTGCTAAAATTTTCACGTCTATTTAAAGTTTTTTATTACGTCAACTAAAACCTGCACACTTTCTATTGGCAATGCATTGTACATACTTGCCCTAAACCCACCAACAGAACGGTGACCTTTGATACCACTAATTCCAACTGCTTTAGTCGCCTCTAAAAATCTTTCGTTATCTGCCTCATTTTTTAATTTAAAGCATGCATTCATTTTAGATCGATCTTCTCCCTTTACGGTTGTTTCAAACAATGGATTGTTGTCAATTTCATTGTACAATAAATTGGCACGGGCAGCTGCTCTTTCTTCCATTGCAGCAACACCACCCATATTCTTAACCCATTTCAGATTTTCATACATCGCATAAATTGGAAATACTGGTGGTGTATTGAACATGCTTTCTTTTTCTACATGGGTACTGTATCGCAACATGGTTGGTATGTTGTGTTTAGGATTACCCAAAATGGATTTCTTGATTATTACCACCGTAACGCCTGCAGGACCCATATTTTTTTGTGCACCTGCATAAATTAAATCAAATTTACTAACATCAATTTTTCTACTCAAAATATCCGAGCTCATATCACAGATCATCGGAACAGGACAGTTTGGAAACTGCCTCATTTGGGTTCCAAATATCGTGTTATTGGAAGTAACATGAAGATAATCTGCATCATTGGGAATAGTAAATGTTTTAGGAATATAATTGAAGTTTTGGTCTTCTGAAGAAGCAATAACATCAACCTGACCGAACATCTTGGCTTCTTTTATCGCATTGGAACTCCAAGTGCCTGTATTGATATAAGCAGCTTTGGTTCTCAATAAGTTGTATGGAACCATGCAAAATTGCAAACTGGCTCCTCCACCTAAAAATATTACCTCATAGTCATCGCTGATATGTAGTAAAGACTTTATCAAAGCCTTGGTTTCATCAACCACAGCAACAAACTCTTTGCCTCGATGAGAAACTTCTAAAACTGAAAGATTTGTATTTGCAAAATTGGTGATACCATTTACACAAGCTTGAATTGTTTCTGGCGCCAATATAGACGGTCCAGCTGAAAAATTATGAACTTTTTTAGACATTGAATTGGTGTTTGACATTGATGCAATATTAAGACTTTTGTATTTGATTAAAAACTAAGTTGGTATTAAATTTAAAAAAACTTAAAATGAATTTGGCACCGTGTTTCTGCAATTTCCCAATACACCATTGAATGATAGTATATTCACTTACACTTATACCCTTTTTAAGACCTGCTAAGCTGTTATATATGAGTATTTCCCATTCATTACAACGACCTTTCACATATTATTGAAGGCGCTTGTGTAGCACTCCTGCCTTTGGCTGTGCGGTGGGCATAATTACCAAGTCGTTGATATTGACATGTTGGGGTCTGCTTATAACCCAAGCAATGGCATCTGCAATATCGCTTGCAACCAAATTATCAAAGCCTTCATAAACTGCTTTGGCTCTGGCTTTATCTCCATTAAAACGCACCTCACTAAACTCTGTTTCTACCGCACCTGGATGAATGCCTGTAACTTTGATAGGATATTCGCTCAACTCTAAACGCATACTTTGGGTTAGCGCATCAACGGCATGTTTTGATGCGCAATATACATTGCCATTCATGTAAATATCCTTTGCAGCAATGCTGCCAATGTTGATGATGTGCGCATAGTCTTGGTTTTTCAACAACGGAATACATGCCTTACTAACGTACAAAAGCCCTTTAACATTGGTATCCAACATGGTATCCCAGTTTTCTAGCTGCCCATCTTCTATAGAGGAAAGCCCAGCTGCCAAGCCAGCATTGTTAATCAACACATTGATATTTTTAAAACTTTCTGGAATGTCATTCACCGCTTTTGAAACCGAATTTTTATCGCGTACATCAACTTTTGCAATGTGGCAATTCATGCGGTATTGCTCCTTCAGGCTTTCAGCTAAAATTTCTAATTTCTCTAACCTTCTTGCAAAAAGTATTAAATCATACCCCTCTTGTGCTAATTTTTCTGCACTTGCCTTTCCTATACCAGCACTTGCTCCTGTAATCAATGCAATACGTTTCATTGGGGCAAAGCTAATTAAAAAATATAAAACTACTTTGGCTTTGGGGGTAAGCCCTTATATTTGTGTACTCTTATTAAAGCTACTGAGTGGATTCTATATTTTCGATACAAATTTTAGGAAACGGGAGCGCATCTCCCAATATTTTAAGGTCACCTTCCGCACAATGGATACAGGTGGAACAACAGCATTGGCTAATGGATTGTGGCGAAGGCACCCAATTTAGACTGCTAGAGCAAGGACTAAAAAAGAGTAAGTTGAATGGGATTATCATCTCTCATTTGCATGGAGATCATTACTTTGGTTTATTTGGCTTGTTGACCAGCATGTCCTTAGAAAACAGAAGTACCCCTTTAACCATTATTGCGCCTGTCTTGCTCAAATCGATGTTAAACATGCTTTTGAATCAAGGTGGCTACACGTTGAGCTTTGAAATCAATTTTATAGCTACCGATGAGGTTAAAACTTTAGAATGTCTATATGAACATGATTTCTTTTCAATAGATGCCTTTCCATTAGAACACAGAATACATTGCTGTGGTTTTAAATTCAAACTCAACAAAACCATTTACCATTTAAAGCCGGCAGTATTAGAAGAACTAAATATACCTGTCGCTCAATATAAAGTAATTGCCCAAGGAGAAGATTACCAAAAAGCCGGTCAAAAACCCATTAAAAATGATATTTTAACGACCAAAGAAATCATTGATAAAAGTTACGCATATTGTTCGGATACGCGCTATTTTGCAGCACTGAGTGATTTTGTTAAAAGTGTTGATATTTTATACCATGAAAGTACTTTTTCTGAAGAAAACATGGAGCGCGCTGTGCAAACATTTCATTCTACCGCAATGCAGGCAGCGATGGTTGCCAAAAATGCCGAAGTAGGCAAACTGCTCATTGGTCATTTTTCAGCAAGATACACAGAACTTGATTTTTTGTTGGCAGAAGCCCAATCTGTTTTTGAACAAACAGCAATAGCCGAAGAAAGCATTGTTTTTAACATTGAACAAAGTAAGTAGCAACCATATACCTGATACAATTGTGGTATAAAAAATGCTTATATTTGCATAAATGAACAAATGGAGGCAATGGCGAGCGAATAAAAAATGGAGTGTTCCCATTATGCTATTGCTTATTAATGCTGTACTTTTTCTATTATTTTCCGCATATTTCAATTCAAAAAAGAGGCAGGAAAATTTTCTTCATCTTTCTGGTCAAGAAAAATATATTGACAGAAGTGGCGACATTTTAAATTGGGGTTATGCATTGTTTAAAATAATTAAGGATAATGTCAACCCAAACAAGCGCTAGTAAAATCTCCTTGAAAAACTATAATCCAGATGCTGCTATACAGAATTTGGCTAAATTTAGGGTTTATCACATTCCTTTTTGGGTACTGTACGCTTTGTTTTGGAGCTTTACTTTTTCACCCGGAATCAGTTTTTTACAGGCATTTTTAAATAGCCTTATTATTTTACTTTTTCACGTATTGGTAAGTTACTTGAATAACTATTACCTCATGAACTGGTTTTTGCTAAAAAGGCAGTATTTATCCTACTTAATAAGTCTTATGCTATCCATTTCTGCCGTTTATTTCCCTATCGCGTTGGTTTATTATTTAATTATCAGTGGAGACAGTTCTGCTAGTCAACAAGTTTGGTCCGTGCGCTTTTTTATGATTAACAGCTTTAGCGTTATATTAACCATTGCCATTACTGCTAGTTTGAAACTGTTAAAAGATTACTATCAAAACGAAAGAAGAAACAGAGAGTTAGTTCAAATAAACAGCAATACCGAATTAAAATTCTTAAAAGGTCAAATTAACCCTCACTTTCTGTTTAACAGCCTGAATAATTTATACAGTTTGGCATTAAAAAAATCCGACTTGGCACCAGACTTTGTTTTGAAACTCAGTGGATTATTGCGCTATGTTTTGTATGACACCGCAGAAGGAAAGGTGAGTTTGGACAAAGAAATTGAATACCTTCAAAACTACATTGATTTAGAAAGGATTAGACTAGGCGAGCGCGGAACCATAACCTTAACAACAGCAGGTAATTTTAGCACCAAACAAATTGAACCCATGATACTTATTCCGTTTGTAGAAAACAGTATAAAACATGGGGTAAACAGTTTGGCAAAAGGCGCTTGGATAAAAATTCATGTAAAACTTGAGCAGAATAATTTTGATTTTCAAGTAGAGAACAACAAACCGGCTGTCAAAAATTTATCCTTAACAAATCAACCTGGAGGTATCGGAATTGAGAATACAAAGAAACGTTTGTCGATTTTATACCCCAATTCGCATGAACTTTCTGTAGTTGACAAAGAAACCACTTATTTCGTACATCTAAAATTAGTATTATGAGTCAAATAAAAGAATTAACCTGTATAATTGTTGATGATGAGCCACTAGCATTGGACATTCTAGAGAGCCATATTAAAAACACGCAAGGATTAAAACTTCTCAAAAAATGTGTGCATGCTATTGAAGCCTCAGAGGCCATCAAAAAAGAAAAACCAGACATCGTATTTTTAGACATCAATATGCCAGAAGTAAGTGGTTTGGATTTGGCTAAAAGTATAAAAGGTGGTCCTTTAGTAGTTTTTACAACCGCCTATGAGGAATATGCCATTGAAGCTTTTGAGGTGAACGCAGTAGATTATTTATTAAAACCCATTTCACCTGCTAGGTTTGAAACCGCAGTTGCGCGTTGTAGGGAGTATATTGCACTGCGCAGTGCAAGTCCTGTAGTAACAGAGGAGAGTGAAGAAGTGAACAGCGAGGAAGACTTTATTTATGTAAAGTCTGAACAGAAGTTGATTAAAATAGCATACGCTGATATAAGATACATTGAGGCTTTGGCAGATTATGTAAAAATTTATATTGGTGAAAACAAAAGGATTATCACTTTGCAAACCATGAAAAACATGGCGTCTAAATTGCCAGAGGATAAGTTTTGTAGGGTGCACAGAAGCTACATTGTTTCATTTAGCCATGTAAAATCTTTGAGTACCAATGAAGTGGATTTGGGAGACAAAAAAATTCCGATTGGTAAAAACTACAAAGAAGATTTTATGAATAAAATCAATAAGAATTTGTTTTAGGGAATTTTCTGCTAGGCTAGGATACAAAAATCTTGGTTGCATGGTGTTGTAAAGTACTCCACGAATACGCATGCAGGGCGGAGGTACGCATTATCGACAACCTATTTTCAATTTTAATGCTACAAACCTTTATTCAACAACTAATTTTATTGTTTTGTATGTTTCACCGTTGCTCACCCTAACAAGGTAAATGCCTTTTGCCATAGTGTCTATGTTTATACTGTCTATATCACCCACAGTTTGTTTCTCAAATACTAAAGCACCCATTAAATTAAAGACTTCTAGTTTCTTTGTGCCTTTCAAATCCGTTTTTAAAGTAAAACTACCATTATTTGGGTTTGGATAAAGGATAATGGAATGCGTTTCTTTAATTTGCCTATTTCCCAATAATTGATTGGCATCAATGTTTGATGGGAAGTTTTGGTTTTGATACCAATTTTTAATTCTAACATTATCTTCTTCAATTAAGTCTTCCCAATTAGGTTTGTTAAAAATATTGGCAGAAGCGGCAATAGCGTATTCCAGTTCCATAAATTCTCCAGCTTTTAAGGTAATGCTGTCACTAGTCAATATCATTCTTCTAGCCCTAGGTGTATTACCAGAAGTTTTTTCAGACCATTCTTCTGCATCAAATAAATCCTTTTTACCTGGAAACATGTGCTTAGTAATGTGTGAACCTCCAATGCTACATTTATCCTTCCATCGCAGCGGTTGCCCATTTTTGTAATTGCCATTCATGTAATTATAATAGTCATTATCCAATGAAGGAAAACCACAAACTGCATTCGCGTCATTACTAAAACTCATAAAACTGGCCATTTTTTGATTGAGGAATTGAACAGAAACTATTGGTGGGTTGCTACCATATCCAAAAGAACCTTCATCCATACTATCTCCATTATAACAGTATGCAAAATTATTCTTAGGATTAGAACCAACAAAATTATCCCCATGATTACCTAACTCATTTTCTACGAATACACCTGCTCTAAAGTTTTCATAATTATTGGCACTGCGGTTAATTACTTTATAATTAAAAAAAGCAGTTCTATTGATTAATGAATTCGTATCTGATGGTGATAAACTTTTATCACTAAATCCATAAGCCATTGCATGAACCTCTACACCCATTGATTTTCCGACAGATTCGCTTTGGTTCAAGTACCTGGTAGCCTCAATTGTATCGTTTGTAATCCAAAATAGACACATATCTCCTTTTATTTTTGGATAATCACCTTTTGTGGGTTCATAAAGTCCATTGTTGTCAATATCGACAAACGGTGCAAGATTTTTAGATGCATTGCCTAAGCCATGTGCAGGCCAACTTAAAATATCAGGATGAATAACAAAATTTGCCTTTGTATAATTCAGTTTAAAATCTTCAATTATTGCCCTATTCAGTTTCCATACTTTCTTGTAGGGCAAGCCAGAGTTTTCAGTTGACTGATTTAAAACAGTATCTATTGGTCCGGCATGAAAGTCATGTCCTCTTTCGGCAAAAGTTTCTACTGAGCTATAAATATCATTCCCGTTTTTTCCGGATAGGAGCAGTGAATTTGAAAATATTATATCTTTGCAACTATTTTTGGGGTATGAAATATGGCTGTTTAATGTAAAATCCCACCCGATAATATTATGACTTGGCTCAATAGGGATATCCAATTCATTAATATCTAAATATGCTGCTTTAGCAGGAGCTACAATATTGTGGTCATGGATACTAAATGTTAAAGACGAGTCAACATTTGTTTGGTACAAATAAATGTTTTCACCTTTCAAAACTGAAAGGTACTGTAAATTATACCCTAAATAATTCGTATGCAAACTCTTAGTATTCAAGGTCTTCCCAGTTATCGTATTAAAATGTAGTCTGTTTCCACTGGAATTAAAATAACTAGGGTAGTTTAAATGTTGTAAATAAACAATGCTTCCATCATTTTTCTCCAAAATTCTATGTACATAAATATTTAGCATACCTGATAAAGTTATAAATTGGCATCCAACAAATAAACCATAATCATTAAAATTGCTGAGTACACCATTATCAATAACATGAACTGGAGAATACAGAAAACCTACTTCTTCCTTAGCATTACCTGCAAGCCATATCCGTCCATCCTTGGCTACTAAAACATCTAAGATTAATGTTGATTTAAGTGCTGAGTTGCTGTTATCATATTTTTGAAAATTATTAGCATCAGATATCTTATACAAACCACTATCAGAGCCTGCATAAACAATTCCATCTTTGCTCACATCCATACAAATAAGGCTTGCTTTATCATTTTTAGCAAAAAATAAAACGGCCTTATTGTCTGTTATCACATAGATGCTATTTATTGTTGAAATATATAATTTATTGTTTCTAAATTTAATATCTGTAATAATTGAATCATTGGCATTGGGCAACTGAATATTTGATAATTCAGCTTTATTATTTTCGATTTTAATTAAGCCCTTATTACTGCCAACCCAAATGACGTTCCCAACAATTTCTATGCAGTTTAAGGAGGTGTTTGGTATATTGGAGTTTTTATAATTAAAAAATTTCCATGAGTCGTTTTGATAATGAGCCAAACCTATTTCTGAATTTTTGTAGACATTCAAACCAAGTGACTTACCATAGGTTACCCAAATCCCACCGTTATTGTCAATAGCAAGATCACTCATTGCGCGTTTCTCAAAAAAACTAAAACCGTGGGTGACACTTGGGAATTTCTCAAATACATTGTTTTGCGCATTTAAACTAAAAGAGCAGAGCAACAATGCAAAATAACTTAGGTTCTTTTTCATAATCATGTTTTTTATCACAAAGATAAAATCTTTATTATCAAAAAAATAACAGAAAAAATGTTTTAATCGAAAAGTGTATTTTTAAATATTCATAAGGAATGTTTATGCTGTTGCTTTCCGCCTGTCATGTGTGAAGAAGACCTTCATTATTAAATGACAGTTGGTCAGGTGTTTTTGCTAATGTTGTATTGCTGCGCAGTGTCACAAAGTACTTTGTGAACACACGCGCAGGGCGGAATACAAAATTGCCCAAAAACCCAGTAAAAATACGGGCGGAGAACTTAATGCGGCAGGCGGAGAAGCTAAATCTGCCCACGGAGAACTTAAGATATAGGGCGGAGAATTTATGGCAGCCCACGGAGAAATTAACATAGCAGAGAGCGAAGTTAAAATACCCAAGGGAGAATGTAAAATACCCCAGGGAGAAGTTGCTGCCAATAACCCCAAATTTGCCCTTGGCAGCATGATAGCTTCCGCAGGTTGCTTTGGTTTAGTAGTTGGGTGGTTTGGTATTTACTTGGGTAGGTATCCCGATATCCATCGGGAGGCTTGCGCAGCCTATTTTATACTCCCCTTGGGTGATTTTAGCTGCTCCGTGCATAGCTGCACTATTGCCGTTGGCGGTGTTGAAACTGCAGTAGGCAGTTTTGTTGGGAGGGGATATACAAAATATAGTGAAATAGGGGAGAAAATTGGATACAAAAATTTAAAAAACCCATTGGGTTTTTAGTGCAACATCAATTACTTTTGATGAAATATAAAAAGTTCCTATAAAACCACAGAAGCTTTACTAAAAATTGAATACAGGAAAATAATGCCCGGAACATTCTCACAAATATATATACAAGTAGTTTTTGCCGTAAAAGGCAGAGCAAGTTTAATAGATTCCGCTTGGGAGGAGGAATTATATAAATATATTTCGGGTATTGTTACAAATAAACAACAAAAAATGTTGGCCATAAATGGAATGCCAGACCATATACATTTTTTGATTGGTATTAAACCTTCTTGTTGTTTGTCAGATTTGGTTAGAGAAATCAAAAAATCATCTAATCAGTTTATAAATGATCAAAAATTATTAACAAATAAATTCAGTTGGCAAGAAGGATATGGTGCATTTTCTTATAGTCATTCAGCTATAGACAATGTTATTAAATATATTTTAAATCAAAAAGAACACCACTGCAAAAAAACATTTAGAGAAGAATACATAAACTTTTTGAAAAATTTCGAAGTAGCATTTAACGATGAATATTTGTTTGAATGGATAGATTAATTTAGAATCCAAAGGATTCCAATGTTTATAGAAAAAAACGTTTGGGTTAGATATTCGACCCCTTTGGGGTCGCAAGAAATTACAATTATCATGGCTATAAACATATAATCCCTTTGGGATTAACATAGAATCCAAAGGATTCAAATGTTTATAGAAAAAAACGTTTGCGTTAGATATACGACCCAACAAGGGTCGCAAGAAATTACAATTATCATAGGCTATAAACATAAAATCCCTTTGGGATTAACATAGAATCCATAGGATTCGAATGTTTATAGAATAAAACGTTTGCGTTAGATATACGACCCAAAAGGGGTCGCAAGAAATTACAATTATCATAGGCTATAAACATATAATCCCTTTGGGATTAACATAGAATCCATAGGATTCAAATGTTTATAGATAAAAACGTTTTGGGTTAGATATACGACCCAAAAAGGGTCGCAAGAAATTACAATTATCATAGGCCATAAACATAAAATCCCTTTGGGATTAGAGGAGAATCCAACCTCTTACATTAATTCATCAAACGAGATACCTCGTTTTATAATTCGTAATTTTTAATTCCTATTTAATAAAGCCCTGCTTTATTTCATCGCTGCTTCAATCATCGCCTCAATATAGGCTTTGTGTTGTTTACTGCCTGCATCGCCCAATGTCTTGCCGGCTCTCATGGTTTTTTGAATACTTACCAATGAAGTATAGGCACGGGCTTTTGCCAAATTGCCATAACGGCTAGGGGTTTTTGCATCACCAATTCCCGCAATAGCTATCAGCCTTTCTACATATTCTATTTGTAAATTTTGGCGGTAGCTGTTCACAGATTTCATGGCATCTTCTTTAAAAATAGCATCATTCAAGTCCTCAAAAAAGGCTGTAATATCATACTCATTGCCATACAACTTAGAATCTACCAAACGCTCTAAAACAGCATTGCTCAGCAAATGGTTCAGCACATTTACTTGTATACCCAACATCATGCTGTGCAAATGTGGATCTTCTCCCTGTGCAAAAAACCCAAAACCCCTTCTTTGAAACTGCAAATGAGACGCAACACTATCACTGATAACAATGGGTTCTGGGCAGAATACATTGTTTGCCAATAAACTCATTGCTCTTCTTTGATCTGCTAAAGAAACAGGCGTATAAGGACTTGTTCCGTTAGCCTGACCTACAAAAGCACGGTCAACATAAACGCCACCAATATAGCGAGAAACTACGCCTGCCTGAATGCTGTATTCACCCGCCAAAATCAATACTTTCTTTTTAAAATCGTGGTAACTTTGCCCAGACTCGGTATAATTGTTTAAAGACTGATTGATTAAAGATTGGCACAAAACCATGCGGTCTTTGGCATAGGCAATGGCATCGCCACTCATATCTCCAATCATTACCCGAGGGTCAATCCCTTTACCTGGTGCACGCATATCATCCGCATCATTACCAAACGCTAAATCTGGGTTGGTAGATTTGCTCAATATGTTTTGCAAACGTGCTTGTTCCAAAGTTTCATTTTCTAAAGCAACAGAGTAGCCAAAATCAATCGCCCATAAATCATATGCACCAGGCGTGGTGGTTACATATTGCCCCTGTGGTTTGTTTTTGGGTGCAAAATTGATAGCAGGATAGTCCATTACTGAACCCGTTAGCCCTACCCTACTGGTCAAAGCCACATTGTTGATATCGGCAGGTAAGTGTAATTGAGAGGCTCGCATGTTGTGGTTCAACCCAAAGGTATGGCCCATTTCATGCAAAATTAAATAGTACAAAGATTGCTTTACCAAATCATTGATTTCAACCGTATTGGCGCCTTGCGCTTTTAGCACTTCTGTTCCAAACAAACTTTGCATGTGCATGGTATGCCCAACACCACAAAATTCATGGTTATCAAGCATTGCCTCGCCACCGGGCTTGTACACTTCTTCTGCTGCCACCCTGTTGGTAACAAATATCCATTCAAGCATAATATCAGCACCTAAAATCTCACCTGTTTTTGGGTTAACAAAACTAGGGCCATAGCCACCAAAAGGAGGATTGGGAGATGAGGTCCAACGCAAAACATTGTATCGTATATCGCCTGCATCCCAAGTAGCGGTATCGGGTTGTATTTTAACTTCAATGGCATTTTTAAAGCCCAAAGGTTCAAAAGCTACATTCCATATTAAAGCGGCTTTCATAATGGTTTCTCTAAACTCTAAGGGTGTTGTATTCTCTATCCACCAAGTGATAGGCTTTACAGGCTCAGAAATCGCAGCTGTTGGGTCTTTTTTCTCTAACCTCCAACGGTGTATCAAATCTCTGTAATTTACGCTTGCCGTGGTGGTCATATCATTTACCTGATGCGTAAAATAACCTACTCTAGGGTCATCATACCTTGGTTTAAAATTGTCATCTGGCATTTTTATAAAGCTGTGTTGCACCTCTACCGTTACATACCTAGAATCTGCCGTAGTACCATCATTGGCATAACTTCCGGGAGCATTGTCAAAAGTGTAAGAAACCACCACATCAGCATTTTCTGGATAGGTTTTGATAGACTTGGTATATGTTTTTGCAGGATTAATTCTTCCCAAACGGAAAGGGTATGGCATCCCTGGAGGAATATTGATGCCCAATTGGTGCATATTTTCATTGTTCAAAATATTGTCTGCGCTAATTACATACCGCTTATTTTTATCTGCACCCAAAATTGTTTCTGCAGCCACCAAGGCGTCTGAGATATTGGCAGTGCTACTCTTGCTAATCGGATTTTCTGGATTGAAATAATATCCCGTGTTTACCTTAGAAATGTTTATTTTGTCATACAGTTTCTCAAATTTTATAACTGTATTTTCTCTGTAACTGCCTTTAAAAAGACCGGCATTGACCAAACCATTTTCTGCGTAGGTAAAATAAATGATTTCCTTACCTAAAAGCGTTGAATCTATTTCTATATACGTTTTACCACTCGTACTGTCTTGGTAAAAATTGATATAACCTGCATATTTTTTGCAGTCTTTGGTAATTTGGCTAATGGGTTTAAAACCTTTTGGCGCAGGGGCTGGAGCCTCCGTTGCATGTTTATTTTTTTTCTTTTTCTTCCTTTTTTGAGCGTTTGCGTTTATACCAATGGTTAAACTAATGAGAACCAAAGCAATGTGTTTTATCGTCATGTGAATGTTGTGTTACTTAATTTTTAAGGATTGCAAATATGCTGTATTTTTTTGTAAAAGTTTTGAGTCGCTCATAACCAATCGATAAAATGACTAAAAACCTACTGCTTGTGCAGTAAAACCTCTATACCTGTCATAAGTAACAGCCGGAAAAGGCACTTTTAACCAATTGACATACCTAAAAATCCCTTTCAAAACTTTGCTTTTGGTTTTGATGCGGCTAAAATCAACATCTAAACTGAGGCTGTAAGTACGGTATCGCTCTATATTTCTATAATCATACTGGACATTGCCTTGTTTGTCTAAAATATAATTGCTATTGCCGCCAATCATTCCGTTGGCTCCATAACCCAAGGCAATGCTCAACCATGCAGGTATTTTTTGAGACCCAGTAATATCATTTATATTGGCACTAAACCAATAGGTTTGTCCATTGTAATCTTTTAGTATCCTTTCACTCAAATTACTCCCCAAAACATTGGGTCGTAAGTGAGCCAAACCGGAGTTTTGGTAACCCCATTTCATGCGCACCACCTGTTTATCTAAAAATACTTGTTGCCCAAAAAACAATGCCCAACCTGTTGTATTGGCTGCCAAATCGCCTGTAGATGCTCCCCATTCTTTAGAAAAGCCATCAAAAACCTCAATGGGTGTTTGAAAAACCATGCCCAACAAACCACCATAAAGTAAAGACCTTTTTTTGTTAAAACCCAAAGATTGACAGGTATTAAAACCTACCTCACTCAGCGTGTAAGCACTAAAACCATGTCCAAATTTGTCCATTTGTTTCCACTCCTTGTTGTCATTGATAAAATGAAATTTTGATTGCGGATAATTGGCATACCACAGCTGATATAACCCTGCATACCCTAAAACAATCCCTCCGCTGGTGGTATAAATATACGCTTTTTGGGCTTTGCTTAATTTAGTGCTATCTTGCTGCTGTGCACATATTTGCAAAGGCAATAGCACTGCCATAAGACCACAAAAAAGTAGGCTATTTAAGCGCAAAATGTTTGCAGGTTTCTTCCAAAAACCCGAAAGCAGCCTCAGAATTTTCTGCCTCGGCATAAACGCGCAATACAGGCTCTGTTCCACTGGGTCTAAGCATCACCCAACGCCCATCTTCCGTATGAAATTTGAAGCCATCCGTATCTTCTTTTAAAACAATTTTATTGTTTCCTATATTGGTAATATTTTCCGTTTTACAGCGATTGACAACCGCATCTTTCAGCTCATTTTCAAGGTGCAAATCATAGCGTTCTACGGCAAAAGAACCCGTTTTTGCATAAACCTCTTTTATCAATTCACTCACAGTTTTACCCGTTTTAGCCATGAACTCCCAGATAACCAAAGCCATCCATATGCCATCCCTTTCTGGAATATGCCCTTTAATGGCAATGCCTCCACTCTCCTCTGCACCAACCAAAACATCTCCATTGACCATTAATTCACAAATATATTTGAACCCTATTTTGGTGGTAACAGCTTCTAAACCATAATGCTTACAAAGTGTATCTATTTTATTGGAAACACTAAAACTTTTAACCAAAGTACCTTTGAGTTTTTTATGTTCAATCAAATATGTCATCAACAACAAAATAAGGTGGTGCGAATCTACAAACTGACCATTTTCATCAAAAAAACCAATTCTATCAGCATCCCCATCCGTTGCCAATCCGCTACCAATGTTTGCATTGTTTTTAATCAATGCCGACAACTCTGGTAGGTTTTTGAGAATAGGCTCTGGTGCTCTGCCCTCAAAACTTGGGTTAAAACTGCAATGCAATAAGGCTGCCTTTGGAAACAATTTCTTTATAACATTTTGCCCTGCGCCATACATGGCATCGTACGCAAAATTCAACTGAGCAATGGCATCAATATCAAAAGACTTTTTTACAACCTCCATATAATGTTCCTCTATTGGAGCGAAGCTTGTTTTGCCCATTTGTGCGATAACAAAGCTTTCCTCTTTGTCTATATAGCTTTCTATTTCAGCGATGTGTTTTGGGAAAGCTGGTCCACCAAAACTCCCTTTAATTTTAAATCCACTGTAACTGGGTGGATTGTGGCTTGCAGTGATTACAATTCCCAAATCTGCCTTTGCATAATGCGTATATAGCGAAACCATGGGAGTGCTTACAAAAGACTCACTTAACAAAACATCAATGCCAAATGCATTAAAAGTATCGGCTGTGGTTTTGGCAAATAACGCTCCGCCAAACCTACAATCATAACCCACCACTACTTTTTTTGCAATATTATCCTGTTTCAATAGCCATTTAGCGGTTGCTTCGGTTACCCTTTGCACATTGGCAACGGTATAATTGTCAGCAATGATTTCTCTCCAGCCGTCTGTTCCAAACTTAATGGTATACGGCATTTTATTCTGCATTGATGTATTTGACATATTCACTAATTTGTGTCCATTTATAACTTTCTAAAGCTTTTTTATAAGCCTCTTTGTTTTTTGGTTCTATAAAATTGCGGTTGATTTTAAAGATAGAAATCTTAAAATTCTTTTCTTTCAGAATGTCTGAAATCGTTTTAAAACGGATAGTAACACGCAAATTATCAATTTCCGTATTGCTAAATGCTGTTAATCTTTTATTGTTGACATAAACAATCATTGAGTCAATAAAATAAAAGACCAAACCTTCTCTTTTTTGCCACGTTTCATGAATTTCAAGCCCAGTAACCGCAAAATATCCTCTGTAATTTCCAGTATCAAAATAAGCACTGCCTCCATGCATATTCACAATGTTTTTATCTTTATTGAGCAGCTCCTCTATCCCCTTTTTTACATCAATAGACCAATCCTTATCTATCGCTAAATCGTCAACCAACTCATACCCAATATTTTTAGTCTCTAACCACGGAATACCTGGAATTAGTTTTCTTTTTCCATTGAATATTTTGTCTCTTAACTTTACTGCATCCATTGGCTTTTTTTCAAAAGTTCTTCCACCATATTGCACTATATTGAATGCATAACGCTTTGAGTTAATTGCCTCCCAAAAAGTTAAATCAGCAGGAGCATTTGCATTACACGGAATGGGCGTTTTTGCCAATAAATTAAATGCCTCTTTGGCATCTATATAGCCAAAAGGGGCAAAAACTTCTTGATTTTTATATGCAAAAGAAAATCCAGCGATAACAAAACTCAATGAACGCTTGCTACAGTTCCAAAACTCATGCAAAAATATATCAGAGCAATTATTAAAAGCGGTGTTACTTGCTTTTTCAATTTGTTGCAGGGCAACAAAATTAATTTTAGTTTGCTTTTTGGGTGAATCCCAAAGTGTTAGTTTACCTTGTTTTAATTGTAAGTAAATAAAATCAGGAAGTTCTTGTGCCAAGTTAAAACCAACGGTATCATGCTGACCTGTTAGTCTTGTATGAATCATGACCGCTTTGTCAACAAATGCATTGCTAATATTGCAATTGCAGTACAGCAGAAACAGAAAACCAATTTTAACAACAGATTTAAACAAAAGCATTTTCTCCTGTTATTTCATGTCCTAATATCAGTAAATGAATATCATGCGTACCCTCATACGTAACCACTGACTCTAAATTAGCCATGTGTCGCATTATTGGATACTCACCTGTAATACCCATTCCGCCAAGCATTTGCCGCGCTTCTCTAGAAATATTGAGGGCTATTTCGACATTGTTTCTTTTTGCCATCGATATTTGTGCAGGAGTGGCTTTGCCATCATTCATTAAATTACCCAAACGCCAAACTACCAATTGTGCTTTGGTAATTTCTGTTAGCATTTCTGCTAGCTTCTTTTGTTGTAACTGGAAACCTGCAATGGGTCTTCCAAATTGTTCACGTTGTTTTGAATAACGCAAAGCTGTATCATAACAATCCATTGCAGCACCTAAAGCACCCCAACTTATTCCGTATCGCGCAGAATTTAAACAGGTTAATGGCCCTTTTAAGCCACTTACGCCCGGTAAGATATTTGTTTTTGGTACACGTACATTGTCAAAAACCAACTCTCCTGTGGCACTGGCACGCAAACTCCATTTATTGTGTGTTTCAGGGGTGGTAAAACCTTCCATACCCCGCTCCACAATTATTCCTTTGATTATTCCTTCTTCATTTTTTGCCCAAACTACTGCAACATCCGCAAATGGTGCATTGCTAATCCACATTTTGGCACCATTCAATATAACATCATCTCCATCTTCTTTAAAATGAGTGGTCATTCCACTTGGATTGCTTCCATGGTCAGGCTCTGTTAAACCAAAGCAACCCAACATTTTTCCATTTGCCAACTGCGGTAAGAATTTTCTTTTCTGTTCTTCACTGCCAAATTTATAGATGGGATACATTACCAAACTTCCTTGCACAGAAGCGGTAGAACGCATACCAGAATCGCAACGTTCAATTTCTTGCATTATCAATCCATAGGCAATATAATCCAATCCACCACAACCATATTCAGTTGGCAATTGAGGACCAAAAGCACCAATATCAGCCATTCCTTTAACCAAGTGCTGCGGGAATTGTGCTGCTTGCGCATAGGCCTCTATAACTGGAGATACCTCCTTTTTTACCCAATCTCTAACACTGTCTCTAATCAATTTGTGTTCTTCACTTAAAAGATCATCAATGTTATAAAAATCGGGTTGCGTATATCGGTCTTTTCCTTGATTTGCGGCTTTTAATGCCTCGGTATTTAAGTTAATTGTGCTCATATTGCTAAGGGGTGTGCAAATATAGTGATTTGTATTAAAAACAGGCTGTCAATAAATTTTACACGAAATGCTGCTAATTTGATAATTGCACTTATTTTTGCGGCAATAAACAATAAAAATGATAAAAATAATATTTTCAGCAGTTACAGTAGCATTTGTATTAGCCTCTTGTAACTCTAGTGCTCCAAAAGTTGGAGCTGGCTCGCTTAAAAATGCAAAGGACTCTGCTAGCTATATGTTGGGATTGAACCAAGCGCAGCAATTAAAACAAAATGGAATTGACGAAATCAATGAAGAAATGTATCGTGCAGGATTGGCAGAAGGATTTGCAAAAGACTCTGGTTATGCCATTGATTTAGAGAACAGCCAAGAAATCTTTATGAGTTACTTTACACAAAGAGAAAAGATTATTTTGGATAAAAACAAAGTAGCAGCAGACAAATTTATTGCAGATGCTGGCAAAAAAGCAGGAGTGGTAAAATTGAATGGTGGAATTATTGTTGAAACCTTAAAAGAAGGTATGGGTAACAGTCCATCAATTGCTGACTCTGCAAGTTTTCACTTTACACTTTCGTCAAATACTACTCAGGACTTATTAGATACCAAGGTAGCAGGCTATCCCTTCCCAATGACCAAGTTAATGGATATTAACTATGCGCAAGGATTGGGCGATGCCATTAGTAATATGAAAACTGGTGGTGAGTATATGGTTTATATTCCATATGAAACTGCCAACTCACAAGCCTTAAAAAGATACATCAAACCAGGTGAACTGATTGTTTTTAAAATCACAGATTTAGAAACTAAAGCTGCCCAATAGCGTTATTGGTTTCATAGATAAAAAAAGGTTGTTGCTGTTGGCAACAACCTATTTTTTGTTTAATTAAACGCTAGATTAAAAAATTAATTGATCAAAATAAGCTTCTTTCTTATTTCATCAACACATAAAGTATGCATCTGTATTTTACCATAAAAAAAAATCTAATATGCAATCAAGAACTATCAATGAACCATTTCCATTATTATAAATAACCCATTACATTTGGGGCCAATAAATAAAAATTACGTGGCACTACCTAATATTTTTACAGCGGCAGTAAAAGATGCTCTAATTGAAAGAATAAATGGCATTACCCCCGAAACACAACCAAAATGGGGTAAGATGAATGCCGCCCAAATGCTTGCGCATTGCAATGTTACCTATGAAATGGCTTTTGAAGACAAACACAAAAAGGCAAAGGGTTTAAAAAAATGGATTTTAACAAAATTGGTAAAAAATACGGTAGTAAGTGAAAAGCCTTACAAACATAATTCCACAACCGCTCCTCAATTTTTAGTAAGTGCTCAGCAGGACTTTGAACAACAAAAAGAACGCCTGATTCATTATCTCAACGAAACTGTAAACTTAGGCGAGCAACATTTTGACGGTAAAGAATCTAATTCCTTTGGCAACTTAAGCAAAGCAGAATGGAACAATATGTTTTATAAGCATCTCGACCATCATTTAAAACAATTTGGGCAATAGACCACAACTAACCATTCGTTAAAACCTGCTTAACTGCAACGTCATGTTCCTCTGTAGGAATATTTTCTACTATCTGAAAATCATACCCAATGCCAATAGAGAGAGCTTCCGTATTTTCTTTCAAAAAAGCATCATAGTATCCCGCGCCATAACCAATACGATTTCCCTTCTTATCAAATGCCAATCCAGGTGTAATGATAAAATCAATCACTCCTGTATAAATATTGTTACCTGCAGGGTGTTTAGTGCCATAAACCCCAGACTCTAATTCTGACAAAGACCTTAACACTAAATTATCCATTTTTCTTCCTTTCATCGCTTTTGGACAAACAACCACTATATTTTTACCCAAAGCAAAATCAATAACGGGCTTGATATCAATCTCCATACCCATTGGAATAAAAGAATGTATCACTTTTGGTGCTTCTTGCACTATCAAGTCTATCAACTGGGCACATATCTCCTTATCCCAAGCTTGCTTTAGATCAGCTTTTAATGAATTTCTTTCTGACAGCATTGACGCTCGTAGTTCATTTTTTACATTCATTGCTTTGCAAACATACAAAACTGTCGGCTTGCATTACAATTCTTAAAAATATTCTATATTGCACACATTACTTTGTCAAAAGCAAATGAATCGTTTCAAACAAAAAATATCAAAAATTATTGATGACCATGATACCGTGGGAAGCAAATGGTTTGAAATTTTCATACAATCCTTGATATGCCTTTCACTTATTACCTTTTCTATAGAAACATTGCCTGGTGTTTCTGCAAGCGAAATGCAACTATTGCATGCCATCGATATATTTTGTGTTAGTATTTTTACCATCGAATACATTCTCAGAATTTTTGTTGCTAAAAGGCCATTTGCTTATATTTTTAGCTTTTTTGGCATCATTGATCTATTGGCCATTATTCCATTTTTTATGCATTTAAACATAGATTTAAGAGGATTAAGAACTTTTAGAATTTTCAGGGCACTAAGAGCCTTTAAATTAATAAGGTATAACCGAGCTATCAAACGATTTAAGTTGGCTGCAAGCATCATTAAAGAAGAGTTAATATTATTTCTGATGGTTATGGCCATCTTAATTTTTATCTCCTCTGCGGGCATTTATTATTTCGAACACTATGCACAGCCACAACTTTTTAAATCCATATTTCATAGTTTTTGGTGGGCAATTGTAACGCTGACTACCGTTGGATATGGCGATGTTTACCCCATTACTGTTGGCGGTAAAATATTTACCTTCTTTGTGCTCATTTTTGGTGTAGGTGTAGTTACCATCCCAGCTGGTTTGGTTGCCTCTGGATTAACCAGTGCAAGAAAAATTGAAGAAAAAAGAATGGAGCATAAAAACAATACTACAATTACAAAGTAATTTCTAGACCATCATAGGCTAAATTCATGCCCCTAGGCAATGCCTTGTCAACCTCATTGTGAAAACCTAGCTGATGGCTAATGTGGGTAAAATAAACTTGTGGAACGGCTAACTTTTTAGCCAAATCTATGGCTTCTTGCAAAGTAAAGTGGGAAATATGGGGTTGCATTCTCAAGGCATTTAGCACCAGTACTTTTGAGCCTTTTATTTTTTCCTGTTCCTTTTCTGCAATAAAATTGGCATCTGTAATGTAGGTAAAATCATTGAACCTAAAGCCCAAAACCTGTAATTTATAGTGTAAAACTTCAATAGGAATTACCTCATGCTGACCAATGAAAAAAGGCCTATTATTTTCAATGGTTTTAAGGTTCACTTGTGGTAAACCAGGATAATCGGCACCATTGAAAATGTAATCAAACTGTTTTTTAAGTGCCTCTTGAACGCAAGTTGTGGCATAAATATCCATCGCCCTATTTTGCATAAAATTAAATGGTCTAATATCATCCATACCGGCAGTATGGTCTTTATGCTCATGGGTGAAAAGCAAAGCATCCAATTTTTGGGCATCTATCCGCAGCATTTGTTGTCTAAAATCGGGACCGCTATCAACAACAATATTGATATCACCAAAATCAATGTGAATGCTTGTGCGCAGTCTTTTATCCTTGGGGTTATCTGATAAGCATACAGCACTTTTACATCCTATTGGTGGAATACCCTGTGACGTTCCTGTTCCTAAAAATGTTACTTTCATTGTGCCCTTGTCAAAAATTCTTTTTGCAATGATATAAAATAATCCGCGGCTTTTATCATTCTGCTTCCATACCAACTAAACATTTCACCATCAACCAATAAAACATCACTGTCCGGCAACATTTTTTTGAACTTTTCAATGTGCTTTTCTTTAAAAGGATAGGGCTCTGAAGAAAGCAAAACATACGCAGGTTTTAGTTTTTGCAATTCGTTTTCCGTTATTTGCGGATACCGTGTACTTTCAATGGCGTTGACAAAACCCGTTTTTTGGAGCATGTCATTGATAAAAGTTCCTTGACCAGCAGTCATTAATGGACTATCCCAAATAACATAGATGGCATTTTTGGGTTGTATCGGCAATGGTTTAAGCTTATCAAAAGCATCACTTATTTTATCAATCATGCTTGTTGCTTTGATAGAAGAATGGGTAAGTTCTCCCACTTTAGCAATCATAGCCAAGGCATCCTCAAAATTAGCAATGTCACTTATACAAGTATCACACTGCGTTTGAAGCAATGCTATTTGCTCTTTTTCATTTTCCTCTTTGTTACCGATAATCAAATCGGGTTTGATAGCTAAAATTCTTTCAATATTTAGGTTTTTGGTACCCCCAATCATTTGGGCATTTTTTCCTCTCTCCATTGGATGAATGCAAAACTTGGTTTGTCCATAAATTTGTTCCCCTAGACCTAAGTCATACAACAATTCGGTTTGAGATGGAACAAGGGAAACGATTTTCATTTAAGCAAAAGTAAAAGATTAAAATTAAAAAATAATAAAATAGCTTTAGTTAAACTTTACCTTAATATAAAGTGTTATTTTACCATTTTAAGAATTGAACATTAAAAATTAAACATTGGTTTCTTATCCCAACGCAGCAATTATATCAAATTTGGTAATAATATGCCAATTGCCACCCATATCCTGCATCAATACTGCTGGGTTTTCTTTGTTTATTTTTTTGGCAACCATATTGATAGGTTCGTTATAATTTACTACCGGAAAAGGAGGTTTTTGGTGCTGTTCAACGGTTTCATTCAATGCATTGGCATTCAATAATGCCAAACTGTAAACATCAGTATCTGCAAGAGAACCTATGATATTGTTATGCTCATCTGCCACTGGAATTTGAGATATTCCATATTTTCTAAACTTCTCAACAACTTGGTGCAGCGTGTCAGTGGTTTTGGCTGTTACTAAGGGTAAATTGCTATGGTTGCTTATCAAATCTAAGGCCATTGTTGGTTTTGTTTCTGCAATAAAACCCCTATCGCGCATCCAATCCTCATTGAACATTTTACCCAAATAACGCGTTCCGTGGTCATGAAATATCACCACAACCACATCTCCTTTTTTAAACCTATCTTTCATTTGCGCAATACCAGCCATGGCAGAACCAGCACTGTTACCTGCAAAAATTCCCTCTTTTCTGGGTATCTCTCGTGTATAAATCGCGGCATCTTTATCGGTCACCTTTTCAAAATGGTCGATCAATGAAAAATCAACATTTTCTGGCAAAAAATCTTCCCCAATCCCTTCGGTTATGTAAGGATAAATTTCATTTTTATCAAAAATTCCGGTGGCTTTGTATTTTGCAAAAACAGAACCATATGTGTCTATTCCTAGAACTTGAATGTCGGGATTTTTTTCTTTCAAAAATTTTGCTGTTCCACTGATGGTTCCACCAGTCCCCACTCCCACTACTAAATGCGTGATTTTACCATCTGTTTGGTCCCAAATTTCTGGGCCAGTGCTCTCGTAATGTGCTTGACGGTTGCTTAAATTATTGTATTGGTCAGGTTTCCAAGAGTTGGGCACTTCACTCACCAACCTGCTAGACACAGAATAGTAACTTCTCGGGTCTTCAGGATCTACATCCGTTGGACAAACAATAACCTCTGCTCCAAAGGCCTTTAAAGCATCTACTTTTTCTTTACTCTGTTTATCCGTAGTTGTAAAAATACATTTATAGCCCTTTAACACTGCAGCGATGGCTAAACCCATACCCGTATTGCCGCTTGTACCTTCAATAATAGTACCTCCTGGTTTCAAAAGTCCCGATTTTTCAGCATCCTCAATCATTTTTACTGCCATGCGGTCTTTGATGCTGTTACCGGGGTTGGTGGTTTCTACTTTTGCTAAAACAGTTGCTTCTATCCCCATTTCGTCAATCATTTTATTGAGTTTCACTAAGGGTGTATTGCCAATGGTTTCAAGAATATTGTTATAAATTTTTTTCATTTTTATTAATCCGCCACAAAGGTAGGTCATTTTTAAAACTAAGTTTCCGATTCATGCATGAATTGAGAACATGAAAAATTTGACTCAAAAAACCCCTCTGCAAATATTTTTTAACCTTATTTTTGCACAGGAAGTGAAGCTAAAGCCAATTCTTATCGTTGCAGTTTGATTATGTGGGCAAAGTATTGGATCTCAAACAAAAGACAGTGTAAAAACCAATAATATTGAACCTGTTGTAATAACAACCTATCAGGAAAAGTCGATTCAAGAAACATCCGTTAACATTACTAGTTCAAACGTGGACAGCCTTAATAAATAGGGTAACTTTAAACCTAACCGATTTAATGACCAAAACCCCAGGAGTCAGTATGCTTTCTATAAGAACGGACGATTTAAATACCCATAAAAAAAGGCTGCTAAAAGCAACCTTTTTTTGTAGCGAGAGGGAGACTCGAACTCCCGACCTCACGATTATGAGTCGTACGCTCTAGCCAGCTGAGCTACCTCGCCATAGAGGGGTGCAAATATAATGGGTTTTATATATTCACAAAAGCATATTTTAATTTTAATCCAACTGATAAATTTTTTCTTTGATGGGCATGGTTATCTCCACATTGCTGAACTTATTTTTGATAAGTGCTCCTAAATCTTGCATTCCCTTTTCCTCTCCATGTACCAAAAATATTTGCTTGGTATTTTCCAAGTGCATATTTTCATAGTAACGCAACAAGCCTAAACTATCTGCATGTGCGCTAAATGCATCAGTTCTGTAGATTTTGGCATTTACCTGTTTTTCCTTTCTATTGATGGTAATCGTTTCTAAACCAGACAAAAGCCTATCACCCAAAGTACCTTCAGAGCAATAGCCCGCAATCAACACAGCATTCTGATAACCTTGAATATTGGCTCTGATGTGTTTTTGAATTCTTCCGCCTTCCATCATACCTGCAGCGGATACAATAACACAGGCTTCATGGCTCTCACTGATATAATCACTTTCTGACTGCTCACTCACTGTTTTGAGGTTTTGAAAATGAAAAATATCATTGTACTGCTTATAAAACTCAATGGTTTGGCTGTTCAGTTCATCATGAAAATTATCATAAACCCTGGTACTTTTAATAGCCATTGGACTATCCGTATATATTTTTAGCCAAGTGGGCAATTTGCCCTTCCTAAACAGTTGATGAAAGGTAAAAATGATAGCCTGCGTACGCCCGATTGAAAATGCAGGGATAACCAGTTTGCCTTTCTCTTTTACACAAACCTCCTCAACATATTTTAACAGCAACGCCTCAGCATCCTTTTCTGGACTGTGCACCCTGCCTCCGTATGTTGACTCAGAAATTAAATAATCTACATTGGGCAAAGGTTGTGGGTTTACAACCAATTGCGTTTCATAATTCCCTAAATCCCCTGTAAAACCAAACTTAACTTTTCGGTTACCAGCGGTGTCTTCTAGATAAACAGATGCTGCACCAATAATATGCCCAGCTTGTATAAATTTAAAAATTTGATTTTCAGATAACGTTATCTCCTGATTGTATACACAAGATACGATTTGTTGCATGCTTTGTATGATATGCCTTTCTGAATAAAGCACTTCTGATTTACTGCTGCTCTTGCCCTTTTTATTGCCATTCTTTCTTGCATCACCCATTTGAATATTTAAGGAATCACGCCATAGATCTTCTAAAAGATACTGTGTGGCCTTGGTGCAATAAATTTTACCGGTAAAGCCTTGTCTTACCAAATTAGGAATATTACCACTATGGTCAATATGTGCATGAGAAAGTACAATGGCATCAATTTCTTGTGGCTGAAATGGAAAGTGTAAGTTGCTGGCAGTCTCTCCAAACTCGTTTCTTTCATAATCAATTCCGCAATCAAGCAATAATTTAAAACCGTTGGCAAATTTTAAAAAATGCATACTGCCTGTTACTTGCCTAGCAGCACCAAAAGATTGATAATGTATCATATTGTTAAGAAAAGACAAAGATAAGCCCTAAGCAAGGGTATGTATTAACAAGTATCCCACCTAAAATGTTATGAGCACTTTTTGGGTATCAATTTTTCCTTTATGGATAATTTTCAGCACATACAAGCCTGCAACGGTTAGTGAAACATTATTTTCACTTGCACCAATTTCTTTTTCCAAAACTAATTTACCTGCTAAATCAAAAACCTGCAAATTGCCTTGCTGGGTAATTTGTAAAAGGCCCGAAGATGGATTTGGAAATGCGAAGGGTTTACTCGTTTTTTCCAAAGCTTCAACTCCACCTCTTCCGTATATTAAATCCAATGATGCATCATAACAATTGGGCACAGTATCCATTCTTAACAAAGCTGTTATACTTTTATTGTTTTGATTAAATGGCTCTCCAAAAGGAACTTTATTGTTATCAATGATATCAGGGTAATCAAATCCACCAAAGGTTCTGCGATATTGCGCATTAAAATTTAAATGCGATACACTTTTGGTTAAACTTAGGCTTGTACTAGCGGGCTGTAAGTTGCCTCTAACTTTGTTTCCATATTCAAAATGTCCTCCGTCTTGTAAAAGATATAAGCCCTTAAAAAAACCAGTATTGGTAGCTTCATTCCCCGTAAAAACTTGACTATCTGAACCGTTACTTACGGAGAATGTAATCCCATAGTTTTGAAGCCAATTTCTATGAAAAATATTGAAAGGCCCGTTTTTTCCATGTGAATCGTCAATCACCACCTGCTGTGCCACATTAAACTCAAACAAATTAGCAAATGGATAGTTTCCATGCAATACAATATCTCCAGCAGCATCTGAAGGAAAACTTGTCTCAGTCCAATATGGATCATACGAATAATTGGCAATAACAATATTGTTATTGGCTCCACTTTGCAATAATATACTGTGCCGCAAATGATGCAAAACATTGTCTAATATTGAGTTTGAAGAAGAACCCTCTTGCAACAAAATACCGTAGGCCTTTCCGCCACCACCATAACCATTTCCATTTTGCAAATGGCATCTTTTAATTACATTGATAAAACTATTGTTCAGTTCTATGTGGGCAAAATTACAGTTTTTACTTTCTACAGCCTTAACAACACATTGTACTGCATTGGTAAGCACTATATTTGATGTTTGTGAACTTGTTGTATCTATGCGCTCAATACCCAAACACAACAAACCCGCATATTTAACGTACTCAAAAATTTGAACTTCAGCATTATTCATGCCTGTATCGTAAGACAAAACAAATGGCTTATTTGTATTCCATATTCCATCACCGTAAAATGGTTTTATAGATGTAAATAATTTGCCCTGAAAAGAAAAAGGTATTTTAGAATCAACAGAAGCCGTAATTTGGTAATTGCCTGAGCTGACAGCTTCTTTACTGAACCAAAAATGCTCTTTTACCGTTCCTTTTGCCCAAGAAGAAGTAATTAATAGGCTGTCATTTAGTTTGGTAACAGCAGCAAATATTGGTTTTGATTTATTTGCAAGATATTGATCTGCAAGAATTTTATTGACATACACTAAATCATCTCCTTTTCTAATCGGTTTTGCTAAAGGAAATGTGGCAACAGGTTTGGCATTTGCAGGTTTCATTTCAAAACACGCTTTTCCTTCCCCCACATTACACTTAAAAAGCGTTTTATCAGCACCATATCCCTTTAAATAAACTCCACTGGGAATATTTATGGTTTTCTCTAAAAGTAATATACCTGGCGGCAATAAAACCGTAATGATAAACGAATCCATACTAAGAACAAAAGCCGTGTTCAGATAAAAATTAATTGTATCGGAAACATCTATCGCGCCTGTAGTATCAATGGATGCAGTAGGTATTTTGATGTAAAATTTTGCATCATTGTTGTCAATAATTGAATAATAATCCACATTATATCGCTGATTGAACTCATAGCCAGACTCCCAATCTGTTGTTTGTAAGTGCTTTTGAAGCATATAGGTGTTAGGGATATTTACAACTTGTCCATAAACACAACTGAAACCAAAGAGTAAACTGAGTAAACAGCAACATTTAATATTTTTCATAATTTGTTTTAATTAAAATTTCAGTCCACTTTACTGCATAGCCTGAACTGGTTTGAACAATTGGAGGTTGTCAGAGTTATTGGCAACAATCCAATAATTCCCATTTTTAGTTCTAATAATATCAACCCGTTGGGCATTTTTTGAAGCAAAAAAGCCAGTTTTGGTAAAATCAAATGTTTCCCAAACCACACCGCCTTTATTGACTAGCACCAAACCATTAGAAGCATCATTTCTTCCCAATGAAATTCTAGTAGCATCTGAGTTTCCTACTAAAATTAAATCAGGCAATTGATCATTGTTTAAATAGGTTACTTTTATATCATTGATGTTGGACATTTGCGCATACATTGGAAAGGGTTTAAAATCAAACTTTCCTTTGTTATTAATAAACACACCACTGGCAAACATATTTAAATTGTATTGTGTACTATTTACCAATTCTTCTTTGGTAAAAATATTGTCTTTGGTAGCAGTAGCATACATCGCAACTTTTGGGAACCTCTTTTGAATTAAGTCTGGCAATTGCTGTCTTATTTCATCATAGGAATGTAAAGGTACTTGAACACCTCCAAGCGTGTAAAAACAGACTGCGTCCAATGAATTGTTTCTGTTCATATCTCCTCTAACTAAATAAGCGGGGGTACTTGGAGTTACACGCATCAAATTATTTAGGCCTTCATTACCAGCAATTATATCCATATCTCCATCTCCATCAACATCCACAACTTTTAAGGCGTTCCACCAGCCTTCAGTCCTGCTTAAACCAGCGACCGCTGTTTGGTTAACAAACCTATTGCCCATGTTTAAAAAAACAGAAACATTCATCCAATAACCCGCTAATACTAAATCCATTTTACCATCTCTATTCATATCGGCAAAGACTGCTTCATTGACAATACCAATTGTCCTTAAATCATCACTCCATTTAAGGGTTTCATCTGTATAACGTCCCTTGCCATCATTCACCAATAAAAAACTTGCGGTAGGGGTTGGATAAGCTCTGGGTATGGCTGAACCTCCAATAAAAATATCCAAATCGCCATCTCCATCAATATCTCCCGTAGTCACTGATAAACCAGGACTTTGAATTAGCGGCAAGGCATCCACAGCGAGGGTAAAATTGCCCTTTCCGTCATTTTCATAAATTGCTGGTCTATAAAAATCTCCCAATTGTCCAAATTCGTTGCCACCACTAACTAAAATTAAATCCAAATCACCATCTCCATCCTTATCAAAAAATTGAGCATCAACATGTTCATTGTTTTTGTCTTTTGCCCAAGGTTGGGTTATAGATTGAGTAAATGAACCCGAAGCTGTTTGTATGAATAAAGCACTTGTCAAAACCCTGGCACCACCACCAACAAAAACATCATCCAAACCATCACCATTTACATCGGCAACTGCTAAAGATGGACCAAATCTAGAAATCATGTGAGGGATTAATGGTTCATCTCTAAAATCAGAATAATCACTTTCTTTATGGGTAAAGTTTAGGCCAGGAATTGTTGTTTCCTGAACCAATTTCTGTCCTTGTTCTTCTACTTTTGGCAAGGTGTAATTACTAATATTTGCATCTGCCTCATTGGCAACCATGGTAGTATTTACTTTGGCATTCATAATTTTTTGCGCTTTGCCAGAAGGCCACCAAATGATTAATTCATCTATTTTATCTGCTTTTCCTAAACCTACATGCACCATCGGCTCAACACTGGATTGAAAACCACGCGTGGTATACAGTTCATAATATTGCGTTTCGCCCTTTATGGTTGCCCATACTTTGCACCCAATCCCAAATTTATTAGATTCTTTACCACTGAACCTAATTTTTAGATAATTGTTTTTAGTTGAGTTGTTTTTATAGATGGTAGGATGAGCGCCTAAATTATTGAGCACAATATCTAAATCACCATCATTGTCAAAATCTGCATAAGCCGCACCTTGCGTAAAGGTTTTTTCTTTCAATCCCCACGCGTCACTTTTGTTTGTAAACGTAAGATTGCCATTGTTCATGTATATATAATTTTGCAATTTGGTCTCTGGCATTGCAGCAATTGTCTTGAGTATTGCCCCTTGGTCATTGTTATTGGAAAGCTGATTTTCATTTCTAAATTTCATAAAATCCAAATCATTATAATCCTTATAATATCCATTGCTAATGAATAAGTCTTTCAATCCATCATTGTTAAAATCGGCAAATAAAGGTGCCCAACTCCAATCTGTTTCCGCAACACCCGCCATAAAACCAATATCAACAAATTTTTTGTTGGCAATGTTGAGCTGCAAATTATTTCTCATTAGTTGATGACCATAACCATTTCTATAAACATGATAGTATTTGTCATAATCATCCTCATTCATATTGGTTTTTTTTCTATGATTGCTTTCAGGCAACATATCCACGGTAAAAATGTCTATCAACCCATCATTGTTAAAATCTGCCATATCTGAACCCATGCTGCTTAAAGATGTATGCTTCAAACGTTCATTTGCAACGTCCGTGAATGTACCATCTCCTTTGTTGAAATACATAAAATCTGGATAAATAAAATCATTACAAACGTAAATATCAGTTTTCCCATCTTGATTGATATCTGCTAAGTTTGCACTTAAACCATAGCCATTGCATAAAACACCCGACTTTTCTGAAATATCCTGAAATTTACCTTTGTTATTGATAAACATGCGGTGCGTGCCAAGTTCATCCACAAACCTGTACTTTTTATAGTTCTCTTTATAGATACCGTTGTACATGATTGGCCTATTTGCCAAATACATATCCAAATCACCATCATTGTCTGCATCAAAAAAAGAAGCCTGTGTACTAAAACCACTATTGTCAATGCCATAGCCAGCAGCACCTTCAGTAAAAGTGCCAGTTTTATTGTTTAAAAACAACAAATTCTTTCGGTTATCATCTGTAACATATGGACTACTTCGTGAAACATAAATATCCAACCATCCATCATTATCTATGTCTGCCATAGCGACCCCAGTGGTCCATCCCGTAGTTGTTAAACCAGCCTTTTCTGTAACATCCTCAAACTTAAAGTTACCCCTATTCAAATAAAGCTTACATGTGCCTTGGTTTGCACCAAAGAAAATATCAGGCAAATTGTCGTTATTAACATCACCAACAGCAACTCCACTCCCATTGAAAAAGTAGATATCGTCAAAAATGTTTTTATCTTCTGTTTGCCCCAATAAATTTACAAAGTCAATTCCACTTTCTTCAGAAGTTACCAACTGGAATCCCATGCCATCTTCTGTGTTATCGGCACTTTTGTTATCGCTATTTTTTTTGCCGCCACAAGCCCCTAAAATGACTAGAGAAAGTAAAAATATAAAATGGTTTCTTGAAATATTCATAATCTCCACAAAATAACAAATATTTAGGCACATAATAAAATGTGATTACAAATAGAGTTCACATGGACACAGAATCACACAAGATATACTCTTTGTGTTTGAGTAGATAAACAAAAATCACTATTTCTATACTTTATATTCAAACAAGGGTTAACTCATTTGAATTAAGGAAAAGCATTATTTTTTTAGACTTATAGTTTTGGCAATGTATTCGCCAATACTATCTCCCATGTTTCTACCTACTACGATGGCAGGTGTAAAGTGAATTCCACCATACATTCTGCTGATACACGCCTCTGATGCAGCTTTCTTAAAGCTTTCAAACTTCCGTGGTGGATTTCCAAAAGGCATTTCAGTAGAGTCTGTATAGGCAAAATTATCTCCAAACTGGTAAGTTAACAGGGTCGTTAAAGTTCCAGAAACTACGCTGTGTCCACTTGGATATTCAGGAAATGGCGGAGTTTGTAAAATTGGGTTCCAATTGGGGTCTATGAATCTCCTAATGACTGTTTCGGGTCTAATATAATTGCTCCTATACTTTTCTTCCCAACATGCAATAAATGCATCATGCATACCAATTGCTATCATTGCAAACGCTTCTGCTTGTTTCTGTAAGCTTGCATCGGTAACTTTTAAGGCATTGGCGGCAATACCCATCCAATGTCCCGCAGGTGATGGTTTCTCTGTAGAATACATCATGTGACCAATATGGTGCGAAACATTAGGATTATCATCCCAAAATTTGGCTATAGCAATACGTTCAGGAGTACTGTCATTAACTGCTTCATACACCTCTCTAGCCTCTTTCATAAAAGCTGAGCCCGGTGTAGAATCATATTTGGTAGGTCGTGCAGGTTTAAATGCATCTGCACTTGGTATAACAAATGGTCTGATATGACTCCAGTTGGGTTCAATTGCCCTTGCAAAATCTGGAGGAGTAGCTTCCCAATAACCAGGTTCGTAAACTGGTTGATATTGTGTAAAATTTCTTGACTCTCTAAAAGTGTCTCTCGATGCCCATTCTAAAACTACATCAGCTACTTTTTCTCCATAAGCTACTGAGGCAGCATAGGATTTAGAGGGCAAATTATCTTTGTAAAATGATTTTTGTATTTTAACAAAGCTATCAATAATGAATTCTGAATAAGTAACCTTTAATGCCACTTTTGTAAAAGCAGCCAACGCTACCAAGTCTGCATTCATCAAAGCCGTATCAGCCATAGGTGTCTCTGGCATGTCATTTAACTGACCTGCAAGGGATTTATTTTCTGGAAAAAAAGCTAAAAGTGATTGGTAGGCTGCAATGTTAGAATATGCATAATTTCTTGCAGCAACTGGAGGTGTAAATTTATCACGCATCATCGCTAAGCGCAAACTTTCATTACACTCTGACAGTATATTTTTATTGATTATTTTTTTTAAACTCTTGTCCGTAGAAGAATTACAGGCAGCAAAAAAAATTGCAAAAGTTAAAATAAAGCCAATTAGAAGCTTTGATTTCATCATAAACGGTATTTATTGATCTTCAAGAATAATTCCAGATTCTCCTTTATAAGGAGATTTTTGGGTTGGCATTTGGTTATTTTTTACCAACATTTGCTTGCGCACTCTTGATCTAGTTTTTAATCTTCTTTCTTTTCTTTGTAAAACAGTAACTGCCATGATTCTAAATTTTTATTTGGGTTGCAAAAATAATACTTTTTTAGTCAAAACCAAACTGGGTATTGAAAGCATTAAAAATAACAGTATCACATGAATTAAGTCCAATTTTTACATTCATCTTTCTTGATATTATTTGCGCAAAACTACATTCCTGTAGGGATATGGAATTTCAATGCCTGCAATGTCAAATTGTTCTTTCACAGACTTTAAAACATCACAACTAAGGGCAAAGGCATTTTCAGTACCTGTAGTCCAAGCATTTGCTCGCAAAACAATAGCACTTCCAGCCCATTCAGTAACAAATACTTCTACCTTATGTGTATCGGTTGCCCCAGGCTCTCTAATATCTATACAGTTTGGGTGATTGCCTACTTCTTTTTGAATAATGGCGATAGCATCATCCAAATTAGTGGAATAAGCAACTGAAAAATAAATGTGCTTTTTGATATTTTCATCTTCTATGGTGCAGTTAACAATGGTTTCATTATTCATCGTGCTGTTTGGAATAATAATTCGCTTGTTTTGATAGTCTCTGATAACCGTATGCCTAAAAGTTATTTCATTGACAATTCCCCTTGAACCATCTTTCAATTCTAACGCATCACCAATCCTGAAAGGTTTGAATAAAACAATAAATACACCACTTATAATGTTTGAAAATGCAGCTTGCGAAGCAAAACCAATTATGGCTGCTAAAACGCCAGCTCCTGCAAGCATAGAAACACCAACTGTTTTGAGAGCTGGAATAGAGTTGAAAACAATAATGGTGGCAATGGTAAAAATAATGAAGCCCAAAGAGTTTTTAATGAAAACTAGTTTGGTAAAATCAGTACCCTGTTCTTGATTGTAACGTTTCAGCCTATTGATAGACTTTCTCAATATCAAATTGACAACAAAAGCTACAGTAAATACTACAAGGATATTAATAACTAAAACTTTAACTTCACCCATTTAATCAAATAGTTATATCTTCCGTATTGTTATTTAATTGTAAATTTCTATGCTCAATGCGCGCATAATTTTTCACCTGTTCCAAAAGTGTTTTAAATTGGTCAAAGTACAAAGATTGCTCGCCATCTGAAAGTGCATTTTCTGGATGGTTGTGAATTTCGATAATCAATCCATCTGATCCAGCAGCCATGGCGGCTTTACTCATGGGAATAACCAAATCTCTCACGCCTGTTCCCTGGCTAGGGTCTGCAATTACGGGCAAATGCGTTAAGGTTTTAACCAATGCTAAAGATCCCAAATCCAATGTATTCCTGGTGTCTTGATTGAAGGTTCTTATGCCTCTTTCGCAAAGAATTACTTGCTTATTGCCCCCAGATAAAATATACTCAGCAGCCAAAAGCCACTCCTCTATGGTGCTACTCATACCTCTTTTTAGCAAAATGGGCTTGTCAATTTTTCCCAATGCTTTTAACAATGGATAATTTTGCATATTTCTAGTACCCACTTGAAGCATATCTGCATATTTTACTACCAATGGAATTGTGGCCACCTCCATCACCTCAGTAACAATTTTTTGCTGATTTTTTTCTGCCGCTTTTTTTAACAGCATCAAACCTTCTTCCTTTAATCCTTGAAAGGCATAAGGAGAAGATCTGGGTTTAAAAGCACCACCTCTAACCATGGTAACACCACATTTAGCAAGAAAATCACAGATAGTTGATACTTGCTGCTCATTTTCAATGGCGCAGGGTCCTGCTATGATTGCAAAATTTGACCCTCCAATTTTTGTTTCACCAATATTTATAATCGTGTCCTCTGGTTGCCACTCGCGGCTAACAAGCTGATATGGTTTTCTGTTAATGCTCATATTTTATCTTTTAAAAGCAAAAAATCTTATAATTTAGTATAAACAATTCTTAATTGTATCCTTGCAGGATTGCTCTTTTGCGCATCAATTATCAACCTTGACGGTGCTATTGGCTCGGAAGTAGGAATTACCAAGTGTAAAACATTATTAACCTTTTCACCTGCAAGTATCTTTTTGATTTGAAACTGGATAAATTCAGTTACGTTAAGCACATAATTGTTATTGCTGGTAAGCTCCCCATTAAACCTGCCTGTAAACAGGTCGGGTATAGCAATACTTCTATTAAATGAGTCGGGTTGCAGCACCAAAAGTCTTTGTGGTAAAGGATATATAGCATTAAACGAATTAGCAACAGGATTAACAATTAATTCTGCCTTATGTATTACTATTCCCTTATCAATATTTAGACTTGATAGATAAGGGAAAGTAACCTTTACCTTGGCTCCAGTCATAGATTGTAAATACACATTGTCATAATCCATACCTGGATTGGCTTTTTGACTAACAATCGCGGAAGTTTGATTAAGAATTCTGTAGTTTGCAAACGATTTAGAGCCTTTCATATTCAAATTGTACTGCTCTGTATTGTTATAATAAACCGTTATTTTGGAATATGCGTCTGAAGGAGTTACTGCAAAGATAGCCCCATCTCCCGCGCCTGGATTAGAGGAAGCCCTAATAACTATTCCTTTAAAAAACGCTTTAAAATTGGCATCACTGGTATAGGTATTTAAAGGTGCGTTTAACAATTTGTTCCCAAATGCACTTGTTAGCGGTATACGCAAGGCACCAGAAATTGTAACTGTTTTATTATTATCTCTAACTTTTATGCTGTCTTTAAGGTTAATATCCTCTATTAAAACTCCAATTGCAGTTGGGTCATATGAAAGTGTTTTATCACTATAAACTGGTGTATTTCCAGAAGGAAAATCCTCCGTTACTTCATGTACCGTAAAACTTTGCGCTGAACTTAAATTTCCATAGTATGCAACTTGGGAGGTAAAGCGGACTGTTAAAATAGCAGAGTCTAATGTATTGCCAGGATTATTAAATGCGGCATTAAGTTCGGTAATATTAAACTGCGTATAAAAATCAGATTTGCTAAGTCCAAATGCTGGATCATTCATTGCTCCTAAAAGTTTGTAGGGCAACTGGTCGGTGGTCACAGTATCCTCTCTAATCGTTGAGGTGTATAAAGTAAAGGTATCTGTGGTTATAGGTTCTATTTGATTGCCATTGCTTTGATCTGGAAGAATAATACCATCAGTCTTTTTTTTACAGGCGGATAACAATATAAAAGCTCCTGCAATAATATACAGGAGCTTTATGAATTTAAGGTCTTTCATTTATTTTTTTGAAAGCGCAATTTTAATGAAATTTCTGCGAAAAGTTATGAATTGCTCATAACTTTATCGTAAAAGTCCATGTATTTATCGCCAGAATCATCATTAGAATGATCCATCACCATTTTCTCTGTTAAATGGTTGGCTACTTCTTCGTCTACTTCATCACAACAGTTAACAATGGCATCAGCATGTTTAATTCCTCCCAATTGCAAACTTTTGCAATGCCCTGTTCCGTATGCTGCCAAATCAATATGCTCTAACTCGTTTAACGTAGCTTTGTGAGCAAACTGTTCTCCCAAAGTCTCATTCAAAGTGTCATTAAATATACTATAAATTACCTTTGAGTTCTTAAAAACAGGCTCATCTTTGTATAATGTTTTAATATAAAGTGGAATCAAACTGGTCATCCAACCTTGGCAATGAATAATATCTGGAGACCAACCCAATTTTTTAACTGTTTCTAAAGCACCTTTACAAAAGAAAATGGTACGTTCATCGTTGTCTTGAAAAAACTTATTATCATCTTTACTAAAATAAATAGCCTTTCTGTGAAAGAAATCCTCGTTATCCAAAAAATAAACCTGCATTTTAGTACCTGGGATAGAGGCTACTTTAATAATTAATGGGTTATCACTATCGTTAATAGTAATATTCATACCAGATAAACGCACAACCTCATGCAATCTGTTTCTTCTTTCATTGATAACACCAAAGCGAGGAACAAGCACTCTTATTTCATTATCCTTTTCTTGAATGGCTTGTGGTATCATCCTAGCCAAGGTTGAAACTGGAGACTCTTCTAAAAACGGACTCATCTCTGACGAGATAAATAAGATTTTTTTTCTTTCTGGAATATTTGTCATAAGTTAAATTATTAAGTAGATTTTTTTTCGCTCCACAAAATTAACGCTTTTTTTACGAATTATCATCCCTTTTAATGTAATAAATGCGTTATTTGCGAAACTTTTTTACTTGTTTTTTTGGAAATTTTTAATTATAGACATAAACTGCAAGCCTTCTTAAATGCACCACAAAAAATGGGCAAAAAAGTTGGATTTGTTCCTACAATGGGTGCATTGCATCCAGGTCATTTAGCATTGATAAAAGAGGCTAAAAAAAGAGTAGATATTGTTGTTTCCAGTATTTTTGTCAATCCTAAGCAATTCGACAAAAAAGAAGATTTAGACAAATACCCACGTCAGGAAGAAAAAGATGTGGAACTTTTGAAACAAGCCGGATGTGATATCATATACATTCCAGATGAAAAAGACATTTATACATCTACTCACAAAAATATTCCATTAGATATTCATCATTTAGAGAAAGTATATGAGGGAGAGAAAAGAAAAGGTCATTTTGATGGTGTTGTTCAAGTGCTTTATCAACTGTTTGATATTGTTAAACCGAATATTGTTCTTTTTGGACAAAAAGACTATCAGCAGTGCCTTGTTGTCAAATCAATTTTAAAAACCTATTTTAAACAGATAGAAATGGTTATTTGCCCAACAATTAGAAATAAAGAAGGTTTAGCGCTTAGCTCGCGCAATCAAAGATTAAGTCAAAAAGGACTGAATGAGTCTAGCTATCTAAACAAGGGATTAAACCTAGCCATAACGCTTTATGAACGATTTGTTCCTGAGCAAGCATTGGCTTTCGCAAAAACCTACATGGAAAGCAATGCTATAGAAATTGAGTACATCGATTTTGCCGATGCAGACACCCTAAAAAGTTTTCGTGAATGGGAAGAAATACCAAAAAATAAAATTATTGTTGTGGCAGCTTATGTTGAGGGAGTGAGATTAATAGATAATATGCTATTTTAAAATGAATGAAACCAGTCAAAACTTTACAATTGAATTTAATAAGAAAGCAATGGAAGTTGCTAACTATGCTTTTCTAAAAAAGCAACTAACAAAAGATAAATGGCGCATTAATGAGCATCTAGAGAAGCATATTGGCAATCTTTTCAAACAGTTTAACAATCATTCCATAACAATCATTAATGCTTTAGAAGAAGATAACTATTTGTTGTCTATGGGTGCCGATGATTATGTACCACCATTTTTTAAAAGTGAAATTACTAAAAGAGATTTTACCCAATCGAACCAGACATACAACCTGTTTTGTAAGTTTTTTGCCATTGATGAAATGATAGGGTATCATTCATTTGCAACAATGAATTCTATCGATAAATATAAAAACGCGGATACCATCAATCTTATTCTGCCTATTGACGTTTTGATTAGTGCCAACCTTTTAGAAAATTATATAATGTTTTATTCCTTGCATGAAAATGCAACGATGAATTATAATTTTGGAAGTTCCTTTTCCTTAAAAAAACTGGTCTCAGAAAAAAAAGTTAATATTTTTATTCTAGACAATGGGCGAAGCAACTTATTAAATAACCCAGAAACAAGATGCTTATTTGACTGTGGATGGTTTGACTATCCTAACTTTTTACCAAATAGCGAATTACTATATCAAACAATAAGAAACAGTTTCTTAAGGGAAGATAATATTAATCTATCTATCAATTTCCCATTTACACCTTTGCTCAATCAATTCCTTCCATTGGAAATCGACTTTCAACTACAAGGACTGACTTTTGAAAATAGCAAAATACAATTTAATAAAAAAGGGACAAAGCCTTGGAAATCTATTAAAAAACTTTGGAAACAAGAAAGCCATAAACCCTTGAATATTGAGGAACACAATTCATTGCTGCAAAAAATTATAAACTAACTCCTTTTCTGGTGCAACCTTTTGTGAAAAATACGTCTAACTAAAAGAAATTGAAAGTTGTTAAGTGAACAAGAGATTATTGAAGGATGTATTAACCAGGAAAGAAAGGCACAAAAAGCCCTATTTGAGTTATGCGCTGAAAAATTATTTAATGTTTGCCTAAGATATTCAAAATCTGCCCAAGATGCGGAAGATTTAATGCACGATGTATTTATAATTGTGCTAAATAAATTAAAAACATTTAAAGGCAATAGTTCTTTGACTAGTTGGATTTGCGCCATTGCTGTAAACAAGGCCATAAGTGAAATAAGAAAGCAAAAAAAGAAAATTTTTGTGGACATAGACATTCATGAAGCAGAAGCCGCTCTATCTGAAAGTGAGCATCAAGAAACAAACTTGGATGAACCCTCTCTGGATAAAGCAGTAGAAGCACTTAAAAGTTTACCAGAAGGTTATAGAGTTGTTCTCAATTTGTATGCTGTAGAAAATTATTCGCACAAGCAAATTGCAGAAGCTTTAAACATCAGCATCGGTACAAGTAAATCACAATTAGCAAGGGCTAGAAAAAAACTGAGTGAAATACTCGAAAAAAAATAGATTTGAAAAAGAAGCAACATATTGATCAATGGCTTAAACAAAGCAGTATGCAAGTAACCGACTTGCCTAAAGCACCTGTTTGGGATAAAATTGAGGCTACTTTAGATAAAAATAAGCGTAAAAAAGTATGGTTATGGTGGGCTGTTGCCTCACTTTTCTTTGTTGTTGCGGTTGGTAGTATCGGATATTATGTCTTTGTAAATAAACAGCTTAACATTAATAAGATTGAAAATAGATTTGTTAAGGATGAGAATAACCAACAATCCAATCAAACGCAAAGTAATGATTCAAAAATTCCACAATCAAATAGCATTGACATTGAAAACAATTCTACTGAGAACTCGGATGGCAGTAGGGTTAAAAAGGACGAAGTTGGTAGAATAAATACCGCTAACAACAACCCAGGCAGTTCATCAACACCTAAAAACATTAATGCAAAATCCAATAACATAAATGATTCTGGCAGCGATGAAATTAACCTTGTCAAAGAAGATAAAAACAAATTAAACGAAGATAGGTTGGTAAATTATGAACCGCTAGTATTTAAAAACCGCAAACCAAATTTGTTGAATAATAATATAGGTTTAGAGGACTTAAAAATTTCCATTTTGCCAACTGTAGCTATAGAAAATATGGGTAAAATGAAAGCTACACTCAATAAAAATAGTAACATCATAACCTTTGGTTTGAGTGCAGGATTTGCCCCTATCAAAAACAATTTGAGCATTGATTTGAATGCTTTACGATATGTCCATATGGATTATTTGGGATTAAGAAAAACAGGTGAAACAACCAATTTGAATTTCAGCTATGGGGCATATTTGAGAAAAGATATACGAAGATTTACCTTTCAACTAGGATTCAGTTATTTAACACAAGGTTACCATCAAAACTACGACTATCTAATCTCAAAAATACCAATTACCAATCAGTTTGGAACAACACCTGATAAAAACGGAAAATATCCTTTGGATGAGCAAACTCCGTATCTGACTAGCAGAAATCCTAAAAATGTGACTTACTCAGGAAATGTAATTAATACGAATATTGATATCCCTTTGAATATTGGATATAAAGTAATTGCCAACAAAAATTGGAATTTAATACCCAATATTGGAATGGGATTAAATATAATGCAACAAAGTGGTGCGACAAATACCATTGACTATCAAAATTTAAAATTAGTAAACTACAATGATTTGTTTGTACAAAAAAAGCAAGCATATACTTTCAACGCTGGGATTATGATTGAAAGAAGAATTTACAAATCATTAAATTTAACAATACAACCCTACTACCATCAATTTTTATCGAGTAACACATATGTAGTGGCTCAAAAGACGCAGCAATATGGCATAAATTTAGGTTTGAACTTAAAATGGCAGAAGAAATGAAGAATAATTACAAAAAACAACTTATATTTGGAATAATGAATCCGGTTTGCATAAGAATTGTACTTATTTGTCTTATGCTGTCATTTGGAACAAATAGTTTCAGTCAGCTAATAACTCCTTTAGACAAAGGGGTTGATGCTAAAATTGTGGCTTCATCAAGTCAAGGTGAAAACATTTATGTTGTAAAACAATTGGACAATACTCCCCTAAAGGAGATTTTTGAAATCTGTGTGTTCAATGGCATTTTTTGGACTTGCCTGCCACATTTTGAGTACAATGAAAGTGTTTTGTCTTTGGATGGAGCATTTTACACAATATCCAGTATCGCAGAGTATAAAAATGAAATATACATTGCTGGGCGATTAGAAAACGGAACTGTAAACAGCCCAACAGCGCATTTGTATAAATTTGATGGTGCTAAATGGATAAAACCAACGCAAAACATCAAAACAGTATCAAAAGGAATTAATAAAATGGTTGTTTGGAATGATACATTAATTGCCGCTGGATTTTTTAGTCAAGCCGGCACGCAAAATGTTTCCAACATCGCTAAATTTGATGGAACCAGCTGGGACTTTTTGGGCCTAAATTCATCTTCAGAAGGTGCTAACAATGAAATTACTGATTTAGAGGTGCTCAATAAGGATTTGTTTATATCGGGTAAATTTACACATGTAGGTGGATTTCATACAGGAAGTATAGCCAAATGGGTAAGCAATTCCTCGTTCAGAGGGTGGGGTGGCATTGGTGCTCCATTTATGGAAACTTATGATATTACTGCAAAAGGAAATGATATTGCAGCCTCAGGAAAAACAGTAACAGGAGATTCAAACGTAAGGGTATTTACCAGTGGTATTTGGATATTACCAAGTGCCCAAATGCCTGCTTGTGCCAAACCCAATTGTAGTCCGCAGGTTGTAATTATTAACAATAACTTATATGCATATGGTCCATTTTTAATGGGTGGAGATACAATAGATTTAATAAAAAATATAGCATCTACATGGGAACGCACGACAATCAAGGTTCCGAAAAACTCAAACTTTTTAAATTTAAGAGTAGATGCCGCATGCTATGGTAATTTTAATTTTGAGCAAGATGGTATTCAATATAAAAATATTTTTGTTTTAAAAGATAACAAGGCCATCGTTAGTGGACATATTTTTGGAGATAAAAATCAAGATTGCATTCTTAATGGATTAGAAACAGGCGTATATGGGTTTGTATATTTAGAAAGAACCAACAACAGTAAAAGCTCTATACTTATTCAAACAGATTCTGTTGGTTATTGGGAAACAGAATTGGATGCAAATGTGTCTTATAAAGTAAAAGCCAAGTATTTAAAGCCTACTTTCTATGGTAATTGCAGTGAGTATATGCTTTCAGAAAGAGCCAATGGTAGTGTTACTAAAAACATAGATTTAGGCTTAAACTTTAGCATTCCTAAGGAAGATTTAACTGTTTCTGCTGCCAATCTTTTTGGAAAAATAACACCCAACAATAGTAGCAGTACTGTTTATTTTTATGCAAGTAATGCTGGCTCTCTTACTTCAAATGGAAACTCCATACATGCAAGTTTTGATTCTTCTTTAAAAGTTACCAATATTTATCCTACTCCAGCAGACCAAAAATCTGGATTATTTACATGGACAGTTCCCAGTTTGAAACCGGGAGAAACCAAAGCATTTAGAATAACATTTGATGCCGTAAATAAGAACATCAATACGCCTTTACAATTTAATATTAGAACAGGGACAGGCACTTTGGTTGGTGATATAGATGCTGCAGATAACTTTGACACGCTGAACACAAGCGTGAACTCGCAAACCACCTTCAACTTTAAAACAGTTTCGCATGAAGGAGGGTTTACCAAACTAAATGAACTTGATTATGGTATCTACTTTACCAACAACAGCCCAAATGTTGCAAAGCACGTAAGCATTATAGATACACTAGATGCAGATTTGCCCGAAGAAATTAGTTATATCAACCAAAGCCATAATATGCGTGTTGAGAAAAGGATTTCTGAAGATGGTGTTGCTACCTGGACCTTTTATAACATAAATTTACCAAATGCAGAAACAAATATTGAACAAGCCTCTGGTTTCTTTACTTATCGTTTTTACTTAAATGACAAAACGCAAAAAGCTGTAGACCAAAATTTTACCAATACTGCAAAAATTGTTTTTGATTATGCCAATAGTCGAAGAACCAATACTGTTGAAACCACATTGCTTAAATATACGGGTATAGAAACGCTAACTGCAAACAATGCAAACTTGGTTTATCCAGTTCCAGCAAGTAGCATACTGCACATTAAAAACAATGAGCAAAGCACTGGCTTTTTTGAGGTATATGATATGCACGGTAAAATAATGGCCTCATTTAAGATGGAGGATTTAAAAACTTTTGCTTTGGATGTTAGCAATTGGAGCAATGGAATATATATTTTGACCAACGGTCAAAATTCCAATACCTTTGTAGTACAACATTAAAATTTGAACCACAATTTAGTCAGCATTGTTATTCCGTGTAAAAATGCCGAACCTTTCTTAAAAGAATGCCTAGATAGCATTTTAGCTCAAACCTATACAAACTGGGAAGTTATTTTCTGCAATGATCACAGTGAAGACAATAGTCTTGAAATTGCCCTAAAATTTGCCGCTTTGGACAAAAGGTTTGTTTGCCTAAACAACGCTGGGAACGGCATAATTGATGCATTAAATACGGCCTATAACCGTTCTAAAGGCAACTTTATCACCAGAATGGATGCAGACGACATCATGCCACCTCAAAAACTTCAAGTATTGACCAATTTATTAAATCTACAACCCGATGACTGCGTTGCAACTGGTAAGGTAAAATATTTTACCAAAGGCACAATACAATTAGGCTTTAAAAACTATGAGCATTGGCTAAATCAATTGATCAATTTTGACAACCACTGGGAGGAAATCTATAAAGAATGTGTAATTCCCTCGCCATGTTGGATGATGAAAAGAGCAGTGTTTGAGAAAATTGGTGCCTTTAAAAGCACACAATATCCAGAAGATTATGATTTGGTTTGGCGCATGTTTTTAAATCAATTAAGAGTAGTATCTTCAAAGGAAATATTGCATTTGTGGCGAGACCATGCACTCAGGGCCTCAAGAAATTTAGAAGTTTATAAATCACAAACCTATTTCGATTTGAAAATTGGGTATATGATGAAAACGAAACAATTCAATGATACCAACATATTTCTTTGGGGTGCTGGCAAAAAAGGAAAGGCATTGGCCAAAATTTTGGGTTCTAATAACATTAACTTTGAGTGGTATAGCAATAATCCAAAAAAAATAGGCTTTAATATTTATGAAAAAATTATTCAAAACACACGGCATATTCCGACTTCTAAAATCAAACCAAAAATACTTATTGCGGTCTCAAACGCCTCACAGCTTGCTGAAATTTGTTCATTTTTAGATGATTTAGGGTACAAAAAATCTAAGAATTATTTTGTAATGGTGTAATGTCTGCTTAGATATTTCTTTAAAGTTGTAAATATCAATTTTATAATAGTGCAATATCAGAGGGCTTAATTAGTCTGATTTGATTTACCCATAAAACAATTGCTTTTAAACATCATCACTTCACAATGAAATTGCAGTTTGTATTGAAATAATGAAATTTATTTTGCGTTAAAGGTTTACCTTTAATAATTTTTAACATAGTCTTAAAAGAAACTATAATTTTGTAAATGTTATGAAAACCAAATTTATCAGATATTTGCTCGTTTTTGCTTTTACCATTTCCGCAGAAAACACGCTAACAGCGCAAAGCCGAAATCGCTTTAACTCCTACTCTCAATGTTTCGGAGAAAACTGCAATCAGCATATGTTTATAAAGGAAAAATTTATTCCCTTAATATAAACGAGCAAAAATTTGATTCAATAGGAAGAACAGTTTCTTCAACTAACTACAGTAAAGGGAATTACCCTTATACCACCCATTATCAATACAAAAACAACACTGGTATTACTACAGTATCAAGGCATGGCAAAACAAATTCATTCCATCAAAAAATTTACAATGAACATGGGAAAATTATTACAGACTATTACGTTCGAAAGAAAAATGGCAAAGTAAAATCACAGTATTATTATACCTACACTTATACCTCCAATCACAAAATTATTGCCCAATTTCACGCTTCTAAAAATGACACAAGCATAAAATACCCATTTTATAAATACTATTATCAAAATGATACTGGTCAAAAAATTAAAGTAGAACATTACAACAAAAACAAGATTATTTTAACCCAAATGTATGACTGTGATATTCAAAAACCCAACACACTTGGCAAGGACAGTTCAAAAATATGTGTCAGTAAAGGCACAGATGACCGTGGTTACACATTTATCACTAATTTTACATACAGTGGAAAGCATAAATATAAGAACGTCAGTATAATTAATCCTGATGGAAATTTAGTTTCTTATGTCAATTACTTCGTGAATGATAAAATGCAAGAACTGGAGACCTTTTCATGGACTATTAACACTGACTCTAGCACCGAGAAAAACTTTTACTACAATCGTAAATATACAAAATTAAAATCAACCTCAATCCAGACTAAGTATTATTCAAAGGACAAAAAAATTACCTTGCAAAAACAAAGTCACATTAGAAAAGGGAAAGTTAGTCAGCACGTATCGTATTTCAAATACTATGAAAATGGATTGACAAAATCAACAGTGACAGAATTTATCAATAAAAAAGGTAAATTAACAGAAATACGGAAAGAACATTTATACTACACCCCATTTAATTTTTAAAGGGGTTACTAAACTCAGGATTAGAAATAAACGTATAATCATTTAAGGTGTTCAAAAACGCTTTTAAATACTCTTTTTCTTGCGCATTGAACTGTATTTGAGGTGGTCTTGAGTGTTTCATTAAAGGGTCAATATTGAGGCTTTGTAACTGAACATGATCTCCGTAAAAGTCCAATACTTCATCTAAAGTTTTAAACCTACCATCATGCATATAGGGTGCAGAAAATGCTAAGTTTCTTAAAGAAGGTGCTTTAAATTTACCCTTATCGGATACCTTACCTGTAGTTAAAAATAACCCCAAGTCCGTTAAGTTATCATCCAAACCGTTGTTAAAAAATTCGTTATTGGTAAATAACAACCCTGATTCTCCATGACAATGGAAGCAATCTGCACCCCTAATCATAAAATCAGGTCGATTTTCGGTATTGAATAAACGTTCACCTTCCATTTCGTCAAAACTTAAACCTGGGCCACCACGTTTACTTCTGTCAAACTTAGAATCCGAACTTATTAAAGTAGTAAGAAATTGCTCAATTGCCTTTCCCAGTTCAACACCTGTAGCCTCTTTAACACCAAATGCTTTGTAAAACATTTGTTTGTAACGTAGCGTACCATTGATTCTTTTCAAGGCAGCAGGTACAGAACTTGCCATCTCCGCGGGGTCTTCAATAGGCATTAATGCTTGCTCTTGCAGCGTAGCAGCTCTTCCATCCCAAAAGAAACCTCTTACATGCCAATTAAGATTAAACAATGCCATACTATTGCGTTTACCTACATTTCCATTTATACCAATACTAAACCTTCTATTTGGGTCTGTAAATGCCGCTGATTGATGATGGCAACTGGAACAGCTTTGGGTACTATCTTCAGATAAGATTGGGTCATAAAAAAGCATTCTACCCAACATTACTCCTTGTTCTGTTAAATCATTATTTTTTAAGCTTATAAAAGCGGGAAAGCCAAATGGTTTCTGAAGTTGAATATAGTCTGGCTTTGGTGGATTAGTACTAACATCCTTTCTACAGCCAAATTGAATCAAAGAAACTACGATTACTATAACTAATATAGCTGAAAATTTACCTAAGATTTTCATCATTTGATTAGCTAGCACTGGCACTAAACATTCCTTTAATATTAGCGCGTAACTTATTGATTAAACTGGCCTGAGCGGGAGCTGAATGACTAGAAGACCCCTCAGTTTTGATGCTAAAAGCATTGTCACCGTCAAAAAAATGATTCAAATCACATTTAATATTAATTGTACCTGCATTATCTTGAGTATGGTTTAGGTTACCTTGTATATCAATACTAATTGAAGTGGCAAATGGCAATGTCGCAATATGATAGGTATAAACATCATTCAACCCATCTTTCAAGAAATTCCCTTCATGGGTCACAAATTTATACCCTCCACTCCAGCCCCAATGCATGTCGTTTAAAACTGTATTTAAGGGATGTTCAGCAGACCATTGACTAGGATCGCCATGATTTATAGCACTATCAAGACCCAACTGAAACTCTATTTTCTTAAATACACCTGGTGCAAATGCTGGCAACTTCACGGATCTTTTATTTTCTTCAAAACTGACATAACCATAGGTATTAGGAAAATTAACAACCGTATTATCCATTTTTGTTAACACAAAATTTGAAAGAATAAGTTTGAACCTCAATGGGGTAATTGTATCCATTGAAGAGGTCGTGAATGTTGATGTACTGTAATTGATTAACTGTCCATTAAAATTACTTGTAAAATCAAGCATTACTTCTTTGTCAGTTTTTGGTGTAGGTTCAATTGGTGGATCATCTGGTCCACAGGACTGAAAGCTCATAGTCAAACAGACCATCCAAAAAATTAATCCCCCAGTTTTAATTGCATTGTTTTTCATAATTGTGTTTATTTATATTTTGTATAACGCTTCATAAAATAGCCGTCCTCTGTTTCAATTTTTAAAATAAATTGCTGACTATCAACATTTGACAAATCTATACTTATTTCAAAACCATTGACATCCAAATATTCCGACACCAATTGACCCAAGCTGTTCATTATCAAGACACTTTTTAAAAGCTTTTTGTTGCTTGTAACCATAAAATTTCCATCACTTGGATTTGGTCTAATAATGAATTCTCCCTCCAAGCCAATATCCATTGCTGCCACGGTGCCAGAGGCCAATACTTCATTGTTGCTATTAAAAGTGATTTCCTCAATTTTCTGGCCAAAGGCAATGGTCTTTTTTGTGAAATTTTCCCCAATAAACACTGGTACAATTTCAGTTCCATTAGCGCTTTTTATATAAATAGGGATGGTTTGCGGAAAAAAACTGGTAGCGCTGTTGGTGGTACTTTGGGTTATTTCGAGGTTAAGTTTACCACTTGCTTGCGTCCAGCGAATGAGATAAGTTGGATATCCTTTACCATAATAAAAAGTGTTAAAAAAAGGGGTTAGCGCAATGCTGGTAAGGCTTTGAAAATGCCCTAATAAATCTGAGGTACTGGCACTTCCATAAGCCAATTTATCATCTTTTAAATAGTTTCTGCAACCTTCAAAAAAAATGGAATCTCCAATCATGTAGCGCAAGGTATGCAAAACCATAGCTCCCTTTTGATAACTCAAATCTTGATTAAAAATGCGTCCAACATTGCTTGTATCCTCAACAAAGATCGATAAATTGGTATTCATTTTTGACTGGTTCAAAACATCACCCATTCTTATATTAAAGGCAGGTTTACCCCTTAAAAACTCATACGCTAAGGCATTTAAATAGGTAGCAAAACCCTCATTAAGCCAAATATCCCCCCAGTTATTGCAAGTAACTTTATCTCCAAACCACTGATGTGCCAATTCATGTGCGACCAAATCAAAATTAAACGCCCCCATACTACTCATGGTAGCATGCTCCATGCCACCTCCCACATTCCATTGCATGTGTCCATACTTTTCTTTAATGTAAGGATAGGTGCCAAAAGCACTGTCAAAAACACGGAGTAATGGGCGGGTTTCCATTAAATCTGATAAAGCACTTGCCACCGATTGGGGGTAAACATAATGAAGAATTGGCAAGTAATTTCCGTGCAAAAAAACTGAATCTTTAATGGATTGATAATTACTAATTGCAATTCCAACCAAATAAAAATTGCAGGGATAACGGTGCTGCCAATGAAACATTTGCTGCGTATCATTAAGCTGTAAATGTTCTACAAGCACGCCTTGGGCACCTGCCAAATAACCTGTATCCGTTACAATAAAAATATCCAAAGAATCAAACTTATCCCTCAAGTTTGATTTACATGGCCACCAGTCTGAGGCTCCATAGGGTTCAGATTGAGTCGCCAATATTTTGCCTGTACTATGCCCTTCAATAAAAAATGAACGAAAAGCACCTTGAGTTGGATTGCCATGATAATAGACCGTTACTGAATCAAAATCACCAAGCATATATGATTTTGGAAAAGTGATGTCAACAATTTCGTTTTGATGCGTAAAAGGAACATGAATGGCGTTTTGTTTGACAGAATCTACCGTTAAGTGATTTCTCAAATCAAACGAAATATTATTCGTGGATGTTGTAAAAGTAAAATAACTTGTAACTGCACCTTGTATCGCAAATCTTTTGGGTGAAACCGTCCATTCCAAACGATGGTATTTTAAATCATAATTTTCAAAACCATTGCCAGCTCTATAATTATTAGTATACTGCAACAAGGCATTTTGCCTTTTGGCATAGCCACATTGCAAGATTGATTCATTTAACTGGGCATTGATGGCAACCGTTGTGAAAAAAATTAAAAAAGCCAAGTACCGCTGCATTGAACACAAAGATAAGACATATTTAGTTTTGTTTGCTATACCACAGCTAACAAGCAATTTAAATATTACCGAAATATTATAGAAAGAAAGTACTAATTTTCAGGTGCATCCTGAAAATCATCAGGATTAATTTGCATTGAATTCGGATTTCCTTGCGGAGCTTGGGTTGAAGTGCCCGGGTTATCCAATGCTTTTTGAACTTCCTCCGTTGGAGTTAGGTCTACATCATTTGTTTCTGAAACTTTGGTATTATAACCAGAGGCAACTAGCAATAAAACTGCTATAATTCCACTTAAATACCACGTTGATTTTTCAACAATATCTGATGTTCTTTTCACACCAAAAATTTGATTGGCTCCTCCAGCAAAATTATTTGAAATTCCACCACCTTTTGGCTTTTGGATAAGAACAATACCTATCAAAAGTGCTGAGGCAATAAGTGCTAAAATGGCTATTAATGTAATCATAAACGATGTTTTTCTTTTAAATCTTTAATAAGGGTTGCAAAGTAAGTACTTTTTTGAGGAAATTTCAAAGCTAATTTTTCATAAACTGAAATTGCCAATTCTGGTTCTCCTTGGGTCATGTAAACCGCAGCCAATGTCTCGCTAACTGCTATATTATCTAACAAATCACTTTTTTCCGACATTTTTTCTGGGTTATAAAAAGTTGGACGTTCCTCTCCTATTTTCGGTTTATTCTCCAAAAATTTCTGCAATAAATCAGCTGTTTTATCAATATTACTCGCGTTTGCTATGGATAAATCTTCACTCAAAGTTTCTTTTTCCTCATCGAAATTGGTAAAATTATACTTTGTATAGTCTAGCCAACTTAAAAAGCCCATTTCTTGGTTTTCACTTTCATGTAAGTCTAGCTTTTCACCATCAGCCAATGCTATATCGCTCAATGTCTCCAGTTGCTGATTGACTTCATTTAATTCAATATGCCCTTCTTCATTTAAGATGGGCTGAATATCCTGTGGCTGCTTTAATGCTGTTGCTTTTTCTTCATTCAAAGCTATATTGTCTCCTTCTTCGGAGTTGTTCGCTGTCAATAAGTCTTCTTCAACAGCTTTTTCCAACAATTCATCATCAACATTCTTTAAGATTAAATTATCTGCAATAGTACCGTTTAAATTATCAGCAGTGTCCAATGAAAGCTTTGGTTCAATAGCATGTAAAGGCTCTGTTTCTGTTTTACTTTCTATAATTTGGCCATCACCTTTTCTTAGAACAATTTTTTCTCCTGTGGTTGTTGTTTCAGCAACAGGACTATAAGATACCGTATGTATATAATTATAAAGCCATAATCTATTTTCTGCTGTTAGTGATGCCTTTCTTAATTGTTTTTCATACTTATTGCTATTGGTATTGTAATAGGCCTTCGCCAAAATAGCTTGAGCAGGTGCATAAAATTGAAACTTTTGCACAAAAGGTTCTAAAACCTTAATTTCATTATCGCCCAAGTCTTGGCCATTCTCCAGCCATCCGTCAACATGTTCCTTTGTAATTACCATTGTAATGCTGTTTCATTAAAAATATCGGTTACCAAAGTGCTTGTTATCACATCCACCAAATTTGCTTCCACATCAGAAAAATTTCTTCCAGCATCAAAATCCTCAAACCTTGTAAAATCCTTATCAAAATTATCCTTACTGCTTACTGTGTTCACAAAATTAACCCTGACATTGATGGTTAATTTATTTCTCGTACCTCCCTCAATAGTTTGTCTATTTACCGCTTCAACAGCATAGTTGGTTATGTTTCCTTTAAATTGCCAATCGCCATTTTCTGTAACCAATTTTAATCCAGTTTGCCGTAAAAATTTATCTTTTAGTTTTTCCGTTAAAACTTGTGCCAATAGTGGATTAACCAAGGGGGCATTGTTTTCAAATAGTTGTATTGAAACCGTTTTAACCTCAGGAGGAATATTAATTCCACTCAATCCATATTTGACATTTTTACAACTGCCAATGGTTAAAACTGTCATTAAAAAACCAAGTTTAATCCAGTTCATATTGCTTAATTTTTCTATATAACGTTCTTTCTGAAATTCCTAAATCCTCTGCTGCCTTTTTCCTTCTTCCATTGTACCTTGTTAAAGCCTTTTTAATCATATTAACCTCCTGGTCTTCTAAAGAAAAATTTTCATCATACTGAATGGCATCATTGTCTTCATAGGTCAATTCCTCTTCCCTAGGCTTGTGAAACTTAGCCTCATTTTGATCTGCTTGTGACGCATTAAATGCTGGATTAAGAAATTTAAGTGCTGCATTGTCCTTGGCTATATCTTCCAAGTCTTCAAAGTCTTCTTTTTCATTGATTCCTGAGCCATTTGCCATTCCAAATACGATTTTTCGCAATTCATTCAAATCTTTTTTTACATCAAATAAAACTTTATAAAAAATGTCTCTTTCATTCATATTTGATTGACCATTGACTGAATCCGAAAAAAGTACTGGTAAATTTTTAGAAACCACTGGCAAGTATTGTGCAAGTGTTTCTTTATCAACCAAAGAGGTCTGCTCTAAAACACAAATTTGTTCCGTAATATTTTTTAATTGTCGAATGTTACCAGGCCAAGGATAAGAAGTTAGCAATTGTTGGGCTTCATCATCCAATTGTATTAAACCTGTTTTGTATTGCTCTGCAAAGTCAGATGCAAATTTTCTAAACAACAAGTTGATATCTCCTTTGCGCTCTGCAAGTTTAGGAACCGCCAAAGTAACAGTTGCCAATCGGTAATATAAGTCCTCTCTAAATTTACCTTGATTGGCCCTTTCCAATAAATCTCTGTTTGTAGCTGCAACAATTCTTACATCTGTCTTTTGAACTGCAGATGAACCTACTTTGATAAACTCACCATTTTCTAAAACACGCAATAATCGCGCTTGTGTCGATGGGGGAAGCTCTCCAACTTCATCTAGAAAAATTGTCCCTCCATTGGCCGCTTCAAAATACCCCTTTCTTTTATCTACCGCTCCAGTAAATGCTCCTTTTTCATGTCCAAATAATTCAGAATCAATAGTGCCTTCTGGTATTGCACCGCAGTTAACAGCTATAAAGGTACCATGTTTTCTTTTGCTCAGGCTATGAATAATTTTAGAAAAGGATTCCTTACCAACTCCAGACTCTCCATTGATAAGCACGTTGATATCAGTGGGAGCTACCTTTACGGCAATTTCTAAGGCATGTATTAATTTGGGCGAATTTCCAATAATTTCAAACCTCTGCTTTACTGATTTAACTTCTGTCTCTAAAGTAGCCATAAAATAATGTTGCAAATTTAAGGAAAAATATGCCATTTTGGCAGCACTCTGCATAAATTTAGAGATAAGCTTATATTTTTCGGTCTAAAATTTTTATTAAACCCCAATTTTGTTTTGCGCCAATTGTTTAAGAGCCTCATTTAGAACCTCTTCAACTGTTATTGACTCTAAATTGCCACAATTCTTCACCGCCTTTTTGGTATGTTCTAAATTTATAAATGCAACAGGATTATTTGCCATAGCATGATGAATTACAACAACATTGTCCCTTTCTGGAGGCCACCAAGTTTTAGGATAATTTCTACTTCCAAACAAAACTACTAAAGGAGTGTTTACGCTATAAGCCAAGTGCATGGGACCACTGTCATTGCCAATGAAAAGCATAGCATTTTTAAGGATAATTTTCATTTCAGTAATACTGGTCTTTCCTGCTAGGTTCAAAACTTGTGAAAATTCTTTCCATGCTTCGCCTTCATTTGCATTTCCAACAATTACAACCTTGTAATCCTTTTGAATAAGCCGCTTTGCCAAATTTTTGTAGTTGCTTATGCTCCAGGCTTTGGATGAAAACTTTGCACCTGGTGCAATGACAATGTATTGGGATGGCAAATCAAACGTATCAATATTCTTCATGTCTTCAACCAAATACTTTTCAGCTATTGGATAGGTAAATCCTTGTTTGATAAGGGTTGATTTATGCTTGTCAAATTGCCTAGGCTGTAAAAAATGGAAATAGCGATAAGCCTTTAAAAAATAACTGTTGCCTATGCTCCATCCTAGTCCATACTTTATTTTACAACTCCTGTAAAATAACATGTTTCTTATTTGGGTATAAACAGTATCCAAATCCTGTGGAAACTCAATCACCATATTGTAATGTTGTTCACGAATTTTTGCGTGCAATTCAGATATCTGGTAATCCTCAAAATTGTAGGTATTTGCAAAAAGTACATGTTCCGGTAATTTTCCAATATGTCCATATTCGTTTTTGCCATTGGAAGTCAACAAGTCAATTTGAGCATCCTTAAAAATTGCATTAAAAGCTAAATAAAAAGGTTGACAAACTACATGGTCTCCAATAGTTCCTTTGCGCACAATAAGTATTTTAGAAGGCGTATAATTTGGGGGTAAATTTTTGAATAGCAATTTTCTAAAACTATTGATAACCAATAACCTAAAATAATCATACAACAAAATCAGTTGTTTTTGCATTCTTACAGAACGTACAAATATACAGCCTTTTTTAATCCACTAAAAACTCAAACGTATTTTCCAGCAGCTCGTTAAAAACTTCTGGTAAAACCTGTTGGCTATCAAATGGATGTGAAATACCAAACGTATGTCCACCATTTTCCATTTCAATTTTTATAGCGTGAGGGACAGCTTCATAAATTTTACGTGCTTCTGCAATATCCACTGCTTCATCATCTTTTGCATGGATAATTAACAAAGATTTTTCAAACTGGGCACAAACTTCGTGCATATCAAAACGGTGTTGATGTACTAAAAAATCTTCATAAAACTGTCTGTACAATAGTAATTTTTCGCCTGTACGTTTGTTTACAACCCATGTTACTCCTGTTTTATCCCATTCTTCAACGGTTTCTTTTCTAAATCTTGCTTTAACATCAAAAAATGGAGACCAGGCTACCACTTTTTTAATACGCTCATCTTCTACCGCTTTAATGATGGATAAAGTTGCTCCTCTGCTATGTCCTACCAAATAAATTTCATCTGTTTCCAATTGAAATTCGGCTGCATGCGCATAAACCCAATCCAAAACCAAACCAATTTCCTTTAACTCTATGGTGTAATTATTCTGTCCAAAAGCCTCCGGATTGGTAAATTTTGTTGGCTCATTTACGGTGGTCCCGTTTCGACTAAAATTAAATTTAAGCATTGCTAACCCATTATTAGCCATATACTTAGACATTTCATTGAAAGCACCCCAATCTTTAAACCCTTTAAACCCGTGAACAAATATTGCCAAAGGTTGTTTCCCTTTTTTAAGTGGTTTGTATTGCAAATCCATTAGGATGGCTGCATCCTCAAAACCTTTTATAATTTGGGTATTTACTTTTACTTCTTCCATTTCAATTTCACGATAGCACCCTTTCCCTTAAATTTAGGAATGGGTGGTGTTAATTTTGTTATCTCAACTTTTATCTTGGTTAAAAAAACAAACCTTATACGTATGGCAGCCATCATATTTTCTGCCAATTCTTCAATCAATTGACTGTGTTTTGGCGCATTCATTACCTCCTGTGCAATGATGAACAAATCCTCATAATTAACAAAATACTCCCCACTATTATGATAGCTACATTTCAATGTAACTTCAAACTCATTGCCCGTTTGTTGTTCAAAAGAATAGTATCCATGTTTTGCATAAAAATGGACTTTAGAAAGGGATACCGATACGTTCATGGTTTTATGGCTGCAAAGCTAGTGGGGAAATATCAAAATGCAAAATAGAGTTGTGTCCAGCAGGCCGTATATTTATTTTTAATTGGGCAAGGATAAATTCATTAATAATTGGCCCAACCTGTGGTCAAAATATTTTTAATTTATTGTGGATTTAGCCTTATTTCTTCACTGGTAACCTTGTTGCTTTCATGCAAACCTCTATCCACCATAACGAACGAATAGCGAACCAGCTCATGAGAAAAAGTTGGGGTTGGTTTGGGGTTTATAAATAATGTAATACTCCCTCTAATCGATTTATATTTGCCCTCAGGTGTTAGTCTTGGCACTCTTTGATCTAAACCTAGACTATCATTACTGGCCGTTATCCAATTATTGTTAGCGTCCTTATATTCTAAAGTAATCCACATATTGTTAAGGTAAGGTTCTCCAAAACGAAAAGGACTCATGGTATCATCATTGTTCAATCCAAAGTCTCCATCACCATCAGAAAATTCAAGTGTAACACTGATAAGACTATCTTTACCAGTACTATCTTTTAAAAGCGTTATTTTTTCAAGTGATATAACAGGCTCAATCGGATCATTAAACTCTTCAGGCTTGCATTGACTAAAAAAAAGAGAACCCATAATGGCAATGCTTAGATAAATTGTATTTTTGTATGCTCCAATCATGAAAAATCTGCCTGCTTTAATTTCAGACTGCAATTACGCTAATTTTAATGAAATTGCACTGAAAATATTTCACTTTCAAGCAGAAAATTGCATTGTTTTGAAGAATTACTTGCATCTAATCGGAAAATCTGGAAAAGATATTCATGATTTTAAAGATTTGGTATATTTGCCTATTCGGTTTTTTAAAACAGCAAATGTTACCGCTATCAATAAACCTATTGAATTAACATTTAAAAGCAGCGGAACGCAAGGCAATCGTTCTTCACACCACATTTACGACACTGCTTTATATGAAAATTCATTTATTCATTGTTTTGAATATCGTTTTGGAAATGTTGAGGATTATTGCCATTTGGCATTATTGCCCAACTATCAAGAGCAGGGCAATTCATCATTGGTTTATATGGTAAATCACTTTGTAAACAAAACAACCAAGCATGGAAGTGCTTTTTTTTTAACTCAGTTTGAAGCGTTGAAAAAAGTGCTTCTTTTGAGAATGAAACAAGGAAAAAAAACCATCCTTTGGGGAGTAACGTTTGCACTATTGGATTTTATTGAAACGTTTGAGCCGCAGGATTTCAAACACTTAATCGTAATAGAAACTGGCGGTATGAAAGGGAGAAGAGAAGAGCTGACCAGAAGTAACCTTCATGAACAGCTATCTTCAACATTTATAAATGCGCACATTAGTTCAGAATATGGAATGACAGAACTATTATCGCAAGCATACTGGGATAACAAGCTTCAAGTTTTTAAATGCCCGAAAAGTTTAAAAGTGAGCATTAGAGAAGTAAATGACCCATTTTCTATGTTACCAAAAAATAGACATGGAGCTATAAATATTATCGACTTAAATAATTGGCAGACGTGCTCATTTATAGAAACGGAAGATTTAGGAATTTTGAAAGAGCATGGATTTGAAGTTTTAGGAAGGTTAGATAATGCTGAAAGTAGAGGTTGCAGTTTAATGTATGTTTAAGTAGCGTAGTTATGCCTAACCTCGCTTATGTCAAAAGGCGTAAAGCGCAGCAATCTATTGAAAGCTTTTGCCTAGCTTTGAGTTTGCTTCGCTCCACTATGTTCCTAACTAAGGACTTAGTTACGCAAGGACGGTGTTTTGGGGTATTGTGTCAGAGAGAAAACATTTTTGGTATTTAGCAAAACATTTTATTCTTTGGCTTTTCGTTTCTATTCTCCGTCATTGCGAGCGCAGCGAAGCAATCTCAAAGGAATCATTTGTCTATTTTTAAGTTTGCTTCGCTTCACTGCGTTGCGCTCGCAAGGACGGTGGTTTTGGGCTTTGTGGCAGAGAGAAAACATTTTTGGTATTTAGCAAAAAGTTAATTCTTTGGCATTTCGTTTCTATTCTCCGTCTTTGCGAGCGCAGCGCAACTTGTCCGCCAACTGGCCGAAGCAATCTCAAAAGAGTCATTTGCTTATTCTTGAGTTTGCTTCGTCATTTCGCTGCACTTCATTCCTCGCAAGGAGGGTATTTTGTTGGCGTTGTGGTGGAGTGGGTCTTAGACTGTTGGTCATAGCGCTGCTAAGTTTAAGTAGTTGCTATTGGTTTCCGTTTTCCGTCTTTGCGAGCGCAGCGAAGCAATCTCAAATAATTTATGTTTCGCTTTGAGTTTGCTTCGTCTCAAGCGTTTATTTAATAATCACTGGCAAACTATCAAAATAACCATACATGGTTGTTTTTTGATAATAGAATAGCGTTTGTCCCATATAATCTAGGGGTAAAACACCATCTCTATTTCTGTATTTTGCAGGTACAATTTGGTAGGCATCTATGGTGTATTTTGTAGGATAATAGCATGCCATGGGCTTTTCTAATTGAATATTGCTAAAACTTACAATTTCTCCCAAATTATTTTGTCTATCATCTGAGGGGTAATTCATACTGTACCCCATGTCATGCCCATTGGCATCATTGATATTTACATGGTTACCATATGTAATGTTTTGCTCGGTTAAGTAATATTTTAACTGTGCTACAAAAGTGTTTATTGGATACAAAATAGTAGAACCATAATATTTATCTACATTAACTGTTTGACCTGGGTTTTGTAAGTTCCAATTATGAGAAGATACTTTGTTGAAAGGACCAGTTGTAACGTTGGGAATACTAAATAATTGGTCAATATAGTTCTTCTCAAAATTCAAATTAGAAATATATTTCGAATGCCCTACTTTATTACCAACCTGGTTTAAATACAATTGAAAATCTGCTAAATAAGCATAATCAATCTCATAACACAAATTACAATCATTGGTCCCACGACAAGGTTTGTCTCCAAAATCATCAGAACATGGGGTGGCACAATCCAAAATTTGAGCCATAAATTGCTCTAAATTGGCATAACTTGGTGGTTTGTTATAGGGTGATGCCATCCATTGAGATTTTACATTGGTTAACATATTGTTAAACCATGTTTCTAAAGTGGGGTTATTGATATTTTGCGCTTTCTCCGAACGCATTTTAGCATAGCTTGCCACTACTTTTAACAAGGGGTCATTGCACCCTGCTCTTAAATTCATCCCTGTAATACTGGGTTGTGGGTTGGCACTTAAATATCCATTAATCATTGCGCTAATTACAGAACAATCTAATGTAGGGTTAGAAATACTTTTACTGCCTTTTGTTCCATGTCCAACTCCTCCTGGCCCATCTTCATCAACTTCAATTACGCCATTATCACAAGGTGATGGGTCACAACTCAATTGTTGCGGTATCAATAAATCAAACTGAATACCAGCAGCTTTTGTCATATTGGCGGTAAGACCATCTGCACAAGGGTCACTTCCTGTTGTAAATGGAATAGGGTTTTTATTGGCATCCAGTCCATGACCTTGCTCCCATAAACTTTTACATTCAGCCAGCAAATCTTCAAATCCAGGCATAGGCGACCCCATGCTTGAACCAAATTTATTTTTTAAGTAAGCAGTAAAATTGGGGAAAGTACCCGGAGGCAAAGCATTGTACAACAATTCTTCTTCCATTAAATTTTTACATGCACAACAATCTATGATTTTTAAACAGCCTTGGCTACAAGGGCAATCTGCCAATTTATCTATGGTATTTGCATATTGCGGATTAAACGGCAAGTTTTGTATCTGATTTTTTTGCGTTTGTGTAAATTTTAAGGTTGGATGGTACTTATCCTTTCCAGCCTGAACATTTCCTCCAAAAATTTGCAAACAATGATTAAGCGCAAGGTCCAAATCCAGGCCGTTGCAAGTATTGGGTCCAAAAATATCGGTATAAGCATCGTTTAAACTAGTGTACTCTTTTGTTTTGTTATCAAATGCATACCATGCCTGCATTATTTTTTCACAGCCACAAGCAATATTTTCTACTTTTATTGAGTCTTGGTTTTCAGGAGTAATTATTGTTTGAGTGGCTGTTATGTTTTGAGTTATTTTTTTTGGCTTGCAAGAAAACCCAATAATCGCAACGAGTATAAGTATTAGGCTAGTTTTTTTCATCGTAGTTTGTAGGGTTCAAAATTAAATGTTTTTTGTTAGTTTTTTTTCGGTCATTGCGTTCCCGTCTTTGCGCGCATAGTGCAGCAATCTCAAGGGAATCATTTGCCTAGCTTTGAGTTTGCTTCGCTCCACTATGTTCCTAACTAAGGACTTAGTTACGCAAGGACGGTAGTTTTAAGCTTTGTGGCATAAAGAAAACATTTTTGGTTTTGTTTTAAGGGAAAGTAATTTTGTACTTTAGTTAATATGTTATTCTTTGTCATTTTGTCCCCAGTCTCCGTCTTTGCGAGCAAGGCGAAGCAATCTCAAAGGAATCATTCGTCTAGCTTTGAGTTTGCTTCGTCACTTAATTCCTCGCAAGGACGGTGGTTTGGTGGGCATTGCGGTGGATGGGGGAGCAATCTCAAAAAGGAAACAGCGTAGATTTACTGAAACTCTTCTTTTAATACAATTTCGCATAAATCCTCCCAAGCTGGATTTATAGATTCAATTAACTTAATCTTCTTTGCCCTAGAGCCTCCTTTTATTTGTTTTTCCCTAGCAATGGCATCAACTATAGTATCAAGTTTTTCATAGTACACCAATACATCTACATTGTATCTAGCACTAAAACCTTTATATACTTTATTTTTGTGTTGCCATAATCTGCCTACAATGTTAGAGGTTACACCTGTATATAAAACATTCTTTCCTTTATTGGTGAGTATATAAACATATCCGCCTTTTTTCATATAGTTAGGTCAAAGTTAGTTTTTTTATTTTGTTTTAGGTATCCGTCTTTACGTAACTAAGTACTTAGTTACGCAAGGACGGTAGTTTTAGGCTTTGTGGCATAAAGAAAACATTTTTGGTCTTTATCAAAACGCTTTATTCTTTGTCATTTTGTCCCCAGTCTCCGTCTTTGCGAGCAAGGCGAAGCAATCTCAAAGGAATCATTCTCGTCTAGCTTTGAGTTTGCTTCGTCACTTAATTCCTCGCAAGGACGGTGGTTTGTTGGCGTTTTGGCGGAGAGGGAGATTAGCGTTTTTGGTTGGCATTAAAAGTTAATAGGGAGCCAGACATAAATGCATATTATTCAATCACCAATCGCAACGCTTTTGAGGTATTTTTTCCTTGCCATTGAATGATATATACTCCTTTATTCAGGTCATTGTTGTTTAGCTGCCATGTTCCTTTATCCATATACTGAGACCAAACGGTTTGACCAGTAAGATTGACAATGCTCACCTGACCTGCTGCTTCAATGCTTAAATTAAATATCCCATTGTTCGGATTAGGGAATAATTCCATTATTACCGTATTTAATTGTGGAACATTGCTCGTTTTCTTGAAGGTAACTTTGATAGAATCCCTTCCTTTACAACCATTTTGACCTATTACCTCTAACCAATATATTTTTTCTCCAACCAAATTGGTGTCATTCCCAACCGTTCTTGTACTATTACTGCTATTGTTATCCCATTTGTATTGGCTAAATGTTCCATTAGACATGAGGGTAATACTTTGATTATTTATAATACTCGTATCACTTCCTAAATTAACCATTGGTGGTGGTTTTATATTTAACAAACTGGTATCGGTGTATCCAGTAACATTGCATACTGTATTTACAATTTTTAGTCGATACTGATTTTTATTCCAAGTGCCTTGAACATTGTTTAAACTAAGGGATGATTGGGTTGCTCCTGAAATATCTGTGAAATTACCCGTGCCATTATTTTGTACTTGCCATTGGTAGGTGCTAGCGGGTGCTGTACAGATAGTTGTGCTTAAAAAAGCTGCTAAGGTATCTCCAGCACATGCAGCTGTACTGTCAATTAAATTACTGGCAATTACCCCTTGTGCAAAATTTTGCATTTCATAGGGTCCAATATCCACTGTACCACAGGCAACTCTGGGGTTGCCATCAATATCTGTTGTAGCTAGATTAAAGGAGGCAGTTGAGAAGTCAGAGGGTTTATTGGCTAAGACATCCGTTCCTTGATTGAAACCTATCGAGGTAGCATTGCAATCACTTTTTAAATGCCAGTCTGCTGCACTGGCATCAAAGCTAATACCAGCACCTGCTGTTGGGTTTACAAAGGTGGGTACTCCAGTTATACAATTAATTGTATCTGCCTTATAATTGGTGTAATTTTTATAGTTTACAAACTTAAACCCTGCCTTTCCATTCTCAATAATACAATTTTTAAAAGTGAGTTGACTTTGGTCTTCATAAGATACTTGACCACCTATAGGCCAATTATCCCCTCGATTGCCGACAATAATAGAGTTGCTGATATATGAATTGGTGGGTTCTCCTGTTTGGCCTGTGCCAGAAAATATTCCATAGCCGCCATTATTTACTATCAGTAAATTGGTTGCTCGCAGATTAGCATAACCTGTTCTGATTCCTTCATTGGTACAATTAGCAATAATACTATTGTTAATTGTTAAACCAACATTAGATTTTATGCCAAGGTTATTATTAAAAATGGTTATATTATTTAATTCAATCGGATTAGAATTTTTTTCTATAAAGCTTAACGCTGATGATTGTGGGCCAGTACTATTTATTCTTTTATTCTCATTAAATACATTTTCACAATGAAAATTGGATATTTTAAGCTTGGCAAGCGAATATAATCTAATTATATCTACAGAATTTCCAGTCGGGAATAAAGTATCCTCAACAAAGTGAATGTTTTTTACTTTTACTTTATTCATTTCCTGATCATAAACAACTTTAATTAAGGAATTTTGTCTGAAGGGTATAGTATCTAGAATATCATGTATATATATTGAATCTAGAGTTCCTGAGAGTGAAATACAATCAAAATTAGGAATGCTGTTTTTTGAAACTTCATTTCTGACATAAGAAATATCAATATTCTTAAATATTGGAGAAATTTTACATTGCGCTGCAATTACGTATCCTTTGCAAAAGCTAAATTCTGAATTTACAACAACAGATTTATAAAATTTTTTAGGTGTTGGAAAAGCAGATAAATCATTTAACGTAATGCATGAAACTCTATTGGCAGGTATAAGAAGGGAGAATTCAATATTTAAGTAATTAAAGCGACATCGATTGACATTTACTCCACCCCTGTATAGCAAGATGGCACTTCCGAAACCTCTTCCAAAACTAAACCTCGAATCCTCTATATTTATAATCCTCTCTGAATATACTGAAATCCCAAACCCTTCAGCAATAAACCTAGTACTATCACTTTCAAAACCCACGGCAAAACCCTTAAATTTACACCCCGTAGTATCTGTTTTATTGATGTAGGAAAACTTACAAAAAGAAAATTCTGTTGTATCAGTGTCAGGTAAGTCTCCTAAAAAACAAAATCCTCTCCATCCATAGCTGGTGGTTTCCCACAAATTATGATAATTGGTGATGGGTGATACAGAGAAATCAATACTATCTCCAGTGGCACCTTTAGCCTTTATCAAACCCCTTACATATACCCCAACCTTATTGCTAAACTCTACTTTCACTCCAGACTCAATAGTTAACGTTGTACCACTGTCAATATTAATATTGCCTGTAACACGATATGGACTATTGGCTTTTGTCCATATACCGCTTACACTACCACCTGCAATGGTAGTTTGGGCATGGATAAAAGTTGCGGTTAATATAAAAGCAAGGAAAATGCTTGTTCGTAAGGCTAGTTTCATAGTTTTAATTTATAATCACAAATTAAGAGTTTTTTTTGTTTTTAGGCAAATAAATATTCTTAAGGAAATTGCTTATTTTTGACTTTGCTTCGTCATTACGTAACGAATTACTTCGGTTACTACATTCCTCGCAAAGAATGTGGTTTTGGGTATTGTGTCAGAGAGAAAACATTTTTGGTATTTATCAAAACGTTTTATTCTTTGGCATTTCGTTTCTATTCTCCGTCTTTGCGAGCATCGCGAAGCAATCTCAAAAGAGTCATTTGCCTATTCTTGAGTTTGCTTCGTCATTTCGTAACGAATTACTTCGGTTACTTCATTTCTCGCAAGGACGGTATTTTGTTGGCGTTTTGGTGGATGGGTCAAAGATTGTTGGTCATAATTAGCGCTGCTAAGTAATTGCTATTGGCTCCCGTTTTCCGTCTTTGCAAGCATAGCGCAACTTGTCCGCCAACTGGCCGGAGCAATCTCAAAAGAGTCATTTTGCCTATTCTTGAGTTTGCTTTGTCATTTCGCTGCACTACTTTTCCCGCAAGGACAGTGGTTTGTTGGCATTGTGGTGGATGGGTCTAAGACTGTTGGTCATAGCGCTGCTAAGTTTAAGTAGTTGCTATTGGTTTCCGTTTTCCGTCTTTGCGCGCATAGCGCAACTTGTCCGCCAACTGGCCGGAGCAATCTCAAAAGAGTCATTTGCTTATTCTTGAGTTTGCTTCGTCATTTCGCTGCACTTCATTCCTCGCAAGGACGGTGGTTTGTTGGCGTTGTGGTGGATGGGTCTTAGATTGTTGGTCATAATTAGCGCTGCTAAGTAATTGCTATTGGTTTCTATTTTCCGTCTTTGCGAGCGCAGCGAAGCAATCTCAAGGGCATTTGCCAAGTTTTGAGTTTGCTTCGCTCCACTATGTTCCTAACTAAGGACTTAGTTACGCAAGGACGGTAGTTTTGGGCTTTTTGGCAGAGAGGAGATATTGCGGTGGTCTTACATTATTTTGTCTTCTAATTTGCACTTTGTTCCCAGTCTCCGTCTTTGCGAGCGCAGCACAACTTGTCCGCCAACTGGCCGGAGCAATCTCAAAAGAGTCATTTTGCCTATTCTTGAGTTTGCTTCGTCATTGCGTAACTAACCAAGGTTCTTTTTGAGTGCTAACAGTGAAAAATCTTTTTCATCTTGAACAATTTTGTTGCGCAGTACCCCTAAACCCGTAATTTCCATTTCAACAATATCCCCAGCCTTCAACCATTGTGGCTTGTAGTTAGCATTGTTTAATAATCCCGTACCGTTTAACTCCAAGAAACAACCAGTTCCCACAGTACCACTGCCTATAACATCTCCAGGAAATATGTCTGCACCATAAGCACACCTTTCTAATATTTCAGCAAATGTCCAGTCCATATCACCCATATTTCCTCTACTAACCTCAACCCCATTTACTTTGCAGGTCATTGTTAAATCATACTGCTTTCCAGTATGACCGGTTTTGGTTGGTTTTAAATATTTTTCTAACTCATCTGGTGTAACCAAATAAGGTCCAATAACGGTACTAAAATCTTTTCCTTTGGCAGGCCCTAAGTTTAATTTCATCTCTTCCATCTGTAGAACCCTTGCACTCATATCATTCATAATAAGATACCCTGCAATATAATCGTCCGCTTCAGCAGCAGCAATATTTCTTCCTTTTTTTCCAACTACAATTGCAGCCTCCAGTTCAAAATCTAGTTTCTCAAAATGATCCTTCATACAAATGATGTCTCCAGGACCCTGCACAGCATTGTGATTGGTAAAATACCATATTGGATACTGGTCAAACTCTGGTATCATCTCTACACCACGATTTCTTCGAGCCGTAGCAACATGTTGCCTAAAGGCATATGCATCTCTGCAAGATGTAGGATTTGTTATAGGTGCCAAAACCTCATTTTCATCAAAGGATATGTAGTTTTTTCCACCACCATCCAATACAATTTTTTCTATTACCTTGGCTTTGGACATGGCTTCCTCACCTTGTTGCAAAAATTGCAGCATATTGTTTGGCAAACTGTTATCATGCGCGGGTAAATCATAAATCTGACCATTGATTACCAGACCTATACTTTGTTGATTGTTATTTTTATATGTTACTAATTTCATGCTTAATTCTTTAAAAGGTATTTTTTCAATTCAGCTATATTATTAACCGACATATTGTCAACTCCATTGGCATTGCTTAAAAGAATACTGAACCAATCCAATATATGTACAACCTTGAAAATTTCTGCTAATACTTTTCCATCAAAGGTAATGCTCGTAAATAAGATGTCATTTTTAATTAAAATATTTTTTAAAAAATCAAATCTAACATCAACCCTTTCATTACTGCTTCCATTTAATAAAATTATATTACTTGGCAATTTTGAATAGTATGTTTCTAAAACATTGTGATTGTTTTCAGGCAATATATTTACAAATGCTTCTAACTTTGCATTCTCCTGTATTTGTTGCGCAAATCTAACGCCAACAGCCTCTGATAATCTATCGGTAAATATTACAAATTTGTAGTTAATTTGGGTTTTAAAGTAATCCAACATTTCTTGAGCACTTTGTCGCCACTGACTTTCATTTTTAAACTCATCCATTGCAACATTTAACTCATCATTTAAGTTTTCTATTCCAAAAAGCTCTCCTAAAATCAGTAAATTAAGTGTAAGTGAAAAACCCAAAGCCATGCGTGGCTGATAACCCAAGGGTAAATTGTAGAAGTTAAATTCATGCATCTCTGCCAATTCCTTTAATTTACCTCCACTTGAAACACAAATAATCTGACAACCCATCTCCAATCCTTCGTTGAACAATGAAAGTGTTTCTTCTGTTTCACCACTATAACTTGCCAATACCAAAAGGGTATTTTTATTTACATAAAGTGGTAAATTATAGTCAGAAACAACCTCTATTGGAACATTGGCATTGTCAAAATAAAAGTTTTTTACAAACCTAGCCCCAATGCCTGAACCCCCTAAACCGCCTAAAACAACATTTGATATTGCTTCGCTTTTTATTCCGTGGGGTTGATATGATTTTAATGCAAATGCTATCTGATCACTAAACTTTTCTAAAGAATCCTCGTGTGTTATCATAAAATAAGGGTTGCAAATATAGGAAAAATGTTGGTTGGATTTGTGGTTGATTGGTTTTGTGGTTATGTAGTTTGGTGGTATATTAGTTTGGTAGTTTCTTTTGGTGGGTGATTGATTATGCTAAACTACTTAATCAATAAACTAATTAGCCTCCAGAAGTACTTAGGAATAACTACAAAACCATAAAACTACGTAACCATAAAACCAAACTATCTAAAAAGCTATTGCCGCTTCAACCTGTTGCAAAATAGCATCTATTTCCAAATGATTTTTTGCCAAAAGAGACTGCGCTTTTATTTTCATTTCGTTGGCATAACTTTTATTTGTTAATCCTTTAGCATTTACCAACACATTAAAATATGCACCCCTGACAGCGGTTTTGATGCATAACAGACCAACTCCCGCATCAGTTATTGAGTTTTTATTACCTCTTCCAACCATTTCTGCTAACATTTCAACACCTTCATAAGCCGCTTCCATAGTTCTATATGGCACTTCGGTTGCATAAATACTAGCCGTTTCAATAGCCATTTTTCTTTCAGCTATTTGCTCATCCGTATCTTTTGGAAGTCCAAAAGCATTCATTATTCCGTCAAACGCTAAGGTATCCTCGTCTACAAGATGCATTAGTTTTTTCTTGAAAGCCTGTGCTTTTTCAGCCCAATTACCAAAAAATTCAGTTTGTTCTTCCCACCCTCTTTTGTTGGCTGACAAATTTGCAACCATTGCTCCTAAACTTACACCAAGCACTCCGCACAATGCAGCTACACTTCCACCACCTGGAGCAGGACTTTCAGAGGCTGTTTCGTCAGCAAAATCTTTGATGGTCATTTTTACTAACTTTTCAGCATTGCTATTTGCCATGGCATATTCAATAATTTTCTTTTGAGGATCAAATGAACTCAATTCATCCAAACCCATTGATTTAATAGCAATATGAATCAACTCATTCTCACTCAAACCAGTGCTGATACCTTGTTTTTTAGTAAAGTACAACCCAGCATCTAACATCGCTTTTAATGGAACTAGCCCTACCAATTCGCTTCCTGTCACTCTGGTTCCTCTATCTCTTGCCCTTTCACTAACTTCATCAAATGCAATATGAATGGGTGTAAGCTTATAATTGGTAAGATTCATAGATATTTGTGAAATTTGATACTCATCAATATACCAACCAATGGCCTTTACATGTTTTAAAGTCCCAGGAATTCTTATACTATCACCTGAATTATCCGTTTTAATAGCGCCACTATATGGATTGCCTTCCCTTATTGTTCTTCCTGCTTCTCTCACATCAAATGCAATTCTGTTTGCTATTCTTGTACTTTTTGTATTGAGATTAATGTTATACGCAATTAAAAAGTCCCTAGCACCGATTGCTGTGTTGCCCGTTTGAGCATTAAAAACAGCAGGCCCAAAATCAGGCTTCCATTCTGGTTTAGTAATTTTATCTACAATTCCTTCATACTCTCCAGAACGTATTATTGAAAGATTACTTCTTGTCTTATCCTTCTGTGCCTCCTCATATAGATATACCGGAATCTTCAGATTATCACCTACTTTTTTTGCGAGTATTTGAGCATACTCTGCTGTTTCTTCCATACTTATATTGGCAACAGGAATCAATGGGCAAACATCTGTGGCACCCATTCTTGGGTGTTCTCCAATATGTTTACGCATGTCAATCAAAACTGCAGCTTTAGCAATGGCATTGTATGCTGCTTCAATCACACTTTTTGGCTCACCAACAAAAGTAACTACGGTCCTATTGGTAGCTTTTCCAGGGTCAACATCCAATAATTTGACGCCATCCACCTTTTCAATTTCTGCCGTTATTTGAGCAATGATATTTAAATCATTGCCTTCACTAAAATTTGGTACACATTCAATTATTTTCATGATTATTAAATTACATTAATTGGGGCAAAAGTAACAAGTGTCAGTTCAAAAAACACCTAATTACCCGAAAGAGTTATAAAAAAAATCCCCTTTACAGAATAAACCATAAAGGGGAAAAATTAAAACTATTATGAAAAAATCCTAAACCTACTATCAGGTTTAAGGTCTTGCGGTAAGTTCAATATTCAACTCAACATCATTTGACAATATCATGTCCTTTGCTGCCATTTGAAAAACTGCACCATATTTAGTTCTGTCAAAGGTTATTTCACCTTTAACAGTAATTCCGTTCTCGTTTTGAATTATCTCTACATTGTTAATTTTTTCAGAATTCGTAATTCCCTTTATTGTTAAATCTCCTGTAACACCTGTGCTGTCAGATGATGTAATAACAAATGAAGCTGTTGGAAAAGTATCCACAGTAAAAAAATCAGATGACTCTAAGTGTCCTACTAAAGCACCTCTTCCATATCCCTTTGCAGAATCATAATGAGATTCATCATCTGTAGTTTTTATAGATTTCATGTTAATGGTAAAATTTCCACCAACAATATGTCCGTTTTCGATGTTTAATGTACCCTCTGATAATGAAAGGGTTCCTGTGTGTGACTTTATGCCACCTATCATTTGTCCTTTCCAATTAATAATTGAATTTGTAACATCTACATTGTACGAGCCGCTAATGCCCTCTTCTGTTTTTGTTGTTTCTGTTGGTTGTGCATTGTTACAGGCCATAAAGGTTACGGCAGAGAATGCTAAAAGGGCAGCTGATAAAATTGTATTTTTCATTTCTTATTATATGTTGGGTGCAAATATAAAAAAAAATATTTGTTCTAAACAACTATTGTTGCAAAAAAATTTATTAAGTTTGCATCGTGAATAAACAAGACATAGGCTTACATGAAATTTTATTAACTGAAATTATGAGAACAAGCAGCATGTTAGAACATGGATTTACCAATCTTTTTCACAATTATGCGTTAACAGCATCTCAGTATAATATTTTGAGAATTTTGAATGGCCTGGATGGCAAAACAATTACTGCTGGAACTGTAAAAGAAAGAATGATTAACCCAAAATCTGATGCAACTAGACTTATAGACCGTTTAGTACAAAAAAAATTAGTTAGTAGAACTATAAGCCCTGAAAACAGAAGACAGATTAATGTAGGAATAACCAAAAATGGTGTTAACCTTATTAAACAAATCGACACTGAATTGAAAGAAAAACTAAATGCGTTTAATACATCCCTTCTGAGCACAGAGGAGAAAACCTTTTTTATAGTGTATTTAGGCAAATTGAAAGAAGAAATAAAAAACGCAATTTAATAAATTTGTGAAAAAGCTTTTTTTGGATGACGACAACGGGGTTGATTTTTGCGGATTAGGTATTTATAGCTATACCAACACTGTAAAATTGGTTTGGAGTATTAACCAACAAGAAAATTTTAATTTTGAAAGGGTTAGTGGGACCAATAACGAAAAAGCAGATACGCATTTAAATACCCACTTTGTTTTTTATGATGAAGATTACAACTGCACATATTACTTGATTAAAAACAAAGGAAGTGACCAAGCTATTTTTAATTCAAAAATTGAAATACCTTTTTTTATGGTTATTACAGGTGATGAACAAGCCTTAGCAATGGAACACTGTAAATCAATTCTAAAAGATAACAAAAATATAGCAGCCATTCATCCACTTGAACCAAAAATTTTGAATAAACTTGCAGTCTATTTATAAAGATGTATAAAACCGTATTTAACAGAACAAAAATTGTGGCTACCATTGGCCCCGCCTCTTCTAGTGCAGAACAACTAAAAGCTTTAGTTTATGCAGGAGTTGATGTTTGCAGGCTAAATTTTTCTCATGGTGCGCACGATGTTCATCAAAAAGTATTGGATGACATCAGAAATATTAACAATGAACTGAATAGTAATATTTGCATTTTACAGGACTTACAGGGTCCTAAGTTGCGTGTTGGCGATATGGGTAGTGGCGTTTTATTAAAAGAAGGAAGTACTATTTTAGTTACCAACCAAACAGTAATTGGCTCACCTGAGAAAATTACTGTTTTATACGAGCAGTTAACCCAAGAAATTAAGCCAGGAGAGGTAATTTTATTAGATGATGGAAATTTAGAAATTAACATCACTAAAAAGATTAATGAAAACACCTTAGAAGCAAAGATTATTGTCGGTGGCTTGTTAAAATCAAATAAGGGATTTAACCTTCCCAACTCAAGAATTACTGTTCCAGCACTTACGGAAAAGGATTTAGAAGATTTAGAATTTGGCTTAAAAAATAATGTTGAGTGGATTGGACTTTCATTTGTAAGAAAGGCGCAAGACATACTTGACTTAAAAAAGATAATTGCCGACAGAGGAAAAAAATGCAGAGTTATAGCAAAAGTAGAAAAGCCCGAAGCTGTTGAAAATATTGATGAAATAATTGATGCTGCGGATGCGATAATGGTTGCAAGGGGAGATTTAGGCGTTGAAATTGCACAACAAAAAGTTCCTTTGATTCAAAAAGACATTGTTGAAAAGTGCATTTTAAAATCTACACCTGTCATCATTGCAACCCAAATGATGGAGAGCATGATTGAAAACTCAAGACCCACACGTGCTGAGGTTAATGATGTTGCCAATGCTGTTTTGGATGGAGCAGATGCAGTAATGTTAAGTGCAGAAACATCGGTTGGCAAATACCCTATTAAGGCTGTTCAGATAATGGAACGTATTATTGATGATGTTGAGCAAAGTAAGGGTGTATACTTTAAAGGATTAAAACCAAGTAGTAATTCCAACACATTTTTCTCAGACGAAATCTGCTTTACGGCTGTAAGAATGAGTGACCACCTGAAAGCCAATTGTATTATTGGTATGACCACTAGCGGATACAGTGCTATTAAAATTAGTAGTTTTAGACCCAAAGCTTACATCTATATTTTTACAAACAACATGTTATTGCTTAACACCTTAAATTTGGTGTGGGGCGTCAGGGGGTTCTATTATGATCGATTTGAGAGCACGGATAAGACCTTTTCGGATGTTGTAAATATTCTTAAATTAAACAAGGTAGTTGTCGATGGTGACGTTGTAATTCATACCGCCAGTATGCCTATCCACAAAAGAAGCAGAGCAAATACGATTAAAATTAGCATTGTTGATTAAATGATTACAGAAGGAATTAAAAATAAAGTAGCCAACAGTGGCCTGATAACCATAGACTTGGAGGAAAAACTCCATTTCACCAAGGAAATTGCATCAATAGACATAAAAGATTTTTTGTTTCAAGCAATAATTTTGAAAGAGAAAGACTTTAGAAATGCATTAAAGGAAATGGATTGGAAAGTTTACCACAAAAGCATAGTAGCTATTCATTGCAGTGTTGATGCCATTATACCCAGCTGGGCATATATGTTATTGGGTTCATATCTTCAAAATAATTGTTTATTTCATGCGGTCTGTAAACCAAGCGAAGTTTTGGAGCAATACCTTTTGCAACAATTATCGGCATTACCTTTGGAAGGGTATATTGATCAAAGAATAGTTATAAAGGGCTGTGGCAAAGAATCAATACCCCACAGTGTGTTTATGAAAATTACTGCGATGTTAATTGACAAAAGTAAGTCGATTATGTATGGAGAACCATGCAGCACAGTGCCTATTTATAAGAAAACTAACGTTTAAATCTCTTATAAATTATATTTTTACGGCATTCAAACCCTTATCATTTCTGCAAGGATTAAAAAAAAATTAAAAAAAATTAAAAAAAATTTTGAGCAATCAAAATAGTTATTACTTTTGCACACAGTTTAAACTAATTAATCAACACACATAAAAATGAAAAAATCATTAATTTTAGCAAGTATTTTTGGAGCTTTAGCTCTAGTAGCATGTAACTCTAACACAGAGACAGTAGAAGAAACAAGTGACGAGATGACTGAACAAGTTAACGAATCTTTGGAAGAAGCTAACGAAAATTTAGATGCTGCTATGGACACAGCTGCCGCAGCTATGGACGATGCAACTAAAGCTGTAGAAGAAGCAACTCACTAGTCAAAAAAATAAAACTAGCAAATCAAAAAGTCGTTCACAAGTATGAACGACTTTTTTTTATAACAAATATTTTAAATACAAATTTTATGATTATTAAAAAAATAATAAGTTACCTTACTTTTAAGAAACAAAGTAATGCTGGTGAAGCACCAAATCAAAATCTTCGGATGATGCATGGGATTAATCGAATAACAATATTCATGTTTTTGATAGGTATTATATTTGTAATCATTAAATTTGTATTTCTAAAATAAAATTATAAAGTATGTATATTGTATTATTTATCGTTGGAGGAATTTTTGCTCTTATAGGAATGTTGGTTGGTAGAAAATTAAAATCAAAATTTAAGCATTATTCTCAAATGGCATTATCTAATGGTATGTCGGGAGCAGAAATTGCTGCAAAAATGTTACAAGACCACGGCATATTTGATGTAAAAATTACTCAAGTAAACGGGGAATTAACGGATCATTATAATCCCATCAATAAAACAGTTAATCTGAGCGAAGTGGTCTATAATGAGCGCAATGCCGCTGCAGCTGCGGTAGCTGCTCATGAAGTGGGGCATGCCGTACAGCATGCGCAAGCATACGCTTGGCTAGGTTTCAGAAGTAAGATGGTACCTATGGTAAACCTTTCTTCTAAAATACTCAATATCGCTAACATGATTCTTCTGTTTGGTGCGGGTGCTTTGTTGTACGGGGGAAATCCAATGGGGCAAGCACTTTTACTAGTGCTGATTGCCGCCAATGTTTTTATCACTGTATTTGCCCTAATTACCCTTCCAGTGGAATTCGATGCAAGCAATAGAGCTTTGGCATGGATGGATGAAAAACAGATGGTCACTTCCGGGGAACATGCTGGTGCAAAAGACGCTTTAAAATGGGCAGCGATGACCTATATTGTAGCTGCTTTGGGTGCTATTGCAAACTTACTAATTTATGTGCTCATGTTTTTAGGAAATAGAGACTAGGTAGTTCAATGCAGAAACCTGTAATTTTTCTACTTTTAGTTTTAAGTATCAGTGGTCACCGTCTTTTTTCTCAAATTTCAGTTCAAACAGAGGGGAGAGCGAGGGATAAAGCCTATTATCGCGCTCAATCAATTGTTCCTATATTTTTACTAACATCAGACACTATCGAGGAAAACAACGCCTTTGGTGTTGAAGATAAAATTAAAAATAAGACAAAAGTAATTGCCATTCCAGAGGCATTGAAAAACCAAAATAAGGTTGGATATGGCTACTTGTATTTTGGGGCTGCTGAAAACTCCTTTGCCACTGGCTATATTTTATTTCTAATAAGCAATAATACCAGAGATAATAAGCCTTCTGTTATTTACATTGATCGAAATAATGATTATGATTTAACCAATGATGGAGCACCAGACACTATTAATTATACTGATGATCATTTAGACATCCATCTGTACAACGCAAAAGTTAAAAATGCCAAATATATTGTTCGTCTTAGTAGGTTTGATTACAATAAACAATACAAATACATCAACCTTACGGACATGCATTACAACAAGCACAGCGGCAATAAAGCTTATATGGGCACCTTTTATTCCTTTAGAGAGCAACGTTTAAATGTGCTTGCTGGAAATTACAAATCTGCTACAGACTCATTTACAATTGCACTAAAAGACAACAACTGCAATGGACTATTTAATGATGCAGCAGTGGACGAAATTTTTATAGGAAATTATCAATCTGAACAATTTGCGGATATTGCCTTTAAAGTTCAGAAAAATAGTGAGGCTATAATTGAAACCACTGGAAAAATATTCAAATTGTCTGAAATTGCACCAAATGGTGGTTCTTTTAATGTTACACAAGTTTTTGACAAACTCTTTGAACACCAATTAAATATTGGCAAGAGAGTTCCGAAAATAAAATTTCAACTGGCCGATACAGGTAAAGTACGTAAGAAAAAAATATGCAAATTTCGCAGAAAGCCTACCTACGTCTACTTTATGAATAGTAAAACAGAAACACTTCAAGAAGACACTACTTATCTTAGAAAGATTTACAATCAGTACGGCAAAAAAATAAATGTCATTATGATGAACAGTGGAGATATACCCAGAGAAAGTAAAAAAATGGCTATACTGGGCAATTTACCATACACTTGTGGTATTTCTAGTCTTGAAATTGATGAGAAATGGTATGTTAAAAGAAAACCAGTTGGTTTCTTTCTGCAAAAAAGACTAAAATTGCAGTACGCTGGTATTGGACCAAAGGAGTTGTATGTTTTATTAGAAAATGGAGGAAAATAAAAAAAATAACAAAATTGTAGTTGGAATTTTAATAGCAATTTTAGCATTGGCCGTTGGCGGAAATGTGTACCAATTTCTCAATAGCAAAGAAAACAAAAAAGAAAAACTAATTGCTCCTGGCAATGAAGAGATTGTTAATAATGCATTGGATGAAACACAAGATTTAATGCAAAGAATCTCCTTAGAAAGAGATTTGGCAATTAACCAAGTTGACAGTTTAGAAATAGCACTAAGTGAGTGGAAGCTAGAATTGGAAAACCTTAGGGCTCAGGCCCAAAATGGCAGCATGAGTAATGATGAAAAAAATAGACTTTTATCAGAAATCAATCGCTTAAAATCAAAATTAAGCACGCTTATATTGAAGGAAAAACAATTAGACTCCATGACCACTATGAACATAGTGTACCAAAATAAAATCAGTACTCAAACTTCTAAAATTAACAATTTAGAGGGTAAAGTAAAAGTGCTGGATAGCAATATCATTAAATATGGAAATGACAATAAGGAACTGGTTGAAAAATTAAATACCGCTGCAGTTGTTCAATTTGGAAGCATAAACGTATATGGTGTTGACAGTAAAAAATCTGGTAACAGAACCACTTTTGATGCCTCAAAAATTGATGAATTATTTGTTGAATTCAGATTGATAGGGAACAAACTTTACAATAAAAGCTCAAGCGAAGAGATAAAGGTACGTGTCACAGGTCCAAAAGGCGAGCTGTATCAAAAAGGAGGTACTTGTATTGCTCAGGCTAGACAAGAAGATTTTACCTTTTTAGAAACTATCAATTACACGGGTGCAAGCAGTACTTTTAAGGATAGTTTTAAACCAACAAAAAAACTTGGAAAAGGAACCTACGAAGTGGAGATTTTTGACAATGGCACACCCGTTCAAAAAACAACTATTTCGCTTTACTAAGGCGCTTCAAAATATTCCATCGCTGTTTTAAAGGTGTCGTTAAAAATGAAACTTCCCCCTTTTTTCTGCCATAAGCTATAATTAACACCATTAATATTGATGCATAGCCCAAATCTATTGCATAAAGCACGCCATTGAATCCTTGTATGGGCATCAAAACAAAAGAACTAACTATTAGGATAAACAAACCGATGGTATTGGCTAAAAGAACCGTTTTAAAGGCATTGACAGCATGAAAAAAATGTGCATAAATGGTAGAAATACCGAGTGCTACAAAACCTGGTAACAATATTATCAAAATAGTTTTCAATGTTTCAAACTCTGCCCCAAGTAGCCAGGTCCAAAAAAAGCTAGGAAGCATCAGAATAAAAAACCATTGAAATAGGTAAAGTATTGTGTTTATTGCCAAGTATCTTGGGGTTATTCTAAGCCCATAATGCACTTCATTCCTGTGGTTCACAATTTTGTTGTGCTGAACCATACCAATAGACTGTCCTGGAATTTTCATCATGTCTCCTACAGTCATAGCGTTACTAAAAACACCCAATTTTGCCATACCATAATGGCTTTCTATAAAAAAATAACTAATTCTATAATTTAAAAGATTCACCAATTGCCCACATTGACTTAAAAAACCATAAAAAAATAGATCCCTTTTCCATTCAAAGCCATTCATATCATCTTGGCTAGATAGCTTAAACACCTTGATAATACTCAAAATAAAACCAACCATATAGGCAAACATAAATAATCTAAAATATGCGAAGTAATCAGAAGTATTGTTGTCTATCCAATAAAAATAATAGATTGAAGCTAAAAAAATAAGATTTAGAAAAAGGTAAATAAAATTGCGTTGATTAATTTGCTTACGACCAAGAATAAAGGACAGATTCATACTAGAAAGTCCTAAAAAAAGACAACTCAATGATAAATAAATACCGTTGATAGGGTCTAGCTTCTCAACTGCTAACAAATACCCAAATAAAGTAATTGAAACTAAAAATGAAAGTAAATAACTGGGCAACAATAAATTAATAGTTTTGTGTTTGGGAGACAAATTAATAATGGCACTTCCACCTAGAAACTCCACCAAACCTTGTGCTAAGGTAATAATTAATAAATAATAACCAATTTTACCTCTACCCTCAGCTCCAAGCACATGGGAAGTAACAACCACAACACCCATCATGCAAAATGCCACTAAAAATCTACTAATTAAAGAATTGATTATATGATTTTTATAAATAGACATTAGCAATCAAATTGATTATTGAACTGTTTCAAAATGGCATCTTGCGAAAAACTTTGATGTGCTTTCATCGCTATTCCGTGTCTATTGTAATTTTTGTAATTGCGTATCAATGTTGCCATTGCACTAGTCAATGCCACTTGATCTCTTGCAGGAACTAAAATTCCATTATTGTTATCAATAATTTCATTAATTCCACCAACATTGGTGCTTACAATGGGTAAACCACAACACAAGGCCTCCTCTATTACACATGGCATATTTTCATAATTGCTGCTCAAAACAAAAGCATCTGCCCTTTGCATTTGTTCTGCCACCATCGCTGCATTTAACACTCCAGTAAATTCTATTAAAGCATTTATACCCAAGGTATCTATCAAAGAAAGAAAAGTTGCCTCATTTCCTGAATTAATGATTGTGAGGGTGCATGGCATTGTTCTAGAAAGTTCAGCAAAAGCTTTTAGCAACATCGTTACATTTTTATGATCGTCTTTTAAACTGCTAATATGTAGCCATTTGAATATCTTTCCTTCATACGGTTTAAAGGTAAATAATGATGTATCTACTACATTATACACTACACCTCCTACGTTTCTCAATCCTACCCTTTCCATTTGTCGATTCAAGTTTTTGGAAACGCTCATCACCTTAAGACAATATGTAGATGCAGCTTTGGCAATTTTTAAGTGCTTATGATTCACATTAAAGTGAGGCAAGTCAAGATGATACCCTGTCCAATGCTCGAAAGCAAAATTGGGTACTTTTAAAATTTTATTGAACCAAAAAATATGCGCTGCCAACGGAAAAAACACATTCCAGAAAACAATATCTGGCTTTTTTCTTCGTGCCAAAACACATTTGTATCCTTTGTAAAAAGCAATTGCAGAAAAAATAAATTTCAGAAAACCACTTTTATAAGCACACCTTATTTCTAATAAATTGCCATTTTCAACAATATCCAATTTGAAGTAACTGTCAATTTCAGAATTTCTATATACATGAATAACAGATACTTGATAACCTATTGCTAATGTCTGTGCATGTCTTTGTACAAAATTTCCATTCAAAGGAATTAAGGAATTAGGATACCAAGAAGCAGGTAATAAGATATGTTTTAAATTTGATGCGATAATTTGAAAAATAATATTGCAATTTTACTGATAAATATGCTAATTTTGCCCCTCTTTTAAAAGAACATTTTTTTTAAAGGTTTAGTACTTAATTTTTATTAAATACTAAAAAGAATATGGTGGTTGTAGCTCAGCTGGTTAGAGCATCGGTTTGTGGTACCGAGGGTCGTGGGTTCGAGCCCCATCTTCCACCCCAATTTGTAAAAGGAGTCTGAATTGAATCAGGCTCCTTTTTTCATTCAATGGCAATTTTTAATGAAGGTAAAATGTGCTTCATTCTAAACCATGAAAAGGTGTGTATATGGTGCAAATGAATTGCAGTGCCATAAATGCCTTGTAATTTAATGTAAATAATCGCCAATTTTGTAATAAATTTGCACCGTTAAAAAATATTGCTTATATTTAAAGCAATAGAAGCTTTGAATGGAATTGCTCTTGTTCAAAAATATATTCATCATAGCCTCTAAAAAAACAGAAAATAAAAATAAAAAAAAATACACAGAAATAATTTATGGCTAGATCGCAAGAAACATTCAACAAAAAAGAAGTAAGAAACAAAAAAGAGAAAAAGAAGAAAGACAAGGCGGCAAAAAGATTGGAAAAAAGAGGGAATGAAAAGTCAGGAACTTTGGACGATATGATTGCTTATGTTGATGAGTTTGGAAATATTTCAGATACTCCGCCAGATCCAACCAAAAAGAAAACCACTGTAAAGTCTGAAAACATTATGGTTTCTACTCCCAAAAAGGAGGCGCTTGAAGAAATGGAGACTATACGTAAAGGAAATGTAACCTTCTTTAACCACGAAAAAGGTTATGGATTTATTAAGGATATGGAAACTGGAGACAGCCTGTTTGTTCACATTAACAATGTTGAAAATGAGGAAATTAAAGAAAATAACATGGTTATTTTTGAGGTAGAGATGGGCGCTAAAGGTCCTACTGCCGTTAAGGTAAAATTAGATAAGTAAAGCGAAGTCTTCGCTTTACAATTTTATACATACATTTTGTTGCTCTGTAAAGAAATTCATTGCATTGAAACCTCCTTCTCTGCCCATACCGCTATCTTTCATTCCACCGAAAGGTGTGCGCAAATCTCTAAGCAACCAACAATTAACCCAAACAATTCCGCTTTCTAAGGCAGCTGCAACATTGTGAGCACGTTGAACATTTTGAGTCCATACTGTAGCAGCCAAACCATAGGCTGTATCATTGGCTAAAGCAACTACTTCATCCACTGTATCAAAAGGCATAATACTCACAACTGGACCAAAAATCTCTTCCTGAACGCATATACTATCCTGTTTTAAACCTTCAATTACCGTAGGGTTTATGTACCATCCATTTTCCATGCCTTCAACTTTTTTGGCATCACCACCGCACAAAAACGTTGCTCCTTCTGCTTTTGCTATTTCAATATACCCTAAAATCTTATCGAAATGCGCTTTAGAAACGATAGCCCCCATGGTACTGCTTTCTTCCAATGGATTTCCAACGTTCAACTTTTGAACCTTCTCTATAAATTTCTCCTTAAATTTATGATATATAGAACGTTGCACATATATTCTAGAACCACACAAACATATTTCACCTTGGTTTAAGAAAGAAGAATTAACCGAAGTAGCGGCTGCCTTGTCTAAATCTGCATCTTCAAAAATAATGTTAGGGTTTTTACCCCCAAGTTCTAAGGATAACTTTTTGAATAAGGGTGCAGCCAAACCAGCTATTCTTTTTCCGGTATTGGTGCCGCCCGTAAACGAGATAGCCTTTATTGCTTTATGCGTTGTAATACAATCTCCAATGCTTGCACCTGTCCCATGAACAATGTTGAGCACGCCTGCCGGCAAGCCAGCCTCGATGCAAATTTTGGAGAAAAGAAATGCAGAAGCTGGTGTAATTTCACTTGGCTTTGCTATGACACAATTACCCGTTGCCAATGCAGGAGCTATTTTCCATGTAAAAAGATACAATGGTAAATTCCAAGGGCTGATACAAGCCACTATGCCTAAAGGGTGGCGATTTGTATAATTTACCGCATGACCAGGCATAATGTTACTGGATTCATTGTAGTGCATACAAGCTGTTGCAAAAAATCGCATATTCTGTGCTGCACGGGTTATTTCCGTTTTGGCAAGCCAAACAGGCTTACCCTGATCTATAGACTCTGCTAAAGCCAATTCATCCCTTTTGGTGTCTATTAACTCTGCAATGCTATTCAATATCTTAAAACGCTCTTCAGGAACAATTGCCGACCAAGCCAGCCTGGCAGATTTTGCAGCAAGTACAGCATTCTCTATATCACTAGCATCGCTATCCGGTATTGTTCCATATACCATACCGTTGCTGGGATTGTAATTATCAAGGTATTGTTTGGCATTGGGCTCAACCAATTGACCATTGATGTAATTTTGTATTTGCAACATGAGGCGAAAATAATCAATATTAAAGGAAAGCCAAAACTGACTCTAAAGATAAGCTAAATAACCTTTTAACAGCCTATTTGCTACACTACATATAGAAATCAAAGCTGTCACCTCTCAATCCTAAACGCAAGGTCTCCAAGGGTATAAGTTCATTTGGTGCTATATTTCCAAGATTAATATTGGAACCATAAAGTTTTAAAAACCAAACTTGTTGGGCTTTCAATGGAGCTTCCCAAATAATTTTATCCAATGGTATTTTTCTAATAATCTCCGCAACTAAGCCACTTCTTACTTCTCCCGTACCTCTAAAAATACCCACCGTTCCACTTTCTCTGGCTTCAGCAATAACTTTCCAAACACCTGCTTGTATTTCAGCTTCCATCATTTCTATCCACTCATAGGGAGGAATAATTTTCTCTGCATCTTTAGAACCAACCTCACTTATCACAGTTACATATTTTGAGAGTTTATGAATATACTCGCATTTTTCTTGCTGACTGATATCCATGCTTCCATCGGACACCTCTGCATGTTTCAAACCATATTTCTCCAGCAATCTAACATAATCATCAAACTGATTTCTGATAACAAAAGCTTCAAACAAGGTTCCTCCAAAGTACACATGCAAGCCTGCATCTTGGTACAACTTGATTTTTTCCTGAAGCCTTGGTGTCACAATAGAAGTACCAAAGCCCAGCTTTACAATATCAGTATATTCTAAGCAGTTTGATACAAAATCCTCTGCCTCACGAAGACTTAAACCTTTATCCATAACCATGGTAATGCCCGATTCTCGCGGCTTTTCTGTTCTATTGGGTAATTTTGATATTTGAAAATTATAAGGCATATTTTATTTTTTGTAATTATTGATTATCAATTGAAGCGCTTTATGCTTCTTAAACTTGGGTTCAAAGATATAAATCAAATCATGGTCTGAGAAATTCTTTTTTAATCCTTTTTCCAAAAAAGCAACAGCATGTTCATTTTTCTTCATTTTTATAAGGATTGCAGCAATTCTATAATTTATTTGGTGGCAATCTGGCAAATAGAACAGGGCTGTTTGCAGTAAATCTATTGCCTTTTCAAAATCCTTTTGCTCTGAATATAACATTGAGTAGTCAAGCCAAACTTCAAAATCTTCGGGAAAAATGGTCAACAGTTTTTCAAATAGGTCCTCTGCTTTTTTCATTTCATCATTGGCCATATAAGCCGCAGCCAAAGACAAACCATATTGACTATCATCATGCTTATCAAATTTATACGCCATTTTAAAGAAATACAAAGTCTCCTTTATTTTATCTTCTGCCAATAAAGTCATGCCTATCCCATGCCATGCTTGTGGGCATTTAGCATCCATTGCAATACAATTTCTGTAATACTTCCTAGATTTTTCATAATGACCTAATTTTTCATAACAATATGCCATGTTACAATATAAATTTGTGTCGCTTCCGTAATTGGTCATTAAAAAATGGTATTGTTCAATGGCCTTAACATATGCCTCATTTTCTTGTAAACAATTTGCCAAACCAAAATAACCAATGTAGCTATCTTGGTTTATCGCTATTACCATTTCTTGCGCCCAAATAGCATTTTCAATATCGTCCAAAGCCAATAAGCAATTTCCAAAGTAATGCCAAGCAGTTTCTGAATAGGGATGGATATCAATTACCTTTTCAAAAATATGTTTTCCTTCTTCATGCCATTCTTCATCAAAAATTATGATGGCTATATGGTCTAACACAAACTCGTTCTTGGGCTGCATTAGACTTAATTGGGTAAAGTATTTTAATGCTATTTTTCTTTGATTACAATTTACATAACACAAAGCCAATTGAAAACGTATATCAAAACTATCGGCACCTTTTTGTGCAGCTAGCTTGTAATACTTTATGGCAATTTCATACTGCTTAAAATGCTCATAAATATGCGCTGCACATTCATACACCTCATAATCATTTGGACTAAGGGTCATGGCATGAGAAACTTTCTCCATGCTTTCTTTAAATCTATTTTGTCTACTCAAAAGCTCTGCCGCTCTTAAAGCGAAAAAAACAGAATAGTTGTGTTGTGCTAATGCTTCTACAATTATAAAATCTAAAATTTTATAATCCACCTTATTGCAATCATATAAATAGTAATTATAACATGCCTCCCATTGTTCTACAGTAAAGAAAACATAGACTCCATTTTTATAAAAATTTTCAAATAATTCAATATTTGGTTTTTCTTCAGATGCATCATCATCTTCATTATCAAAAAATGCCATATTTTTAGCTTTTTGGTTTCTCAAAAATATAACAACTAAAATTACTTTTGAGATAAGATATAACAAATTTATTCACGTATTTTGCCCCTATGAAGAATATTCTCCTTGGATTTTGCTACTTAACAACATTCTCTATTTACGCTCAAATTAACAATCAAGCTAAATGGCAGCAAAATGTAGGCTATAATATACAGGTTGTTTTGGATGATGAAAAGCATGTTTTGAACGCCTATATGGAACTTCAGTATACCAACAATTCTCCATCAGACCTCAATGAAATATGGTTTCACTTGTGGCCAAACGCCTATAAAAATAATAACACAGCATTTGCCAAACAACAAATTGAGAACAATAGCACTGAATTTTATTTTGCAAAAGAGAGAGAAAGGGGCTACATAGATAGTTTAAATTTTAAGGTTGAAGGAGAAGAAGCAATGCTCAGTTATCATCCAGATTGGATTGATGTTGCGAAGCTAAGCTTGCCCAAAACCTTGAAAACTGGTCAAACAATAACTATAACTACCCCTTTTAGGGTAAAAATACCAGGTAGTTATTCGCGCCTGGGTCATGTTGAAAACAGCTATCAAGTAACACAATGGTATCCAAAACCTGCTGTCTTTGATATCAATGGTTGGAATTACTTTCCCTATTTGGATCAAGGTGAGTTTTACAGTGAGTTTGGCACATTTGATGTTGCCATAACCCTGCCTCAAAACTACGTTGTTGCAGCCACTGGAGAATTGCTGGACACCACTGAACAATCTTGGTTGAAGGAAAGGATATTGTATTATAAAGGTGCGGATTCTAGAGAAGATAAAACAGCGAGTAGTGCCTTGCTAAAAACAGTTCATTTTAAACAAAATAACATTCACGACTTTGCATGGTTTGCAGACAAAGAATTTTATGTTTTTGAATCAGAGCAAATGCTAAAAGATTCATCGAAAAAAGTTAAAACATACTTTTACTCAACATCAACCTTGCACAGTGCTGCTGTTGAGCATGTAAACGAGGCTATTAAATTTTACTCCGACAAAGTTGGCAATTATCCATATAGCACTGCTTCGGGTGTTGTTGGCCCCTTAAAAGCTGGCGGTGGAATGGAGTACCCCATGATAACGGTGCTTGCATCAGCAGACAAAACTACTATTGTTCATGAAATAGGTCATAATTGGTTTTATGGTATCTTGGGAAGCAATGAAAGAAGATACCCTTGGATGGATGAAAGTATCAACACATACTTCGAGAACAGACAGCGCGAGGAAAGTAAAAATAGTGTATACAAGAAAAACTATGCAGATAAATATACTGCCAAAGAAAAATTTGGAGATGGATTGGCCCTTTTATACGCAAGCACTATAACAAAAAATATGGATCAAGCTACTAATTTGCACTCCGCTGATTATACCAGTAGCAACTATGGTGGCATAATATACGGCAAGGGTGCATTTTCTTTTGGGCTGCTTCATGCATATTTAGGCGACAGCACCTTTGACTCAGCCATGCAAAACTATTTTAATGAATGGAAATTTAAACACCCACTGCCCTTGGATTTAAAACATACCCTAGAGCAAACAAGTAATAAAAATCTAGATTGGTTTTTTGATGATGTTTTGGGATCAACCAAAACTTATGATTACAAAATTGCGCGCATAAGGTTTAAAAAATCTTCAAAAGAGGATTTGGTTGGCAATAAAAGAAACTATCAGGTTTTGGTCAAAAATACAGGACAAATAGTTGCTCCATTTCAAATAACGACACTTAATAAGGGGAACATAGAAAAGCAGCGCTGGGAATCTGGCTTTGTTGGAAAAAAATGGATAGATTTGCCAGGAACAGAGCGTCTAAGAAACCTAAGTGATACCAACCTTGCATTGAAAGAAGCAAGAAGGGTAAAGGAAAGAATGGCAGAGGTTAGTCAAGTAGTCATTAATCTTGAAAATCCGCTTCCTGAATTAAATATTCATAACAATCGAATTAAGACCGCTGGTGTTCTAAAAAAGTTAGAAAAAATTGCTATTGGTGGTGCAAATCATTTGGATAGGAGAACTACACCAAGCATTATCCCTTTAATTAACTACAACTACTATGATAACATGATGTATGGTGGCGTTGTATCAAATATAGCGCATTGGGAAAGACGTTTTCATTATTATGCAGCAGGCTTTTACAGCAATCATTTGAAGCCTCTAAAATATGAGTTGTATGCCAATCAAATGTTCAGACTTAGAGGCAAATCCGCTTATCGTTTAGATGTTTATGGAAAAGCTGCTTCTTTTGGGCATAACCCAAACTTAATTGTATCTTCTTATCAGATGAGATCAACATACACTAGATTAAACATTGGAACGGCAATCTTTTTCAAAAAGCCATCAAAACCTTATAGCAGGGTTTATAGAAAGTTGGATGTCAATTACAACAAACTTTTTGATGCTTTTGATTCAAAAAGCATTGAGGCCAGTACCTTTAGAAATGCTGTGTACGGTGCTATTGCAACAGCACACTATCAGTATAAATCGAACACGAAACTTAACCCCTTTGATTACAGTATAATCTTTGAACACATAAAAACCCCTAGTACGCTCTCATTTGGCAGCAATAATATAAAGAAATTTTATGGCGAGATTAACAAAGTATTTCATTTTAGTAAAATGAGCAATTACATGAGCTTAAGAGCGTTTACTGGTTTTATTTTTGGCAATAACAATTCAAGATTTTATAATTATCGCGCCTCTGGAAACAATGGACAAGTAGATTATAAATACGAAAAGAATTTATTGGCTAGGAATGAATCGTTATCCAATGTTAATGGCAATAACTATTTTATTGGCGCACGAACGCTCATGCCCAACTTTGGAGGATTAAGAGCTCCAGCTGTGGTGGCCAGCAGAGGATCTTTACAAGCCATTAATTTGGAATACAATTTTAAGCGTAAATTTCCTATCAATCTTTATTTTGATGCCAGTTTTATGAACAATCCAGATGGTTTATATTTACACAAATTTAACTATGTTGGAGGGATAAACTTTAATGTTATCAAAAATTATATCGCATTTAGTCTGCCAATAATCTATAGTGCGGATATTGCAAACTACATGGATATTCAAGGTATTAAGAAAAGTAAAGCCAATACAACAAACTATAACCCTTTCAAAGACTGGCATCGGCTGATTGTTTTCAGAGTAAACCTGAGTATCAGCCAAGAAGATATATTAAACGCTGCTGGGTTTTAACAAAAAAAAAGGGTAGTGAACAAATCACTACCCCCATTTATACCTATTACGCTGTTTCAATAGCACCATACCTTGTTAAGTAACTTATTTAGACCAGCATTGATAAACATCAATCTAAATAAAAGGCTGATAACGAAGATTATTTTTACAGTTTACCATCATCGGCAAAACTATAAAAGCCCCTATCCCCTATTATCAAATGATCTAAAACCGCTATATCTAGAAGTTGGCCTGCATTTTGTACCCTTTTTGTTAATTGAATATCTTGGCCACTTGGACTTAAATTTCCAGATGGATGATTGTGCGCTAAAATTATAGCACTGGCATTATCCTCCAAAGCCATTTTGAATATTTTTTTTGGATCTACAGATGTAGAAGATATGCCGCCCTCACTAATTTTATATTGGTCAATTACTCGGTTTGCCCTTGTTAAAGTAACAATCCAAAATTGCTCATATTGCAAATCTTGCAGCTTTGGCTTCATTAAGCTATAGATATCCTTGCTTCTTGTAATTTTGGGGCTTTCATTCAGTTCATCTAAACCTCTCCGCATCCCCAACTCCATTGCAGCTATGAGTGTCACTGCCTTGGCAGGTCCGATACCATCTGTCGCGCACAATTGCTTCACACTTAACCTACCCAAAGCATTTATATCTCCATTTACCTTTGAAAGCATATCTTTGGCTACATCAATTGCCGATTTATTTTTGATGCCTGTTGCTAACAAAATTGCGATTAGCTCAGCATTGCTAAGCACTTGTCTACCATGCGCTATTAATTTTTCTCTAGGTCGATCATCTTCTGACCAATTTTTAATGCTTTTATATACGTTATCAGACATCCATTACAAATTAAAAGACATAAAAATTAATAAACAATTTTAATTTGCGATAAAATAAAAAACCCATACAGCAAAACTGTATGGGTTTTTTTAATAAGTTTATTCAGCTATTAAGCCAAAGCATTCACCAATTTAGTCAATTTACTTTTTTGGTTTGCTGCTTTATTTTTATGAATGATGTTCTTTTTTGCTAATCTATCTATTTGGGTATAAACTTCGGTCAAAAGTTTACTAGCCTCCGCTTTATCCGTTGTGTTACGCAAATTTTTAATCATCGTACGTGTAGTTTTATGTTGGTAACGGTTTAGCGCGTTGTGTTTTTCGTTTTGACGAATTCTTTTTAATGCTGACTTATGATTTGCCATGTATTTTTACTGTTTAGGGGTGCAAAAGTAATGTTAAATTTTTAACAAAACAATAGTTTTACTTTTTTCTTAATAGATAAAATTACTGGTGAACATATCTACTTCAAAACTTTTGGCAGCAGCACCCTTCCTGTAAATTCTTACTGTATTCATTCTATCACCTTGTTGAATTTGATTAACCACATCCATTCCTATAACAACGTGACCGAAAACAGAATGTTTACTATCAAGCCACGGTGTTTCTTTATGCGTTATAAAAAATTGGCTTCCATTGGTTGCAGCACCGCTGTTTGCCATACTTAAAATACCCCCCCTGTCGTGTTTTAGGCTTGGATAAAACTCATCTTTGAAACTATAGCCTGGACCACCGGTCCCATTGCCCAATGGATCACCTCCTTGTATCACAAAATTAGGGATAACGCGATGAAAAATAAGACTATCAAAATAGGGCACTCCTGCTGGTTTTGCCTTGTTAGATACTGTACCTTCTGCCAAACCTACAAAACTTGCAACAGTTACCGGAGTTTTTTCAAATTCCAAAGCACAAGCAATATCTCCTTTTGTTGTATTAAATACCACATACATTCCATCTGGCAGCGTGTCAATCATCATTGGAAGTCCTGCTTTTTTGTTGCCAACATTACTGCTACTCGCTTTTTTTTCTCCACAACTAGCAAATAAAAACATTGCTGCAATAATTGTATATACTATTTTCATATTTTTTTGTCTTTTTCTTATTCTATAAAATATCCATAACGAATAGGTAGTTTTAATTTTAAACCAAGCATATGCTTAGTTTAATCTGATAGTAGTACCTTTAATCGTTCTAGCTATTTAAGCGTCCAAAATTACATCAATTTTTGATTATCCAAGTGTTTCACGGAGTTTTTTTGGCAGACTTTCCCAAATCAAATTGTACGAAACATCAATCCACTCCGAAAGCTTTTCCCAGTCTGTTTCGGCTAATTCAATTGTATTCCAGTGCTTCTTACTCATATGATATCCCGGTTTCACCGCTAGATAATTTGCTCTTAATTCATCAATCCCTTCTGATGGATACTTTAGATTTATACTTTTTAGTTCACAGATATTCATTAAAGCAAATATTTTTCCACCTACTTTAAAAGTCAATACACAATCATCAAACGGCATGGCCTCCGTTACTGCATTTTTCATCAGACAATAGTCTCTAATTGTATCTAAATCCATAAATGTGGGTAATTTGACTTCATTCGTATACTTTGGATGCTTTATTTTCGTTGCAATTTATAACCATTCTTCATGAAATTAAAAAAATCCCTGTCTTTTATTTTAACAGCGCTTTTCATATCGTTTTCCATTGCCCTATTTGGTCAAGAAAAAGCTGTCGGTTTTGAAAAGTTAATTGAAAAAAATGGTGTCTATTTTTTAAACAATGTACCCTATACTGGCAGAAGTGTTGAGCGTTATCCAAATTTGAGTTTAAAACAAGAGCTATATTGGAAAAACGGGAAGCTAGATGGCACCAAAACTGCCTATTACCCGAATAGAAAAATTAAGTCTGTCATGAATTTTAAAGAAGGATTGAGAGACAATGCTTTTAAGTTGTATGATAGCACTGGTGTTTTAAGAGAAGAAGGATTTTATAAAAATGATTTGCTCAATGGTGTTTACAAAAAATATTATCCCAACGGGGTTATCTATGTTGAGTCAGTATATAAAAACGGTGCATTGAATGGTATGTTTACTTTGTATTTTATCAATAACCAAATAGAATCTAAAGTCAATATGGTGGATAATAAAAGGGATGGATATTTTATTGCCTTTTATGAAGAAGGAACGAAAAGAAGAGAAGCAACCTATGTTAATGGTGTTGCAACAGGAACAGTTATAGAATACTATCCTACTGGTGATACAGCGAGCATTGCCAATTATAAGGATCAAGTTTTAGATGGATATCAAAAAACTTGGGATGTTTTTCTGCACGGAATACTAAAAGAAGAAAACTACAAAAATGGTAAGCGTCATGGACAATTTATCAATTATGGACAGTTTAATGATACTTTACTCATTGAAAACTACACAAATGGCATTTTGGATGGGTACTATAAGGAATTTATTGGCGGTGAAATGCAGCAAGAAGGTTACTTTCTGAACGGCAATAAAAACGGATACTGGAAAGAAGGATGGGCTTCTCATTATCAACAAAGAGAAGGAAATTATAAGGATGGAATTATGATTGGCGAATGGATTTTTTATGACACGGACGGCAACAAACTTTTTTGTGCTAAGTTTAATGAAAAGGGTGAAGTTACCAAACGTAAGAAGTACTAGAATACCAGCAATACCCTATAGTGCTCAAGTCTAAAAGAGCGTTATGCCCAATCTGACACCTATATTAAAAACTCCGTAAAACTTGTTCCAGTTATTTTGCCTATAGCCGTTTGACTCAAAATTGGTTGAAAAATCTGCTTGTTCTTTATCTTCTAAGTCTAAATTGCCTGTATAACCGTAATCCATATTGCGCATACCTGCACCAAAAATATAATAGTTGGTCAAATAATAGTGGTACTTTCTGCTGAACATCGTATAACCATATTCCACTGCACCAGTATAACGCGTCACAGTTGGGTCAAGTCCAACCATTTGGTTTGTATTGGTTGCAAGGTTTTTCACAACAACATTTTCAGGCTTTAAGTTAAAAATACCATACCCTGCCTGTAAGCCAAAGAACATCACATTCAGTCCCCCATTTTTATAGTCCTTATCAAGGATAAATTGCAATGCGTATTGATAATCTTGCCCTTTGATGATATTCCACTCTTTTTTATCATTAAAATCATTATCGGTGGCATAATTACCCCACATGTTTTTGTTAACCCTGTTGGAATGGGTATTTATTCTAAATTGGTGAATGGTTCCACCAATTCGTAAATCAGCTGCCAATGGAAATGTATTCCACAACAAATTGGCCGGATTTGTAGAAACTGCAAGATTAATAGGAAATCCCATGCCGCGACTTCTTTTCTTACTCGTTTCTTTCTTTTTTTCAACCTTATTTTGCTCCTTTTCTCCCTTCTCAATCTCCTTTTTATAATAGGATATTTCTGCTTGATTTTCTAACATCTCCCAATAGCTCAGCATCTTTTTTAGCTCATCCAATGTAAAAGTAGCCTTGTAAGGGTCGAGTAAATCAATGGCTTTTCTCAAATCTGCAGTACTTTTCTGTTTTTTTGCCAATTCAGCATAAGTAAAGCCGTAAATTTTGCTATTAAACCCTTTTTCGTAACCTTCCTTTGCTTTCTTTAAGGCATCCTCTGGCACTTTAAAATTTTCTAAAATATTGATAGCCATAATTTGGGTTGATTCATATTGTGTTTTTTTGTAACCAATATCTTTTATGCAAGTTTTGGCATACTCAATATTTTGAGCCTTAACCTCATCAGACCCTTTTAAAAATTGCTGCCCAGCCAAAATATTGTAATACAAGTCTAAATCATTGTTGCCCAAAAGCTGATAGGCATAAGCCAGATAATTGTAAACATTTTCATTGTTCATGGTTTTTGATGAAATTCCATCCTTCAGATATTTTTTACCCAAGCCTATTGTTTTCATGGTTTCAACATTGTTAAAACGTTTTATTGAAGACTTATTGCCAATGGCTAAAACATTGGATTCCAAAATTTCCGAATAAATAATATCCCTGTTTTTTTCAATATTGTTAATGTATGTTTTAAGTGTGAATGTCTGGATATACCCCTTTTCAATCCATAGATACAAAGCCCATTCGGCATAAAATGCTTCATTAAAAACCCAATCATCGGTTATTTTAATTTTTTGACTTGCAACATGCAACACCTCCGTGTTTATATTGATTACACTTGCTAGCAAATAAGTCGAAAACATATTCATGGTATTGCCTTTATTTCCCAAAGCACTTGCAAAAGCGCTTAATGAGTCTATCATGATACGTGTGTCGGCATGCCTATTAGACGCTAAATCAGTGACACCCATTGTATCGCCCGCAATTATTGAAGCTACCTTATAAACACGCCACAATTCTTTCCTTAAGCTTTCTTCATTGGTAAATTGGGTACTTATGTATGTTGAAGTATTTTCATGCCAAAGGTCATTTTCCCAAATACCATAACTATCGCTGTATTGAATAAGCCCCACATTTTTTCCAAAGGTCATGGTATAAATCACCTTGCCATTTGCATTGACGGTTTGCACAATGACAGAAAAATAAGTTTTTCCACTGCGCAGCTTAACATTACCATAACTTATTTTGGTTTTATACTTAACTGTTTTATCGACATGATAATAAATCTCTCCTTCCTTGCTAGCCCAAGCTTCTTCTGGCATCGTAATCCATGTTTTCTTTTCGCTAAATGCATGACTTGTGCTGTATAAGCTTGGTGAAGTATATTCATAACCTATTTGCTGCACATTACTGCCTTCAATTGTGAAATTAAAACTTAATCCATTGGAGGCAGACGCCAAATAATTTGTTTTTTCTGGCATAAACCGAATACTGTTGTAAACACTGCCAAAGGTGTCAAGCATTTTAGCATAAGTAACCCACATGAAATTGCCATTTTCATCGTTTAGCCGAATATTATTGTGCATTTTAGGAAACATAAAATCTTGAGGTAAATTGGCAGTGTTGGCGCTTTGAACAACAAAAAATGCCACAATAACAAAAACTAATTTATTCATGTGTCAAAAATATAAGTAAAAACAGTGTCAAACATACGCAGAAATTCGTATTTTCTTTGGCTCAATAAATTTCAATCCAAACCTTTTACGGTGGGTTTGGCTTAACAAAATAATCCCCTCCTCAATATTTTGATACTGTAGCAATTATTCTATCTTTGCCATTCTTAAAAATTAGCCTACAAAACAATTAAATATGAACGGATTTTTTAAAATACCAAAAGCACAAAACGAACCTGTAAAAACCTATGCTCCGGGAACACCTGAGCGCGATGAATTAAAAAAAGCATTGAGCGCAGCAAGAGGAGCAATAAAGGATATTCCAATGTATATTGATGGAAAAGAAGTGCGTTCTGGTAATACAAAAGACATTTTCCCACCGCATGATAACAAAACCAAGGTTGGTCAATTCCATAAAGGAGACGCTAATCATGTACAAGATGCAATAAAAGCTGCGTTGAATGCCAAAACAGCTTGGGAAAACTTGGCTTGGGAACAAAGAGCTGCCATATTTTTAAGAGCTGCTGATTTGGTTGCTGGACCATACCGTGCAAAAATCAATGCGGCAACCATGATAGGACAAAGTAAAAATGCCTATCAGGCGGAAATAGATGCGGCTTGTGAGTTGATTGATTTTCTAAAATTCAATGTGCAATACATGGCTGAAATTTATGCTGAACAACCTTCTGAAAACAGTCCAACTACATGGAATAGGTTAGAATACCGCCCGTTAGAGGGTTTTGTGTTTGCTTTGACACCGTTCAACTTTACTGCTATTGCAGCCAATTTGCCTGCATCAGCTGCAATGATGGGCAATACCGTTGTATGGAAACCAGCAGATACACAGGTATACTCTGCACAAGTATTGATGGAAATTTTTATGGAGGCAGGTATGCCAGCAGGTATTATCAACTTGGTTTATGTTGACGGCCCAACGGCTGGAGAGGTTATTTTTAAACACAAAGATTTTGCAGGTATTCATTTTACAGGTTCAACGGGTGTATTTAAAACAATTTGGAAGGACATTGCCAGTAACATCGATACCTATCGAACTTACCCAAGAATTGTTGGAGAAACAGGTGGCAAAGATTTTATCATGGCACACAAAACCGCCAATATAGACGTTTTGGTAACGGCAGCAGCCAGAGGAGCTTTTGAATATCAAGGACAAAAATGTTCTGCAGCTTCTAGGGCCTATATACCCGACAATTTGATAGCACCTTTTATAGAAAAACTATCTGCTACCTTAAAAACAATGAAAATGGGGCCTACTGAAGATTTTGGTAATTTCATCAATGCGGTGATTGACGAAAAATCTTTCAAAAAAATAACCAGCTTTATCGATAAAGCAAAAGCAGCAACTGATGCAGAAGTGGTAATTGGAGGAAACTATGATGACAGTAAGGGATGGTTTATAGAGCCCACAGTAATTAGAACCAGTAATCCAAAATACAGCACGATGTGTGAAGAATTGTTTGGTCCAGTTTTGACCATTTATGCTTACCCGGCTGATGATTTTGAAGCCACATTAGACTTGGTAGATTCCACCTCGGAATATGCTCTAACAGGTTGTATTTTGTCAGAAGATAGGTATGCTATTGAGTTGGCTACGCACAAATTAAGAAATGCAGCTGGTAATTTTTATATCAACGACAAACCCACTGGAGCAGTTGTTGGACAGCAACCTTTTGGTGGTGCAAGGGCATCGGGTACCAATGATAAAGCAGGCTCTAAAATGAACCTATTGCGCTGGACTTCTATGCGTACAATCAAAGAAACTTTTGTTCCTGCTAAAGACTATCGTTATCCATTTTTAGATTGAAACGAATATATACTTTTTGCCTGATGACCCTTTTGCTCAATGCTACTTCTGTTATTTACGGACAAAAGTACAATGCCTATATTGGTTTAGCACTGCACGATGAATTGGCAAAAGCGGCTCAAAAAAACACAGAGAAAATCAATACAATTGGCTACATGGCCAGTAGGCAATCTTTTTCTTTTGCTCAGGGCACTGCTTTTACTTTTGGTTTTCAAAATCAAAGTGACAGCAGCAATATAACGCTTAAAATGGGGTTTCAACATCTTTTTGGCAATACTATTCAAGCAGCATCAAACATAGATAGCGCTAGTAGTTCATACGAATTGTGGCAAAGCAATCAAACCAATTTGCAGTTGGGTGTTGGATTTAGGACAAAAGGTAAACACAGTGTCGAATTGGTGGCAGGACCTTTGATTCCGATTTATTACAAAACGCTCAATACACTTATTTACAATGGTGATAATGAATCTTTTGATGCAAACTATAAAGTTAGGTTTAAAAATGGAATAGGCATTCACCTTTCTACCAATTACATTTTTAAAGTTAATGAAAAAATAAATTTCATGATTGGAGGTGCTTTTCAAGTGCTTAATAGAAAAATTGATAAAAGGGATTTAGCGGAAATTAATTACAAAAGAGGTCAAGATAACAGTAATTTTGCCAAAACAACATATCAAAGAAAACAGGTATTTGTAAAGGAGATTGATGCAAAAACCAACGATGTTAATCTCAACCCTAAAAACTTTGATGCCAATAAGCCTAGAGAAATACTCACACAATCATACAGTTTTGGCAGTTTGGCAATCCAATTTGGGTTGCTGTATCTATGGTAAAAAAAATTCTTTCCTTTTTTTGGGGTCAAACTTACAAGAACCCTAAAACAAGTGTTTTACCTTGTATAGAAATCAATCTGCACAATGGTAAAATTCATATTGATGGAGCCAATGTCAACTATTCCTTTGGCAGTTTACACCATGTTTTTAGGAAAGCAATTAAACAAGAAATCAAAACATTAAGAACCGCACAATCTATATTAATTTTAGGCTTTGGTGCAGGCAGCATTGCTAAAATCATAAGAAACGAATACAAATTAAAAAACATCCATTTAGTGGGGATAGAATTTGAACCTGAAATGATAAAATTGGCCAAAGCACATGCTGAAATTGAAGATTTTGAAACCATAGAAATACACATTTGCGATGCTCAAACATTTATGCAAAGCAACAAAAAACAGTTTGATGCCATACTCATCGACCTATTTGTTGAAAAAGACATTCCAAGCTTTTGTTTTGAGCAACCCTTTATATCACAGGTTGAAGGCGCACTAACGCATAAAGCCTTGTTGATATGGAATACACTCGACAATGAAGGGATGAAAACAGTTTTGACCAATAGTAATTTGAACTTAATCCGTAAAACTGCGATGCAAGATGAAAATTTGGTCTATTTTTTTAAAAAGTAAATCAAATTGATGAACATTGGTGTATTATCCTATTCACTTACTACAAAAAAATCCACTACCTTTGTTTTTCTTAAAAAAGTATTGCTAGTTTACCCATGTTAGATTCAAAAATAATTATCCCTTTTATTGTACAAGCACTTGAGGAAGATGTTAAGGATGGCGACCACAGTAGCCTGTCATGTATTGCTCCCCAAACAATTGGAGAGTCTAAATTAATTTTCAAAAGTGACGGTATTTTAGCAGGTATGAAGCTGGCCCAATCCATTTTAAAATACCTGGATAGTCAAATGGAATTTAAACAAATTTTAAACGATGGAGATAGTTTTAAGCACGGTGATATAGGACTCATTGCTAAGGGAAATACCCATGCGCTTTTAAAAGGTGAAAGGCTCTTGTTAAATTGTATGCAAAGACTCAGTGCAATTGCCACTGAAACAAGAAAATATGTTGATTTAGTAAAGCATACAAAATGTAAGATTTTGGATACCCGAAAAACAACTCCAAACCTAAGATATTTAGAAAAATGGGCTGTAACGCTTGGTGGAGGATATAATCATCGGTTTGGATTATATGACATGATTATGTTAAAAGACAATCACATTGATTTCTGCGGAGGAATTACAAAAGCTTTGCAAAAGGTAGAAGCATACACGAAAAGAGCAGGTGGCAAGCCCCTAAAAATTGAAATTGAAACACGAAATTTAGAAGAAGTAAAAGAAGCGTTAGCCACTTCAATTCCGGACAGAATAATGCTTGACAATTTTAGTCCTGAATTGCTAAAAGAGGCTATTGTATTGATTAATGGAGTAACAGAAACAGAAGCCAGTGGCGGCATAACCTTACAAACAATAGCAAAATATGCCGAAACAGGAGTAGATTATATCAGTGTTGGAGCATTAACGCATGGGGTTAAATCTTTAGATATTAGTTTTAAAACCGTTTGTTAGTCAAAACGGTCATTTGGTCAATTTGACATTGATTTGTTTACAAAAAATGTTATATTTGTGGTCTATAAAGGGCTAAAAACCAATTATACCAAGAAAATAATGTATTTAATTGGATGATTTGCACCCCTAAAATACTGGTTACAATGAATAAAAAAATTATACTTATCACATTTTCTCTATTTTTATTGGGTTTAGAAATGAATGCTCAATTTTTTGAAAAGGACTCTGTGTTTAAAAATGATCATATTACATTTGCAGGTAGACAAGACTTTGATGTTCATATGCAAGTAACTAATCCAAGCGACTTTAAGGATTACACATGGACAAGAAAAGTAATCAGAAAACCTGCCGATTGGACAACAGCAATTTGTGATGCTTTTCTGTGTCATGACTCTACAGTATCCTCTGGTAAGTTCTTTTTAAGTAAAGGTGAGTCTGCTACCTTTTATACCCATTTTTATTTTGAAGATATTTCTGGTGGTTATGGTTCTGTGCAAGTTATATTAGAAAATGATTCCACCAATGAAAAAGATACAGCGATTTTTAGCATTAATATTTGGAATCAATTAAAAAGTGTTCAAACCATTGACCTTATGAGGTTCAATATATTCCCAAACCCCACAAATGGTGAATTCACCATTCAAGGTAAAGGTATACAATCAATCAGTATCTTTAATATGCAAGGGCAAGAAATATATACTGAGGATACTGAAGCATTGGATGATGAAGACTTAGTAAAAGTTGTTGGGAAAAAAGATTTACCAAAGGGTATTTACTTGGTAAAAGTAAAACAAGCAGGTAGCACTTCTGAACAAAAAATTGTAGTTACGAATTAACGCTGTTTAACAGACCAAAATTTTTGAATCTTATTGGCATAGATATTAACTAGTACGCCAATTACAATAATGAAAAACCCAATCATTTCTAAATGATTGGGTTTTTCATTGAATAAGATAAATCCAAAAAACAAGGCATAACCTAATCCTGTATAGCTGATAGATGATATGCGTGCTGCGGTATCTTTTTGATACGCTTTTGTCATGGCATATTGTGCAATTTGGGTTGTTATTCCCATTATCAATATCCAAAATACATCAACCCAAGTAGGTGTTATCATTGAACGCGATATAAACAAGATGACTATTGAAATTGGCAAAGTGACTAAAGGGAAATAGAAAACTATGAGATTAGCAGATTCAGACGTTTTCAGTTTTCTAATAACGTTATATGCCGCTCCAGAAAATATTGCGCTGCAAATTCCCAAAGCGAAATAAAGGGGTTCTATTTGCCCAAACTGCCTGACCATGAGTAGACCACATATGCAAATCAAGAAAGCAAACCACTGTATTTTCAATACCCTTTCTCCCAGCACCAAAAGAGCAATCAAAATGGTAAAAATTGGACTGGTATATTGCAAAATAACGGCAGATGCCAGGTTCATTTTATGTACCGTTAGGTAATAGCAATACAAACCCAAAAACCCAAAAATTCCACGAAGTATAAGTAAAAAAGTGTTGTTGCCTTTGATACTCAAGCCTCTTTTTCTAAGATAGTAACCACTGATTAGCAGGGTAATAAGTGCCCTATAAAAAACCAATTCCATTGCTGAGAAATCAATAAGATACTTTATTGAAACATTCATAATTGCAAAGGAAAAAACCGCAATCAGCATGTATTGAACACCGGATAATTCTTGTTTCTGTTTGATGATGCAATATTACAATATAAACGATTTAGATTGTTGGTGTTGGGTGCATAACTTATCAATAAAATAAATCAATTTTGCGGTATGAACTCACAGCCAAATCAACATGAAGTTTACGCTATATCTCCAATTGACGGAAGGTATAAATCTAAAACCCATACTTTATCACCTTATTTTAGTGAGTTTGGACTTATAAAATACCGTCTAAGAATTGAAGTTGCCTACCTACTGGCACTCAATAAAGTGGATGCAATTAAACTTGGTCTCACTCCACATCAAATTGATAAAATTGATCAGTTGGTTAAAAACTTTTCAGAAACTGATGCATTAAGAATTAAAACAATAGAAAGCACTACCAACCACGATGTAAAGGCGGTTGAATACTTCATGAAAGAACAATTGAGTACTGTACTGAATGCTAATCAAATTGAGTATATCCATTTTGGACTTACTTCTCAAGATATCAATAACAGTGCAGTACCACTTTCTGTATTAGAGGCGATGACTGAGGTGATGCTTCCAACCTTGAAGGCGGTAGTCAATTCCATAAAAAATCATGCTTCCAACTGGGCAGATATTCCGCTACTTGCCAGAACACATGGACAACCGGCAAGCCCTACCAAGCTTGGAAAGGAGTTTATGGTTTTTGTTGAGCGTTTGGAAAAGCAAATAAAAACCTTACAATCTATAGAAATTGAAGCAAAATTTGGAGGTGCCACAGGTAATTTTAATGCCCATCATGTTACCTATCCGCAAGTGGATTGGGTTCATTTTAGCAATAATCTCATGGCTTCATTGGGGCTAAAGAGACAACAATTAACCACCCAAATTGAACATTATGATGAACTGGGCAACCTGATGGACACCTTGGCAAGAATTGATAACATCTTGATTGATTTTTGCAGAGATGTGTGGACTTACATCAGTTTTGACTATTTCAAACAACAACTTAAAGATGGAGAAGTTGGCTCATCGGCAATGCCCCACAAAGTGAACCCTATTGACTTTGAAAATGCTGAGGGAAACCTTGGAATGGCTACTGCAATTTTGAACCATTTGACAAATAAATTGCCCATTAGCCGGCTCCAAAGAGACCTAACAGACTCAACGGTATTGCGTAATATTGGTGTTCCCTTAGCCCATATTTTGATAGCGTGCAATTCTATCTTAAAAGGTAACGGCAAGCTTTTAATCAATAAAGAAGCCATAGAAAAAGATCTAGAAAAAAACTGGGCCGTAGTGGCAGAAGCTGTACAAACAATTTTAAGGAGTATTGGTTACGAGAAACCCTATGAAGCCTTGAAAGCTTTGACGCGGACCAATGACACAATTACCAAACAAAGTATGCATGAATTCATCAATCATTTGAATTGCGACCAAGGAATTAAGGACAGAATGCTTCAAATTACACCACAAAACTATACTGGAATTGGCTAATTCGTTTAATAATATTATAAAATAATTAAACAATATATATTTTTATCAATTTTTGTTTAACTAAAGGTATAATGTATACAATAAAGAGCCCAAAATAAATTAAACAAAACTTGTTTTGTTTAATTTATTACACTTACTTTGCTTATGTCAATGGGTAAAGTATTATCTATATTATTAATCACGATTTTGGGTTTATCGGCTTGTTCAAAAAAGGCTTTGATAAAACCAGAAGATCACAAGACAATTGAAAATATGGTGGCACCCATCATTAAAATTGACAATATCGATTATTTAAAGGTGGCAGATATGTATGCCACTGGACAAGAAAAAATCAATGACAACGCTTTACTGCATAGCAGTTCCTTCAATATAAGTGCTAACGGAGCGCAAAGTATGGTATCTATTGCCTTGATATCGAATAGCAATTACATTTATAGTGGAACTTATAATTTGGAGGATGACAACCAAAATGCTGTTGTAAGTTATATTGACGATAAAGGAACTCAATGGAGCAGTAAAAATGGACATCAAAAAGGTTCTAATTTTGAAATCGTTGCGGTTGAAACATTAAAAAATGGTTCATATTTGCAAAAAGCTACTGTAAAGGTTGCCTGTTTTGTCTATAACCAAAGTGGAGCCGTAAAAGGAATTACGCTCTATACTGATATTAAATACTAGTTTATCTTACTTCTTAAGACTCTTATAAGATTGGATATGCCTTTCTTTCTTCTGGTCGTATATATCATTAATGGTTATCATGATGGCAGTTTCTTCCACATTACCAAAATGGGTATTTAGTGCAGTACCAAACGTTTTCATGGTCGGAGATAAATTCATATACGTATTTACCAAAGGTGGAATATTTTCTCCCAAGTTTCTGACTTGTTGGTTGAGTACTTTATAAGCATCTGCAAAATCCAACCCTTTAAAAAGCGGTGCTATATCATCCTTTGGCGTATTGATTTTTAAAGGATGGATAGGCCGCAACAAGTTTTCATAATCTGGAAAGAATGACTTAAGAAAATACAAAATATAATCACGGGCTGTGGTATTGAAAGTTTGATACATGGTTACTTTGCCAAAGAAAAACTCAATACTGGGATTGTCAATTACAATAGCACCCAAACCATCCCAAATATTATCCAATGCAAAAATTCCCTTCCTTGGATTAACAGAGGGTTGATATGCTGGCTGCACCCAACTTCTTCCCAACTCAATGGTACGGGGTAAAAAATTTCTTATGAAGGCACCGGAAAAATAGAAATAATCTGCCGTTGAAAGATGAACCTTTGTAGCATCACTATTGATAACCTTTCTGCAATCAATAAATCTATAGCCTCCAATGATTGCTTGGTCTTCAGGACTAAAAACAATGAGTTGTTCATAGCACACCTCATCGGTATCGTAATGGTCAATATCAAATGGCTTACCTGTACCGCCACCAGCATGCCTGAAACTAAGCTCTCTCAACCTGCCAATTTCTTTCATCACATTGGGCGCACTGTGACTATTGCATATATAGATTTCATTATCCCCTTTGTTTGTTGTTCGGATGAAATGCGGCTTTAACTCACTAATTATTAAATCTTTATCAATTTCTTCGGCTATTGGTTGCATACTATTGATTTGCTAATTTATATAATTCTTTCCTAACAAAGTTACTAATCTCCATATCTTTCATTTTCGTATCAAACTCCTTTACATCAATGGGCTTACCAATGCTGTAACGAATGTGTTTACCCTTATAAGCAAACATTTCATCCGCCAAATATAGCATTTCTAAATTTAATTTAATACCCAACCATTTTCTAAATTTGCTCAAGCGGTAAAAAAATGGACTTAATGAACCTGAAGTATGAATTGGAACTATTGGATGATTGTACTGTCTAGCTTTGGTTACAAAGGTTTTTTGCCAAGGCAAATCAATAATTTCACCAGCTACTTTTCTAGAAACCAATCCTGAGGGGAACAGCATAACCAACTGTTCAGAAGCGAAAACCTCTTCTACCTGTCGCAAGCTTTCTCTAGCTTGGGATCCGTGCTTATTAATTCCCACGAAAATATCTCTTAAGGCTTCAACATTGAGCAATAAATCATTTACAATGTACTTTACATCTGCACGTATTTGTTCTATTTGTGGCACCAAAGCCATGGCATCTAAACCGCCCAAAGGATGATTTGAAACCGCTATTACACCACCTGTTTTCGGAATATTTTCTAATCCTGTAATTGTTACTTTAACTTCAAAAACTTCAGCAATCGCTTTGGTAAAGTCCAGTGCATTTTTTTCACCATGTTCTGCTATAAAAGCATTTATTTCTTCTTGATGTGTTATTCTTTTCAAATAATTAACCACAAACTTAGGAATCCACTTAGCTGCTTTTGGGTTTTTATCTTTGATAATTTGCTCAATATCAATAAGCCTTTTGGTATTCCTTGTCATTTGAAAAGTCAAACTTAATGGTTTTTTATAGTTTTTTATATATCGTTGTTGAAATTGACACCTAAATTTGTTCAAAAAAAAATTGTGGTAGTAAAAGAGTCAACTCTTTTATAGAGTCACAGAGAGCCAGTGAACTAAACAGTGGCAATCACCTTTAACTCAATACCTATTGGCGTAGGAAGACAATTAATTTCAAGGGTAGTTCTGCAAGGCGCGTTTTCTGCAAAATACTCTGCCCACAAAGCATTATAAGTGGCAAAATCATCCTTCATGTTGGTTAAAAAAACCGTTACATCCACAATTCTATCCCAGGAACTGCCCGCATCTTCTAAAATATACTTTACATTCTGAAAAACAGAATGGCACTGCTTGGCAATGTCATAACTTTCAATGTTTCCTTGTTCATCTAAAGTAACGCCCGGTATAACCTTTGTTCCGCGCTCTCTTGGCCCCACACCAGATAAAAAAAGAAGATCACCCACACGTTTGGCATGAGGATACAAACCAACAGGCTCTGGTGCTTTATTTGAATTTATTGACATGTTTCAAAGGTAATTTTTTTTAATAAAATAATGAAATTTGACCAGTTTTGTATTGCAAACTTTAAAACCAGTTCCATCTGCCCAACTCCGTATTTAAGCGGTAACCGAAAGAAAAACTAAGCCCCGTTCCAATGTAATTACTGCCCGAGCGGTAATGCGTTCTAAAATCAAAAAAGGATGCGTAGCCAATGCGATAGCTTAAGGTTACATCTGCTATAAAAGCATTCACCTTTTGCCCTTGCAAAAAGGTATTGCCAAAATCTTGCACTCTTGTGGTGTTGGGTCTAATAATATTGCCACCATAATTGGCTGCATTTATACTGCTATCCGTTCCCTTTTGCGCATAACTAAACTCAGCATTGATAATTAGTAAATCTCTAATTTTAAGGGCATTTGTGCTTCCATCACTTTGTTGGACTTTCAGTTTTCTTAGACCAAAATTCCAATTGGGAACCCAGTGTATTCTAGTAAATACCTCTTGAAAATTGGCTCCTAAAGGATGAGCTAAACTTTGATTGAAATGCGCATAGCTACTGCCTGTATTAAAATGACTGTAGGTATACGGTTGCACCTTGTTATACTCTGCAGAAACAGAGAACATAGCAGTGGTTTGCGGACTGTACTTTGCTCCCAATTGATATCCATATTTATTGGCCCACCATCCATTGTTTTGCTTAACGTATTTCAAGTTAAACTCATCCAATACAAATTGACCATAAATGATGGTATTTTTTAAATGTTGTTTAAAGTCCAATGCCATGATTACGTTGTCATTGCTACCACCATTAATTTCAGCCGCTCTATAAAATATTACAGGGTTTAGATAATTCAAATCATAGCCATTGTGGGCACTGTCTTTTCTCTGGAACATTACAGTCTCTGTAATACCAATAAAGGTACGCTTACCAATTTTTGCAGTAATGCGGTGCATCGCACCATATTTGGGTGCAAACAAGGTATTTCCCAATAAAGGGCTGTAATCGGTATACTTAGAAAAAAGGTTTTGATATTGAAAATGTTTGCCAAATTGTGTATTGAGTTTCAAGAATAGATAGGGTGCGGCATCATTGCCTAATATCAATGACCTTTCACCAAAACCAATAAAATTTTTATCATACCCAAATTGGGCTTTCACAAATTTTTTGACTGGTGTAAAAGTGATATAGCCTCTAGCATCAATATAATCAAAGCCCTTTTTCTTGAAATCCTTCCACCAAATTTGTCCTGGCATTACATCCATCCTGTTTTTAAAGCTATCTGCAAACGATGGGTAAACCCATTGATTTTCGGTGATGTAACTATAAAAACCAACGCCTCTTTCTCCACCCAAGTTGCCTTTAAACTCTACCCCTCTTGTATTCTGGGAAATTATTTTATTGCCTTCCTTCCCAATATTAAAATGCAGGACTGGATTTAAAAAAATCTTGTAATCATCCCCTTCCTCATAATAAAGCTGACCTATATAATCATAAAAAGGAAGTTTTTTAAAATGCCTTTTATAGGTATTAACACCCGGTTGCCACTCGTTTTTTAAATACCCAACAACGTTACTCCTGAGTCCAGAATCCGCAAAATTATCTTTGTAAATGAAATTGTCGTCTACCCAGTGCTGCTTATTAAAAAGGGTTTTTCTTTGAATGTCAAAATTATTGAACCAAAGCTCATGCAAACCTCCTGTATTCCTTAAAAAGGATTGAGAAAAGCCAGTGATTGCCATGAAAAAAAATCCACAGGCAGAAAAAAAAAGTTTAAAATAAGTCTTTTGAGCGTTTAAAAACTTCATCCTTGCAAATTAACAATTAATTTTGTTGCAAAAAGTGGGTGGATACAAGTTTTTTATCCAAGCCCTAAAATATTCATTTTACTAAATGATTAACAATGCATCTCCATAGCATCTAAAGTCATATTTTTCCTTTAGTGCTTCTTTATAAATGGTCATGGCAAAATCATAGTCCGCAAAGGCAGCAGTCATCATCATCAAGGTAGACTGAGGCGCATGAAAATTGGTCAAAAAACAATTGGCGATACTGAAATCATACGGTGGAAATAAAAATTTATCGGTCCAACCTTGCGCTTGATTCAGTGTTCCTGTTGAAGAAACAGCAGACTCAATGGCCCTCATGGCACCACTACCCACTGCCAATACTTTTCTTTTATTTTCTTTAGCACTATTCACCATTGCCACTGTCTCTGCAGGGACATTGTAATATTCACTGTCCATTTTATGCTTGGTTAAGTCTTCCACTTCTACATCTTTGGTAGTACCCAAACTTTGGTGCAAGGTAACATCACAAAACTTAATGCCCTTAATGTCTAAGCGCATCATAAATTCTTTAGAAAAATGCAAGCCAACAGCAGGTGGCATTACAGCGCCAATCTCTTTAGCAAAAATTGTTTGATACCACTGAGAATCCTCTTCTTGCAATGGTCTGTTGAGGTATTTAGGTATAGGTGTTTCTCCCAATTTTTCAATGATGCTGTTGAACTCATCATTATCGCCATCAAATAGGAAACGAATGGTACGCCCTCTAGAGGTGGTGTTATCCACTACCTCAGCAACCAACTCATCATCACCAAAATACAATTTATTCCCCACCCTTATTTTTCTGGCAGGATCTACTAAAACATCCCATAAACGGTGCTCATTGTTCAATTCTCTCAATAAAAATACTTCAATTTGCGCACCTGTTTTTTCTTTGTTTCCAAACATTCTTGCTGGAAAAACTTTGGTATTGTTCAAGATAAAAACATCTTGATCATTGAATATCTCTAGCAATTCACTAAATTGTTTGTGCTCAATCGTTCCAGTAGCTCTGTTAGCAACCATCAATCGGCAATCGTGTCTATTGGGTTTTAACCCTTGACCAATTAAAGTTTCTGGAAGATTAAAATTGAATTTTGAAAGTTTCATATAAAATTAGTGTTTAGCTATTTTTTGGCGTTCTAAAATAGGGCTGCAAAAGTACTAAAATAATCTATTAAGTAAAAATAATTATCTGTTGCTTTTGTGCTTGATTCCGTTGCTTGGTTTGTAGGATTTGCCAACACCTTGTTCTAACCTCATTCAGGGTTTAAAATTATGCAACTATTCAATTTATTTCTCTAAAAAAAATTTGCTAAAAGGGGTCTCTCTCGCAATATATTGGCAACTTATCGAATTGTGACCAACACAACTAATTTTGATTATACTTTTGACTTTGATAAAAAAGCACTCCAAAAATTGAGAGTACATTTAGCATACATAAAATTGGCGCTCGATGCCATTTGGCAAAATAAATTGCGCTCATTTCTTTCTGTTTTGGGTATTACCATTGGTATTTTTTGCATTATCATGGTTTTTACGGCAGTAAATAGTCTTGAAAGGCATGTAAAACAAAGTGTAGAGAGTTTTGGAACGGATGTAATTTTCGTTCAAAAATGGCCTTGGACCTTTGGTAGCGATTATCCGTGGTGGAACTATGTACGCAGACCAACACCCGAGTATAAAAACTTTGTTGCCTTGGATAAGCAACTGGGCAGCACGGTCGTTGAATATGGTGCTTATGTTACCAGTTTGGGCAATGCCACCATAGAAGAGGGCAGTAATTATTTGGAAGGAATTAACATTATTGCTGCCACCCATCAGTACAACAAGGTGCAAGATTTAACCATTCAGGATGGTCGCTACTTTTCTGATTTTGAAAGCCAAACTGGAAGAAATGTGGTTATTTTAGGTGCCAGCGTAGCTGAAAAATTAAACCTATCTGCTAAGGATATGGGCACAACCATAAGGTTGAATAAAATGCCTGTGACTGTGGTAGGTGTTTTGAAAAAACAAGGCGAAAACTTGCTTGGAAAGAACAATGATGAACTGGTTTTTACGCCCTATGTTTTTCTTACCAAGCAATACAACCTAACGGAAGGCTCTGACCCTTCAATGATGCTAAAAGTAAAGCCTGGCATACCTTTAGAAGAGGCTAAAGCAGAGGTGCAAGGTATTATGCGCTCGTTGCTTAAACTCAAAATAAAAGATGATGACAACTTTGCCCTCAATCAAATTTCTATGCTCACGCAAAACCTCTCTGTGTTGTTCGACAGCATTAACATTGCGGGACTAATGATTGGTCTGTTTTCTGTGTTGGTAGGCGGTTTTGGGGTTGCCAATATCATGTTTGTTTCCGTTAAAGAAAGAACCAATTTAATTGGAATTCAAAAAGCCTTGGGGGCACGACAATCTTTTATTCAAAATCAGTTTCTTGCGGAGTCTGTGCTGCTGTGTATTATTGGGGGCTTGTTGGGAATTGGTTTGGTTTACGGTATTTGCTTGTTGGCAAATTGGGGTATCTCCATGTCTGACAATACCTTTAGACTGCATTTGAGCATCGAAATATTTGTAACAGGCGTGTTGTTTTCTGCTTTTATTGGCATTGTGGCAGGACTTTTTCCTGCTAGCAAGGCGGCAAAAATGCTACCCGTAGATGCGATTAGAGCAAAAGGGTAAATAGTTTTTAGGGCTAGAAACGAAGTCCTTTGTTAAATGAAAATAGTAATTGGTTGTTAAATATATACTCGGGTATTAGCCATTAATAATAAAAATATTAAAAGCCCATTGGATTTTCTGGCAGGAATAGCTACTTTTGACAAAGAAAATAACGTCCCACAAAATGGAAATACCTGTGCGACCTTTGGCGCAAACGACACTAGAAGATGGAGTTACGTATAGCGGGATGTTAGCTACCATATGAAAACGAGACTGCGGAAAATATTGAAACGAATTCACTTTGTCGCTTTGTCAATAGCGATTTTGAATTCCCTTTTCAAGAATTTTACGACCTATAGTCTCGAAGGAAATATCGAATTTGGAATTGAGATGTTGACAGTAATGAGCGGTCTGACACTTTTCTTTTTCTACTTGAAACCGTTTAAGAAAACTAATTTCTACTTCTCAATTTATCCGACCATTGCAGCTCTATTGATACTTGGACTAATTTTTCGCGGAATATTTTGGGCATTAGTTTTATCTGTTGTTCTATTTCCGTTGATTCCTAACGACAAAGCATTTGAAGAAAATGGAATTACCATTTCGACACCTTTTCAAGGATTTATGGCACCTTGCTGCTCGTATCAGATTAAGGAACGACAACTGCTGTTATTTGAGAAAGATTACGGAAAATGGAATTTAGAAGGAGAAGGCCCTGTTAATTTTGAAACAGTAAAAATTAATTCTAACGTCAACGAAATAGAAATAACTTATTCGACAGACTTTGACAAAGGAGTGATTAAGAAAAAGAAAATAAAAAAATACGGTAGCTAACACAGCATATAGCTTATGGCGGGTGAACGACTACCATCAAGGTTTTCGCTTCGTAGCCAGCTTTGGTTTCGGGTGGCAAGAAAGTGCTTCGAAACCGCCACAAGCCATATGCAAACCGTTGGCAATAATTTAACCAGAACCCTTTACATAAATAAAATCATATGTATTAGTATGATTTTATTTGTTAAAATATACATATAAATATTCTTTTATTTGTTTTTTTATAGCTATTTGTATACTTTTGAATTGATTTACATACCTATATATATAAAAAATGAGAAACAAGAAAAAACTACTCATAGAACAATTGGACCAAAAATTGACGAATTTTAGAGATGCAGGTATAGTCCTAGTCCCTCAAAAAGGATGGGTAAATACTATTAGAACCACTCTTAATATGACGAGGGATCAATTAGGGGTCAAGCTTGGCTTAACTAAAGGAGCAATACAAAAAATCGAGGAACGTGAAGCTACAGGTCAGATAACCATCAATAAATTAAAGGATGTTGGTAATGCTTTGAATATGAAATTTGTCTATGGTTTTATTCCAAAAGATGGGACCATTGAAAACCTAGTAAACTTAAAGGCTGAAAAACTGGCCCGAAAAATAGTTTTAAGAACCAACCAAAATATGAAATTAGAGGACCAAGGAATTGGAGATGAAAAGATAGCTGAAACCATAAAGGAACTTGCTAATGAAATAAAACGAGAGATGAAAAAATCATTATGGGATTAGAATTCGATTATAAAAATGGGCAAACACCTTTAGATGAAGAAGAAAAGGAAGGTATTAAAATAAAGCCTATTACTACTCAAGGAGAGCTGGATGAATTTGAGCAATTGAACATTGAAAAAGCAGTCGAATGGACTATTCATGCAAATTTAAAACCTGAAAAAATTTTAACGGAAAAGTTTGTAAAAGACTTACATAAAAGAATGTATGGTGATGTATGGAAATGGGCAGGCGAATTTAGAAAAACCGAAAAAAACATTGGAATAACATGGACGCAAATTGGGACTGAATTAAAAAATTTATTGGACGACACTAAGTATTGGATAGAAAACAAAACTTTTTCATCTGGAGAAATAGCTATAAGATTTAAACATCGCATAGTTTCTATTCATTGTTTTCCGAATGGGAATGGAAGACACTCTAGAATGATGGCTGACATTATTATGGAATCAATATTTGATGAAAATATTTTTACCTGGCACCAATCCAATATGGTCAGCGCTAATGAAAAAAGGAAAGAATATATACATTCACTTAAGGCAGCTGACAATGGAAATATTAATCCATTAATTGAATTTGCAAAAAACTAAAGCCAACAGGTAACAATGTTTAGCAGCAGAAGCTCATCTTAAATGCCACTGACAAAATCCAAAAAAACCGCTTTATGTTTTTCCAAATCCAGGTTCGGTGATAGTGCTACCCGAGCAATATAATCTTTGTCGCCCTCTTTTGTGGTACCTTGGGTAGACGTGGCCGGTATCGTCCAATAGCAGCCTTGCAATTGCCCATAGCTTACACAATACTTACTCTCCTCAGGAATTTGTGTGATCATCAAATGAATTAATTGATGATTAAGTGCCCTTTTATAGATTTCCTTTTCCTCGGCAGTATTTCCTTTAGTTGGCAGATCTAAAGAAAAAACAGAAGGAGTAAACCCTTGTTTTGCCAAATCGTCTGAAACAAAATTAATTTTTGCGGCAGGTAAAGTTTCCTTGATGAAATTTACAAACTCGCGCGTATTTTGATAAGCCTCCTTTATTCTTTGATTCATGGAGGGCAATTGTTGCGCTAATATGTCATACTGAAGGTGCGTAGCCTCGTTATCACAAAGTATCAAGTGTTTTTCAATTTTCCCCATCAATGCTTTTGCTTTTTCGTTTCCAACGCAATAGCCAGCAGTGCATTTACCCCCGCTAGGAAATTTAGACCCACTTGCATAAGCAATTGCCCTAACCGATGATAGTATTTTTCCTTCGCCTAAAAAAAGAACATTTGGACAAAAAGTTTGGTCTAAAATAAAAACGGGATCAATTGCAGGTGCGCCCTTGCTTGTTTTTCGCGCTCTACTTAACACTTCCTTCAGTTTTACCAAATCTGGCACTTCCACCCGTGGGTTGGTTGGTATTTCTGCAATAATATACGGAACCGCATCTTCTTTAGCTACATTAGCCAAGATTGCGTCAATACTTTGAACCATATTATGATTACCATCCACCAGTAAATCTACCACCTCCACATTTTCTATGCAAGCCGCAACACGCCTAGCTTGGTCATTGGTTCCGCCATAACAATTGGGTGGAACAATAAATTTAATTGCATTCCCCTTATGGTTTTCTTGCGCATTGTGCACTAGACCCATCATAATAGCGTACTGAATAGATAATCCACTGGAACCCACTAATGGTTTTAGACTGGTACCTGTAATTTCTTTAATGCAGTCTAGAACGCTTATTTTGTTGGTCACGATAAGCTTGTTGCCATCGTCAAAAGCAACCTCCTCCACAACTAATTTCAAAGCAGAAAGAGCGTTTGCGGGTGTCATTGCAATGGTCTCTCTCCTTCTTACATGCTGAATTGTTGCAATATAAGCTTCGTTTTGCTTCCCATTAACCAATAGCACACTTCCAAGATTTACACGCAGATTAATATAAAAGTCGATGTCCGAATGGAGGTCGCCCATATTAATTTCATCTTGATGTGAAATAAAAATAGTACTTCCATCACCCCTATATTTTGAAGAGGCGGCAATTTCTTCTAATTTCTCAACTTTTATCAATTCAAATTTATATCCATAAACATGCTTTACCAGGTCTGTATCAAAAAAGTCTGGCAATGCTCCTGTATAAAAAATTTGAGTAGTTTTATTGGCCAACAAATTTGTCCTTAGAATTGCTAAAATAGGAGCAGTTTGAGATGAAAAACTGATAACATTTTCTGGATTCAAATTAAATCCTTTAGCGATTACCCATTCCAGAATGCAAGATAAAGGATGCCCTAGTCGAATATAATCATAGGCAGTTGGAAGTTCTTTGAGTGCTGATGCGTTAGCATTATTGGATTTATAGAGGGCTTCAAATTGATTTAGGAATTTCGTTTTGGCCAACTTCTCATCATACAAATCCAGTCGATGTGTTGTTAAATTTAACCATGACAATGGCATATTTTCGAGTACCTTTCTAATATAATTAATCGTGTTATTTTCAACCATAATTCCTACCGTCATATTGGCCTGCAATTTACATTATTTTGACTTGAAGGAGGCATTTTAAAATACCCTTTGCAAGGTGACGATTTATTGTGGGAAATAAGCGCGGGATATTTTGGTTTTCGTAAAAAAGAGGGAAGCGCTGATGTCGAAAAATTCAAAGAAAAAGGCAATGGAGAAGAAGAGAAAATGATTGAAATTAAAATTTCCATTATATTTTTGTACTAAGAATTGGCTATTTCGTCATGCAAAAAAAATCAATAAACTTCACAAAACTAGCCCGATACCACTTTCTCAATACCATTAACGCAGTAGCTTAAATTGGCTTGTTTTTTAGCATTGAGTAATACAATGTTCTTCTCTATGCTGGATTGATCGTATTGTGGTTTGTGAAACAAGTGATAAACAATGGCTAAATGCTTTAAATAGTAACGTTTATAGCCTTTATTGTTCAAACGCCACTCTATATCAACATCCTCACCAATACCAGCGCTTACATAGTCTTCATCAAAACCATTTACACTTTCTATAACCGCTTTGGGAGCGCCCCAATTACAGCCCCAAATACCTTTATTGGTTTCTATGGTTGGTTTTCTAAAAGGTAAATACAAGGAATGGCGAACTTTTTTGTTTTTAGAAAATAATATATTGATAAAAGATTGACTAAATGATTTGTCAGCTACACACTTATTGGTAAATTTCTCACAAAGCAACACTCTCCTACCATAACACACGCCTAAATGTGCAAATTTCTTATAGGTCTCAACCAACTTGGGATGTGGTATGCAATCACCATCTAAGAAAATAAGATACTCCCCTTCAGCAGCTTTAATGGCCTTATTAAGAATAGCACATTTTCTAAAACCAATATCCTCATGATAAACATGTTTAAGGCTAAGTGGAAACTTGACCTTTTTGATGAAACTTTTGGTTTCCTCACGGTCATCATCCTCTGCTACTATCACCTCAAAGTTTTGATAGGTCTGCTTTGCCAAATCCTGCAAAATCAAATCTAAGAAGGGTAGATTTTTATAATAGCTTATGATTACCGATAGTTTCATAATTCAAAATTACTGATAAAATTGGAATAAGTAGCAAAAAAAATGTCCTGAACCTATTTCGGGTTCAGGACATTTGGTATAATATCGTTTTAAAATATTATTTTGTTTCTTCTGTATCTTCGGTGCTATCAGCTTCTGGTGCTTCTGCCTTTGGTTCTTCAACCTCAACTGCATCGACAACAACTTCTTCTGCTTTTACCTCTTCTACCACATCAGCAACAGGTGCTACTACAACATCCGCTGGTGCTGTAACTTTTGCTTCTACTTTCTCTGTAGTTTCAGTACTAGCTTTTTTACCACCTCTTCTGCTACGTTTACCTTTGGCATCAGATTTTTTATCCTTTGGCTCGTAGAATTCGTTGAAATCAATCAATTCAATCATTGCCATTTCGGCATTGTCTCCTGCTCTGTTACCAATTTTAAGGATACGTGTATATCCACCTGGACGATCAGCAATTTTTTCAGCTACGCTAGAAAAAAGTTCTTTAACTGCAGCTTTATCTTGCAGGTAGCTAAATACTGTTCTTCTTGCATGTTGGTTGTCACTTTTTGATTTTGTAATCAAAGGCTCAACATACTTGCGCAAAGCTTTTGCTTTGGCAACAGTAGTATTGATGCTTTTGTGCATAATCAAAGAAGTAGCCATATTGCTCAACATGGCCTTTCTGTGCGATGCTGTTCTACCTAAATTATTTATTTTATCTCCGTGTCTCATGGTTCTATTTACTCATCATTAAGGTTGTATTTTGAAATATCCATTCCAAAATTCAAGTTTTTATCTCTTACAAATTCTTCAAGCTCAGCCAAAGATTTTTTACCGAAATTTCTAAATTTCAACAAATCATCAATTTCAAAACTCACCAATTCACCTAAAGTTCTAATCTCAGCTGCTTTCAAGCAATTGTATGCTCTTACAGATAAATCTAAGTCTGCCAAAGGAGATTTAAGCACTTTTCTCATGTGCAAATAGTTTTCATCAACCTCTTGTGCTGGTTTTTGAATTTGAGCATCCATTAAAATACTCTCATCACTAAACAATACAAAATGCTGAATTAAGATGTTTGCTGCTTCTTTCAAAGCTTCCTCTGGGTGAATAGACCCATCAGTACTCACTTCTATCACTAATTTCTCGAAATCTGTTTTTTGTTCTACCCTAAAATCCTCAACACTGTATTTAACATTTTTGATAGGAGTAAAAATAGAATCAATTGGAATCAATCCAATTGGTGCATCTTTTGGTTTATTTTCTTCAGCAGGGATATATCCTCTACCTTTTTCAACAGAAATTTCTAACTCGATGTTTACCGTTGGCTCCATGTTGCATATAACAAGTTCTGGATTCAACACTTGAAAAGTATTGGTATATCTTCCAATGTCACCCGCTAAAAATTGATCTTTACCTTTTAAAGAAATAAAGATTTTTTCAACTGGTTCAGATGAATCTACTAATTTTTTGAAACGTACTTGTTTCATGTTCAAAACAATATCAACTACATCTTCTAAAACACCTTTTATAGAACTGAATTCATGATCTATTCCTTGAACTTTTATGCTAGTGATAGCATATCCCTCCAAAGAACTCAATAAAATTCTTCTCAAGGCATTTCCGATTGTTAAGCCGTATCCTTTCTCTAGTGGTGAAAATTCGAACAGACCATAAAAGTCTGTATCTTTGTGCATGACAACTTTGTCTGGTTTTTGAAATGGTATTACTGGCATAATTTTTATTTTGAGTAAAGTTCTACAATTAATTGTTCTTTGATGTTTTCTGGAATTTCTGCTCTTTCAGGCAAATTCAAGAAAATTCCACTTAAATCTTTTTGGTTAACATCTAACCAAGAAAAGGTGTTTCTACTAGCACCTAAAGCATCGGTTACAACCTCTAATGACTTAGAACGTTCTCTTACCGCGATTACATCACCTGGTTTTAGGCTATAGCTTGGAATATTTACCAAATTGCCATTTACCGTTATGTGTCTGTGAGAAACCAATTGTCTAGCTCCTGCTCTTGATTTTGCAAATCCCATTCTAAAAACAGTATTGTCCAATCTAGCTTCCAAAAGTCTCAATAGGTTTTCACCTTTGATACCTTTTTTAATAGAGGCTTTTTTATAGGTATTTAAAAATTGTTTTTCCAATAGGCCATACGTGTATTTAGCCTTTTGTTTTTCCATTAACTGGATTGCATATTCAGATTGTTTACCTCTTCTTCTAGAGTTTCCGTGCATCCCAGGAGGATAGTTTTTCTTATCTAAACTTTTATCAGGTCCAAAAATTGGTTCTCTGAATCTTCTAGCTATTTTACTTTTCGGTCCGGTATATCTTGCCATTACTTTTTTGTTATTTTATTTTGAAAGTATCTATCGTAAAAAACAATAACTATACTCTTCTTCTTTTAGGTGGTCTACATCCATTATGAGGTAACGGGGTTACATCATTAATAGAACTAATTTCAATCCCAATAGCTGCTAAAGTTCTGATTGCAGCATCTCTACCACTACCTGGTCCTTTAACATATACATCAACTTTTCTCAAGCCAGCATCAAAAGCCACTTGTCCACAGTCAGTAACGGCAGTTTGAGCGGCATATGGAGTATTCTTTTTAGAACCTCTAAATCCCATTTTCCCTGCTGATGACCATGAAATAACGTCTCCATTTGCATTGGTAATTGACACAATAACATTGTTAAAGGTCGCTTTAATATGTACTTGACCTACTGGGTCAACTTTTACTTTCTTTTTAACTGCTTTTTTGCTTGTCATGTTTCAATGATTATTTAGTAGCTTTCTTTTTGTTAGCTACAGTTTTACGTTTACCTTTTCTAGTTCTAGAGTTATTTTTGGTTCTTTGTCCTCTCAAAGGCAACCCTTTTCTGTGTCTTTGTCCTCTGTAACAACCAATATCCATTAATCGCTTAATGTTCAATTGTATTTGAGATCTTAACTCTCCCTCAGTTTTAATTTCTTCAGTAATGATATTTCTGATATCAGTAAGTTCATCATCATTCCATTCAGAAACCTTTTTACTTTCATCAATCTTAGCTTTGCTCAAAATCATTTTTGCTTTTGAGTCGCCAATACCAAAGATGTAAGTTAAACCTACTACTCCCCTTTTGTTTTTTGGTAAATCTATACCTGCTATCCTTGCCATATTTTATCCTTGACGTTGTTTAAATTTTGGATTCTTCTTATTAATAACGTAAATTTTGCCTTTACGCCTTACAATTTTGCAGTCCACACTGCGCTTTTTGATGGCTACTCTTACTTTCATTTTTTATACTATTTGTACCTATATGATATTCTTCCTCTTGTTAGATCATAAGGAGACATTTCTACTTGCACCTTATCACCTGGTAATATTTTTATATAATGCATCCTCATTTTGCCTGATATGGTAGCGATAATAAGATGACCATTTTCGAGCTCAACTCTAAACATAGCGTTTGAGAGTGCTTCTTTAATGATTCCATCTTGTTTTATACTACTTTGTTTTGGCATCTTGCTTTTTTTGGGGCTGCAAAAATATACAATTTTCTTTATTTTTCAAAACTAATTACATTCCTGATTGAACCGTTCTTCCACGGAATTTTCCAGACTTCAAAAGTCCATCATAATGTCGTGTTTGTAAATAGCTATTTATTTGTTGTAATGTATCTAATATAACACCAACCATAATCAACAATGAGGTACCTCCATAAAATTGCGCAAAGCTTGGAGACACGCCCATTAACTTTTGAGCAAATGCTGGCAATATAGCCACCAATGCTAAAAATATTGAACCCGGTAAGGTTATGCTAGACATTACTGTATCAATGAATTCTGTAGTTTTATTTCCTGGCTTAATGCCTGGTATAAAACCACCATTTCGCTTCATGTCTTCACTAATTTTTCTTGAGTCTATGGTTATAGCGGTATAAAAATATGTAAATATTACAACCAACAAACCAAATACCAAATTATACTGCCATGAAGTATAGTCCATAAATGCACTCAAACCATTAACAGAACTTTTTAAAGTAAAGGTTACTGGAATAAACATCAATGCCTGCGCAAAGATAATTGGCATTACACCAGCTGCATTAATTTTTAATGGAAGGTATTGTCTCACACCACCAGCCAATCTATTACCCACCATGCGCTTGGCATACTGAACAGGTATTCGTCTAACCCCTTGTATTAATAGTATGGTAGCTATAATTACACCGACCCAAATACTCAATTCGATAATTGGCATTAACAAGTTACCCGCTGCAAATCTAAAACTAATCTCTCCAATTAAACTTGGCAAGAAACTGGCAATGATGCCTATCATAATTAACAAAGAGATACCATTTCCTAGACCTTTATCTGTAATTCGCTCCCCAATCCACATGGCAAACATAGTACCTGCCACAAGCAGGATGACAGAGGTGACTGTAAACATCAACTCTCCCATCATTCCAGGATTGTTAATATATAACAAGGCCGCTTCATTACCACCATTTCCTTTTAAGTTTGCCACATAACCAATTGCTTGGAACATGGTAATCGCAATGGTTAAAATTCTGGTGTATTGATTCATTTTATCTCTGCCTTCCTCTCCTTCTCTTGAAAGACGTTGAAACGCTGGAACCGCTAAAGTTAAAAGTTGGATAACAATACTGGCAGATATATAGGGCATAATACCCAATGCTACCACAGACGCCTTATCAAAAGCACCACCAGCAAATGTATTTAACAAACCAAGCAAACCACCTTCCGTTTGACTTTGCAAACCTTTAAGAGCAGCAGAATCAACCCCAGGCAGGATAATAAACGAAGCTAAACGAAAAATGAATAAATAAAATAATGTATTTATAATTCTAACTCGGAGGTCTTCAATACTCCAAATTTCTTTTATCTTCTGTATGAATCTTAAATTTAGCATTTAATTATGCAGTTGTTTTTTCTTTTCTATATTGAACATTATTAGCGGTACCACCTGCCTTTTCAATTGCTGCCTTAGCAGTATCTGTATAAGCATCTACGGTAACTTCCAATTTTGATTTTAAAGCTCCTCGTCCTAAAATTTTAACTTTATCATTTTTTCCAATGAAATTGTTTTCAATTAGTACTTCTCTTGTAATTGTTGTTAATTTTTTATCCGTTGATAATTTCTCTAAAACGTCCAAATTAATTCCAATATATGAAACTCTAAATGGGTTTTTAAAACCTCTTTTAGGCACACGTCTTTGAATTGGCATTTGTCCACCTTCAAAACCCATTTTACGGCTATAACCACTTCTAGATTGAGCACCTTTATGACCTTTTGTAGAAGTACCACCTCTACCAGATCCTTGTCCTCTACCTATTCTTTTTCCTTTTTTAACCGAACCTTCAGCCGGCTTTAACGAATGTAAATTCATTGTATATTATTTATTTTCAACTTTTACTAAATGCGATACCTTATTGATCATTCCCAATATTTGAGGTGTCGCTTGAAACTCTTTACTTCTGTTAATTTTATTCAAACCTAACGCAACAAGTGTTCTTTTCTGATTTTCACTTCTTTTAATGGTGCTTTTTGTTTGTGTAACAACGATTGTATTTAATGCTTTGGCCATGATTATTTTCCTTTAAATAATTTATTAAGTGATAAACCTCTTTGTTGTGCAATGGTATATGGATCTCTCAAGTTTGCCAAGGCATCAACAGTTGCTTTAACAACGTTATGAGGGTTGGATGAACCTTTAGATTTTGCCAATACGTCATGTACACCGGCACTTTCCAAAACGGCACGCATAGCACCACCAGCAATTACTCCAGTTCCAGATGCAGCAGGTTTTAAGAAAACATAACCTCCTCCAAATTTACCATATTGTTCATGTGGTAAAGTTCCATTGATAACAGGAACCTTAATCAAATTTTTCTTAGCGTCTTCAATTCCTTTTGCAATAGCTGCAACTACCTCTGATGCTTTGCCCAAACCATGACCAACAACACCATTTCCATCACCAACGACAACAATGGCAGTAAAACTAAATGTTCTACCTCCTTTTGTTACTTTAGCAACACGGTTTATTGCAACTACCTTTTCAGTTAGTTCAATCTCGCTTGATTTTACTCTTTTTATGTTTTCAGTTGACATATTATTCTATTTTTAAAATTCAAGCCCGCCTTCACGCGCAGCTTCTGCTAAGTTTTTAATTCTACCGTGATACAAAAAACCATTTCTGTCAAAAACAACAGACTTTAATCCAGCAGCAACAGCTCTTTCAGCAATTCTTTGACCCACTATTTTAGCCATATCCGTTTTTGGACCTTTGGTTTTAGCAATATCCTCTTCTCTTGAACTTGCTGCAATAATCGTATGAGATTGTGAATCGTCAATAATTTGAGCATAAATTTCTTTATTGCTTCTATAAACACACAATCTTGGTCTTTCAGCATTTCCATACACTTTACTTCGAGTGCTGCGCTTAATTTTTAACCTTCTTTCTAATTTTTTCGTTGCCATTTTAATTCCTATTTAGACGCTGTTTTACCTGCTTTTCTTCGTACCACTTCACCTGCAAATCGAATACCTTTTCCTTTGTATGGCTCTGGTTTGCGCAATGATCTAATTTTTGCTGCTACTTGTCCAACCAATTGTTTATCCATTGATTCTAAAATAACTGTTGGGTTTTTCCCTTTTTCTGTAACGGTTTCTACCTTCACTTCTTTTGGAACATCCAAGATAATTTTATGTGAATAACCTAAAGATAATTCCAATAAATTTCCAGTGTTAGCACATTTGTAACCTACACCAACCAATTCTTGAACTGTTTTATGACCTTGGCTTACACCAACCACCATATTATTAATTAAAGATCTGTATAAACCATGCAAAGCTTTTGAACTTTTTTCTTCGTTTGGTCTACCCACTGTAAGCACGTTGTCTTCCATTTTAACGGTAAAACCTGGCTTTAATGATTGTTCCAAAGTCCCTTTGCTTCCTTTAACAGCAACCACAGCAGTGTTTGCGTCAAATTTTACCTCAACACCTTGTGGTACATTTATTATTGCTTTTCCTATTCTTGACATAACTTTAATTTTAACTAACGTAACAAAGCACCTCGCCACCAATGTGGTGTTCTCTTGCTTCTTTATCTGTTATTACACCTTTAGATGTTGAAATTATTGCAATTCCTAATCCGTTTAAAACTCTAGGCATTGTTTCTGCATTGGTATATTTTCTTAAACCTGGTTTAGAGATTCTTTTAATTTCTCTAATTGCTGGAACTTTGCTTACTGGATGATACTTTAGTGCAATTTTAATAACTCCTTGGTTATTTTCTGTATCTTCAAATTTATATTTCAATATATAACCTTGCTCATACAACACTTTTGTAATGTCCTTTTTTACATTAGACGCTGGAATTTCTACGATGCGATGATTTGCTTTCATTGCATTTCTTATTCTGGTCAAATAATCTGCTATTGGATCTGTGTACATTTTCTTTAATTTATATTTTTTTTACCAACTAGATTTTGTTACTCCTGGTATCTTTCCATCAGATGCCATTTCTCTAAATACGTTTCTGCATAAACCAAAATCTCTAATATATCCTCTTGGTCTTCCAGTAATATTACATCTATTTCTCAATCTTGTTGGTGATGCATTGCGCGGTAGTTTTTGCAAACCAACAGAATCTCCTTCTGCTTTTAACCTAGCTCTTTTTTCAGCATATCGTAAAACTGCTTGTTCACGTTTACGCTGTCTTGCTTTCATTGATTCCTTTGCCATCTTCTTTTTACTTATTATCTTCTTTAAAAGGCATGCCAAATTGTTTTAGCAATTCTAAACACTCTATATCATTATTAGCTGAAGTTACAAAAGTAACGTCCATTCCTGTTATTCTAGCGATTTTATCAATATCTATCTCAGGAAAAATAATTTGTTCTTTGATACCCATTGTAAAATTTCCTCTTCCGTCAAAACCTTTGATGTTAAGACCTTGAAAATCTCTTACCCTTGGCAATGAAACATTGATAAATCGATCCATGAATTCATACATCTTTTCATTTCTCAATGTAACACGTGCTCCAATTGGCATTTTCTCTCTTAATTTAAAGTTAGAAATTGCTTTTTTAGACATTGTTTGTACTGCTCTTTGACCAGTGATTGTAGTCATTTGATCAACAGCAGCATCAACCAATTTCTTATCGGAAACTGCATCTCCAACACCTTGATTTATACAAATCTTGGTAACTTTTGGAACTTGCATAATACTTTTGTATTTATACTTATCACGCATTGCAGGCACTATCTCATCCTGATATTTTTTCTTTAGTGTAGGTGTATAGCTCATTTTCTTAGTTTATAAATTCACCAGTTGCTTTTGCAAAGCGTTGCAACTTTCCTTTTTCATTTAATTTTCTACCAACCTTGGTAGCATTACCGTTTACTACAAGCGCCACATTGCTTATATGAATAGGCGCTTCTTTTTTAATAATTCCTCCGTCTGGAAACTCAGCATTAGGTTTTGTATGACGCGAAACAATATTGTATCCTTCAACAATTACTTTGCTGTCTTTGCGAATCACTTTCAAAACTTTTGCAGGGTCTTTTGATTTATCTGCTCCCGCAATCGCTTTCACTAAATCTCCTTTTTTTATGTGCAATTTCATAATCTCTAATTATAATACTTCTGGTGCTAATGAAACAATTTTCATGTATGATTTATCTCTTAACTCACGGGCTACAGGTCCGAAAATACGCGTTCCTCTAGGCTCATTTTGAGCATTAAGCAATACACATGAATTTTCGTCAAAGCGGATGTAAGAACCATCTGGTCTTCTAACCTCTTTTTTTACTCTTACTACAACAGCTCTAGAAACTGCTCCTTTTTTGATGGCACCACTTGGCACTGCATCTTTTACAGTAACGACAATTTTATCGCCAACTGAAGCATACCTTCTTTTGGTTCCACCTAATACCCTTATGCAAAGTACTTCTTTGGCACCGCTGTTATCAGCTACTCTTAAACGTGATTCTTGTTGTATCATCTTATTTAGCTCTTTCTACTATTTTAACCAAACGCCATCTTTTTAATTTGCTTGTAGGACGCGTTTCCATTATCTCTACAATATCATTTTCATTGCACTCATTTTTCTCATCATGTGCATGATGTTTTTTGGTAAACTTAAAGTATTTACCATATTTCTCATGCTTGATGCTTCTTTCAACTGCAACTGTAATGGTTTTATCCATTTTGCTACTGGTAACTTTACCAACAACAACTTTTCTTGCATTTCTATCTAGTTCTTGTACTTCTTTCATCATTATGCTTCAGTTTTAGTAGCAGCAATTCTTCTAACATTCATTTCAGTTAAAATACGAGCAATTACTTTTTTAGTATCTTTAATTTTATTTGGATTTTCTAAAGTAGAAACTGCATGTGCAAATTTCAATTTTGAAAACATACGTCTTTCTTCTCTTAATTTTGAGTTAAGCTCAGCATTAGTAAGATTGTTTATATCAGCGTATTTCATAGTCTATTTTTAAGCTTCTTGTGAATAATCAGGTCTAACAACAAATTTACACAAAACCGGTAATTTTTGGGCGGCCAAACGCAAAGCTTCTTTTGCAATATCGTGTGGTACACCTGCCATTTCAAACATTATAGTTCCAGGTTTTACGATAGCCACCCAATACTCTGGTGCTCCTTTACCCTTACCCATCCTAACCTCTGCAGGCTTTTTGGTTACTGGTTTATCTGGAAAAATACGTATCCACACTTGACCTTCTCTTTTCATATATCTTGTCATTGCAATACGGGCAGCCTCTATTTGTCTAGAAGTTATCCATGATGGCTCTAAGCTTTTTAAAGCAAAGTCGCCAAAGTCAACTCTATGACCTCTACTGGCCAGGCCTTTTACGCGGCCTTTTTGCATCTTTCTGAACTTGGTTCTTTTTGGACTTAACATGATTCTCTATTTATTTATTCCTTATCCTTAGCTTCTTTTTTCTGTTCTTCTTCTGCGATCTCCACCTCCACGATTATCTCTATCTCCTCCTCGTTTATTATTGTTACCACCTTTTTCTACCATTGCAGTTGGAGATAAATCTACTTTACCGAATTTTTCTCCTTTGCAAATCCATACTTTCACACCAATTTTTCCGTATACTGTCAACGCTTCTGTTAATGCATAATCAATATCAGCTCTCAAAGTATGCAAAGGGGTTCTACCCTCTTTGTAATGTTCAGACCTCGCCATCTCTGCTCCATTCAATCTACCTGAAATAGAAACTTTAATTCCTTCACCACCCATTCTCATGGTACTAGCAATAGCACCTTTTACTGCTCTTTTATATGAAACTCTACCTTCAATTTGTCCAGCAATACTCTCTGAAACCAATTTAGCATCTAACTCCGGTCTTTTAATTTCAAAAATGTTAATTTGAACATCTTTTTTAGTAAGTTTCTTTATTTCTTCTTTAATTTTATCAACCTCTGAACCACCTTTTCCGATAACAATACCAGGTCTTGCGGTAAAAATTGTGATGATAATTCTTTTAATTGTTCTTTCGATAACAACTTTTGAGATACCACCTCTGGGTAGACGAACTTGAATATACTTTCTTATTCTGTCATCTTCATATAGTTTAGCGGCAAATTCCTTGCCTCCATACCAATTACTGTCCCAGCCTCTGATGATGCCTAATCTTAAACCTATAGGATTTACTTTTTGTCCCATGAATTATGCTTGTGTTTCGTTTACGTTATCCATACTTTTATTATCTACCACTATGGTAATGTGATTTGATCTTTTTCTTATTCTGTGTGCTCTACCTTGTGGTGCAGTTCTCAGCCTTTTAGCCATTGGCCCTCCATCAACTTGTACTGCTTTTACAATCAAATTGTCTGGTGAACTGTTTTCATTTTTATTCATCCAGTTGCTAGTAGCGCTTTTCAACAATTTCAACATGTACAAAGAGTATAATTGTCTATCATTGTGTTTCAAAACACCTGATGCCTTAACAACTTCCATACCTCTAATTTGGTCGGCAATAAGCCTCATTTTTCTAGGAGAAAGTGGGCAGTTATTTAATTTTGCAATTGCTTCCATTGTATTATTTCTTTGTATGTCCTTTAAATGTTCTTGTTGGGGCAAACTCACCCAATTTATGACCTACCATATTTTCTGTAACATATACAGGAATAAATTTATTTCCGTTATGCACTGCAATGGTATGTCCCACAAAATCTGGAGATATCATACTTGCTCTTGACCAAGTTTTAACTACAGACTTTTTGCTATTTTCATTCATAGCTGTTATTTTACTATCCAGCTTGTAATGTATAAATGGTCCTTTTTTTAATGATCTTGCCATGTTCTATTTGTTACGTATTGACTTTCTTTTTTCTACTATAAATTTGCTAGACGCTTTTTTAGTTGATCTAGTTTTTTGTCCTTGAGAATAAACCAAGTTTTTGTTTCTAGGCTGTCCACCCTTGTTTCTTCCTTCACCTCCACCCATTGGATGATCTACAGGGTTCATGGCAGATGGTCTTGTTGATGGACGTCTTCCAGACCATCTATTTCTACCTGCTTTACCCATTACTTCAAGATTATGTTCTTGATTTGAAACGGAACCAATAGTTGCCAAACATGTTACTAAAATCATTCTGGTTTCTCCAGAAGGCAATTTTAACGTAGCATATTTTTCTTCTCTCGCCAATAGTTGCGCAAAATTTCCTGCTGATCTGCAAATTTTTGCACCTTGTCTTGGCGCCAATTCAATATTGTGCACGATAGTACCCAAAGGAATTTCAGCCAGTGGCAAAGCATTGCCAACTTCTGGTACTACACCTGGACCTGAAACAACTGTTTGTCCAACTTTTAATCCAGTTGGTGCAATCATGTATCTTTTTTCTCCATCTGGATATTGAACCAAAGCTATTCTTGCAGATCTGTTTGGATCATACTCAATCGTTAATACTTCTGCTGCTTCTCCAAATCTTTCTCTTTTGAAATCAATAATCCTGTACTTCCTTTTATGTCCACCGCCAATTCCGCGTAGGGTCATTTTTCCTTGATTATTTCTACCACCCGATTTTTTCAGTGGCATCAACAAGCTTTTTTCAGGCTTTGCTGCTGTTATATCTTCGTTGCTACTAGCAACTCGAAATCTTTGTCCGGGGGTTGTCGGTTTTAATCTTTTTACTGCCATCTCTTAAACGTTTTCAAAAAAGTCAATACTTTGGCCATCTTTAATACTAAAAATTGCCTTTTTTACACTATCCGTTCTACCAGTTATTTGACCAGTTTTACGATTTTTTCTTGTTTTTCTAGAAGTAATCATTGTACTTAATGATACCACTTCTACACCATAGTAAGTTTCTATTGCAGCTTTAATCTCTGGTTTTGTTGCAGTTTTTTCTACAATAAATCCATATTGTCCTCTGCGCTCTTGCAAAAGATTCATTTTCTCACTGATGATTGGTTTCTTTAATATTGACATTCCTTCTATTTTTTATAACTTTCTTCAATTACCTTGATTGAATCTTCAAAAACAATCATGTTTTTTGCTTTCAATATTTCATAAGTATTGATATCACTTGCTGGTAAAATTCTTGTTTTTGAAAAATTTCTACCTGAAAGTACCAAATTGCTATTTACTTCTGGAGTTACTATCAACGTTCTTACATCTGCCAAATTTAGACTAGCCAATACATTTACAAACTCTTTAGTACTTGGTTTATCAAAACTAAAATTTTCTATAACGGTAATACTTTTTTCTTTGGCTTTATAAGTAAGTGCTGATAATCTTGCAACTTCTTTAAGCTTTTTATTCAATTTAAAAGAGTAGTTTCTTGGTTGAGGACCAAACATTCTTGCTCCACCTACCATTGTTCCACTTTTAGCACTACCTGCTCTAGCAGTACCAGTACCCTTTTGTCTTTTTATTTTCCTTGTACTCTTATTAATTTCCCACTTTTCTTTGGTTTTATGAGTACCTTGTCTCTGGTTTGCAAGGAATTGCTTTACATCTAAGTAAATAGCATGATCATTCGGTTCAACCCCAAAAACTGCTGGGCTTAAACTTACTGATTTTCCAGTTTCTTTTCCTTGTATGTCAACGATATTTATTTTCATACTATTTTTCAATTACGATGGTAGTGCCATTATGACCTGGTACTGACCCAGACAAGATAATTGCATTTTCTTCTTTTAAAATTCTAATTACACGGTTATTGATGGATTTTATTCTCTTATTACCCATTTGACCTGCCATTCTCATTCCTTTAAACACTCTTGATGGAAAAGAAGATGCGCCAATAGAACCTGGTGCTCTACTTCTATCGTGCTGTCCGTGTGTTGATTGTCCAACACCACCAAAACCATGTCTTTTTACAACACCTTGGAAACCTTTTCCTTTTGAATTTGCATAAACATCAACATATTCTCCTTCTTCAAAAGATTCTGCGGTTAACACATCTCCAACTTTATGAGTAATTTCATCCACTCTAAATTCTAACACTCTACTTTTAGGTCCTGTATTGGATTTTTTAAAGTGTCCAATCATAGCTTTATTGCTATGTTTTTCTTTTATATCGCCACTGGCGATTTGAATAGCATTGTATCCATCTGTTTCAATGGTTTTTACTTGTGTAACAACACAATCACTAATTTTAACGATGGTGCATGGCAAGTTTTTACCATCAGCGTTAAAAATGCTAGTCATTCCTATTTTTTTTCCTATTATCGCTTCCATTTCTGTTAAACTTTAATTTCTACTTCAACACCACTAGGCAACTCCAATTTCATCAAAGCATCTACAGTTTTAGCTGTCGAGCTGTAAATGTCTATCAATCTTTTATAAGAACACATTTGAAATTGCTCTCTCGCCTTTTTGTTTACGTGCGGAGAACGCAAAACTGTGTACTTTTTTTTCTCCGTAGGCAATGGTATTGGACCATTAACTACAGCACCAGTGATCTTTACTGATTTCACAATTTTTTCAGCAGATTTATCCACCAAGTTGTGATCGTAAGATCTTAATTTTATTCTGATTTTTTGACTAACCATTATTTATGCTTGTTCTTTTAAACCTTTAACTTTTTTAATTACCTCTTCTGCAATATTCTTTGGAACAATATCATAGTTATTGAACTCCATACTTGACGTTGCTCTACCAGATGTGATTGTTCTCAACTGGGTAACATATCCAAACATTTCAGACAAAGGCACTTTACCTTTTATAACTTGAGCTCCTGCTCTTTCTTCCAAACCTTCAATCAAACCACGTCTTCTATTCAAATCTCCTTGTACCTCACCCATATAATCTGCAGGTGTTACAATTTCCAATTTCATAATTGGCTCTAACAATACAGGTCCACAGTTTTTAGCTGCATCTCTAAATCCTTGTCTAGCTGCCAACTCAAATGACAATTGGTCTGAATCCACAGCATGGAAAGAACCGTCAAACAATCTAACTTTGATTTGTGTCAACGGATATCCAGCAATGATACCATTTTTCATTGCAGATGCAAATCCTTTTTGAACTGATGGAATAAATTCTCTTGGAATTGAACCACCAACAATTTCATTTACAAATTGAACACCTTCTTCTTTGAAGTCTTCGTCAACTGGTCCAAGTTCAAACTGAATATCAGCAAATTTACCACGACCACCTGTTTGTTTCTTGAAAGTTTCTCTGTGCTTTACATTTTGTGTAATAGCCTCTTTATAAGCAACTTGGGGTGCACCTTGGTTTACCTCAACTTTAAACTCTCTTCTTAATCTATCAACAATTACATCTAAGTGCAACTCTCCCATACCACTAATAATGGTTTGTCCAGTTTCCTCATCTGTATTTACTGTAAAGGTAGGATCTTCTTCAGCCAATTTAGCTAAACCCATACCCAATTTATCGCTATCTGCTTGTGTTTTTGGTTCTACAGCCAAACCAATAACTGGTGCTGGAAAATTCATTGACTCCAATACAATTGGGTGCTTTTCATCACACAAAGTATCTCCTGTTTTAATGTCTTTGAAACCTACTGCAGCTCCAATATCTCCTGCTGCCAACTCATCAATAGGATTTTGCTTGTTGGCGTGCATTTGAAACAATCTTGAGATACGTTCTTTATTTCCACTTCTTGTATTAAGTACATAAGAACCTGCTTTTAGCACACCAGAATAAACTCTCATAAAAGCCAACCTACCAACAAAAGGGTCTGTTGCAATTTTAAAAGCCAATGCAGAAAATGGCGAATCAAAACTTGGTTGACGCAACAAAGGCTTGCCATCTTCCGGATCCGTTCCATTGATACCATCTCTATCTAACGGGCTTGGCATAATTTCCATTACCAAATCCAACATGGTTTGTACTCCTTTATTTTTAAAAGATGAACCACAAACCATAGGAATAATTTTCAATTCAATACATGCTCTTCTCAAAGCATTTAAAATTTCCTCTTCTGTAATAGAAGCAGGATCTTCAAAATACTTTTCCATGATTTTGTCATCATAGTCAGAAACTGATTCAAGCAATTGCTCTCTCCACATTTTAGCTTCTTCAAGCATATCTGCTGGAATATCAATTGTCTTGTAAGTCATGCCCTTGTCCTCTTCGTTCCAAATCATTCCACGGAAATTGATTAAATCAACAACTCCTTGGAAATGTTCTTCGTTACCAATTGGTAATTGCAAAGGCACTGCATTAGAACCTAGCATTTCTTTTACTTGAGCAACAACTTTCAAAAAATCTGCTCCTTGTCTATCCATTTTATTTACAAAGCCTATTCTAGGTACATTGTAATTATCAGCTAATCTCCAGTTAGTTTCAGATTGAGGCTCAACACCATCAACTGCACTAAATAGAAACACCAAACCGTCTAAAACACGCAATGACCTGTTAACCTCAACTGTAAAATCTACGTGTCCAGGTGTATCAATAATATTTACATGAAACTCATTGCCTTTATATGGCCATTTAACAGTAGTAGCAGCAGAAGTAATCGTGATACCACGTTCTTGCTCTTGCGCCATGTGATCCATTGTTGCTGCACCATCATGCACCTCACCAATTTTGTGATTTACACCAGCATAAAATAAAATACGCTCAGTAGTGGTGGTTTTTCCAGCATCAATATGCGCTGCAATTCCAATGTTTCTTGTATATGTTAGGTCTCTTCCCATTTCTATTTTTTCAATACGCTATATTATGCTCTAAAATGTGCAAAAGCTTTATTTGCATCTGCCATTTTATGTGTATCATCTTTTTTCTTTACAGAAGCTCCTTCACCTTTAGATGCAGCAACAATCTCATTAGCCAATTTCTCAGCCATTGATTTTTCGTTTCTTGCTCTTGCATATTTAATCATCCATTTCATCCCTACAGAAACTTTTCTTCCTGGAGCTACCTCCGTTGGAATTTGAAAAGTTGCTCCACCCACTCTTCTGGCTTTCACCTCAACAGTTGGCATAACATTATTCAACGCTTTTCTGAAAGTTTCAATTCCAGGCTCTTCAGTAATTTTCTTTTCAACTAATTCCATGGCATCATAGAAAATTGCTTGAGAGGTAGATTTTTTACCATCCCACATCATCATATTGATAAAGCGTGTTACCACAGAATCGTTAAATTTTGGGTCAGGTAATATTATGCGTTCTTTTACTTTAGACTTTCTCATTTCAATCTATTAATTTTTGGCTTTAGGCCTTTTTGTTCCGTATTTAGACCTTCTTTGATTTCTACCCTCAACACCAGCAGTATCTAATGCACCTCTGATAATGTGGTAACGCACACCAGGTAAATCTTTTACCCTTCCACCACGTACTAGAACAATTGAATGCTCTTGCAAGTTGTGACCCTCTCCCGGGATGTATGCATTTATTTCCTTTTGGTTTGTTAAACGTACACGGGCAACCTTCCTCATCGCTGAGTTAGGTTTTTTAGGCGTTGTTGTGTAAACTCTTGTGCAAACTCCTCTGCGTTGTGGACAAGAATCCAATGCAGGAGATTTACTCTTAGTTGTCAGGTTTTTTCGGCCTTTGCGTACCAGTTGTTGTATAGTTGGCATAGTGCTTTTTAGTTTCTTTCTTAAAAAAGGACTGCAAAAGTAGGTCTTTGGTATTAATTAACCAAACGACTTTTAAAAAAAAGTCATAAATATTATCGACCTCTTTTAAGGGGTAATTATTAATGGCTCATTGCTCTATTTATTGGATGTAAATTTATTTAAAACCCGCCATTATTTTGTACATATTTAATCCTGCAAATGCGGTAATAAACAAATCAACAAACCCCCTTTTCTCAAAAAACACCACGTAAAACTTATTTTCTCTAAAAAAGTACTTGTCAAATACATGTTTTTATTTGTATGTTTGACACATGACAATTAGAAGACCATTTAACCTTAAAAATTGGATAGAAGAGAACCGACACGTGCTAAAACCACCTATCGGCAACAAAAATTTATACATGGATGCTGGTGATTATATTGTGATGATAGTAGGTGGTCCAAATGCAAGAAAGGACTACCATTACAATGAAACCGAAGAACTGTTCTATCAACTAGAGGGAGATATTTTAGTAAAAATACAAGAGGATGGAAAATCAGTGGATATACCCATTAAGGAAGGAGATATATTTCTTCTCCCTGCAAGAGTACCACACTCCCCTATTAGGAGCGAAGGAAGTGTAGGCTTGGTGATTGAATGTAAACGCCAAAAAAATGACACCGATGGTTTGTTATGGTTTTGTGACAATTGTAACAGCGCACTACACAGTTCCTATTTTCATTTAGACAATATTGAAAAAGACTTTTTGCCTCGATTTAAAGATTATTACTCCAGTCAAGAAATGCGCACTTGCAAAGAATGTGGGCATGTGATGGAAGTTGATGAACGGTTTGTGTAGTCTGTTAGTAGTTAGTGATTAGTTTTTTCTAAGCAACTAACCACTCATTACTAAAAGTTAAAAACTAACTCGTTTTCTCAGCAAAAATAATGAATAAATTATGCAAGTTACGCTAAAAACACTTTGTGTTATCAATGCTACAATTGCAGAACCCAATGCTTGATATTGACTAATAAACCAATAGTTGAGTACAATATTTAGTACCAAACAGGCAAAGGCCAAACTGACAAGAAATTTTAACTTGCCAAAAGCCGTCAAATAGGTACCAAAAATGTAAATAAAGGCAATAGGGATGTAACATAAAATAACCGTGCAAAAGGTTTGCATTCTGTAACCCAAAGTTTGAGGGTCTAAATTGGTATTTTTGCTATACAATAAATGGTAAATTGCTTCTCCCCAAATACCCAAAATGACGATTAAACCAATACAACTTGCTCCAATCAACAAACTAGAGGTTCTTACAATGGGTAAAACCGATTCTCGATTATTTATTTGTTTGGTAAAAATGGGTAACAACATACTGGCAAAAACTGCAGCAAACATGTTACTGGCGTCCAAAATTCTATAGCCTTGTGCATATACCCCTATGTGATAATTCGCGTTGGGAAGGATAAAATCCATTAAGACAACGTCTATTCTGGTATAGGCTGCCATAAAAAAAGATAGCAATGTAAAAGGTAAGCAAGCTATTACAACCTTTTTAAAAGAGTTTTCCGCTAAGTCAAAGCTTTTAATGTTCTGTTTGTAGAGTAAAAAAATAGAAACCACTACTGCTGTTAATAATCCAATCGTTTGAACACCCAAAAACCAAGACAACATATTTTGATTCTTGATACCGAAAAGCATGATAACACCAAACCACAATAAAAGCGCTACAATTCGATCAATAACCGCCAAAAGTGATTCGCGCTTAAATTGCCTATTGGCATTAAACCATACCCTCAGCCATTGTGAACTAGAAAGCAACAATTGATTAATCCCCACCCAACAGACCAATTTAATATCAAGACCTCTAGAGAATGAAATAAAGAATAAAAAAACAAAAAACAGAATGCTCAGTATTAACTTTACCAATCCAGTTGCTCTCAATACATTTAGCGAACTTAACTCATGATCAACAGCCTCCTTGGTCATAAAATTATTCAAACCCAAATCTGAAATAATAAAAAGCATCGCTGACAAATTAAATACCAAGTAATACTGACCATAAAGCTCTAAACCAATTTGGTTTTGAACATACCGATCTATCGCCAAAATCCACAAAGGTTTGACAATAAAATTCACCAATTGAACAAATGCCAGGTTTTTTACAAATGAACGGAGCTGCAAGTTGTATAGATTAACAGTTTAATTTAAAGATACGAATAAAACTCATTTTAAGTTAAAAAGCAAAACTGTTATGTTATGTCAGTATTTTATCTCAAACAGCTAAACCAATTCAGCCTTTAGAAACTTTCCTGTAAAACTCTCCTTTACTTTTACGATTTGTTCTGGCGTTCCTGTGGCAATAATTTCGCCACCACCCTGACCACCTTCTGGCCCAATGTCGATGATATAATCTGCGAGTTTAATGACATCCATATTGTGCTCAATTACCAAAACCGTATTTCCTCTGTTGACCAAATCCTCAAGCACTTTCATTAAAACTGCAACATCCTCAAAATGCAATCCGGTTGTGGGCTCATCCAATAAATAAAAAGTACTACCGGTATCTCTTTTGCTTAATTCGGATGCTAATTTTACCCTTTGTGCCTCGCCCCCAGAAATTGTTGTTGACGACTGCCCCAAGGTTAAATATCCCAACCCCACACTCTTTAAGGTCTCAATTTTTCTTCTGATATTGGGCATGTTTTCAAAAAAATCAATGGCATGATCAATGCTCATCTCCAAAATATCATTGATTGATTTACCCCTATATCTAACCTCCAAGGTTTCGCGATTGTACCTTCTGCCTTGGCAAGTATCACAAATCACCTCCACATCAGGCAGAAAATTCATTTCTATAATTCTTTGTCCACCGCCTCTGCAGGTTTCGCATCTTCCACCCTTTACATTGAACGAAAACCTACCCGGTTTGTAACCCCTAATTTTAGCCTCTGGCAGTTCTGTGAACAATGCCCTGATATCCGTAAAAACTCCAGTGTAAGTTGCTGGGTTTGAGCGCGGTGTTCTACCAATGGGAGATTGGTCTATTCTGATTACTTTATCCAAATACTTTAAACCCTTTACACCTTTGTAAGGCAAAGGTTTGTAATGAGAATTGTACACATGGTGACTTAAGATAGGAAATAAGGTTTCATTGATAAGACTGGATTTACCACTACCCGATACACCGGTAACACAGATAAATACTCCTAAAGGAAAATCTACGGTTATATTTTTTAAGTTATTCCCAGTACAACCCACCAGCGTTAATTTTTCCTTGCCAATATTTCTGCGCTTTTTTGGTACTTCAATTTTCCTTCTTCCAGAAATATAATCAGCAGTAATACTATCTCCCTTTAAAAAATCAGCAGCTTTGCCAATGGCAGCAATTTGACCACCCTCAAACCCTGCTTTGGGACCGATGTCCAAGACAAAGTCTGCTTGTTCAATCATTTCCTTGTCATGTTCAACCACAATAATGCTGTTGCCCATATCGCGCAATGATTTCAATGAATCAATTAACTTTATATTATCCCTTTGGTGCAATCCAATACTGGGTTCATCCAAAATATACAGCACATTCACCAATTTCGACCCAATTTGTGTTGCCAGTCTTATGCGCTGTGCTTCACCACCACTTAATGTTCTGGAGGGACTATTTAAACTTAAGTAACCCAAACCAATTCCTTCTAAAAACCCGATTCTTGACCGTATCTCTTTCAGTATCTCTGTTGCGATAATATTTTGCTTTTTATCTAAGCGTTTTTCCAGATTGTCAAACCAAGCACTCAAGTCGCTAATATTGAATGCTGACAACGCAGCAATATTCTTTTTATCTATAAAATAATGCAGTGCCTCCTTGTTTAGTCTGCCTCCTTTGCACTCTTCACAATCGATGAGTTGCATAAACTCTTCTGCCCAGCGATACATTTTTTCATCGTCCTTCTCATAAAATTGTGCTTCAATTCTTGGAATAACCCCTTTATAATTGGTATTGAATGCTCCGGCATTGACTCCTGTAACCTTTAATGGCTCATCATAACCATATAAAATTTTATCCAATTGCTCCTCAGTCAATTTCTGAATGGGGTCTGCAAGGCTAAACTTTAGTTCCTTGGCTAAGGCCCTTAGCTGCGTAAACGTCCAATTATCTCTTAACTCGCCTACAGGAATAATGGCTCCCTTGTTAATACTTTTTGTACGGTCTGGAATAATGGTATCAACATCAATAACAGAAACCTTTCCCATTCCCTGACAATGATTACACCAACCATAAGGAGAATTGAATGAAAACGTATTGGGTTGTGGCTCATTATAGGCCAATCCACTTTCAGCATCCATCAACATTTTAGAAAAATGGTGCAGTTTTGAATCCACATCTCTCTCCAAAATCATCATGACACCATTGCCCATCTTTAAAGCAGACAAAACACCGTCTTTAATTCTTGGTTTATTGGCAGCGTCTGGCTCTATTCTGTCAATTACCACTTCAATATCATGGATTTTGTACCTGTCCAATTGCATGTCAAGCGCAATATCCATAACCTCTCCATCAACACGCACTTTGGTAAAACCCTTCTTTGCTATTTGCTGAAAAAGTTCTTTGTAATGACCCTTTCTTCCGCTTACCAAAGGTGCCAATATGGCAATGCGTTTTAACTCAAAGCGAGACCAAACCTCCTCAATAACCTGCTCTTCACTGAAGCGCTGCATTTTCTTTCCTGTTTTGTAACTAAATGCTTCGCCCGCTCTTGCATACAAGAGTCTGATAAAATCGTATATCTCTGTAATGGTACCTACTGTAGATCGTGGATTTTTACTAACCGTTTTTTGTTCAATAGCAATAACAGGGCTTAAGCCATTGATTTTGTCAACATCTGGCCTTTTCATATCTCCAATAAATTGACGTGCATAAGCACTAAAACTTTCTAAGTATCGCCTTTGCCCCTCGGCAAATATGGTATCAAAAGCCAATGAAGATTTTCCGCTACCACTTAAGCCGGTAAATACAACCAATTGATTGCGTGGTATATCAACAGAAATATTTTTCAGATTGTGCTCTCTGGCACCAATTACCTCAATGGTATCCTTTTTCACTTTAGGTTACTGATTATCTCTCCACTCATACACCCATGCACTTTGAATCATCTCTAAATGACCCTCGTTGCAGTCCTCTCTTTTCCCCTCAAAGTTGGGCAATTCCAAAACCCATTCCAATAGTTCAGTAAATCGAATGCGGTATATTCTACTTTCATCAAAACCTTGACCAAATTTTTCGTACAACCCAATGGCTATATCTTCGTAATCCTTCCAATAAATTGGCAAATTAAAATCGTTCATTTTTCTTTTATATTAATTAATGACCAATGATTAAGCTTTGGTCAGGAACAGTAACCACAATATCTCCATCCTCCTTCATTTTACATTGACATGCCAAACGGCTATTAAAACGAGGGTTTCTTGCCCTATCAATAAAGTCCTCTTCCTTTTCACTTATCTCATCAAAACACTCCTCTCCCTCTTCCAAATATATCTGGCAGGTGCTGCAAGCACAAACTGCACCGCAATTATGACTCAAATGTACATCATTGTCCAAGGCTACATCTAAGATTGAGTCACCCTCTTCCATATCACAGCTCACTGTTTTTATTCCGTTTTTCTCAAACTTAAAAGTTATTTTTCCCATTCAATCTTGATTTTTTGCAAAATTACTATAAATAAATTTGAAAAGTGGTATAATTTGAAAAGCCTTTGGTTATCCTTTTACAAGCAGTTAAAGCACAAACAATTAGCATAAACATCAAAAGGCTTTCCTATCAAAGCGCTTCCAAAAAACAAGCGTTAGTTACTTTGGAATTAAATTTGCACCTACCTTCACAATATTTATGTATAAAATTTTCCTTTCCATATTAACTTTATTGGTTTCGCTTACATCTACCAGCCATTTGATTGCCCAAAACAGTGCAGATTACTATTATCAACTGACACAAGAAAATTTTGCAGACACAAAATACACTCCACAGCGCACACGGTCTATGGTGCTGTATGGTGATGACCCCAACGAGATTATTGAATTTAGCTTAAACCACAAGCTTTACAGAAATTTGGAGGTATTGCAGCTGATGACCAACAATATTACTGTATTAGATACTGTTTGGCAAAATCTTCCAAACCTAAAAATGTTGCGCATAAACAACACAGACTTAAAAACAATGCCCAAAAACATTGTATTGGCTACCAATATTAGCTATTTGGATTTAGAAAACAATAAACTCACCGAAATACCCTATCATTTGGCTGCACTACCTCATTTAATAGCGCTTGACTTGGGCTCTACGCTCTACGGAGGAAACCAAATAAGCATCATTGATGAACGGATATTGCAATTCAAATCCCTTAAAAGTTTGATGGTGAGTCAAAACCCAATTGATAGTATTTGTCCTGCATTTTGTCTGTTAAAAGAGTTGGTAGTTTTCAATTGCACCCAAACAAAACTCAAAACATTACCTACAAATTTTGGCAAACTGCACCAGTTAAAATCCTTGCGCATTTCTAGCAACCCTCTACTAACTAAACTACCGCCAACATTTGCAGCGCTGGATAGTTTGGTACAATTGGATATAGCCTATTTGCCCAATTGCGTCAGTTTAAACAATTATGATTTTATCAATAACTTTAAGCAACTTAAGGTTATAGACCTTTCTTTGCCAACAGCAAAGGTATTGCCCAAGCAACTGTATAACCTCACAGCCTTAACGCACCTCAATATTTATGGTGCAGATAAATTGGATTTTGAAAGTACCATAGCACAGCTAAAACAAATAAAAAATCTACAATACGCCTTGTTTTTAAGCCATAATTACAATGCAAAACAGCAAAGTATTTTTAACAAAAAAATGTTTCCTGTAGAGATTCAGTTTGTTAATTGATTGTAGCTTTTATTTATTGCTTTACTGAATAATTAACTAAATTCCATATTTCGCCATTGGGTTTTTCTAGTTTTATAATTCCTATGTGTTTTGCCCAATAGATATTTTTATATTCAATGAGTTTAAAACTTGAAAAATATTTTATTGAATGATATGTTTCATTTTTTATACTTAAAGAATCAACATATTCCGTATATTTCCAATAAGGTCCATCAGATATTGAATCTTTAGTATAACTGGGACTATCAAAATAAAGCATGTCAGAACTGCCACCGTTATGTTTTGCGTACAAATTAGACTCACGATCACCAGTTTCTAATTCAATTGCTTTCACACCTAAAAGTTGTTTGATTTCAATACTTATTTTATATCTTTCAAAATTTTGATTAGTATTTTTTGAAAATAAAATTTCATTTTGCACTCCTGTAATCTTTAATGTATCATACTGCAAAGATTGTTCACTTTGATAAACCCACCAGGAGCCGGGTTGGTATAAACAATAGTCTTTGCTTTCTTGGCTTAGGTATAGGGTGGGTACTCCGTCATCTTTGCATTTGCAACCAAGTAGCAACATTAAAATGCATATTGCTGAGGCATTAAAATTATTCATTTTCATATTTCCCTATTGTATCACTGAATAATTAATTAAATTCCATATTTCGCCATCGGGCTTTTCTAGCTTTATAATTCCAATATGTTTTGCCCAATAGATGTTTTTGTATTCTCTAAATCTAGTACTAACAAATTCTTTTACTGAATAATAATAAGTTGAATTAAATTGTATTGAATCAAAATACTTCATAAACGCAACTGTTGTTAGTACTGAAATAGAATCATTTCTATATGATGGTCTGTCAAAGTACAGATCAATGCCTACACCACCATTTAATATCAACCCATAATATGATTCAACAGGTCCTCGTTCCAATTTATTCAAAGCTTCTGGTAGTAATTTTTTTTGTTCAATTGTGAGCGTATTACTTTCAGTATTCAAATTAGAGTTTTTAGAAAAAATTATTTCATTTCTTATACCAGTAATCTTTAATGTATCATACGCTAAGGATTGTTCACTTTGATACACCCACCAAGAGCCGGGTTGGTATAAACAATAGTCCTTGCTTTCTTGGCTAAGGTATAGGGTAGGCACTTCTTCATCTTTGCATTTGCAGCCAAGTACCAATAATAAAAAACACAATACTAATTTGTTATTTTTCATAATTGCATTTTTCATTGAATGATGTTATAATCTATTAACTCCCAAGTACCGGGTATATTTAGTGCTTCACGTTTAATTAATCCTACATTTTCTGCCCAATTAAGGGCTATAAAACAATAAGTACAAAGAGTTAAAAGAAAAAAAGCCCTGAAAAGCCCTAAAATAAAAGGCTTGACGCATTTAACTTTAAAAAGGGTGAGTTAAACAAAAGGTGATTAATACCTATTTAATACCTATTTAATTAGGCTT
>Ga0209094_1000019_pt1 | contig 197167 bp, 169 predicted proteins | sample COGITO_mtgs_1004_2_FD_184790 | JGI IMG/M metagenome (GOLD analysis project Ga0209094, IMG submission 184790) | Pelagic marine microbial communities from North Sea - COGITO_mtgs_100430 (SPAdes) (version 2) | ecosystem: Environmental > Aquatic > Marine > Epipelagic ... | reverse complement strand
CGGCTGAGGTGTTGACGGTCTTCCAGGCACCCTTGGCGCTGTAGCGGATGAGCCAGCGTTTCTTGGAGTCGACGTAGAAGATGTCGGACTTGCCGTCGCCGTTGAAGTCAACCCAACTGTGAGAACGAATGTTTGCCGACCGACGACTGCTTGAGCATCCGTAGCCGTCGTTTCGGATGGTCTGGTTGACGCGGTTCTGCATGTTGTCGTAGGTGGTCAGGGTTGATCCGTGGCAGGCGGCCCAGTTGCCAGGGATGATGATGGATCCGCTGGAGTTGCGCTCTTCGTAGTGCAAGTGGGGTCCGGTGGATGTTCCGGAATTTCCGGAGTATCCGATGAGCGCTCCCGCGGCGACCGCCACACCGTTGGAGATGCCGGGGGCGATGCTTGACAGGTGTACGTACCGAGATTGCGTGCGGTCCGGATGGGCAATGTGGACTCTGGTCCCGAAGTACCCGGCATCGATACACCCCTGAACTCCACCGGGATAAGTGTTGGGGTTGCAGTTGCGGCCGTCCACAGCTGTGAACAAGATGGACCCGCTACCTGCGGCGTAGATGGCGGTGCCGGTAGGCATCGCGGTGTCGATAGCCGGAGTGTTGTCGGCGTGGTATCCGCCTGATGGGCTTCCCCATGTGGCGGTGATCTGGAACGAGCCGACGAACGGAACCAACTCTGGACTGCTTGCTGGTGCCCGCTTGCCGACGTCAGAGACCGGCGGAGTGTTAGTGGCGCGAGGTTCGGTGCTGGTCACCCTGGATGACGTGGGTGCGATCGACGGGATGGACGCGGTCGCAGCCGGGAGGTTGGCCAACACTGTCAGGGGGAGCGTGGCGACCAGGGCGAAGACGAACCCGGCACGGAGCCGTCCACGACGCCCCCGATTGCTGTGCTCAGCTGCGGACGCCGTAGCGGCGAACACGTGGTGTTGGTGCACGAAACTTCTCCTGGAACGCCGCAGACCTCCGTGCCCCTGACTGGCACCGATGAGCCCTTTCAAACCGCGGCCCACCGCAGGGGTGCCACTTGGGCACTGACCCTAAGAGAACTCGAGCCTCCGCGAGGGTTGTTCACACAATCCGCCTATCCAGAACACCACCACCCCAGGGGACTCTCCTAAGCGCTGCCACGACGTTCGTGCAGGTCAGAGGCCTAAACAACCGCAGTGTTGCGCTCAGTGAAGTCCGACTACTCGTATTGACTAGGTCGTCAGCACCGGTTGACAACAGAGGGGAGCCGCAAGGCAGCGCCTCTGAGGTAGGTCATCGTGGGCGAGCCGCTGCATCCTGAGCCATCCCGCGCGGATTGTGTGAGCTGCTGCGCCCGGGCCGCGCTGCTTGGCAGCGAGTATCAAGTGGCGTCAGGGTTGCTTGACGACGTCAGGGGTTCCTGACGAACAGCCGGGACGTCGTCGTGGATGGCATGCAGGTGTTCGCGGATGGCGTGGTCGATCTCGCCGCGCTTCGCGGGGAGGATGATTCCGAGAGGTCTCCCGTCGAGGCCGAGATGCAGGTAGGTCTTCGGTGGTGTCGGTTGACGCTCTTCCTTCGCGACGGGGTCGGTGGGGCGCCCGTAGCGTTCCTGGGCTGCTTGCTTGGTGACGCCTAAGGCCTTCCCGATCTGTCGCCAGGTTGCTCGGTCGGCGCGTGCGTTGGCGACGGCAGAGGTCCTGGCGTCCATAAGGGCGATGTGGGCGCGGCGGTTGGCGTCGAGGGCGTCGAGCCACTCTTGCGAGGTGCTGGCGTCGTGTAGTTCTTCGATTACGTCGAGGAGTGCTTCTTCGAGGCTGCTCATGCAGGGGTGGTGTGCGGGTCATAGTGAAGGCGCTCTACCTTCCGCTCGCCGAGGCGCGGCGAACTGGTCGTCGTGTGGGATCTCTGCTAGCAATAGGTGTCGGGGGGTCTCCTCGGCGAACCCCTCAGTGTTGTCCCTGGGCTGCCTACTCGGATGAGAAGTCAAACCACGAGCTGGACGAGTCAAGGCGGCTCTTGCGGTGGGGGTGGACCGTTCGACCGGGGCGCGCTCAGGGTCATGATCAGTCGGTGTGAGTCTGCGGAATAGAGGTGCCGACGCACTGGTGGACTCGCCACAACACCTCGTCTCAGAGCCAATGTGAAGAAAGATTGCATCTGCGCGCTTTCGTCACTACAGTCTGTCTCATGACGCATGACGAGTGGTGGCGCCGCTTCATTGCGGTGTTGCAGGAGTTGCCCTTCACGGGCGACGACGACGAGGCGCTGGTCGCGCTGCTGAGGGTGGCCGGCTACTACGACGCGCAGCCGTCGATGGAGAGGCCGGCCTTTCTCTGCCCAGAACGGCACGCTCGATCGAGTTGGCGACTGACTTACTTGGCACCACCGGAAGTACGCAATAGGCCTGACGACTCAAAGTTCTTCGAGGTCATCCTTGGCAAGGAATTGGTCGATGGCGGCGAGACTTCGAGACACGCTCGGGTCTGGGACGTGCGTGAGCTGTCATGACGAGATGCCGAAGTCAGGCATGGCGCCGATTGAAACCTGGCGCACGACACGGCGCGGTGATGGACAGCGCTACCCAAAGGTTGCGACTATCGCCCCGTGGTGCAGGGGCGACGAGACCGGGTTCCGCCACCCGCGGGCCGTCAACGTGCGATGACCGACCGCATTCGGAAACTTACCGAGCGCTACGACAAGGCCGCCGCGACGGTGCAGGCCCTGGAAGAGGAACTCGCTCGTGCCCTCCTGGAGGCCTACCGCTCGGGGATGACCTGGGCACAGGTGGCAGAGGCCGGCGGCCTGTCCGGTCCGAGTGCTGCGCGAGTGCGAGCCGAGCGGGCAATGGAACCGGCCGAGGTTTCGCCCTCGCGCCGGCGCCGAGCAAGAGAGACAGATGGTGCCGAGGAGGCAGTTCCTCTTGGGTTGTCGGTCGCCGAGGCGGCCGCGCGGTTTGGCTGCTCAACGGCAACGATTTACCGTCGGATCGATCGCGGTCAACTCCAAAGTGCAACGGATCAACTCGGTCGTACCCGCGTCCTAGTCGACTAGTTCGTGGCACCAGGGCTCCCACGCGTCTCGGCGGTGGCGAATGACGGGCGGCCCCGAGAATCCGCTCTCTCCGGACGACGCCGCGATGTTGGCCGATGCGACGAATCTGGCGAACGGTCGCGGTGTGATCGGTGTCGAGGGTGCGTTCCTGACCAATGTCCATCCAGCCGGGCAGTGTGCTGGTGAGACCTGTTGGGTGCATCGACCTAGCGAATGGCCGCTACGCGACGCACCGGTGGTTGCTGATCGGTCGACCCTGGTCATCTACCGGCGCTGCGAGCACGGTGGGTTGCACCTCGATATCGACGATCGACTTTTCCGTCGGCGTCACGGCACGAGGCATCGGTGGTCGTGGGTGAGTTCCGATGCCCATCCCTGCTGCTCCCAGTTGTGCTGTGTTGGCGCGCCCGCGACCGATGTTGATCGCAAGGTCGCGGACGGCGTCGCTGATCTGATGGCGATGAGCTACCGGGCCCCGACCGAGGCGGAGCGGGCCGAGATTCTGCGTCACGCTGTGGCCGACCGCCTCTTCAAGGCCGACACGACGCCCGAACGATGACGACGCCCCCAACCCCGATCAGTGAACCGGGCGAATCGGTCGATGTCGATTCCGGTGTGGTGCACGTCCACACCGCCAGTGGGTCAGTCCACATCCTTGATCTCGACGACCACACCTACCAGCGGGCGCGAGCCGAGGTGCCGCCCGGACAGGTCGCCGAAGGTGCCCGAATCGAGTCCGTCACGCTGCGCCGGGACGGCGAGGTCATGACCTTGGAGTCCCGGAAACTCGTGATCGTGATCGGGGAGAGCCTGAGCCTGGCTCTCTCGGGCGTGAGCGACGACCCGCTGGTGATGGGGACCACCCGGTCGACCGCCCCGGTCACACGGGTCGAACAGTCGGGCCGGTTTGATGAGTGAGGACGACCGGACCAGTGTCTCTGGGCCCTCGGACCACGCCTACGAGCGCGACCTCATCCCGTTCCACCCGCCCGGGGGCGCCGACGCGTTCGAGGCGCTGACAGAGTCCGCCGTGTCGGGTCGTGTGTCGGTGTGGCGCATCGATGGCCACGAGGTCGGCCCAGCCTGGTGGGTGCTGACCGGCTTTGAGCGACCCGGGCGCCCGGACCTGCCGGTTGTCCCAGTGATCGCACGGGTCCGTCACCCCGGCACAGCCCTGAGCGACCTGGATGGACGGTGGCACCCCTACACACCTGAGCTCCTGGCGGCGGTGCGGGCCCAAGCGGGTGTGGCCGCGAGGCTGCGGGAAGAGGAATGGGGACGCGTCCCCGCCTTCATCGCGCCCCTGACGGGGGCGTCGTCGTTCGAAGAGACCTACCTCGCCGGTGAGCCGTCAGCCTGGCGGATCGAGACCGAGCACGGCACCGTCGTGTGGGTCCTCACTGGTGACGGTCCCAGGCCCGGACGACCGGACCTGAGTGATGGTCCCGCGTGGCGCCGAGTCCCCGCACCGGCGTCGCGTCGGTCGCAGTGGGACACGCAGTGGTGGCGCCTCGCGGTGTGCGAAGCAGGCCGCAGCAACGGGTGGGACCGCGACGGAGTCCGTGAAGGCCACCGCATGACGCTCGGAATCTCCTTCTTCTCCCGCGCCGACCAGTGGCGCACGAGCCGTGTGGTCTCGGTGTCGCGTGCTGACTGGGACCAGGTGCCGCGGTTCGTCGGCGACTACTCCTACCGCCAGCACGACGACGACAGCAACCAAGGCGGCGAGGTCATTGCGACCGTCGACGAGTTCCCCTCCCTGTCCTTCGTCGCACCGAACGCGGAGGAGGCGGTGGTGGGACTCCGTGCGCTCGTCGCCGATGTCATCGACGACCTCGTCGCGAACGGCGAACCGGTCCCTCCACCGCACCGGGACGTGACCTGGTGAGCGCGCCCAGCCCGGACCGCACGCGGTCAGACGGGGGCAACGACGGGGGCCGCGGGACGGGAAGTGGGTCGTCTGGGTGCGCCCAAGCCCTCGCGAACCTCCCTCCGATGCTGGCGCGGCTGTCAGCGGCTGCTCGTCGCAGGTTCCGCATGCTGTCGCGTGGCTCGACCAACGGCTGGGGGGTCGCTGGTGGTGCCCCTACGGGGTGCCTGTTGTTAGTCGAAGACGGCGCCGTGCACGGCGTGTACGTCGATAACGCCCGGGGGCGTGCCGCTGCTGAGGCCGACCGGCTCTGGCTCGCTGGCGATGTGCACGTTGCCTCGTTGCGTGTGGAGGCATGGGCGGCGTCGACGACGCCCCGGCACGCCGGCAGGGTGATGTTGCCCAACAAACCAGCCCAGAGGTCGCGGATCCCCCTGGGATGGGCTCGCGTCATGGAGGAGGTCCTCGCGGACCTCAGACTCCTCACCGGTGGCTTCGAGGTGCTTCGCGTCCACGACCGTGACGGCCGCCTGTACATCGACCTCGACCTCGCCTCGATCGCCCAGGACAAGCGCGACGAAGCCCAGATGTTCGTCGCAGCGATCGCCGAGGACTCGGCCGGGCTCTGCGCGGTCTGCGGCCACTTCGCCCCACCCACCGACCGCGACTTCGACCACCGACCCGGCCGGTGCCGCGACCACCGTCACGCACCTGTCGACTTCGCCGTCCTCGACTGGTCTCACCCATGAGCGCCGCTGACCAGGACCAAGCGCTTGCGGGAACCGATCGCCCGGGACCGGTTCCACGAGACCGAGCGGGTGGGCGTCGGTGCTCGTTGGCTCCCTCGGACGACGAGCAACAGCCGAACCGGGTGCCTCGGGGGCTGGGGGAGCACCTGACCCATGGTGCTGGCGGCAAGGTGGGGCGCGACCGTGATCGGGCTCCGTCGCCTTCAGCCGTGCCTGGAGCTGTCGAGGTGGCACCATGACCCGCTACGTGCCGGCCCTACCCAGCACCACGTTGGTCGTCGGGGAGACCTTCATCCTCCAGTCGCTAAACGGTGCCTCGTACCTGCTGGCACGGATGCCCGAGGACGCCATCATGATCCGGTGGCACCCCGGCGCGATGACGCTGGCCGAGCCGCTGTCGCACGCGACGACCTACGACGAGGACACGACGCCGGTCACGGTCGGCCAACGGGCACAACTGCACCGAACGGGCGTGAGCCTCATCGTGTGGCAGACCGACCTAGTGATCTCGATCGAGGCGTTGCCCGGCCTGACCCCAGCTGAGGTTCGAGAACGCGTCGAGGCGCGCCGTGGAGTCGAGGAGCCTGCCGTGATGGAACGCCTCCGCGCGCTCGGTCGACGCTACGGACGTAGCGAGGCAAGCCTGAGGCAGAGTCTCTCGGCGCCGTGTTCCTTCTTCGGCGGCGCCGCCCCTGCGGAGTACCTGGTGAGCGCCCCCGAGACGGTCGTGGAGTGGGCCGAACAGGCGTGGAGCGCGGAGTGGTGACCGATCACCTGGAGGCCTTGCCCCGCACCTGGCTCAAGCCAGGCGAGTCGTTCCTGCTGACGACAGTCAGCGGGGCACGCACCCTGCTCGTGTGCGCGACGGACCACGGCAGCTTCGTCGCCCGCATCGGGCCCGAGGGCGAGGTGAGGTTCGATGCGCTGTTCGGTGTGTTCGCGGTCGCGATAGGCCCGAACTACCTCGGCGAACCCGCGCTCGTCACCGATGGCCCGGCCAGGCTCAATGCCCGCGCTAGGTACTTCACCAACGGCAGGGACGAGTGGTGGACCACCTCAACGGTCGTCGCCATTGAGTCGCTCCCCGCGGTCGCGGACAGGGGCGAGTTCGAGGCGCTGGCCGAATCGTTCGCCGAGGAGGCAGAGGCTGACGCAGTCGCCGAGGCCGTTCGTGCGCGTCTGTCCGGTTCGGGCGGCTCGAGCGACTTCGACGAGTTCGTCGAAGGACTGGACTTGCCCGACGATCTTCCCGGTCTGCGCGAGCACTTGGCTGGCGCGACGCCGTATCGGATCGTCGACGCGCAGACGCAGGACGACTCCGACCCTGGTCTGCGCGACCTCCTCGACTCGGCGGCCCGCTCGCCCACCGTGGGCCGCGATCGCACGGACCGAGCAGCCGAGCCGGAGGGCCCCGCGGTGGCCGAGCAGCGTGCCCGCACCGCACGCCACCTATCCGAGGCGCGCGAGCGCTACCCCTACTTGTTCGACATCGGCCCCATGGCGCCCGAGGTGTGGTTGACGGTGCACGCGATGCTCGCCGGCGCCGCCGGTTGGTCTGAGCAGAGCGCCCTGTTGTGGGTCACCTCCCCGTGCGGCCGACTCATCAACGGTGCGCTACCCGTCGACCTCCTCACCAGCGACCCAGAGGCCGTCCTGACCGCTGCCCGCCACGCGGCGGCCGGACCCCCGTGATGCGGATTCGCTCCGGTGTTCCACGCTGGTTGGCGCATGCTGACGCCGGGTGGCAACGTCTAGCTCTGCGCTCAACCTGCCGTCCTACTAGTCGCTAGCGCAGGTGCGCGGCAGCGCCACGTGTCAGTCCGCTTTCCAGGCGGACCGCTCGTGTGAGGGGCTCGGCGCCAGCCGCAGGTGGACGCCGTGGCCGGGGAGGGGTCCCATAGAAGAAGCCTCGCTCCGCTCGGCTGGTGACCCTTCGTTCCGGTTCGGTGTCGTGGTGTTGTCGTTGCGTTCTGTTGTCGTCCTTCCTGTTGCTCATCGGTTCTGCGTTCCTTGTTGGTGATGCTTGTTGTTTGCTTGGTGTTGCTGTGCGTGAACGGGGTGTTGCGATTGCAGTGATTCTTCCCGTGGTCGTTCCTGGTGTCCCTTCTGGTTTCGGAGAAACCGTGCCCCCGCCAAGAACTGGCCTTCTCATCGAGACATAGGCCCAAAGGCAGGCCAAAGCGTGTCGACTTCTGGGGCTATGTCTCGTAGAACGCTGCTGGGTGCCTCAAGCGGACATAGCGCCGCGGATTCGCTCCCGGGGGCTGTTACCGGGCCGCAAAACGACCACCGGTTTCTGCGTGCCGACCGGTCCTGTGGATGTGCGCATGGTCCCAAGCATGAACCCCGAAAACTCTCACGAGCCCGACCCCGACCACACGACCGAAGCCGGTCCCGACCCCGCCCACCGGCGCGACCCGCAGCCGGATCTGCAGCCCGACCCGACGACCCCGCAGCGTCATCCGGTCCCGGAACGCACGCCCGAGGACATGGCCGACATGCGCGAGCGCAAGGCCAAGAAGAAGGAGTTCGTAGAGCGTCGGCTAGGGGAGCTGGCCGAGCGCGCCGCCAAGCGCGCCAACGATCGCGAGAGCGGCTTCGCTCCTGATGACCTTGCCGGGTTGGCGACGATGTCGGTCGATGTCTCGGCCGTGATCGCTGAGGCAGCAGCCCTGGAGTCTCGTTGGTTGCACAAGGTCGCCCTGGTCGACCTGTTGTGCGCCGCGGGCGAGAGCCAGACCGATGCGGTGGAGCGGGTGCAGAAGATGCTGCGCTTGCTCGACGAAGACCCCGGCACTGCCAAGACCACGGTGATCGGGTGGCTGCTCGACGGTCGCTCCCGCGCTCGCCGCCTCGCGGTATGGGCCGACGTCCATCACGACGCCGCACCCCCGTCGTCGACGTGGCCCTACGGCCCCGACGAGCTCGTCCGCCCGACCCATGGCGGTGCCTCGCGGCCCCCCGCGCTCGTCACGAACACGGAGTCGCCGCGCTCTCGGGTGACCGAGCGACCGATGACGTTCAAGGACGCCACCACCTTCGTCTGTTCCGAGGAGCCGGCGACGATGGCCCGCATCTGGCTCGACCCGGCCGCCGCTGCCGTGCTGGCCCCGGGACGGGCGGACCCGTACTACGCGCAGTTCGCCGGCGGAGACGCCGCGCCGCTGCTGAGCTTCGAGATGCGCAACGACCTCTACCGGCGTGGCGTCCTGTCGCAGCCCCCCGCACGTCGCAAGACGAAGTCCGCTCGGCGGCGAAAGCGGTCGCTGGTGCAGAACCTGCTGGTCGACCTCGACCTCTTCATCCGCGTCCACGGGGCACTGTTCTGCTTCGGGACGCTCAGTGAGGACCAGCTGCGCCTCATCGTGGGACCCACGGTGACCCGCAAGCGCCTGCGCACCCAGCTCGACGCCTCCCACGACTACGGACTCGTCAAGCACACCGACGACCGCCGCGACCTGAAGGGCGTTTCGCGCTTGTACGCCCTGAGCTCGAAAGCTACGTGGACGCGCCTGTGCGCCCACCACCTGTCGACGGCAACCATGCTCGCCGTGACCGGCGGCGCCGAGTGGCGCGGTCGTGGACCGGTCGGTCGCCGCCACGACGTGCTGCTCGCCGAGTTGCTCCTGCGTTGGGCAGCAGCCGGCACCGTCGCCGCGATCCTGGGCGAACCGTTCAGCACCCGCCGGCTGCTCACCCCTCACCCCGACCACCACGCCACGAAGCCGTGGCTCAAGGGCCGTGCCGACGGCGTCGTCGTGCGCGAGGACGGCCTGCGGATCGCGATCGAGCTCACCGCGACTATCAACGAGAAGAAGTTCGCCGCCAAGGTCGTCCAGTGGCTCGACTACTTCGCCGCGATCGACCCCGAGGACGGCGGCTGCAACGTCGTGTTCGTCCTCGCACCTCACCCCAAGGGCAGCGACCCCCGCAAGGTCCGAGACCGCGCCCGCCGCGTCATCGACACCGTCCTCGCCGACATCCCCGCCACCGTCCGAGCACGGATCGCTCACCGCCTCGGACTTGTCGCATGGAGCGACTGGTTCCCCGACCACCACACCGCACGCGCAGACGCTTTCGCAGCCATGACCGTCACCACCCCGGCCGGTACCCCCGGAGCGGATCGTCGGACCTGGACTACGCGCAGCTTCCTCGACGCCAGCGACCGCCCCTTCACCCCGCACGAGCCCTACCTCGCGACCGCCGTCATCGACCACGCACTGTTCCTCGGTCAGACCCCACGCTTCCTCGAGCTCAACCGCCGCAAGGAGCTCACGAAGGCGGAGGTGACGCTCCCGCCACCTTGGTGGGCCGCCTGCGAGTGGTCACGCCTGCCCATGGCGCCCCCGGTCAAACCCGTCCGGCACTCCACCACGACCGGACACACCACACGCGCCCTCAACCCCGACGCCCGCACCGAACGACAAGTCCTGCCAGCCTCGATGAAGTTCGACCTGTGACGAGTTCCGCACGACGCACGTCCTGCGGCACGCCAGACATGACCCGGAGCCGCACATCGCCTACTTGGCGGATGATCACAAGCTCGGTCTCGACCCACGGATACTACGGCGAGCCGCACGGAACTCGGCGCACTCGGTGGTGTCACACCCGGGATCTCGCCACAGTCGATCCGGCCTTGCTTCACCCACTTCGAGAGCCTCACTGGACACGGTGCTCAGCCCGCCGGTGGGTCAGGTCACGGTGGCAGCTACTGGTGTAGCAGACGCTCCGCTTGGTTGACGCGGTGTGTCGCCCAAGTGCCCATGCTTCCTGCTCGCGACGCTATCGCAGACCACCTTTTGCAGTACATCGAGCTGCCGATCGAGGAATTGGTCGGACGTGCTCACTCGGGCGTAGCCGACCAACGGGGCTGCTTGTGCCGCCGACGTTTCGCCGGTGGGTTTCGCCGGAACCCCTGAGCCTCGGACACCTCCGTTTGCGCCGGCGCGGCGGAATCGGTCGTTAGTGCCTGATCCATGGCTCAGAACTAGCAGTAGGCACCGACATAGCGACGGGCTCGGGCGAGGAACGCATACAGCAGGAGGGCTCGCGGTCGAGTCCAGGCCGAGGCGATCGCGCTACGTTCCTCAGGTGATCTTCACCGCCCTGCACCAGAGGCTCGGTCGACAGCCCGGACCGATCGACTCCGAGATGCTCGATGAGGCAATCGCGTCCGGGATCGAGGAGAGCGAGTCGCTCGACTGGAAGCGAGACCTGCCCGACGAGAAGGTGCTTGCGCAGTCGGACCTGGTGAAAGACGTCGCCGCGTTCGCGAACTCAGGCGGCGGGATGCTCGTCTTCGGCGTCACCGAGGAGCAGCGCAGGGCGACGGGACGCGTCGATGTCGGCGAGGTAAGCGAGTCGTTCGAGCGCACGCTGCGGCGTGTGGTGGTGAGCGGTATCCACCCGCCGGTCTTCGGTCTGGATGTGATCCGCGTGGGACGGGAAGGCAGCAGAGCGCTCGTGGTCGTTGTTCCGCCGAGTGTTGAGGTTCCGCACCTCGTCTACCGCGGTGAGATGTTCGGCGCCCCGATTCGCAACCATGCCGACACCGAGTGGATGAGAGAGCGCCAGTTGGAGTCGCTCTACCGACAGCGGCTCGATACTCGGAGTCACTCAGATCAAGCGATCCAGAACCTCCACGACGAACTCATGACTGGCCGGGACACCGACAAGCGTGCCTGGATGGCCGTGGTCGCCTATCCACGGGTCCCGCTCGTTGGTCGTCAACTCGATCGAGATCAAGCGCAGGCCGTGGTCGGGGCCGCGGAGGGACTGACTCTGGCATGGGTCGACCGCGGCGTTGCTCATCCACTTGAAGCCGTCGAGAGGTCGAACCTTCGTCGGGGAATGCGTCGCTGGGTGGTGCCTCATGCGCCCTACGGGGTCGGCAGTTGGTACGAGGCGTGGTTCGGGATTCATGACAACGGCGCAGTCAGCCTCGTGTGTGGCATCGGGTCCCACAGGATCAGCGGACCTGATCAGGGGACACTGCCGGGCGAGCGGATCAGGTCCCGCCACATCGAAGCCGCCGTAGCGGACGCCATGGCTCTGCTGCGGGAGTCCGCTCAGGCGATGGGCTCCACCGGTGAGTACGACGCACTCCTCGGGGTCGAGTGGACCGGTGATGAGCGACTCGTCATAGAGACCACCGACGGGTCCGGCTCCCGCTACGACGACATGTCGATCCCACTCGGGCGATTCGCGCCGGTCCGTTCCAGCGTCCGGGTGGACCTCGACGCAGATGCGTACCTGGCTCAGGTCTCGGCAATCGCGTTGGACGCGATCAATCAGGGAGGCGTGCAGAACCTGCACTCACTTCCGATGCCATAACTGGGTGCAGTCACAGCAAGCGCTTACAGCCCTTTGGTGCCCAGTGCCGCTGGCCTCCTGAGTTGGGTCACTTGGCTCGATTTCCAGGTGCCGGATCGCGCTGACCTGCGGTGATGTGTCTGCTTAGTGCGCAGCTAAGGCACTAAGTGGTGCAGCTAGGATCGGCTGGTGGCGTGGATTCGGCGGGTTCGTACAGCCTCGGGCGCCACCGCGGTCCAGATCGCTGAGTCGGTCGATGGTCGGCGCCGGATCGTTCGTCATGTCGGTTCAGCGCGCGACGATGCTGACCTTGGCCTGCTCATGGCCGAGGCCCGGCGTCTACTCGAGGACGATCGCCAGGGGGTGCTTGATCTCGGGATCACACCGGTGGCTGCGAAGGTCTCGATGGCATCGCCGCCGCGAACCAAGGGGCTCTTCGCTGACCCGGCTGCCCACGCGCCGGCACCGGCGACGATGGTGTCGCGCTCGCAGGTCCTCAAGACGTCCTCGGGTCTGCTCTACGAGTCTCTGGCTGGGGTCTACACCAGCCTCGGGTTCGACATCGTGGGCGATGAGAGCTTCCGCGATCTCGTCATCGCCCGGGTCGTGGAGCCGACCAGCCTGCTCGACATCGACCGGGTCCTGGCCGAGCTCGGACGACGCGCGGTGAGCCTCTCGACCCGCAAACGCACGTTGCGTCGCTGTCATGAGGGCAAGTACCGCGACCAGATCGCGACCGCGTGCTTCGCTCGCGCCCTAGCCACCGGTGATGTGTCGTTGGTGCTCTACGACGTCACGACGCTCTACTTCGAGGCCGAGAAGGAAGACGACCTCCGCAAGGTCGGGTTTTCCAAAGAGCGCCGAGTCGACCCGCAGATCGTCGTCGGGTTGCTCGTCGACCGGACCGGGTTCCCCCTCGAGATCGGCTGCTATCAGGGCAACAAGGCCGAGACCCAGACGATCGTGCCGATCATCAAGCAGTTCCAGCAACGACATGGGCTCGCGGACATGGTCGTCGTGGCCGACGCCGGGATGCTCTCGGCGTCGAACCTAAAGGAGATCGACGAGGCCGGGCTGCGGTTCATCGTCGGCTCGCGCGTCACCAAGGCCCCGATCGATCTCGCCTCGCACTTCCGCTGGCACGGTGATGCGTTCACCGACGCCCAACTCATCGACACCATCACCCCGACGAACAGCCGGGTCATCGAGAACGACCCCATGCTCAAGAAGGAACCCATCTGGGACCCCAAGCAGCATCCCGCCTCGTGGCGGGCGGTGTGGGCCTACTCCACCAAACGAGCCGTACGCGACAACCGCACGTTGACGCTGCAGGAGAACCGCGCCAAAGAGGTCGTCGCCGGCGAGAAGAGCGCCCGCACGCCGCGGTTCGTGACGAGCACCAACGGCACCAAGTCCCTCGACGACGCCTCCCTAGCCAGGGCCCGCAAGTTGGTCGGGCTCAAGGGCTATGTCACCAACATCCCCGCGAATGTGATGGGGCCCAGCGAGGTCATCGGCAGCTACCACGACCTGTGGCGCGTCGAGCAGTCGTTCCGGATGTCCAAGACCGACCTCCGCGCCCGCCCCATGTTCGCCCGGACCCGCGACGCGATCGAGGCCCATCTGACCATCGTGTTCACTGCGCTCGCGCTCTCACGCGAGATCCAGGACCGCGCCGGCATGTCGATCCGCCGCGTCCTGCGGACCCTACGACCACTGCGCTCAGCGACCGTCGAGATCAACGGCGTCACCACCACCATCCCGCCCGCGCTCAGCCCCACCGAGACAGAGATCCTCAACGCCCTCCAAGAGCCACGCGCAAGGCACTAAGCCGATGACCCAACTCAGGTCTAGGTCTGCTGTTAGCCACGTCAGACCCCTGCTCTTGATGGTCGGCGCATCGTCACCGCGTACCGGCCAACGATGGGTCAACTCTGGTGCTGTTGAGATTCCCTGCTGACCCGGTGTGATGGTCACCGTGTCTCCCTCAACCGTCACCGTGTCAGGTGTTGATTCAAGGTTCTGTCCACCAGCCCATGAACCTCTCCACCATGAGTAGGACCACTCACGCGCATAATCACCCTCACGCCACTCTGGCCTAGTGATTTCCTCATTCGGAGGAATCACGTCGTACCTGCTGTAGCGCTTCTTTGTGGTGTCCTCCACCAGACCCTCAGTGAATGAGACAAAGATGCGGCCCTGCACAACCTCATTGTTGATGGTGTCGCCAGGACGAACAGCGATGGTTACCGCGTAGTCCCTATATGGGTTAGGGATGAACGTTGCGTCCTGCCAGATACCTGCTGCAAACGTAGTCACCGGCACACCAGCACTTACCGCTGATAGCGGAGTAGCCGGGTATCCCTTGGTCCTGTTGTCCAACGGTGTTACGTCGGTGCGACGGTCAGCACCGCCAACGTCACCACCGTAGGGAGTTCCCATAATCCAGAACTCGTCACCAACGTTTAGACCGTCGTTGCGCTTCTTCCACTTCTCTGCGTAGTAGAGAACTCCACGCTGATACGGGTGGTAAGACTCCATGGTCTCAACAAGAATGTCGCCCGGTAGGTCTGTCAGGCCCTCAACCGTGTTGACCACTCTCTGCAAGTAGTTGCCGTGGGTGTCGCGGTGGTAGTTGGCAACACGGTTGATTGCAGGAGTAATCTCAGTTGCAGGACCATCAGCAGAAGTGTTGGCCGTTAGTAGGTCTCCGCTGTTCTGTCCCCATGGGTTGATAAGCGCTGCGCGCAGGTCCTTTGAAGGTGTGCCATTTACGCTGAATGCATTGGCGTCAGCCGGGTCAATAATCTGTGGCACAAACTCAACGTCTGAAATGACACCAAGAGATACAGCGAATACCGGGTCACTCACCCAGACGCTACCGCCGCGAATGGCGTAATCTCTTACATCATCAACCATCTTCTCAATCTGCTGACGTGCGCTACGACCACCGTATAGAGCAGAACGCCCAAAGTTCTTCTCAAAGGCGTCATAGTCGTTTGAGTCGTCAGGCAGGTTGGAGAGCGTTACAACGTCGTAGTCGTCAAGGTTGATATCCAGTTCAAGGTCAATCAGCCTTGGCTCTCCTGTGCGCTCGTCGTAGCGGGTGCTCGTCGCGTTTGCGTAGAACATCTGGTACTGACCAGCGTTGAATGCCGTTTCAAGATTTACGTCAGTTCCCCTAGGTACAACGCTGTCTAGGTTGTTGAAGCCAAAGGTCTGACCGTCGATATCGGTCATGTATCCACGAAGCCAGTGTCCGTACCAGTTATTCCTATTCTCAGGAGAGTTAACACCGACGACAAGAACACGCTTGGTGTTGCTCTTGACTGATGCCTCAACACCGTCGGTAGTGACCTTTGCTGTCTCTGCGTAGTACGGCTGGAATCCGAAGATGTTGTCGTACTGGATGTGAATGCGGTCCTCATTGAGGGAGCGTTCGTTGTACTGCACAACCTCGGTGATGTCTCCCACGAACCACTCAGACTGAGGGAATGCAGGGTAGTAGACACCTGAGATTGGCCTACCGCCGATGTAATCAGGGAAGGAAACACCGTATCCACGACGACGCAACTCAAAGTTACCGTCAATGTAGACATTCATACGTGGTCCAGTGAACACGTCACCGTCTAGGTCTTCCTCAGACACAACGACAATGTGGTGCCACTCACCGTCAGCAATATCAGTGAAGCCTGTCCACTGAATCTCACCGACACCAGCGCCGGTACCGCCAGGACGGGTCCATACCTTGAACTGCAACTTACCGTCGCTCAGGTAGAAGTCACGAGGCGTGGCGAAACTGGAAAAATTGTCACCACCGCTAAGCCTTGTGTCGTCCATACGCATGACGAACTGGTTGTCCTTGGTGGTCCTGATAGAGAACTCCAAGGATGAGTTATAGGAGAAACGTTCGCCACTGCCGCTACCGGCAGTTTCGTACTGCTTGAACATTCCGGTACCGTCAAAGGCAACGTACTTACGTCCATTAGGCCCATCGTTCTGACCTACGACCACACCACCAGTGAAACTACCGGCGCGGTCTGGGTCATGCTGAGCAGAACCGTAAACACGTGGTACCGGTGGCGCTGTAGCGTCGTCAAAGCGGTACCAGATATCAGGATTGTTGTACATCGTTGATTCGAAGTACGGGTCCTCGTCCTCGGTCGGCACAATCGGCTGTCCGTTAACGTCGGTAAGGCCAATCTGCGTAACAAGGATGCGCGGTGTGTCTAGTTCAACATCTGCGCTTTCGGTGGTCTCAACAGTCACGTCGTAGGACTCAACAGCACCGGTAGGTGAGGATAGGTTCGTCACAACGTTCTGTACGAACTCTGCTTCGTAGGAATCAGCGGACGCCTGAGCGGTCTCTGTAGAAATGTCAGCGTCGGGTGTGATGATTGTGTCCACCGTTGCCTCAAAGGCGCTCAGAGTCGCTGTGGCGACCTCTACGGCTACCTCTGTGGTCGTCTCAACCGCTGCGTCTGCCGCGCTGGCGGTCGTAACTGCTGTGTCAGCGGAGAAGTCCACAATCTCAGGGACAATCTCGTAGTTGACCGTCAGCAACGGACGCAGGGAAGTGGTCGCGTACTCCTTTGAGTATGCGGTTTCGTTTGCTCCGCTTGGTGCGCTCGTTACCACCAAGGCCAGACCGTAGAAGTTAGGCACAGTGACCAAAGAGGAAACATCTAGAGTCTGAGCACCACCTGTATTCGCTACCGCGACAGTCGTAGCACCTAGGGTTGGTGCAACACCGGCAGTTACCGGCGCTGTGATTGCCTGTAGTCCCAAAACTGGTGCTGCGCCGCTTCGCGTCATGCCAAGCCTGAACGTCACTCCGCGTAGACCGCTGTTGGTGACCTCTCCCGGCAGGCTAAACAGGAAGTAAGCCTTGTCGCCAATAGAGTCAAAGAGCATTTCAGGAGTGTTGGACTCCGTACCGCTAGAGCGTAGGTAGTCGCTCGTCGGTGATAGCGCTGATGTGTAGACGTACTGAGCATCAACTGTTGCCTCATAAGCAGCAGAGGACGTTGCAGCCGTGTCTGCGTCAACTACAGCGTCAGTCTTTGGACCTACGTAGGCAGGCTCTACTGCTGCTGTGCTCGTGGTGACAGTCGGCGCATCAAAGGTGACAGCCACGCTATCAACAGCGTTGTAGTGCGCCAAGATGCGGGTCTCAGATAGCGCAGACGGGTATACAGCGAATTCGTCAATCTTGTGGTCGGCAATAGTGTAAGGGCCATATGCGCCGACATAGATAGAAGGGCTTGCAAAGGCAGTACTCTTGAAGGAGTGCGTGTAATCGATATCCTTCACGCCGTCCACGTAGACAACAATGCTGCTGCCAGTGAAGATTGCAGCAATGTGGTGCCAGTTGCCATCATCCATTACGGCGGTGCCCCTGCTTGTGCCTGAACTATAACTAGAACCGTCGAGAGTTGCCTCTGCCTTGATGTTGCTACCGGCTGTCTTTAGGTCAAGGTAGTTTGCGCCAGTACCCCTGAAACGCATGATTCCATAGGCGTTTAGAACAGTGGTCTTTAGCCACATTTCTACAGTTACACCGTCGTTCGATGTGCCAAAGGCATCCGTAGTTGCGCTGCTAAGGACGATTGGGGTGGTGCCAGCAAAGTTTGCTGCATTGCCGAACCTACCGGAAACGTAAGATGTCGGTGCACCGGATACGCTTGCTGATGCAGAACCCAAATTCGCTAGAGAGTCATTGAACCTGTAGTAGAGCCTTGGGCTGTCTGCTAGAACTTCTGATTGGTATGTCATATGAAAAAACCCACGGGGTCATGAGCAAATGCTCACGCTGCCGTGGGTAGTCCTCCTTCAAAGATGTAGTCAGGCGCAACCGCGCTGATGCTGTGGCTGCCCTGAGAGATGACGCGCAAAGTAGAGGTAGAGACAACCGGTGTCTGTACCTTTGCTGTGACGATAGGAAGTGCTGTTACCTCTACGTCGGTGCTTTGGACTGCTACCTGCGCAGTCTCTACCTCTACTAGTGCGTTCATAATGTTTGAATGCGGGGCGCCAGAACTATGGACCCGAGCGCCCCGCAAGCCTTTCTGTTTGCCTATCAGGCTGCTGTTGCGGAGAAGATTCCGTCAGTACCCCAGCGGACGATGAAGTCACCGTTGCTGGATGCACGGTCAGTCGTGAAGTCGAAGTAAGCAATCAAAGGCTTGGTAGCGTTTGTTGCCGGGCTGTCGTCATACACAACTGCGTAACGTGCAGTGATGCTGGATGCGGACCATGTAACGTCCGAAGCATCGAACTTAACCGTGTTCGTCGCAGCGTCATAGGTAACGGTCTTGCTAGCAAGAGCCTGACCACCAGCGGTGTAGCCGGTACCAGTCACCTCGTTTGCTACAACGTCGTCAAGGTAGTCGTGCGTATCCTGATTAGGGGAGTACGCAGACGTTAGAAGCATGACCTTGACGGTATCGCTGTCGAAGTCAATTTCCTTGTTGAACGCTGCCTTTAGTGCGTTTCCATATACCTTAGAAGCCATTTAGAATCACGCAACCTTCTCTAGAACGCGGAAAGCGTCAGCGGTTGCGGGAGCGAATGCACGACGTGCGCGCATCTTCAACTCACGCTCGTCGTACTCCCAGCGGTGGTCAGCCATTGCGGACTCAACACCGTCACGAACACCTAGGATAAGGTGGTCAGCGTTACCGACAATCAAGAGCGGGTTACCGGTCGGCTTGTCAGTAGCGGTTGCGGAGGTACGCGCACCGTTGGAGAACACTAGGTTGTATCCAAAGATGGTGGGGATGCCTGCGCCTAGTGGCTCAGAGACAACACGGTCACCGGCTGCGTCCTTTAGGTTACGTAGAACACCCTTGAAAGAGGTGTGTGCGACAACGACAAGGTTGCCGTTGTAGTCGCCTTCCTCTAGGGATGCGAACGTCTCGTTAAGGTCCTCATACGTAAGCGCACGAGGTCCAGCAGCACCGTCGTCAATCGAAGTAACACCGTCGCCGTTGGCGACTGCGTTGTAGACAGACGTGAACGGAACAGAAGTGCCCGGTCCAGTCTCATCGGCGGTTACACCGAATACGGAGTTGTCCAACTCCTTTGCAAAGGCAGATGCCCAATGCAACTTGTAAGCGTTAACTGCATCAACTACAGCGTCACGCTCGTCCTCTACTGCGATGGTGAAGCGGTTTGCCCACTTGTTTGCCTCTAGAAGAACAGAGTCCAACTCTGCCTCTGCCTGAGGGATAAGAGCACCCTTTGCTACGATGTCAACACCGTCAGCGCTGAAACGCGGTACGCGAACAGCGTTAGAGGTCATGGTTACCTTACGGGCAACCTGCTCAGCAGCGGAAGTCTCAAGAATCTTAGTAATGACGTCACTGGATGCGTCTTCACGAATCCAACCAGCAACGTCCAAATCTGTACGTGCCATTTTTATATTCCTTCTTTCTTAGTTTAGTGTGTGATTGGCTCTCCAATCTGTTGTCCAACAGGGGAGTGCGAACCACACCCTTTCGTCCGAAAGAAATGCGGTTCTGTACTCCACCTATTGTATTCGATATGTACTGTTAATGCATAATCTTGTTAATATTAACCAAACATTGCGTCTACTTGGCGGTCAGTAAGAGACTTCTGCACGTTGGCAGGCTTCTCTTCATGAATATCTACTGACTGCCTACCGGCGCGGCGCTTGGTATCAAACAACTCCGGGAAGTCTGTCTTGACCTCGCCCAACTTGTCGTCAAGACCAGTGAGAGCGTCGTCCTCACCAAAGTCGATATCGTCTAGAGACATGTACTTCAAGATGCGGTCTGCATCCTTGATGCCCTCGTTCTCCAAAGCAGACTTCACAGCCTGCTTGACAGCACGGTCCTTCCACTTAGATAGGTTCTCGTCGGAACCCATCTCGCGTAGTCCGTCCAACTCGCTCTGCGCTGCCTTTAGGTCACTACGCATAGCGTTCAGGTCATCGAATGCCTTGTAGTGCGCCGCAATGAACTTCTCAAAGTCCTCAATCTCGTCTGCGCTTGTAATTCTCTCAGCCATTAGTTCACGTTCCTCTCATCGTTGTTTGTTTCAACACGTACCGCGCGGTCTGTGCTGGTGTTGGAGCGTTCGTATCCGGCAACCATGCCTAGTTCACGCTCCTGCTTTGCCTCTTCAATCACGCGGGCAATGACCTCTTCGTCGTATCCCTGCTCACGCATTACCTGCTGCAAGGAAAGACCCTCGTTGCGCTTCTTTAGAGCGGCGTCTAGGCGCTCCAATTCATCAAGTGACTCAACCTCTACCCACTTGACCTGAACGTCCTCAATAAGACCGTTGACCTTCAAGACGAACCTGAATAGGTCGCGCCATGCCTGACCAAAGGAGACCTTGCGGTCGGCTACCTTCTTGATGAGCGGTGCCTCAGCGACACGTAGAGCCTCACCAGACGGGACGTTGCCTGTCTTTTCGAAGTAGTGCAGCGGAGTGTTCGTCAAGGAAGCCATGGAGCGCACGGTGTCCTTGATGGGAGTCCAGAAGACGGCAGGGTCGGCAGGCTTGAACTCGCCAACGCTGTCTACGCCCTTCATGTACCAGACCTCGCCCGGTCCATTGCGTAGAGCGCCGATGTTCTCGCGGTCGGTGTCGCCCTCGTTGAAGTCCTCAATCTCAGAAGAGGACTCAACCTTGGATAGCGCGTAACGCTGCGGCGCACCCTGATAGTCAGCCGTAATCATGGACTGGATGAACTGCTTGTTGATGTAGTTCTGTGCGTCGTATGCGTCGGCGTGCTCCGGGCGTCCTAGCGGGCGCATGGTGCGGAAGTGGAATACCGGCACCTCACCAAAGGGGTTCTCTACGGACTCCGTTAGCGTCCACTGGACAGCCTCAGTTACGTCCTTACCCTTGGTGAAGTACTTGTCTACCTTGTCGGGACCGTAGATGTTCATACGGGTTCCCTCTGAGGTCTCCCACAACTTAACCGCGTACATCTTGCGGCGCGGGTGCTCCGGGTCATAGACAACACTCGTCGTCAAAGGAGTGTTGTAGGACATCTCAATCTCGCCGTCCTCGTCCGGCCAGACCATGACGTAGCAATCTCCATAGACCAAGGTCCAACGGTGGACCTCGTTGGAGTCAAGGTGGAGTTCATTCAACTCCCACGTCTTACCGATTACCTCTGTACCGGCGTCAGACATACCTAGGATTGCTGAAATCTCTAGACGGTTCTGTACCGCGTCAACTACCGGACGGCAGAAGTTAAGCCTTGATGTGTAGCCTGTCTTGCGCATTGCACGGCGTAGGCCAGCCGTGGCGAATACCTCCGGTACGGAACCCTCGTAGTATGCACCTGCCTCTTCGTAATTGTCCCTGCGGTCTGTGACCGCTAGAACTGCTTCCTTCATCTGTACCATAATTGTGTGTTAGCCCTCTCAGGCAACCTCCCTATACTTGAATTGGTGTGCAGAAATCTTCCTGCCTCTTTGGTTGAAATACAGAACACCAGCAACCACCGCGTCTAGAACGTCGTCGTGTGGGACGCGGGGGAATGCAAGCATCTGCTCTTCTAGTGATGAGAAGTGTCGAACGTGCTTGACACGACCCTTCTTATAGAAATCGTGTGCCTGTGCAGCACGGATTTCCTTCTTCTCTGTTGAGCGCATCGGGCGGTACTTCGCCTTCAACCCTCCAAAGACCTGCTTCCACAGGTCTCCACCTTGGTTGGTCTCGACGTAGATAACCTTTGCGCCGTACTCTTCCAATAGTTCGGTGACTCGCTCTCGCAAGTCCTCAGAGGTGTACTTGACGCCCTCTGCGTGACGTACATAAAGCAGACCATCAGAACCACGGCTCAATACTGCAAGGCCGGTGAAGTCGCTCGTACGCTTTGTGGTGACCGCTGGGTCAACGCTCAGGATGGTGTTACCAAAGGACTCAGGCTCACTAATCTCAATGTCTTCCTCGGTCCAGTAACCACCATCAAGAGAGATTGGTCGGTTCATCATCTGCATGGCGAACTCTCGCGTGTGGCGCGTCTCGTTGAGGTAGGACATAGGCCAAGCCTCAGGCCACAGGCTTTCCTCTGAGCCGTCGTCGTGCGTCACAATGGCTGGGTAGTAGTGGCAGGTAATGCCGTTGTCTACAATCCAGCGGTAGTCAGGCTCTAGTGAATCCCTGAAACCCTCAATGACACCGTTCTCTGCCAACCACTTATCCTTGTACTCACCGACCTTGCGAATCTGGTCCATGATGGAATCAGGCATAGTGGTGGTTCCCACAAAGACCTTGACCGCGTAGGGGTTCAAGTAGAAGTGGGCGTTGAGTACCGTGTTGAGGCGCTTAGCAGCCTCGTGGGCGCTGTAGTTGGACTCGTCCGGCTCAATGTCATCAAAGAGAATTACGTCCGGCCTGACGCCCTCTCGGTTAGCACCAAGAACAGCGTTGTCAGCACCAGCAACCTGAAATACAAAGTTGTTACCGCGCTGGGTCATGTTCCTGTTGTCCAGCATGGCGCGTGCGTTGCCGTTTAGGCGCTTCTCATCGCAGAACTCAGGGAAGTCCTCAGCAAGAAGAGTGTTCGTCTTGATTTCAGACTTGAAGTTCAGTAGCCAGTTCTTTGACTGTGTGTCTGAGTTAGAGAAAGCGATGATGTAACGCTTGTGTCCATGAGCACCGGCCCAGATGGGCAGGATGTGGAAAATCCATGTGCTCTTGCCGCACATACGGGGAGCAATGAAAGCGTCGTGGTGCTTGTTGTTGGGGTCTAGGTCCTTTGCCCACTCCTTTGCGTAGTTCAATACGTCAAGGTGGAAGGCGTTGAGTGACACGTCAGAGATTGTCTGGCGCTGGGAGTCATACAACTTGTGGGGAAGGTAGATTGCAGCAAACAACAGCGGGTCGTGCTTAGTAGCCAGTCGCCTACCCTCGCTTGTGGAGAGTAGCCTTGGGTCTACGTTTCTTAGTGCTTCATTTAGGTACAATTTGGTCTAGTCGAAGTTTTGACATTATGAAATATGAATGATGAGTAGTGAAACAGCGATTTGAAATCATGGGATTGGATTCGATTTTGCATACTTAAATCTAAATCTATCTGCTTTGTAGCAATGAGCATCCAACCCACACTACCGCCCACACATGGCTCATCATGTAACGCTCTGACCTGCACAAACACAGCAATCATGCTGCGCTTAGGCCACGTCAGGCCACATCAGTTCTTATCGACTAACCTCCTTCCTGTTACTTATGTTACTCACTGGTAACGTCTTCACCCTGTTCAATCAAGGTGTTGCGTGCTGCCTCTGCTGTCAGTAGTTCGTTGATAGCAAGGTCCATGGTGTCTGTCTTACGGGTCTCACTGATGTTGGTTGCCTTACCCTCTAGCAAGAGGATGGTGTTCACATACTTCTGGTATGCCTCTGCCAACTTCTTCTGTTCATCAGCGGTCAACTTGTCAGTCTGCAAGGACTCGATGATGCGAAGTAGTGCTTCCTTTGCAACAATTAGCAAATCCTCTGCCTTGTACCAATCATGGTGGGCTGCTGCCTGTGCCTTGATGGTGTCCAGTGGGATGCCAATACCTGCGTTGTCTGCCCATGACTTACCGGTCGCCCAATGCTTTGGGTAACCAAGTTCTCTCATGGTGCGTGTAATGCCAATTTCCTTTGCCAATTCAAGGAACTCTGCCCTCTCATGGTCTGAATATGCAATATGTGCCATTTTAGTATTTGTAAACTTTTGCCTATTACGAAAGCGTATAAGGGTGACTACTTATTTCACCTATTTCACCAATTTCACCAATTTACCTACTGTCTACTGACAGCACTTGGTGTACTAGGTATCCCTATACAGGCTCTAGACCTGCTCGCTCTTCTTCTGCTGGGGTAGATAGTTCAATCCAACCACTCTCTACCGCCAGATTGCAGCATGCCTTGTCCATGCTCATTGTGTGTTCACTACAAGACCATACCGCGCAAATACGCATTGTTTATTCCTCCTTAACCTTTTGAGTCAGTTCAATCATACCTTCATATCTATTCATTACATAATCTTGTCATTACACATTAGTATTAGTGCAAGATGGTTGCCCTATGGAGGTGGAGGGAGGGAGGGGGGAGGGGGAGGGGGGTACCCCTATGCCCTCGCCCTCTTCCTCATTCTGTCTACAATGCTTTGCATCACTTCAAGGTGTACTTGGTCTACTAATGCGTTGTACTTCTTTCTACACTCTCTGTGATAGGGGAGAGTCCTTCTATCTCCTACCGGCGCTTTGTTGACCTTGAACTCTTCGTTACACCACAAACAATTAACTACCGGCATCTACACGCCTGCTTGCACGCTCCTTGGCCTTGTGGCATTCCTTGCACACGCTGCGCCTACGCTCTTCACTACCGGCACCGTTGGGCAGGCGGTAGTAGTTATCCCATGGCTGGTACTCCTTGCAGTTGGTACACACACGCCCGAACGCATCGCTGTGTAGGCGCTGCATGGTGCGTAGTGGACCCACGCTGCCAGTCAGGTAGTCCTGCTGGTAGTGGCCTAGGCACCAACCCTTAGCCTTAGCCTCTCTATTACAGTCAGCGTACTTGCATTCCATTTGTCTTCCTCTTCTCTACATAGATGATTACTCTGCCCATACCGAAGTATCCGCATCCAAGACCTACCGGCAGCAGCGCCAGCCATTCACCAGTCATTACCGTCACGTCCCTCGTTCTGCTCACGTAGGAACTCAGTGAACTCATCAGCGTTGAACTCTGTGGTTAGTAGTTCTGCTACCTGCCTGAGTCCCTTTGCTACGTCATCCACATCAAGGGGCGTGCTCTGAGCGTCCATATCACGCATGAGATTTCCTACCCAGCCCTGCACGTTCTCCCTGACGAATGCAACTGCTCTTGGTTCAGTCATCTTCATCACCTGCAAAGAACACTGTGCCTGCTGTGATGTAGATGTTGCCTACTTCAACCATCTTGTCTAGAAACATACCGGCGAATTGCTCATCGAAGCCTGCCCTAATCAGATAGGCCATGTTCTTTTCTACGCTGATAGCGTCTCCAAGAACAGACATGCCGTACTTGATGGTGTCGTTGTTGAAGAACAACACCATTTCGGTCCATGCCACCTTGATTTCCCTACCGTTCTTGTTCCAAACAACACTCATGAAAATCTCTCCTTAGTAATTAGTTCTTGCGTAGTGGGGTGGTTGCCCACCCGATTAATACCGGTCGCTCCTAGGTGCCCGTAAGAGCCTCCTAGGACCCTTACCACGTCGCGTCCGGGTCTTCGTACATGTCTTCTAGGACTGCCCTCTGTCGGGCATGCGCCATTTCCTTTTCCTTGACTGCGTAATGCACCACACGGGCGGACCCGGTTTCTGTCAAAGAGAAGGGTGACTCTTGTAGCAAAGGGGTAACAATCTCTTCAAAGGAAGGAGACTGAGACAGGATGTTGTTAGGTACCTCTTCCTTCAAAGAAGAATCTACCGGCGCGCTAGCGCTCTTTGAAGTCTTACTAGTAGTCTTAGTTGTTGTATTACTTGTAGTATTACTAGCACCTGAGGTGCTACGGCAATCCCCTGAGGTGCTACCGCTAATCCCCTGAGGTGCTACGGCAATCCCCTGAGGTGCTACGGCACCGTCCCAATCAAGGTTCAATGTGTATTTGTAGTTCTTCTGCTTAGCGTTCTTTGTGTGGTACCCGAGGACTGCGATGAGGCAGCCAGAGGCGATAAGAGCGTCACGGAAGTCCTTGAAGTGACCAGAGGAAGCGAATCCACCAGCCTCCATAATGTCTTCGGTGGTAGGCCATGACTCAATCTTTGTTCCGTACATGTGCTTGAAGACGCAATACGCAAACCTTGCCTGTGCGTGTGTCAACTTGCTTGCCATTACCTTGTCTAGCCAATCTTGCTTTGCCTTGTAGCGCTGCTCTGTTTCTTGCTTATTCATGCGTGCTCACCAGCAATATCTAGAACGTCGTTCCAATATTGGTCAATCAAGTCATCGGTTTGCTTCCACCAATGACGCTTTGCATATTGCGGCAGGATATCCAGTACGGCTAGGTCGGAGTGAGAACCACCAAACGCGGTAGCCCAATCGTTGCTAACCCTCTTATGTGCTGCTAGACCGCCAAGACGAATCTCAAAGAAGCCGTCTGTAATGATTGCGCCAATCTTGACGCGGCCAAGATATCCCTTGCCTTCATCCTCAATAACCGCGTCGTTGTATCCAAAGTGCCTAGCAAGAATTAGGTGCCCTGCTTCGTGTACTGCTGTTTCGTAGTTCATGATGTATTCTCCTAGTTAGTAGTAATAGAAAACGCCCCCGGTCGATGACCGGGGGCGTTTCCCTAACTACTACTAAATAGTTACTACAGGAGTGAAACTGAGTTAGACCCTTCGATTGTCTACCGTACTTGCTTTCTATACAAGTATACATCAGTCTGTTCATAGTGTCAAGTTTGGGACCGCACGGAATATGAACCTCACATGTCTACTACTATACCATATCTAACCTGCCGGTATCAACTCGACAATCGTTAGGCTAACGGTTAGGCTACCGCTCATGGCAACGTTAGAGAAGCGAGAGCAGACACCCGGCAAGGTGACCTACCGCGTGCGCTGGTGGGCAGACGACAAGCAGCGGTCCAAGTCCTTCAAGGAACGTGACGCTGCCAGACGCTTCAAGGCTGTCCTTGAAGGAGGCATGGTTAATGGGTCATACATTGACCCCAAGGCAGGGACGGTGACGCTTGCCTCTTTCGGCGTGGAGTCACTACCGGCGCTGACGCTGGACGTGAGGCCCAGCACCAGAGCGCGAATTGAGTCTGTCTTTGAGGTGCACCTGCTGCCTGAGTTCGGGCACATGCCTCTGACTGCTATCTCTGGCGCTGACATTGGCGCATGGATGGTCAGGAAGGGTGCTCAGAGCAGCCCAGCAAGCGTCAGGAAAATGGTTCACGTGCTGCGTAGGGTTCTGGACCACGCTGTAAATAGCGGGCTTCTAAGGGCGAATCCTGCGAGCGCGGTACGGCTACCGGCTGAGGTCAAGCACGAACAGAAGTACCTCACACATGCTCAGGCTCTTCACCTTGCAGACACCATCCACCCGCGCTTCAAGGCCATGGTGCTGATTGCTGTGTTCGGTGGTCTGCGCTTCGGTGAGGTGTGCGCCTTGCAGCGTCAGCACATCAACCCACTCAACAACACCATCAGTGTGAAGCGCACGGCGGTAGAGATTGGCAGCACCCTGACCTATGGACCACCCAAGACCAAGGGTTCGGTGCGTGTGGTGACGCTCCCTCGTTCGGTCATGGCTCAGGTGGTAGCGCACATGGATGAGTACAGCGGCACTAGCCCTGAGGCTCTGCTGTTCACAGGTCAGCGCGGCAACCCAATCAACCGCAACAACTGGTACCGCTACTACTGGAAGACTGCTGTTCAGAATGCCGGTATCTCATATCTGAGATTTCACGACCTGAGGCACACGTTCGTAGCGCTGTGGGTTCACCTTGGACGCAACCCCAAGGAGGTCAGCAAGGCAGCCGGTCACAGCAGCGTGGCATTCACCCTTGATAGGTACGGCCACCTGTACGAGACAGACCACGACGGCTTGGCAGATGAGTTGGATGAAATGCTAGGTCACATGAGGCCACAGGCCATGCCGTCTAGCAATGAGGACGACGCCCAGACTGGCGGGACAGCGAAGCGTTCCGCGTCTGAGGCAATCTTTCACGGCGGTAGCACGGGTTCGAATCCCGTTGGGGGTGCCACACCACTTCGTGGTGGCTCGTGGTGGCTCGCGATACCCCAACCCGTAACGCGCCGCCGACGACGCCGTTGAACCCTGCAGGTGCCACCCGGCGCCGTGGGAGGAGAACGATCATGCTCGTGCTGCTGATCACCCTGGCCCTGGCCGCCTTCGGCTGCGTGTGGATGGGGGCGCAGGACGCCCGCGACGCCGACGAGTGAGGTCCTCGTCGAGGACCTGCTGAGCCCGATTGGGACTCCGCGCCGGGCGTGGGTTAGAGTTCCACCGCTCCTGCAAAGGAGTGCGAAGCACGGCTGTACACCTGGCCCCGTAGCGCAGTTGGTTAGCGCGCCGCCCTGTCACGGCGGAGGCCGCGGGTTCGAGTCCCGTCGGGGTCGCAGACGAACGCTCCGGATCATTGATCCGGAGCGTTCTGCATTTCGGCCGACCGGCACACTGACTCCATGCCGATCGAGCTGGACCCCGACGCGTTCGACGCCCTGGTCGACCGGGCCCTGGACACGATCCCCGACGAGATCGCGTCGCTGGTGCACAACGTGGTGGTGCTGGTCGAGGACGAGCCGCCCGAGACCGAGCCCGCGGACACGCTGGGCCTCTACGACGGGATCGCCCTCACCGAGCGCACGTGGATGCCCGGGGCGGACCTGCCCGACCGGATCTTCATCTTCCGCAACCCCCTCCTCGACTTCTGCGACTCCGAGGAACAGCTGGCCGACGAGGTGCGGATCACCGTCGTGCACGAGGTCGCGCACCACTTCGGGATGGGTCACGACAAGCTCGAGGCGCTCGGCTACGGCTGAGGCGCACGCGCCGCCGGTGGTCAGGCGCCGAGCACGAAACCCAGCGCCGCCGCGCCGACGGACCCGCCCACGGTGGCAACGGCGTACAGCACGGCCCGCACGGTCAGCGGGCCGAGGCGGGCTGTCTGCACCGCGAAGGCCGAGTACGTCGTGAGGCCGCCGCAGAAGCCGGTCCCCAGCAGTGCCAAACCGTTGCCGCCCAGGGCGCGGGCGCTGAGGAACCCCAGGAGCAGCGAGCCGAGCACGTTGACGGCGACGGTGCCGTAGGGGACCCGGCCGTCCATGCGGGTGGCGACGTGGAAGCGGACGGCGGCGCCCACCGCCGCGCCCACGGCCACGAGCAGGATGGTCACTCGTCACCTCCGGCGGCCGCCACCACATCCTGCTCGGAGCGCGGCGTCAGCAGGCTCGCAAGGGTCACGGCGACCAGGCACGCCGCGAGGGTGCCTCCGACGTACCCCGCCGCCGCCCCGACCCGGTCGTCGACGAGCAGCGACCGCGACTGCTCGGCGTACGCCGACAACGTCGTGAACCCACCCAGCAGGCCGGGGCCGAGGGCTGCTGTCCAGCTCGGCGATCGGCGCACGAAGGTCAGCACCGGCAGCAGGGCGAGCAGGAACGACCCGACGACGTTGATCGTCAGCGTCGTCCACGGAAACGAGGCTCGGTCGGGCACCCACTCGCCGAGCAGGTAGCGCGCCACCGCACCGATCGCCCCGCCGGCTGCGACGGCCAGGGTGAGGCGCACGGGAGGGGTCACGAGACCGAACTGTGCCGCTCCCCGGCCCCGTTGGTCGAGTCGTCGGCGCTGCCCGTCCAGGGCAGAGGCTGGCCGCCGTCGCTCTGGCGCACGAACTCGCCCAGGAACCAGTTCTGGAAGCGCCGCTGCTCGGGGCTGCGCGCCAGGGAGAGCATCCGCTCCTCGCGGCAGAAGGCGTCGGTGAGGTCGAGCAGCTCGACGAACCGGTCCAGGCTGCGCGCCGCGGCGCGGCCCATGACGACCTCGACGTCGGTCGCGAGCAGGCCCTCGGCCTCGGCGGCCGCGACCTGGGCGCTCCCGATGCCGAGGGTGAGGGGGCGGCCCAGGGTGTCGAAGACCGCGGAGAGGTCCTTGGCCAGGGGGTAGTCCGACTCGTGGGCGAGGGTCAGCAGCCGCACCTCGCGGCGCAGCTCGCGGAAGTGGTTCTGGAAGGCGACGTACTCGGCGACGGGGACGGAGCGCAGGACGAAGCGCTCGGGGTCGGCGGCGAGCTCCCCGGTCAGGTCGGTCAGGTCGCTGCCGCCGGTGATCAGCGGCTCGTCCCCCGCGTCGTCGGAGAACTCGCTCGCGGGCGTGAACCAGACGACCTTGCCGTCATCCTCGATCTCGGCGCCCCAGGCGTCCGAGGCGCGCGCCACGATGTTGAGGCCGCGCCCGAAGGTCAGCAGGACGGCCTCGAGGTCGTCGTGATCCGTGGGTGTCGGCAGCTGAGGAGGATCGGACGAACCGTCGCGGACCTCGACCCGAGGGTGCTCCTGGGTGCCGCGCACCCGCACCTGGATGGGTGGCTGGCCGTGCAGCAAGGCATTGGTGACCACCTCGGAGACCGCGACCTCGGCGCACTCGCACAGGTCCGTGCGGTCCATGCCCTCGAACGCGTCGACCACCCAGCGCCGCGCATCCTGCACCCCGCGCGGACCGGCGCCCAGGGACAGGGCTGGCCTGTTCAGCGGCACGTGGTTCTCCGGCGGTCGGGCGAGATGACGGGCAGGTGGACAGACCGTGGTCAGCCCTGGAGGTGAGCCGTGCCGGGACAGGACCGACGATCCTGAGTCGCATACCCTCCCGCACAGGGCGCAAACACGATGAATGAATATTCTTCCACCTCCGGGCGCTGTGACGCAGGAGACGCGCGTACGAGTTGGGCAGTGTCGCCCCTGGCGCGGGACAATGACAGCAGCAGAACGCCGACCGAGACCTCACGCTAGGGAGTGCTCCGATGCCCGACCCCGACCAGCACCACGTCCACGACCGCGCCGATCAGGGCGCCTCCGGCGACCGGCACCGCGTCGTGGTCATCGGCTCGGGCTTCGGTGGTCTCTTCGGCACCAAGGCCCTCAAGCGCGCCGACGTCGACGTCACGATGATCGCCAAGACCACCCACCACCTCTTCCAGCCGCTGCTCTACCAGGTCGCGACCGGCATCCTCTCCGAGGGCGAGATCGCTCCGCCGACCCGCGAGGTGCTCGCCGGGCAGAAGAACGCCCGCGTGCTGCTCGGCGAGGTGGGCGAGGTCGACCTGGAGCGTCGCACCGTCACCTCGCAGGTCCTCGGTCGCGAGCTGGTCACGCCGTACGACTCGTTGATCGTGGCCGCCGGGGCGGGGCAGTCCTACTTCGGCAACGACCACTTCAGCGAGTTCGCGCCCGGCATGAAGAGCATCGACGACGCCCTCGAGCTGCGTGGCCGCATCTTCGGAGCCTTCGAGCTGGCCGAGCTGGGCGCGAGCCGGGGTGAGAACATCGACCACCTGCTCACCTTCGTCGTGGTCGGTGCCGGTCCGACGGGTGTCGAGATGGCCGGCCAGATCGCCGAGCTGGCCCATCGCACGCTCAAGCGCGACTTCCGCGCGATCAACACCCGCTCGGCGCGCGTGGTCCTCGTCGATGCCGCGCCGCAGGTGCTGCCGCCGTTCGGGGCCAAGCTGGGGCAGTGGACCAAGAAGGGTCTCGAGAAGCTCGGCGTCGAGGTGATGCTCGGCGCGATGGTGACCGACGTGGATGAGCGTGGTCTGCAGGTGAAGTTCAAGAGCGGCAAGGTGGAGCGCCTCGATGCCGTGACCAAGGTGTGGGCCGCCGGAGTCCAGGCGAGCCCGCTCACCCAGACCCTCGCGGAGCAGACCGGTGCGCCCCTCGACCGCGCCGGCCGGATCGGCGTCAACCCCGACCTCACGCTGCCCGGGCACCCCGAGGTGTTCGTGGTCGGCGACATGATCGCCCTCGACAACCTCCCCGGCGTGGCGCAAGTGGCCATCCAGGGTGCGAAGTACGCCGCGAAGGAGATCGACGGCCGGCTCAAGGACAAGCCCGCCCAGAAGCCGTTCCACTACTTCGACAAGGGCTCGATGGCCACGATCAGCCGGTTCAAGGCGGTCGCGATGGTCGGCAAGGTCCGCCTGACCGGCTTCATCGCCTGGTTGATGTGGCTAGCGGTCCACCTCGTCTACATCACCGGTTTCAAGAACCGCGTCACCGCGGTGATGCACTGGCTGGTCTCCTTCCTCGGGCGGGGCCGCTCCGAGCGCACCGCCACCGAGCAGCAGATCTTCGCCCGCACGGCCCTCAAGCGCCTCGGCCGAGGGGCCGCCGACCTGGTCTCCGAGCCGGGGGAGTTCGACGCCGAGGCCGAGCGCAGGCAGCGCGAGGAGCTCGAGGCCCAGGCCCAGGAAGAAGTGCGCCTCACCGACGCGGGCGCGCGTGGTGTGAAGGTCGACGCCGGGTAGGGCTGCGGCTCGGCCGTCCCGCTCAGAGCTCCGCGGCCTCGAGGAGCGAGGGGCCGTACCACGTGATGAGACGTCCGCTGACGAGCTCGGTGGGCGTCCTCGTGAAGGCCTCGGGGCCGTCGTCGGCGGTGAACACGTACGGCTCGTCCGGCAGCAGCACGACGTCCGCCCCCGCCGCGTCGAGGTCGGCCAGGTCGACGGCGGGGTAGCGGTCGGCCGCCGCGCGGCCGGCTGGATCCTCGTCGTACACGTTGTGCCACCCCAGGCGTCGGACGAGGTCGGAGGTGAATGTCCGCGGCCCCACGACCATCCAGGGGTCGCGCCAGATCGGGATCGCCACCGTGCGGGTGACCGGGGGCAGGTCGCCGCACCACCGCTCGCGTACGGCGTGCAGCCACGACGGGCGGGTCCAGCCGAGGGCGTCGACCAGCCGTTCCAGGGAGGCGACCGAGTCCGGCACGGTCTCGATGTCGGTCACCCAGACCTCGACGCCGGACTCGCGCAGCCGACGGACGTCGAGCTCGCGGTTCTCCTCCTTGTTGGCCACCACCAGGTCCGGGAGCAGGGCCCGGATCGCCTTCAGGTCGGGATTCTTGGTCCCGCGCACCCGCGTCACGTCGAGGTCGACCGGGTGGGTGCACCAGTCGGTGGCACCCACCACGGCCTCGGGCTCGATCGAGACCAGGGCCTCGGTGAGGGACGGCACCAGGGAGACGACGCGGCGCGCCGGCGCGGTCGGGGTGACGTCGTGGCCGAGGTCGTCGTGGTGAGAGGTCATCGAGGAGATAGTCCCTGACGAAGTGGCCCCACACCAGGCAGGCGCAGGGGCCACTTCGTCACACACGAGGGGACTAGACGTTGCGTCGGTACTGGCCACCCACCTCGAAGAAGGCCTCGGTGACCTGGCCGAGCGAGCAGACGCGGGCGGCATCCATGAGCACGGCGAAGACGTTCTCGTCGTTGGTCGCCGCCTCCTTGAGCCGTGCCAGCGCCTCCTCGGCCTCGGTCGAGTTGGCCTCCTGGAAGGCGTGCACCTTCGTCAGCTGCGACTCCTTCTCGGCGTCGGTCGCCCGGGCGAGCTCGACGGTCTGCGGCGTGCCGCCGTCGTCGGACTCGGGTTTGCGGAAGGTGTTGACGCCGACGATCGGCAGCGAGCCGTCGTGCTTGCGGTGCTCGTAGAGCATCGACTCGTCCTGGATCCGACCGCGCTGGTAGCCGGTCTCCATCGCGCCGAGCACACCGCCGCGCTCGTTGATCCGGTCGAACTCGGCGAGGACCTGGGCCTCGACGAGGTCGGTGAGCTCGTCGATGATGAACGAGCCCTGCAGCGGGTTCTCGTTCATCGCCATGCCCCACTCGCGGTTGATGATCAGCTGGATCGCGAGCGCACGTCGTACGGACTCCTCGGACGGGGTCGTCACCGCCTCGTCGTAGGCGTTGGTGTGCAGCGAGTTGGCGTTGTCGTAGATCGCGATCAGCGCCTGCAGCGTGGTGCGGATGTCGTTGAAGTCCATCTCCTGTGCGTGCAGGGACCGACCGGACGTCTGCACGTGGTACTTCAGCTTCTGCGAGCGCTCGCCCGCGCCGTACCGGTCGCGCATCGCGACGGCCCAGATGCGGCGCGCGACGCGACCGATCACGGAGTACTCCGGGTCCATGCCGTTGGAGAAGAAGAACGACAGGTTGGGCGCGAAGTCGTCGATGTCCAGGCCACGCGCGAGGTAGGACTCGACGTAGGTGAAGCCGTTGGCCAGGGTGAAGGCGAGCTGGCTGATGGGGTTCGCCCCGGCCTCGGCGATGTGGTAGCCGGAGATCGAGACCGAGTAGAAGTTGCGCACCGACTTCTGGATGAACCACTCCTGGATGTCGGCCATCATCCGCAGGCTGAACTCCGTGGAGAACAGGCAGGTGTTCTGGCCCTGGTCCTCCTTGAGGATGTCGGCCTGCACGGTGCCGCGCACGGTCGCCAGCGCCGTCGCGTCGTCGACCCCCTGCTCGCGCGCCTGGTCCAGGACGGTGTTGAGGAAGAACGCCAGCACCGTCGGGGCCGGGCCGTTGATCGTCATCGACACCGACGTGTTGGGCGCCAGCAGGTCGAAGCCGTCGTAGAGGATCTTCATGTCCTCGAGCGTCGCGACGCTGACGCCCGACGTGCCGACCTTGCCGTAGATGTCGGGGCGCTCGTCGGGATCGCGCCCGTAGAGGGTCACCGAGTCGAAGGCGGTCGAGAGCCGGGTGGCCTCGCCGTCCTGCGAGAGGATCTTGAAGCGTCGGTTGGTGCGCGCGGGGTCGCCCTCGCCGGCGAACATCCGCGCCGGGTCCTCACCATCGCGCTTGAACTGGAAGACGCCCGCGGTGAACGGGAAGAAGCCCGGGAGGTTCTCGCGTCGCCAGAAGCGCACGAGCTCTCCGTGGTCGTCGTACGTCGGCAGCGCGACGCGACGGATCTGGTTGCCGCTGAGCGACTCGCGCACCAGCGTCGTGTGGATCTCCCGGTCCCGCACCCGCACGACCTGCTCCTCGCCGGAGTAGGACTCCACGACCGAGGGCCACTCGTCGATCTGGTCGCGCACGTCGCGGGGCAGGTCGCCGCGGGCGGCCTCGAGGAGAGCGTCGATCTCCTCGCGGGACTCCAGCTCGCCGGCGACCGCCTCGAGTCGTTGCAGTCGCCGGGCCTGCGCGACGAGCTCGTCGGTGCGGGCGTGGTAGCCGCGGACGGTCTCGGCGATGTCCGCGAGGTAGCGGACCCGGTCGCCGGGGATGGCGGCCCGCAGGTGGGACGACGTCTTGGTCGACACCCGGGGCAGGACACCCTCGTCGCTGCGCAGACCCTTCTCGCCGAGCAGGTCCATCAGGTGGTGGTAGAGCGCGGTGACGCCGTCGTCGTTGAAGCGGGCCGCCGATGTGCCGAAGACGGGCATGTCGCCCGGCTGCTGGCCGAACGCCTCGCGGTTGCGCACGAGCTGGCGTCCGACGTCGCGCAGGGCGTCCTCGGCGCCGCGACGCTCGTACTTGTTGATCGCCACGGCGTCGGCGAAGTCGAGCATGTCGATCTTCTCCAGCTGCGAGGCGGCGCCGAACTCCGGCGTCATCACGTAGAGCGAGGTGTCGACGAAGGGAACGATCGCCGCGTCGCCCTGGCCGATGCCCGGGGTCTCCACGATCACCAGGTCGAAGCCGGAGGCCTTGAGCACGGTGACCACGTCGTCGAGGTGCTCGGGCAGCTCGTGGGCGCCGCGCGTGGCGAGCGAGCGGAAGAAGACGGGGGACTCCCCGTTGGGATCGTGCAGCGAGTTCATCCGGATCCGGTCGCCCAGCAGCGCTCCGCCGCCCTTGCGCCGCGTCGGGTCGACGGCCAGCACGGCGACGCGCAGCTTGTCCTGCTGGTCGGTGCGGAATCGCCGCACGAGCTCGTCGGTGAGCGACGACTTGCCGGACCCGCCGGTGCCCGTGATGCCCAGGGTCGGTACGGCGTGGCGCGCGGCCGCAGCCTTCAGCTCGTCGAGCACGCCCGCGTCGAGCCTGCCCTGCTCGGCGGCCGTGATGGCCCGCGCGACCGAGAAGCGGTCACCGCTGAGCACCTGCTCGGCGCCCACGTTGCCGCCGTGGGTGGTCTCCAGCAGGTCGACGTCGCACGTCTTGACGACGGAGTTGATCATCCCGACCAGCCCCATCCGCTGACCGTCCTCGGGGGAGAAGATCGTCACGCCGCTCTCGCGGAGCCGGGTGATCTCCTCCTGCACGATGACGCCGCCGCCACCGCCGACGACCTGGACGTGGCCGGCGCCGCGGGCGCGCAGCGACTCGACGAGGTACTCGAAGTACTCGATGTGGCCGCCCTGGTAGGACGAGACCGCGACCCCCTGGACGTCCTCCTCGAGGGCGGCGTCGACGACCTCGGCGACCGAGCGGTTGTGCCCGAGGTGGATCACCTCGCAGCCTTGGCTCTGGAAGATCCGGCGCATGATGTTGATCGAGGCGTCGTGGCCGTCGAAGAGGCTGGAGGCGGTGACCAGGCGGACCGGGTGGGTCGGCACGTGGAGGTCTGACATGGGTACTCCCTGCGGGAACGCCGCGCTGAGCGGAGGCATTTAGTAGGACTTCCTACTAAATTACTAGGAAGTCCTACTAAATGACAGACGTGTCTCGTCACGCGTGCCTGAAGTGGCCCGTGAGCGGCCGCTCACCGTGCGCGAGGTGACTTAGACGGCGGCGCGGGTCGACGCCCGCGCGACCAGCTCCGGCACGAAGACGACCTGCTGGTGACGGTGCTGCGGGTTGGCCGCCTCGTCGAGCAGCAGGTCGGCGGCAGCGGCGCCGAGCTCCCCTCGGGGTTGGCGCACCGAGGTGAGCGGTACGGCGGCGGCAGCGGCGAACTCGATGTCGTCGTAACCCACGATCGCCAGGTCCTCGGGGACCCGGATGCCGCTGGAGATCGCCTGCTGCAGCAGACCCAGGGCAGTGATGTCGTTGGCGCAGAAGGCGGCGGTGGGTCGCTTCGCGGAGGCCATGCCGGCCAGGCGTTCGCCGGATTCCCGTCCCGAGGCGACGTCCAGGGACGTGGTGGGCACGGCCACGAGATCACTGGGGGGGAGTCCTGCCTCCGCCCAGGCCAGGCGGGCCCCCTCGAGCCGGTCCCGGACCTGGCCGAGGTCGGCGGGCCCGCCGACGAAGGCCACGCGGCGGTGGCCACGGTCGATGAGGTGCTCCAGGGCGAGGCGGCCACCGAGCACGTCGTCGACAGCCACCGAGCAGAAGGACTCGTCGAGGCGCGTGCGGTCCACGATCACGACCGGCGTCCCGCGGGAGCGGATCACCTCGAGCAGGGGTGACTCCGGGTCGACCGGCGTCACGAGGACCCCCTGCACCCGCTGCTCCTGGAGCAGCTCCAGATGGGCGCGCTCGCGCTCGGGCCGCTGCCCGGAGTTGCAGATCATCAGGGTCAGGTCGACCCGCTCGGCGGCGTGCTCGATGCCCTGGGCGACGTCGGTGAAGAAGGGGTTGCCCGCGTCGAGCATCACGTAGGCAACGGTGCGACTGGTGCCGGCGCGCAGCTGGCGGGCGGACTCGTTGCGGACGAAGCCCAGGTCGCGCATGGCCGTCTCGACCCGCTCGCGCGTCGCGGCGCTGACCCGCTCGGGACGGTTGAGGACGTTGGAGACGGTGCCGAGGGAGACCCCGGCCGCGGCGGCCACGTCCTTGACGGACGCACGACCACTACGCGCCATCGTCATGGGTCCTGCTTCCGCGGTGGTGATTGAAACGATATGGAGGGGATGGGCGCACCCTACGCGCTCCGAGGCTGTTGCCCACCCGAGACGTCAGGGAAACTTCTGCCGCACTTTTCCCGGCGTTCCCCTTGCACGCGTGATCGGCGTCACCTATGGTCGGGGTCGTTCACTGAAACCTTTCAATCGGAGGATCGGGATGACCGGCACCACCGGGCAGGAGCCCACCCTGGAGCTGGGTGACGTGCGCAAGTCCTTCGGGACCGTCGTCGCCCTGCGCGCCGGGAGTCTGCGCGCGATGCCCGGGTCGATCCACGCCCTCATCGGGGAGAACGGCGCCGGCAAGTCCACGCTCGTCAAGATCGTCGCCGGTGTCCACCGCCGCGACGCGGGGACGTTCCGCTTCCAGGGCGACGACGTCGACTTCACCTCCACCGCCGACTCCAAGGCAGCCGGCATCGCGGTGATCTACCAGGAGCCGACGCTCTTCCCGGACCTCTCCGTGACCGAGAACATCTTCATGGGCCGGATGCCGCGCGGGGCCGGTCGCCGGATCGACCGCGCCGCGATGTACGCCGAGACCGAGGCGCTCTTCGAGCGACTCGGCGTCCGGATCGACCCCCGCCGGGCCGCTCGCGGCCTCTCGATCGCCGACCAGCAGATCATCGAGATCGCCAAGGCGATCTCACTGGACGCGAGCCTGCTCGTCATGGACGAGCCGACGGCCGCACTCAGCGGCGTCGAGGTCGACCGGCTCTTCGCCGTGGCGCGCTCGCTGCGCGACGAGGGCCGGGCGCTGGTCTTCATCTCCCACCGCTTCGACGAGGTCTTCGACCTCTGCGACACCGTCACCGTGATGCGCGACGGCGAGTACGTCGCCACCCAGACGATCGCGGACACCACCGTCCCCGAGCTCGTGGCGCTGATGGTCGGACGCGAGGTCGGCGACCTCTTCCCCAAGGAGGTCGCCGAGATCGGTGGGGTCGTGCTCTCGGTGGAGGGTCTCAGCAGCACCGGGGTGTTCCGCGATGTCTCCTTCGACGTGCGCGCCGGTGAGATCGTCGCGCTCGCCGGCCTCGTGGGGGCCGGTCGCAGCGAGATCGCCCGGGCCGTCTTCGGCGTCGACCGCTACGACTCCGGCACGGTCCACCTCGGAGGACAGCCCGTGCGGCCGCGCAACCCGCGTGCGGCCATCGAGGCCGGCATCGCCTTCGTCCCCGAGGACCGCCGCCAGCAGGGGCTGGTCGTGGACAGCACGGTCGCGCACAACATCGCCGGCGTCATCCGCCGCAACCTGTCCAAGGCCGGCCTCCTGACCACCGCCGCCGAGAACAACGCCGTACGCCCCTGGGCCTCGCGGCTCGAGGTGAAGACCAACGCCCTGGACATGCCGGCGACCACGATGAGTGGCGGCAACCAGCAGAAGGTCGTCATCGCCAAGTGGCTGGCCACCGAGCCTCAGCTGCTGATCATCGACGAGCCGACCCGCGGCATCGACGTCGGCACCAAGTCCGAGGTCCACCGACTCCTCTCCGAGCTGGCGGGCCAGGGCCTCGCGGTGCTGATGATCTCGAGCGAGCTGCCCGAGGTGCTCGGCATGGCCGACCGCGTGCTGGTCGTGTGCGAGGGCCGGATCACCGCCGAGCTCGACCGCAGCGAGGCCACGCCGGAGAGCGTGATGGCGGCCGCGACCGGCAGCACGACCCATCACCTCGACGTCGGGCACGACGCGACGTCCGCGCAGGAGGCCAACGCGTGAGCACCCTCGACCAGCACCCCGTCGCGAAGCAGTCCACCGGCGAGCCCACCGGGTCCACCCTGAGCCGCCTGGGCGGAGAGCTGCTGCGCTCGCGCGAGCTCGCCGTCTTCGTCGTGCTCGTGGTCCTCGTCCTGGCCGCGACGTTGCGCAGCGACGGCTTCCTGACCGGGGACAGCTGGCGCGACCTGCTGCTCACGCCGAGCATCCTGCTGATGCTCGCCGCCGGTCAGACCCTGGTGATCATCACCCGCAACGTCGACCTGTCCGTGGGCTCCACGCTGGGGCTGTGCGCCTACGCGTGCGGTGAGCTGATGTCCGCCGGACACTCTCCCTGGATCGCCGCCCTCGGCGCCGTGGCCCTGGGAGCCGGGCTCGGGGCGATCAACGGCGTGATCGTCGCCTTCGGACGCGTTCCGGCCCTGGTGATCACCCTCGGGACGATGCTCGCCTTCCGGGGGATCCTGCTCCACTGGGCGGGCAGCGACCGCGTCAACGCCTCGGAGATGGACCCCGGCTTCCTCGACCTGGGCACGGCCCAGTTCCTCACCATCCCGGTCCTCACGATCATCGCCCTGCTCGTCGTGGTCGCCGTCGGCTACTACTTGCGGACAGCGCGGGGCGGACGCGAGCTCTACGCGATCGGCTCCGACCCCGATGCGGCGGGACTGTTCGGGCTGCCGATCCGCCGACGGGTGCTCGGCGCCTTCGTCGCCTCCGGTGCCCTGGCCGGCCTGGCCGGTGTCTTCTTCGCCGCGCGGTACGGCGGGGTCTCGTCCAACGCCGGCGAGAACATCGAGCTGCAGGCCGTCGCCGCGGCGGTCATCGGCGGGGTCGCGATCTTCGGTGGCAGCGGCACCGTGTGGGGCGCGGCCATCGGCGCCTTCCTCCTCGTCACCATCGACCGGGTGCTGCCGATCCTCGGGGTCCCGGACTTCTACCAGCAGGCCGTGGTCGGCGCCCTGATCATCGGGGCGATCGTCCTGGACCGGGTGCTGGCCACCCGCGCCGAACGCCGCCTCGTCGCCGAACGTGAGGTCACGCCATGAGCCCCGTGAACATCGACACCCAGCCCCTCGAGCGTGCCGTCGACGAGCGCACCTACGCCTCTCACGCCCGACCGTTCCTCTGGCGCCTGGTGGCCACGCGCGAGTTCGCCGTCCTGGCCCTGCTCGTCCTGGTCTACGTGTACGCCCGCGGCTCCGTCGAGGGCTTCGACGGTCCGCTGACGCTCTACTTCCTCTTCCTCCAGTCGGCCCCGATCATGCTGCTCGCCCTGCCGATGACGCTGATCATCATCACCGGCGAGATCGACCTGTCGGTGGCCAGCACCATGGCTCTCACCGGCGCCATGCTCGGCATCGCCTACACCACGTGGGACCTGCCGTTCGTGGCCTCGATGGTGCTGGCGGTCGCCGTCGGGCTTGCCTGCGGTGCGCTCAACGGCTTCCTGGTCGCCTACGTGAGGCTGCCGTCGCTGGCGGTCACCATCGGCACGCTCGCGCTGTTCCGTGGCCTCGCCGAGGGCTTCCTCGGCACCGAGTCCATCAACGGCTTTCCGGAGTCCTGGACCGACCTGACCAAGGAGCGGATCGTCGACGGCTCCAGCTACCCGCTGATCCTGATCCCGTTCGTGGTCCTGGCCATCGCCTTCGGCCTGCTTCTGCACTTCTCGTCCTTCGGCCGCGGCGTCTACGAGATCGGGCTCAACGACGAGGCCGCGCGCTTCACCGGCGTCGACATCGCGCGGACCAAGCTGATCCTCTTCATGCTCGCGGGAGCCGTCGCCGGCCTCGCCGGGATCTACCAGACGCTCTACTCGGGCGTCGCTCGCGGCGACTCGGCCAACCACCTGGAGCTGCAGGTGATCGCGGCCGTCCTGCTCGGCGGCGTCTCCATCTTCGGCGGCCGGGGGACCCTCCCCGGCGTCGTCGCCGGGGTGCTGCTGATCGCCGTCATCAACTCGGCGATGCGCCTCGACGGCATCCGCACCGAGGTCACCGACATCATCATCGGCTGCTTGCTGGTGATCTCGGTGGTCGCCCCCACGCTCCTGACGTGGGCCTCCGGGCTCGCCCCACGTCGGGCAGGCGGGACGACGTCAGCGTCGTCCTCCTCCACCAGCACGACCAGCACCACCCCCACCCCTGAGAGCCACTGAGTGCAACCGGTCCGCCGTCGAAGGCGGCACCGTGCTCGGCTCGTAGCAAATTCACGAAAGGCAATGACGCTCATGTTGAAGAAGACCAGGCGGTTCTCCGCCCTTGCCGCGATGGCCTTGACGGCCTCGGTAGCGCTCGCCGCGTGCGGCAGCGACGACGGCGGCAGCGACGGTGACGGTGGCAGTGGTGACGGTGGCAGCGCCTCCCTCACGATGATTCCCAAGTCTCTCGGCAACCCGTACTTCGACGCCAGCACCGCCGGCGCGGAGCGCGCGGCAGGCGAGTTCAGCGGGTCCATCGACGAGGTCGGCCCGACCGGCGACGCCGGCCCCGACTCCCAGGTGCCGTTCATCCAGACCGCCACCCAGCAGGGAGTCGGCGGACTCGTGGTCTCGGCCAACGACCCGACGGCGCTGTGCGACTCCCTCGAGCAGGCGCAGGAGGTCGACATCAAGGTCGTCACCTTCGACTCCGACACCGAGTGCCGCGACGTGTTCGTCAGCCAGGCAGACGCTCAGGGCATCGCCAGCAAGCAGATCGAGCTGATCGCCGAGCAGATCGGTGGCTCGGGCGACATCGCGATCCTCTCCGCCGCCGCCAACGCCACCAACCAGAACGAGTGGATCTCCCTCATGGAGGAGGACCTCGCGGCCAACTACCCCGACATCACCCTGGTCGACACCGTCTACGGCGACGACGACGACCAGAAGTCGTTCGACGAGACCGCGGCGCTGCTGCAGGCCAACCCCGACCTTGCCGGCATCGTGTCCCCGACCACCGTCGGCATCGCTGCCGCTGCGCGCTACCTGTCGACCTCGGAGTACAAGGGCCAGGTCGCGCTGACCGGTCTGGGCGCCCCGAGCCAGATGAAGACCTTCATCGACGACGGCACCGTGACCGCCTTCGCCCTGTGGAACCCGGACGACCTCGGCTACCTCGCGGCGTACACCGCCCAGGCCCTGGTCGACGGTGACATCACCGGCGCCGAGGGCGACCAGTTCTCCGCCGGCGACCTGGGCGACTACACGGTCGGCGCCGACGGCGTCGTCGTGCTCGGAGAGCCCTTCACCTTCGACGAGAGCAACATCGCCGACTTCGACTTCTGAGTCGAGGCAGCACCAGCACGACCAGCAGCACCCACCCCCACCGCCGACCGCAGGAACAGGGAGCCACCCGCCATGCCGCGCTACTGCTTCACCCTCCAGGTCCGCCCGGAGCTGAAACAGGAGTACGTCGAGCGTCACCGGGCCGTCTGGCCCGAGATGCTCGCCGCGCTCGCGCAGACCGGCTGGCACCGCTACTCCCTGTTCCTGCGGGAGGACGGGCTGCTCGTCGGGTACGTCGAGTGCGACGACCTCGACGCAGCCCAGGCCGCCATGGCCGCCACCGACGTGAACGCACGGTGGCAGGCCGAGATGGCGCCGTACTTCACCGACCTCGATGGCGCGCCCGACGAGGGCAACGTCCGTCTCCACGAGGTGTTCCACCTCGAGGACCAGCTCACCTCTATCGAAAGCTGATCATGACCCACTTCGCCGAGATCGCGCCCCTCCTCGAGGGCCAGGCGATCGAGCTGCCCTCGTGGGCGTTCGGCAACTCCGGGACCCGTTTCAAGGTCTTCGGGACGCCGGGCACCCCGCGCAGCATCCAGGAGAAGATCGCCGACGCCGCGACCGTGCACCGTCTCACCGGCCTGGCGCCCTCGGTCGCCCTGCACATCCCGTGGGACCTGGTCGACGACTACGCCGGGCTGCGCACCTACGCCGCCGAGCAGGGCGTCGCCCTCGGGACGGTCAACTCCAACACCTTCCAGGACGACGACTACAAGTTCGGCGCCTTGACCCACACGGACAAGTCGATCCGCCAGAAGGCGATCGACCACCACTTCGCATGCATCGACGTCATGGACGCCACCGGCTCGCGGGACTTGAAGATCTGGCTCGCCGAGGGCAGCAACTATCCCGGCCAAGCCGACCTGCGCGGTCGCCAGGACCGCCTGGCCGAGTCGCTCGCGGCGATCTACGACCGGATCGGCGCGGAGCAGCGCCTGGTGCTCGAGTACAAGTTCTTCGAGCCGGCGTTCTACCACACCGACGTCCCGGACTGGGGCACGTCGTACGCCCAGGTCAGCGCCCTCGGCGAGCGCGCGATGGTGTGCCTGGACACCGGCCACCACGCGCCCGGCACCAACATCGAGTTCATCGTCATGCAGCTGCTGCGGCTCGGCAAGCTGGGCTCGTTCGACTTCAACTCGCGCTTCTACGCCGACGACGACCTGATCGTCGGCTCGGCTGATCCGTTCCAGCTGTTCCGGATCATGTGCGAGGTCATCCGCGGCGGCGGCTACGGTCCGGCCACCACCGACGGGACCAGCGACGTCGCCTTCATGCTCGACCAGTGCCACAACGTCGAGGACAAGATCCCCGGCCAGATCCGCTCGGTGCTCAACGTCCAGGAGATGACGGCGCGCGCGCTGCTCGTCGACCGCGACGCGTTGAGCGCGGCCCAGGAGGACGGCGACGTGCTGGGCGCCCACGAGGTCTACATGGACGCCTACCAGACCGACGTACGTGCCGACCTCGCCGCCTGGCGCGAGGAGCGGGGCCTGCCCGGCAGCCCGATGAAGGCCTATGCGGCCTCCGGCTACCAGCAGGAGATCGAGGCCGCCCGTGTCGGTGGCACCCAGCTCGGCTGGAGCTGACCTGCACCACCCGTCCACCCACCACCATCCCGTCTCATCCCTGACCCAGGAAGGCATCATGACCAACCCTGCTGCGGACGCGCTGATCGCGCGCTCCAACCGCCTCGGCGCCGACCCCAAGAACACCAACTACGCGGGCGGCAACACCTCGGCCAAGGGCACCGAGACCGACCCGGTCACCGGTGAGCCCGTCGAGCTCATGTGGGTCAAGGGTTCTGGCGGCGACCTCGGCACGCTGGCCGAGAAGGGCCTGGCCGTGCTGCGGCTCGACCGGATGCGCGCCCTGGTCGACGTCTACCCCGGCGTGGACCGTGAGGACGAGATGGTGGCCGCGTTCGACTACTGCCTGCACGGCAAGGGCGGTGCCGCGCCGTCCATCGACACCGCCATGCACGGCCTCGTCGACGCCGACCACGTCGACCACCTGCACCCCGACTCCGGCATCGCGATCGCCACCTCCGAGGACGGCGAGCAGCTGACCAAGGAGATCTACGGCGACAAGGTCGTGTGGGTGCCGTGGCGCCGTCCCGGATTCCAGCTCGGTCTCGACATCGCCGAGATCAAGGCCAAGAACCCGCAGGCGATCGGATGCATCCTCGGCGGCCACGGCATCACCGCGTGGGGCGACTCCAGCGACGAGGCGGAGTCCCGCTCGTTGATGATCATCGACACTGCGGCCGACTACATCGCAGAGAACTCCAAGCCCGAGCCCTTCGGCCCCGCTCTCGACGGGTACGGCGCCCTGCCGGAGACCGAGCGCCGCGCCAAGGCCGCTGCGCTCGGTGCCACGATCCGCGGCATCGCCAGCATCGACCGCCCGATGGTCGGTCACTTCACCGACTCCGACGTGGTGCTCGACTTCCTGGCGGCCTCCCAGCACCCGCGTCTCGCCGGCCTCGGCACGAGCTGCCCCGACCACTTCCTGCGCACCAAGGTCAAGCCCCTCGTGCTCGACCTTCCCGCGTCGGCGAGCATCGAGGAGTCGATCGCGCGCCTCAAGGAGCTCTCGGTCTCCTACCGCGAGGACTACCAGGGCTACTACGACCGCAACGCCGACGCGTACTCACCGGCCATCCGTGGCGCGGACCCGCTCATCGTCCTGGTCCCCGGTGTCGGCATGTTCAGCTTCGGCAAGGACAAGCAGACCGCCCGCGTCGCGGGTGAGTTCTACGTCAACGCCATCAACGTCATGCGCGGCGCAGAGGGCCTCTCGACGTACGCCCCCATCGACGAGGCCGAGAAGTTCCGCATCGAGTACTGGGCTCTCGAGGAGGCCAAGCTCCAGCGGATGCCCGCGCCCAAGCCGCTCGCCACCCGGATCGCACTGGTCACCGGTGCTGCGGGCGGGATCGGCAAGGCCACGGCCAAGAAGCTCGCCGCCGAGGGGGCGTGCGTGGTCGTCGCCGACCTGGACCTGGCCAAGGCTCAGGCCGCGGCGGACGAGATCGGCGGTCCCGACGTCGCCGTCGGTGTGGCCGCCGACGTGAGCGACGAGAACGCCGTCCAGGCGATGGTGGACGCGTGCGTGCTCGCGTTCGGCGGGCTCGACCTGGTCGTCAACAACGCCGGACTGTCGCTGTCGAAGTCGCTGATGGACACGACCGCCGCCGACTGGGACCTGCAGCACAACGTGATGGCCAAGGGCTCCTTCCTGGTGTCCAAGGCGGCGGCCCGCGTGCTGATCGACCAGGGGATGGGGGGCGACATCGTCTACATCTCCTCGAAGAACTCGGTCTTCGCCGGCCCCAACAACATCGCCTACTCCGCCACCAAGGCCGACCAGGCCCACCAGGTGCGGCTGCTGGCCGCCGAGCTCGGCGAGCACGGGGTCAAGGTCAACGGCGTCAACCCCGACGGTGTCGTGCAGGGCTCGGGCATCTTCGCGTCGGGCTGGGGCGCCAACCGGGCCGCGGTGTACGGCGTGGAGGAGAAGGACCTGGGCAAGTTCTACGCCCAGCGCACCATCCTCAAGCGCGAGGTCCTGCCGGAGAACATCGCCAACGCGGTCTTCGTCCTCTGCGGACCGGACATGACGCACACCACCGGCCTGCACGTCCCGGTCGACGCCGGGGTGGCCGCGGCGTTCCTGCGATGACGCACCGGCCCTGGTCGCGCTCGGGGGGAGGGGCGCGATGAGGACCTCCGTCGGCTCGACCATCCGAGTCGCGGCCGTCGACCTCGGCGCGACCAGCGGCCGGATCATGGCCGGCACCGTCGGCCGATCGGGGCTCCACCTCACCGAGGTGCGTCGTTTCCCCAACGGCGGCGTGCCTGCTCGTGGGTCGCTCTACTGGGACGTCCTCGGGATCCACCGCGAGATGCTCGCCGGGATCCACGAGGTCGCCCGGACCGGACCGCTGCACGGCATCGGGATCGACTCGTGGGCCGTCGACTACGGCCTGCTCGATCGGGACGGGACCCTGCTGGGCAACCCCTACAGCCATCGCGACTCGCGCACCGACGGGATCGCCGAGCAGGTGGCCAACAAGATCGACCCCGCCGAGCTGTACGCCGTCACCGGGCTCCAGCAGCTGCCGTTCAACACGATCTACCAGCTGGTCGCGGCCTCCGGCACCGCTGCGCTCGAGGCCGCCTCGACGCTGCTGCTGCTCCCGGACCTGCTCAACTACTGGCTGACCGGGGTCGTGGGGGCCGAGCGCACCAACGCCTCCACCACCCAGCTGTACGACGTGACCGCGCGCGAGTGGTCGGTGCCGCTGGCCACCCGCCTCGGCCTGCCCTGGTCGATCCTGGCCCCCCTGCACGACGCCGGCCACGTCGTGGGCCCGTTGCTCAACGAGGCCGGGCGCCACATCGGGCTGCGTGGGCGCGTGCCGGTCATCTCCGTGGGCTCGCACGACACCGCCTCCGCGGTCGTCGCGGTGCCGGCCACGGAGGAGAGCTTCGCCTACCTGTCGTCGGGGACCTGGTCGCTGATCGGTCTCGAGCTGCCGGCGCCGGTCCTGACCGAGGCGGCCCGGGAGGCCGACTTCACCAACGAGGTCGGGGTCGACGACACCATCCGCTTCCTCAAGAACGTGATGGGGCTGTGGGTGCTCTCCGAGGCGGTGCGGACCTGGCAGGACCAGGGCACGGCGGGGACCGACCTGGCATCGCTGCTCTCAGCCGCCGAGGACGTCACCCCGTTGCGAACCGTGGTCGACATCAACGACCCGCGCCTGCTGCCTCCGGGTGACATGCCCTCGCGGATCGTCGCGCTGGCCCAGGAGGCCGGGGAGCCGGTGCCGCGCACCCCGGTCGAGGTGACCCGGTGCATCCTCGACAGCCTCGCCCTGGCCTACCGTCGCCACCTGCACCGCGCCTGCGAGCTCGCCGACCGCACGGTCGACGTGCTCCACATCGTCGGCGGGGGCTCGCAGAACCACGTCCTGTGCCAGCTCACGGCCGACGCCTGCGGGATCCCGGTCCTGGCCGGACCGCCCGAGGCCGCTGCCCTGGGCAACGTGCTCGTCCAGGCGCGGACCTTGGGGGCGGACCTGCCCGACCTGGCCGCGATGCGCGACCTGGTGCGCCGTACGCACGAGCTGCGCCGTCACGAGCCGCGCACGACGCTCGACTGGGACCGGGCCGAGGCCCGGGTCCCTCGCTCGTGATCGACCCCTCGTGTCCGTTCCGTCCCGTCCCGAACCGCCCCGCAACCCGCCCTGTGATGGAGTGACCGCATGAAGCGCCAGCTGCCCCAGCGCCACGACCTGGCTCCGCTGATGAAGTTCAAGAAGCCGGAGCTCTCGCCGAAGGCGCGGCGCCTCGAGAAGGCGCTGACGATCGAGGACCTGCGCCGGGTGGCGAAGCGTCGTACGCCCAAGCCGGCCTTCGACTACACCGACGGCGCTGCCGACGGCGAGGTCTCGCTGTCGCGGGCGCGTCAGGCCTTCGCCGACATCGAGTTCCACCCCTCGATCCTGCGCGACGTCTCGGCCGTCGACACCTCGCGTGAGGTCCTCGGCGCGCGGGTCGCGCTGCCCTTCGGGATCGCCCCGACCGGGTTCACCCGGATGATGCAGGCCGAGGGCGAGGTCGCGGGCGCCACCGCGGCGACCGCGGCCGGGATCCCCTTCGCGCTGTCGACCATGGGCACCACCTCCATCGAGGACGTCGCGAGCGCCGACCCGGGTGGGCGGCACTGGTTCCAGCTCTACATGTGGAAGGACCGTGAGCGCTCGATGAAGCTCGTCGAGCGCGCGGCCGCGGCGGGCTACGACACCCTGCTCGTGACCGTCGACGTCCCGGTCGCCGGGGCGCGGCTGCGCGACGTCCGCAACGGGATGACGATCCCGCCCACCCTGACGCCCCGGACCGTGGTCAACGCGATCCCGCGACCCGCGTGGTGGATCAACTTCCTGACGACCGAGCCGCTCGCCTTCGCCTCGCTGGACGCCTGGTCCGGCACGGTCGCCGACCTGCTGGACACGATGTTCGACCCCACCGTCACCTACGAGGATCTCGCCTGGATCCGCGAGCAGTGGCCCGGCAAGGTCGTGGTCAAGGGCGTGCAGACGCTGGCCGACGCCACCCGGCTGGCAGACGCCGGCGTGGACGCGGTGCTGCTCTCCAACCACGGGGGCCGACAGCTCGACCGGGCCCCGGTGCCCTTCCACCTGCTGCCGCAGGTGGTCAAGGAGATCGGCAGCGACGTCGAGGTGCACCTCGACACCGGCATCATGTCGGGCCAGGACATCGTGGCGGCCATCGCCCACGGCGCCCACTTCACCCTGATCGGCCGGGCCTACCTCTACGGCCTGATGGCCGGCGGTCGTGAGGGTGTCGACCGCACCATCGAGATCCTCCAGGGCCAGATCGAGCGCACCATGCGCCTGCTCGGCGTCAGCTCGCTCGACGAGCTCGAGCCCTCGCACGTCACCGCTCTCCAGCGGTTCGGCCCGCGCGGCTGAACCGCTGGAGAGCGGAGCGTGCCCCCGACGACGAACGCGACGGACCGGGCCAGCTGAGCTGGTCCGATCCGCCGCGGTGCACGTCATCGACGCGCGGGTGCCGTACGGCGCCAGGTCAGCCGACCGGAATCCCCTCACGGTCCTCGTCGGCGGCGGTGGGTCGGGCCAGGTGGGGCCGCTCGAGCTTCTCGCCCTCCACGTCGACGTCCGGCAGGATCCGGTCGAGCCAGGCCGGGAGGTACCAGGCCTTCTCGCCCATCAGGTACATCAGGCCGGGGATCAGCACCATCCGCACAATGAAGGCATCGACGAGGACGGCGACCGCGAGGGCGAAGCCGAAGGACTTGATGACCGGGTCGGGCTCGAGGATGAACGCCGCGAAGACGAACGTCATGATGACCGCCGCGGCCGCGACCACGCGGGCGGAGTTGCGGAAGCCGTCGACGACGGCATCCGCGGTGCTCTCGCCGTGCACGTGCGCCTCGCGGATCCGGGTGACCAGGAAGACCTGGTAGTCCATCGCGAGCCCGAACACCACGCCGATCACGAAGATCGGCACGAAGCTGACGATGGGCTGACCCTCGAAGATCCCGAGCGCTCCCTGCTGGAACACGGCCACGGTCGCGCCCAGGGTGGCGAGCACCGTGAGCAGGAAGCCGAAGGTCGCGGTGAGCGGCACCAGGATCGAGCGGAAGACGATCATCAGGAGCAGGAAGGCCAGACCCACGACGACGGCCAGGTAGAGCGGCAGGGCGCCGGTCAGCCGGTCGGAGACGTCGGTGGTGATCGCGGTCAGGCCGGTGATCCCGATGTCGGTCCCGGTGGCCGACTCGATGCCGTCCTCCCCGTCCCGCAGCTGCTGGAGCAGGTCCTTGGTGGCCGGGTCGTCCGGGCCGGACTCGGGCAGCAGCAACAGCTGGGTGCCCTCGACCGGTCCCTGCGCACCCTCCGGCGCCGAGGCGGGGTCCTGGAGGGCGGCGGTGTCGATGACCGCCGAGACGCCGTCCTGCTCCTCGGCCCAGGTCACGACGTCGGCGAAGGCGCCGTCGCGCTGACCCTGAGCGACGTCGCGACCGTCGACGACGATCTGGAACGGCGCCTCGCGACCCGGACCGAACGCGTCGGCGAGCAGGTCGCTGGCCTGGCGCTGGGTGGTGTCGGGGGACGCGGTGCTGTCGGTCGGGAAGGCGAGGTAGAGGTCCTTGAGCGGGATGGCCAGGGAGCCGAGCCCGATCACGACGAGCAGCACCGCGGCGAGCGGGCGACGACCGATCAGGCGGGCCCACCGGACGCCGTTGTTGAGGATCTTGTTGTCGGCCTCGCGCGTCGGGCGGTACTTGCGCACCTGGCTCCCGAAGGCCTTGGACTTCATCAGCCCGAGGATGGCCGGCAGCAGGGTCAGGGCGACGAGCACCGCGAGGAGCACGGTGACCGCAGCGGCGAGACCCATGATCGTCAGGAACGGGATCCGGACGACGGAGAGCGCCGACAGGGCGATCAGCACCGTGAGGCCGGCGAAGACGACGGCGGAGCCCGCCGTACCGACGGCGCGACCGACGGCCTCGGCGCGGTCGTCGGTGTGCTCGAGCTCGCCCCGGTAGCGGGCGAGGATGAACAGGGAGTAGTCGATGCCGACCGCGAGCCCGATCATCGTGGCCAGCAGGGGCGCCGACGAGGACAGGTCGAAGAAGGCGGACATGCCCGTGACGCCGGCGAGGCCGAGGCCCACGCCCCAGATGGCGGCGACGATGGGCAGGCCGGCGGCGACGAGCGACCCGAAGGTCAGCACCAGCACCAGCAGGGCCAGGCCGATGCCGATCAGCTCGGCGGTCCCTCCGGGGCCGGAGAAGTCGCCCATGCCCTGGCCGTTGGCGGCCACGGTGAGGCCGGACTCGGCGGCGGTATCCATGGCGGCCAGGACGGCGTCCTGGGTCTCGGGCGTGACGTCGGTGATCGTGTCGACGTCGAAGCCGAACGTGATCACCCCGACCCGGCCGCTGGGCGAGACGGGGGCGAAGGCGGCGGCGCCGACGGCGGGGTCGGTGTCGGCGGGCGGTGCGTTGGCTCCCCGGCCACCCCCGCCGGCACCCGCGTTGCCTCCTCCACCGTTGGTGTCGCGGGCCTCGAGGGCGTTGACCGGGTTGACCGCGGCCTGGCCGTCGGTCGTGGTCAGCTCCTCGGGGATGTCCGGCCCTGCGGCGATGTCGGAGATGAGCTGGGTGATCGCGTCGGCGTACGGCGCCTGGTCGATCCGCTCACCCTCGGGCGCGGCCACCACGACGTTGACCGTCGCCTGGTCGAAGGCGTCCTTGCTGCCGGGGAAGAGCTCGGCCTGCAGGTCGGCGGCCTCCTCGGACGGGATGCCGGGGATGGAGAAGCTGTCGGTGGTGGGCTTGGAGAACGCCGCGGCGAAGCCGCCGACGGCGATCATCAGCACCAGCCAGCCGGCGATGAAGAAGGGCCATCGGCGGTAGGCGTGCTTGCCGAGGCGATAGAGCAGGGTGGCCATGGAGGTCTCCTGGATAGGTGGGCCCGAGCCATGGGGACTCGGTGCGGGCGGACTGGGTCGGGGTCAGGCCCCGAGAAGCGAACGGGCGGTGCGCAGGCTCTCGTCGAAGTGGACGAGGATCGGGCGTTCCTCCGGATCGACGAGGTACTCGTCGAGGGCGGAGTCGAACAGGGCGGCCAGGACGCTGACCGCGACCCGGACTCGCAGGGCCGCGAACGTCGGACCCTCGCGCGTGGCGATGTGGTCGACGACCTCGGCGCTGATCTCGGTGTAGCACTCGTGCGCCCGGGCGATGAGTCGCGGGTTGGCGAGCATGATCCGACGACCCCGAGCGAGGACGTCGCGCCCCATCATCTCGGTGCGCAGCAGCGGGACGACCAGGGCGCGGAGGTCCTGCACGAGGTCGTGATGGGGGCCTCCGGCGCAGAAGACGGCGACGGCGTCCGGGTCCAGGACCGGGAACAGGCCGAGCACGGCGTCGACCTTGCCCGGGAAGTAGTTGAACAGCGTGCGACGGGAGACCGCGGCGGCTTCGGCGAGGTCGTCCATGGTGAAGCCGTCCAGACCCTGCTCGTCGGTGAGCTTCTGGGCGCACAGGGTGATCCGGTCGGAGGTCTCCGACCTGCGTTGCGTTGCACTCTTGATCACGTAGTGCAGTTTGCACTCTGATGGTCCTCAGTGCAAAACCGGAGGGTGTGATCTGCCCCTCACCGTCTCGCCGGCACCATCACGAGCCCCATCCGTCGTCGAGGGGTGACCGGTCGGGCGTCAGCGGGTCGATCGTCAGGCGCTGAAGGTCGCCGAGGCCTCCGCAGGACGGACGAGGTCGGTGCCGCTGTAGACGACGACCGTCGTGTGCTCGCCGGCGTCGACGTGCACCTCGGCCACGGCGCGGCCGTCGACGACCGCCACGTCCTGGGTCAGCTCGCCCACCTGGATGCTCGCCGTGCCTCCGGCATCGGCGACCCCCGCGGCGGCCACGTCGACCGTGATGCGAGCCGTGCGGTCGAGGACCTCGACCGCGACGGTCAGGACCGGGGTCGCGGTCACCGGTGTCTCGAGGTCGAGACGACGGGTGGTGCTGGTGTAGCCCTCGGCGCTGAGGGTGACGACGACCGACAGGATGTGGCCGACGTCGGCTGCGGTGACGAGTCGACGTCGACGCGTCGCCTTCCTGATCGGTACGTCGTCGCGCAGCCACGCGTAGGTGAGCGTCGCGTCGGCCGGCTGGTAGGTGCCGTCCACGACCCGGAGCCGGGCGCCCGGTGTCGGGTCGCCGGCGAGCCTGGGCTCGTCGGCCACCTGCACCTCGCGCACGGACGCGGCGTCGATCAGGGCGGCGGTCTCCTGCCGTACGTCGTCGAGCCGGGCGTAGAGGTAGCGCCCTGGGCAGGCGGTGTCGTTGGTGTCGCGATGGCCGTCGAGGACGGGAAGGGTCACCGTCCGGTTGCGGGGGAACTTGTCGCTGCCCTCGCTGACCACCTTGATCGTGCCGAGCGGGTCGCGGCCGTACGTCGAGAGCTTCCAGGCCGCGACCTGCGCGACGGCGGTGATGGTGGCCGCGCCGGGCTTGACCTGCTCGAAGTTGCCGATCACCGAGATGCCGACCGACGTGGCGTTGAACCCCAGGGTGTGGGCGCCCCGCACGGCCTTGGCCGGGCCGCCGGCCCGGCCCTCCCAGATCCGACCGAACCGGTCCACGAGGAAGTTGTAGCCGATGTCGGACCAGCCCAAGGTGTGGGTGTGGTAGTAGTACATGCCCCTGATCAGGGCCGGCGTCTCCTTGCGGGAGTAGTCGTTGCCGGTCACCGTGTGGTGCACGTGCGCCTGCTGGATGGTGTGGTTGTACCGGGCCTTGCCGCTGCGCCACTTCCGGTCTGCACCCCAGCGCTTGCGGCGCCGGATCGCGGGCTTGGGGACAGTGCCGTCGGCCCTGCGTCGCGGGCTCGGCCCGGCGCCGCGGGCCGGCGACGCAGGAGGGTCGACGTCGGTGGGCAGCGGCTCGGGGGCGATGAGCGAGAGCAGGACCCGCGCCGGGCGGTGACCCGAGACGCGCACCTGGACTCCGTCGGCCGACCCGACCCAGAGGGGCTGGGTGGCTCGGCGCAGGCTCGCCTCCTCGTCAGGGTCCGGTCGGTCGTCGAGGAGGTCGATCCGGCGCCAGGGCTGCCACGCGCCGACCTGCCGCCATCGCACCTCGATCCGTGGCGTCGGCGCGTGGGCCGGCCAGGAGAGACCGATGATCGAGAACGGGTCGGACGTCAACCGCGTGCTGGTCCAGGGTCCGGGTGACCCGCCCCGGACGGGGAGCAGGACCTCGGCGGCGCGGATGCCCGCCGCGCCCGTGCGGGTCAGCGCGACGCGCGACCCCGCGTCGTACGGCTGGGGTGGGCGCGTGGCTCCGGATCGTGCTCTCCTGGGGGCGGTCGCGGTCGCGGGCGCCGAGGTCAGCGTGGTCAGTCCGGCGGCGGCTGCGCCGGCGCCGGCCGTGAGCACGCCGCGGCGCCGGGCCGTGCGCGTGCCGCGGCGCCGAACGCCGTCGTTCTCGTCCACCTGGTCCCTTCCGTCACCCGCCTCACGTGTCTCGCACGAGTGTGCGCCCTCACGAGGGGTCGGGGGACGCGATCGGGGAATCTGCCTGCTGGAGTGCGTCCGGCCGCGCCGGGACAGGAGGGGCGCCACGAGACGCCGTAGCCTGTCGCCGTGCCTCCCGTCGCCGGCCCTGACCTGCCCCTCGCCCCCGAGTCCTTGGCTGCCCGGGTGCTCGACGCCCAGGTCGCCCATCACCTCGGTCGGTTGAGCGGCGACGACCTGGAGGCGACGGTGCGCGCGGTGGCCGACGGGCTCCTGGCCGCCGCGGGTCAGCACCAGCTCGCCGACCTGGTCGAGGAGTCCGCGATCAGCGCGATCGTGGTGCGGGCGCTGGCCACGGTGCCTGGCAGCGCTGCGGTGGGCGGGTTCGTGGAGCTGGCCGTCACGACGGCGTACGACGGCCCGGCCGACGCGCGCCCGCTGGGGGAGCTCGTGGAGCGCGAGCAGGTCGAGGTGCTCGTCGACCGGGTGCTGGCGCTCACCCCGGTGCTCGAGAGGGCCCTGGAGCGGCTCACCGACTCGCCGCTGGTCGGCACGGCGGCGTCGCGCTTCATGGGCCGGATCGTCGGCGAGGTGGTGCAGGCCAACCAGGCCGTCGCCGACAAGGTGCCGGGGCTCGGGTCGTTGATGTCGCTGGGCACGAGTGCGGCGTCGAAAGTGATGGGAGTCGCCGACAAGCAGCTGGAGGGACTGCTCGGCGACACGGTCGGCAAGGGCGGGACGTTCGCCGTACGACGGCTCAACAGGATCCTCGTCGAGACCGTGCGCGACCCGATGACGCGCGAGGCGCTGCTGCAGGTCTGGGACCTCGCCGCCGCCGAGCCCGCCGGAGGTCTGGACCGACGCATCACCCGCGAGGAGCTCGACGGGGTCGTCGCCGCCGTCCACGACCTCGCGGTCACCGCACTGGCGAGCGAGCAGGTCGCCCACCTGGGAGAATCCGTCGTGGCCGGCTTCTTCGAGCGCTTCGGCGGCTACACGCCGATCGAGCTCCTCGACGAGCTCGATCTCGACCGGGACGACCTCGTCGCCGACCTGGTGAGGATCGCCCCCACCGCGGTCGCGGCGCTGCGTGAGTCCGGCGACCTCGAACGGATCGTCCGGGCCCAGCTCGAGCCCTTCTACACCTCGCCCGAGGCGACCGCACTCCTCGGCGGGGCCACGGGCTGAGCCTCAGCCTGGATCGGCTCAGCCGAGGACGGTGGCGACCGAGACCTTGCCCTCGCCGTCCTCGATCGCGGCGGCCACCGCCACGACCTCGTCGTCGGTGAGACTGACGTCGGTCTCGCCCAGCGCCTCGCGCAGCTCCTTCTCGACGGTGCCCTCGGGGGCACCGTCCTGGTAGGAGGTCATCCGGTCGACGACGGCCTGGACGGCTTCGGTGCGTTCGTTGCTCATGACTCCGTTGTACCGAGCGCACGCACGCCCGGCCTCACCCCGATGACGGGGAAGGCCTCACGGCGCGCGTGCCAGGCTGGGCAGCATGACCGACTCCCCAGCTCACCCGTCCGGACCTGTCGTCGTCACCGGGGCCAACGGCCTCGTCGGCTCGCGCGTCTGCCTGGCGCTCGCATCTCGTGGCCTCACCGTGCGAGCCGTCGTACGTCGTGCCGGAGCGGCTCCGAGCGCGCCCGGTGTCCTGGAGTGGGTGGGTGACTTCCACGACCCCGACGTCTCCGCGGCCGTGACCGACGGCGCCGGGGCCGTGGTGTCCACGGTGCACCCGATGGGCAGCGACCTCGACACGCAGCGGCGCATCGGCGTCGCGGGGACCCGCACCCTGGCGCGAGCGGCCCGCGACGCCGGCGTCGGACGCTTCGTGCACGTCTCGACCGCAGCCGTCTACGACCGCTCGCCGGGCGTGGGTGCGGTGACCGAGGCCGGCGTGGTCGTCGACGACGACGGCGGTGACTACCCGGTGACCAAGCGCGACACCGACGCGGCCGTCGCCGAGGTCGACGGCCTGACGGCCGTCCTGCTGCGCCCGCCCGCGATCCTCGGCGCCGCGGAGTCCTCGGTGTGGAACGCGCTGCGTCCCGCCGCGTTCCGCGACGACGAGCAGGCGCGGCACGCAGTCGCTGACGGGACCTTCGCGTGGGTCCACGTGGACGACCTCACCGCGCTCGCCGCCGACCTGGCCGACGGCACGGTCGTCGCCTCCAGCGACCCGGAGCGGGGCCCGGTCGATGGCCGAGCGACGCCCGTCAACGTGGCCGCAGGGTCCGGTGACGACCGGGCCACCCAGCGCGACTACTACGAGACGCTCGGCCGAGCCCTCGACCTGGAGCCGGTCTGGGACGACGCGCCGGCCTGGACCGGCCACATCGCAGCGGACCGGGCGCGGGCCTGGGGGTGGTCGCCGTCGGTCGATCTCGGGGCCGCCCTCGCCGAGATCGAGCACGGGCTCCGGGCCTGAGCGTGGATCCGGGCTGAGACACTTCACGGCGTGAACGAGCGCAACGTCCTCAGCGGCGACCTGGAGCCGTGCGGCACCGACCCGATGACCGGCTTCTACCGAGACGGGTGCTGCACCATCCGGGGTCAGGAGCAGGTCAGCCACACCATCTGTGCGGTGATGACCGACGAGTTCCTGGCCCACCAGTCGGCGATCGGCAACGACCTGAGCACTCCCCTGCCCGCCTACGGGTTCCCCGGCCTCGTGCCGGGCGATCGTTGGTGCGTCACGGCCCACAACTGGGCCCGCGCCCACCACGACGGCCTCGCTGCACCCGTCGTGCTGGCCTCGACCAATGCCAGCGTCCTGAGCCTGGTGCCGATCGAGGTGCTGCGCGAGCACGCCATCGACGTGCCCGACGACCTGAGTGGCCTGGCCGACTGAGCCGTCCCCGGCCCACCACGCCGACCCCGCCCGCCCCGCCCACCCACGCCCACCCACAGGGCCGGCGGCGGTGAGGCGCCTCAGGTCAGTGCTGCGACGAGTCGGTCCCCGGTCGCGGACAGGTGGCGCCGCATCGCGGTCTCCGCGGCGGCGGCGTCTCCCGCGACGACGGCGTCCACGATCGGCGCGTGCTCGTCGTGGATCTCGCGCAGCGTGCGTCCGGTCGCCGTGGTCGGTGGCCCGAGCAGGGCGGTCGTGGCCCGCAGGTCGTCGACGATCGACGCGGCCCGGGCGTTGCCGGAGGCGCGCAGCAGCGCGTCGTGCAGGCCGCGGTCGGCCGGCCAGAACGCCGCCGGGTCGTCCCGCTCGGCAGCAGCGCGCATGGTCGCGAGGTGCGCCGCGACGAGGTCGCGCTGGTCCTGGTCGGCGCGGGTGGCGGCACGTCGTACGGCTGGGGGCTCGAGGGCGAGGCGGATCTCGAAGATCTCCTCGACGTCGTGGGCGCTCGGCAGCAGCACGCGGAACCCACGGTTGCGCGCGATCTCGACCAGCCCCGCCTCCGCCAGGCGCAGCAGCGCCTCGCGCACCGGGCTGCGCGAGACGTCGAGGATCTCGGCCAGCTGGTAGACGGAGTACGTCGTGCCCTCGGCGAGCTCGCCGGCCGCGATCCCGTCCCGGACGGCCACCGCCACCGCGTCGGCCAGCGATCCCCGCGCGGGGGAGGGCAGGACCAGGGACGGCATGAGTAACATGTTACTCATGGCCCCTGGACCCGACGTGCTCGCAGCCCTCACCCGTGTCGGGCTGGAGGCCCACGCCGACCCCGGCACCGTGGCGATGTACTCCACCGACGCCTCGCTCTACCGGATCGCGCCGCTGGCCGTCGTCCGCCCTCGCCACGTCGACGAGGTCGCCGCCGCGCTGGCCGTGGCCCGCGAGCAGGGCGTGCCGCTGACCTCGCGCGGAGCCGGTACGTCGGTCGCGGGCAACGCCGTGGGACGCGGGATCGTCCTCGACTTCTCCCGTCACCTCAACCGTGTGCTCTCGGTCGATCCCGAGACGCGCACCGCGGTCGTCGAGCCGGGCACCGTGCACGCCGTGCTCCAGAAGGCCGCAGCCCCGCACGGGATCCGCTTCGGCCCCGACCCCTCGACGCACCCCCGCTGCACCGTCGGCGGGATGATCGGCAACAACGCCTGTGGCTCGCGCAGCCTCGCCTACGGGCGGACGTCGGACAACGTGGCCGGACTGCGGCTGCTCCTGGCCGACGGCAGCACCCTGCGGACCGGCTACGACGCCGCCGGCGCGCCGACCGTCGCCGGAGGCGACTCGGTCGTGGCTGGAGTCCGCGACGTGATGGGTCGTCACCTCGCCACCGTGCGCACGGAGTTCGACCGCTTCGGCCGTCAGGTCTCCGGCTACGCCGCCCAGCACCTGCTGCCCGAGCGCTTCGACCTCGGGCAGGCACTCGTCGGCTCCGAGGGCACGCTCGGCGTGATCACCGAGGCCACCGTGCGCCTGGTCGTCGACGCCCCGATCCGGGTCGTGGTGGCGCTCGGCTTCGGCTCCATCGTGGAGGCGGGGGAGGCCGCGCCCGCCGTCGTCGCCCACGGGCCGACCTCGTGCGAGGGTCTCGACTCGCGACTGCTCACGGTGCTGCGGGAGCGACGTGGCGACGGGGCCGTCCCGCCGCTGCCGGAGGGTGACGCCTGGCTCTTCGTCGAGATCGCCGGCCACGACCGTGACGAGGTCCTGTCGCGGGCCCAGGGGTTGGCCACGGCCGGGATCGCGCTCGACGCGCTGGTCGTCGAGGACCCGCTGGTGCAGGCACGCCTGTGGCGGATCCGCGAGGACGGCGCCGGGATGGCCGGCCGCTCGCCCGCCGGTCGGCCCGCCTGGCCCGGGTGGGAGGACGCCGCCGTGCCCCCGGCGATGCTCGGCTCTTACCTCGCCCGCTTCGACGAGCTCGTGGCGTCGTACGACATGACGTCGGCGCCGTTCGGGCACTTCGGCGACGGCTGCATGCACGTGCGCCTCGACTACCCGCTCGACCGTCCGGACGGCACCGCCGTGCTGCGGCGGTTCCTGACCGATGCGGCTCGCCTGGTGGGGGAGTACGGCGGCTCGCTGTCCGGCGAGCACGGCGACGGTCGGGCGCGCAGCGAGCTGCTGCCGCACATGTACTCACCCGAGGCGATCCGGCTCTTCGGCGAGCTCAAGCACGTCTTCGACCCCGGCGACGTGCTCAACCCCGGAGTCCTGGTCGATCCGGACCCGGTCGACGCGGACGTCCGGTTCGCCGGGTCGTTCCCGCTGTCGCGGTCCGGACGCCCCGGCAAGCCCCTGCAGCTGGCCTTCGCCTACCCGCACGACGACGGCGACCTGGCCCAGTCGGTGCACCGCTGCACCGGGGTGGGCAAGTGTCGGGCCGACAACTCCGCAGCGGGTGGGGTGATGTGCCCCTCCTACCTGGCGACGCGGGAGGAGAAGGACTCCACCCGTGGCCGGGCGCGGGTGCTGCAGGACGTCGTGCGCGGCGAGCTGGCCTGGGACGCGCCCGAGGTGCACGACTCCCTCGACCTGTGCCTGTCGTGCAAGGGCTGTGCCTCGGACTGCCCCACGGGCGTCGACATGGCGACGTACAAGTCGGAGGCTCTGCACCAGACCTACGGGCGGGACAGCGGGCGCTGGGGGCGCTGGGGCCCACCTCGGCTCCGTCCGCGCTCGCACTACTCGTTGGGCCGGCTGCCCCTGTGGGCACGCCTGGTCGGACGGGTGCCGGGCCTGGCGCTCGTCGCCAACCTGATGCTGCGCCTGCCGGTGCTCGGCGCGCTCGGCAAGTGGGCGGCCGGGGTCGACGCACGGCGCTCGGTGCCGGCGTTCGCGCGGCGACCGTTCAGGTCGTCGTGGCGTGGATCGGAGGCGGAGGGGAAGCCGGTCATCCTGTTCGCCGACTCGTTCTCCGACGCCTTCGACCCGGGGGTCGCCGCGGCCACGGTGCGCGTCCTCGAGGCCGCCGGCTACGCCCCCCGCCTGCCCGACTCACAGGTCTGCTGCGGGCTCACCTGGATCACCACCGGCCAGCTGGACGCGGGCCGCCGCATCCTCGGCGCGACCGTGGCCACGCTCGCCGACGCCGCGCGCGACGGCGTACCGATCGTCGGCATCGAGCCTTCGTGCACCGGCGTGCTGCGCAGCGATGCCGTCGAGCTGCTCGACACAGACGACGCGCGCACGGTGGCGGCGGCGACCACGACCCTGGCCGAGCTGCTCGCCGCGACGCCCGGCTGGGTGCCACCCGACCTCCGCGGCACGACGGTGATCGCCCAGCCCCACTGCCACCACCACGCGGTGATGGGCTGGCAGGCCGACGCCGACCTGCTGGCCGCGACCGGAGCGACCGTACGGCGGCTGTCCGGGTGCTGCGGTCTGGCCGGCAACTTCGGCGTCGAGATCGGTCACTACGCCGTCTCGGTCGCCGTGGCCGAGCAGCAGCTGCTTCCGGCGCTGGACGCCGACCCCGACGCGGTGGTGCTGGCCGACGGGTTCTCGTGCCGCACGCAGGTGGACGACCTGCGGGGGCGGGCGTCGGTCCACCTGGCGCAGCTGCTCGACGGGTCGGGAGTTTCTCCGCTCAAGCGGTGAAACTCCCGCTTCGGTCAAGAAGTTTCTTGACCGAAGCGTCAGTTTCTCCACTTGAGCGGAGAAACTGCCAGCCCGAGCCCTCAGGCAGGCGCCTCCGCCAGCTCCGCGACCTCCGCCCGGGCGGCCCGGGCGTGCACGTGCGGCACCAGCGCGGTCAGGCCGACGCCGACGAACGCGGCGATCGCGCCGATCAGGAAGCACAGCTGGTAGGCGCCCTCGGTGGGGATCGACGTGCCACCGAAGTCCGTGGTCGACGACGTCAGCACGGTCACCATGATGGCGGCGGCGCTCGTCGTGCCGATCGAGCGCATCAACGCGTTGATGCCCACGGCGGCGCCGGCCTCGCGGGGCGCGACGTTGCCCATGATCAGCGCCGGCATGGCGCCGTACCCGATACCGACGCCCGCGGCGGCGATGCTGGAGGCGATGAGCAGCTGCCAGGGGGCGTCCATCAGGAAGAAGGCCGTGAGGTAGCCGAAGCCCAGGACGGCCGCACCGACCATCAGCGTCTTCTTCGGACCGATCACCGTCATCAAGCGTCCGGAGACCGGTGAGAAGGCCATCATCATCAGCCCGCCGGGGGCCATCCAGAGGCCGGCGGCCAGCAGGCTCTGCCCGAGCCCGAAGCCGGTCGCGGTGGGCAGCTGCAGGAGCTGGGGGATCACGATGGACTGCGCCATCATCCCGAACCCGATGGCGATGGCGGCGATGTTGGTCAGCAGCACCGGGCGACTCGCGGTGACGCGGAGGTTGACGAGGGGCTCGTCGCGCCGCAGCTGGTAGTAGCCCCACACCACCAGGACGGCGATCCCGCCGAGGAACGAGGCGAGCGTGCGCCCGCTCGTCCATCCCCAGGCATTGGCCTTGGAGACGCCGATGAGCGTGGCGACGAGACCGACGGTCAGGCCGACGACCCCGACCAGGTCGAGGGATCCGCCGGCGTGGTCGTTGAGGTGTGGCACCAGCAGGACGACCCCGACCGTCAGGAGGAGTGACAGCACCGCACCCATCCAGAAGATCGCGTGCCAGTCGAAGGTCTGCGCGACGAAGGCCGACAGGGGCAGGCCGATCGCGCCGCCGACTCCGAGGGTGGCGCTCATCGCGGCGATGGCGGTGTTGGTCATCTCGGGCGGGGTGACCTCGCGCACCAGCGCGATGCCGACGGGGATGAAGCCGAGGGCGAAGCCCTGCAGCGTGCGCCCGACGAGCATCGGGGCCAGCGAGTCGGACATCGCCGAGATCACCGAGCCGAGCACCAGCAGGGAGGAGGTGGCCACGAGCACGCGTTGCTTGCCGAGCAGGTCGCCGAGCCGACCGCTGATCACCATCGAGACGGCGCCCGCGAGCAGCGTGATGGTCACGACCCAACCGGCGTTGGACGGGGACGTGCCGAGCAGGCTGGGCAGCTGGCCCTGGATCGGCACGACCAACGTCTGGGTGAGCGAGACCGTCATGCCGCCGAAGCAGAGCACGATGACGGTCAGCAGGGCACGGCTCACCGGAGGCGCCGAAGTAGTTGTCGTGGACATGGATATGTACGGTACACACCCATCCGCCCGGTGCGCCGCTTCTGGCATGATCTGTGGGCAGGCTCACGCGCGCCGCAGATCGACATGACCGCACGACGGGGACGCAACGGAGGGACGATGACTGATCCCGTGCCGCCGGAGACCCCCGATCTCCAGGGGCTGGGCGACCAGCTGCTGCGCCTGCAGCGCAGACGGACGTCGACCTACGCCGGCACCGAGCTGGACAACTCGGCCTTCCGGATCCTGTGGCTCCTCGACGACGGGCAGCCCCGCACCCAGCGTCAGCTCGCCGACGAGCTGGACCTCGACCAGTCCACGGTCAACCGCCAGCTCAACGCCGCCCTCGCGGCGGGCTACGTCGAGCGGATCACCGTCGAGGGGAGTGCCTCCAAGCCGGTGCGGCCCACCCCGGAGGGTGCACGCGCCTTCGCGCACGACGGGGTCATCCGGGCCGAGCTGATCGCCGCCGCCCTCGAGGAGCTGGGCGGGCAGCGGGCCCGCCGGCTGATCGAGGACCTGCGTGACTTCAACGACGCCTGGGACGCCGCGCTGTGCCGCGATGCCCGCGACGCGGGCCCCCTGCCCTCGACAAGACGTCACCCGAGCGGGTGACTTGGCCCGCCGAGAGGGGTGTTCACCCGTGCGGTCGGCGCCGTGAGCGCTAGCGTGACGGCTCCACCCCCACTCCCTCCCGGGGACACGACGAAGGCGAGACGACCGTTTCCGTGACACAGGCGGGCGGCCCCGCCGGGGCCGCGCACACCCCGGCGTACGACGTGGCGACGCTGACCACGTGCGACGCCGAGCCGATCCACGTGCCCGGAGCGATCCAGCCGCACGGAGTGCTCGTGGCCCTCGACGACGCGCAGCAGGTGGTGGTGTGCTCGGCCAACATCGAGACCATGCTGGGGATCTCGGCCGACGAGGCCTTCGGACGCCCCCTGGCCGCGCTGGTGGGCTCCGACCTCGCGGCGCGGGTGGAGGCCCGTCGCGACGAGGGCTACCCGAGCGACCCGATGGTGGTCGTGCTCGGCAAGCCTGCAGCAGGCGAGCTCGGCGGCCAGCAGGTCGACGTACGCGTCCATGCCTCGGCCGAGCGGGTCGTCGTCGAGCTGGAGGGCTCGCCAGTCCAGGGTCTCGGGGCCATCGGCTACCGGTCCGCGCGCACCGCCATGACCCGCCTCGCGGCGGCGTCGACCCTGGCCGAGCTCACCGATCTGCTGGCCCATGAGGTGCGCGACCTCACCGGGTTCGACCGGGTGATGGTCTACCGCTTCGACTCCGAGTGGAACGGCGAGGTCGTCGCCGAGGCCAAGCGCGCCGACCTCAACCCCTTCTTCGGGCTGCACTACCCGGCCAGCGACATCCCGGCGCAGGCCCGCCGTCTCTACGAGCTCAACCCGATCCGGTTGATCGCCGACATCGGCTACGCACCGGTGCCCCTGGTCCCGTTGCTCGACCCGCACAGCGGGCGGCCGCTGGACCTCTCCCACGCCAGCCTGCGCAGCGTCTCGCCGATCCACATCGAGTACCTCGCCAACATGGGCGTGACCGCGTCGATGTCCATCTCGATCCTGATCGACGACCGGCTCTGGGGCCTGATCGCCTGCCACCACTACTCCGGGGCGCACCGACCGGGGCAGGAGGCGCGATCCGCCGCCGAGTTCGTCACCCAGGTCGCCTCTCACCTGGTCGCCCATCGCGAGCGCGCCGACGCCCGCGACGCCGCGGTCCTGACGCGCGGTGAGATGACCCTGCTGTCGGCACGGCTGTCGGCCACCGACGACGACGTGCTCGACACCCTCTTCGCCGATCCGGCCCTGCTCAGCGTCTTCGGCGCGACGGGCGTCGCGAACCTGTTCCAGGGCACGTTGCGCACCGCGGGCGACGTGCCGGACCTGGCCACGATGCTCGCCATCTCCGACGTGCTGAACGAGCCCGACGCCTACCTCAGCTCCACCGACCACCTGGCCGGGCTGGACCCTCGGTTCGCCGACGTGGCAGGCGTCGCGTCCGGTGTCCTCCGGGTCGGCTCCCTGCCCGACCAGTGGGGCATGTGGTTCCGCCCCGAGCAACGCCAGGTCGTCGACTGGGGCGGGGACCCGACCAACAAGCGGCTCGCCGCCGAGGAGGGCGCCGATGTGCGGTTGAGTCCGCGCAAGTCCTTCGAGAAGTGGCGCGAGGTGATGAGCGGTCACGGCGTCCCGTGGGAGCCCTGGCACCTCGAGGCCGCCGAGGAGCTGGGACGCACGATCAACTCGCTGCTCCTCCTGCGCTCGCGCGAGCAGGTCGCGATGGCGGAGTCCATGCAGCGCTCCGTGGTGCTCGATCGGGCACCGGAGTTCGCGGGCGTCGAGCTGACCGCCCGCTACCGCCCGGCCTCGACCTACCAGCTCGGTGGCGACTGGTGGGACGCCTTCGAGCTCGACGAGCGCCGCCTTGCCTTCGCCGTGGGCGACGTCGCCGGCCACGGTGTAGCAGCAGCGTCGGCGATGACGCAGGTCCGCACGGCGTTGCGGGCCTACCTGTACGACGGCCACACGCCCGGGGGGTGCCTGGACCGGCTCGACCGACTGATGGACGGCCTGCTCGGCATCGGGGTGGCCACCGCCCTGGTCGCAGTGCTCGACCGGGACACCGGACTCGTGGAGATCGCCAGCGCAGGCCACCCGGACCCCCTTCTCGTGACCGCCGACGGCGCCGCCCAGGAGCTGGCCCTCGAGCGCCGCCCGCTCCTGGGTGTCGGCACCGGCACGGCGCCGTCGTCGGTGGTGGACCTCTCCGGCGGTGAGCTGCTGGTGCTCTTCACCGACGGCCTGGTCGAGCGCCGAGGCAGCGACACCGAGGTTCAGACGGATCGGCTGTTGGACCTTGCCTCCGGCGCGGGGGTGGCCGCGGTGGACGCCGACGTCTCCGCCTGGGCCGACCTGGTGCTGGCCGAGCTGGACACCCCCGACGACGACACGACGTTGCTCGCCGTGCGCCTGGTCTGACCTCGCGCCGGAGGCGCCGCCGGCGAATCGACCGCCACGGCTCGTCGCGCCTACGCTGGGGGTGCCATGACCCCGTCCGAGGCGCCGTCCGCGCACCCTGTCGCACCGCGGCACGAGCGACTGTCGTGGCCGGACGTGGCCAAGGGTGCGTGCATCCTCCTCGTGGTGCTGCACCACGTGATCCTCAAGGACTACATCTTTCTCGTCGGCGCTGCGTTCGACCCCGTCGAGGACACCTGGCACGACCTGACCTACGCGCTCAAGCCGGTACGGATGCCGCTGTTCTTCGCGGTCAGCGGCTTCTTCGCGGCCTCCGCCGTGGCCCGACCCTGGCGCGCGTCATGGCGTCGGATCGCCTCCGGCTACTACCTGTACGTCGTGTGGCTGGGCGTCTACGTCGGTGTCTACAGCCTGGAGCGCGACATCCCGGCCAACCGCGTGGTCAGCGTCGCCGATCTCTTCGGTGAGCTGGCCTGGGCGGCGTCGAGCATGTGGTTCCTCTACGCGCTGGCCGTGTACTTCGTCGTCGCCAAGCTGCTGCGCCGCATCCCGCCGGCGGCAGTGGTGGGCGCGGCCGCCACGCTCTCCGTCTCCGTCTCGGCGCTGGGCATCGAGGAGAACAACCGGTTCTCGGTGCTGGTGCACCTGGTCTACTTCCTCGCCGGCGCCTACTACCCCCACGTGCTGAGGCGCATCGCCGACCTCCGTCTGTCGGGCGTCGCCCTGCTGGGGCTCCTCGTCGCCTACGGCGGCGCTGCCGCCGTGGTGCTCTACAGCGGTCTGCCGTGGAGCCCGACGGCCTTCGCCGCCTCTCTGATCGGCATCCCGCTCGGAATCCTCCTCGCGGTCCGGGCCGGCGACTCACGGGTCGCCGACGCTCTGGCGTGGGTGGGACGGCGGACGCTGCGCGTCTACGTGCTGCACCTGATCGTGCTGGTCGTCCTCGTCCAGCTGCCCCTGGCGCTGGGCGAGCGCGGCACCCTCGGGCTGCTCGCGGCCCTCGGCTACCCGGTGCTGATGACCGGACTGGTCGTGCTGGCCTGCTTCGGGCTCCACGAGGCGCTGGTGCGGCTGCGGTGCGGGTGGCTCTTCGCGCTGCCCGCGCCGCTGGATCAGCGGCTGGCGGCGCTGGCGGCCGGCACCGGGCAGCCGGTCCCGGCGGACACGGGGAAGGTGCCCAACGACGCGAGGTCGGGCAGCACCGGGTAGGAGCGGATCCGCGGGGTGTCGATGGCCATCCGCGGCTTCTTCCGCGGGGGGAGCCTGCGCAGCAGCCGGGCACGGGCGCGCAGGGCGGCCGCGGAGGCGCGCCGCACCGACGGTGCCGGCACGTCGTAGGCGAAGGCGGCGAGGAGCGGCTCGTCCATCAGGGCGCGGCTGAAGAGGTCCACGGCACCCTTGGCCGGACGCGGGTAGAACGAGCACAGCAGCGCGAGGGTGGAGTCGGCCACGCGACGAGCGCCGGCGTCGAAGGCGAAGTGCTCGCGCTCGTACTCGTCCATCAGGTCGGCGAAGCCGGCGTACGTCGTCGGCACGTCCTTGATGTTCATCCGCCTGCCGAGCTGGCGGTAGTAGGCCACCGATGCGTCCACCTCCACCCTGGTGAGCGGGCGCCAGCCGTAGTCGTCGATCCAGCGCTTCGGCACGACCACGAAGGTCGAGAGGACGTAGCGCAGGTCGTCGTTGCTGATGTCGTACATCGCGTGCATCTGATTGATCCGGCGCGTGGCGGTCCGGCCCTCGACGGAGTCGAAGCCGTGCGTGAGAGGAGCCTCGAGCAGCAGCCCGGTGTCGTCGTAGCGCTTCTGGCACTCGCCGGTGAACTGGCCGGTCTCGTCGAGCAGACGTCCGACGCTGGGCACGGCGTAGGTGCGGAAGAGGGCGAAGCTCAGCGACTGGTTGAAGTCCCAGGGGAACTCGTGCAGCGCGATCGTGCGGTAGATCTGGACGTAGTCGGTCTCCGGGTCGAGCCGGTCGTTGGCCTCTCGCCAGTAGCTCTTGCGCATGCGGGCCACCGTAGTCCGTCAGGTTCGCGCTGTCGCCGGTCCGACCGAGCGGCTCGGCCACGCCCGACCCTGCCGGGCCATCCGGGAGCCAACGGATCCAGGCTCAGTCGTCGCTCGGCGGCACGAGGATGCCGCTCTCGCTGCTCAGCCCGCCGTCGACGATGGTGGCCGTGCCGATCGTCGAGGGCTCGCCGACGACCTCGATCCGACTCGGCAGCCCGTCGCGCCGCGTCTCCCAGAGTCGTTCGTCGTCGTCGTCCAGCGAGCGCTCCACGTGGTAGTCGCGCAGGGTCACGTAGAGCCGGTCCCCGTAGAAGTCGAGGAGCAGCGCGGTCGTCAGCCCGACGTGGAAGATGCCGCCGTGCGAGATCTGCACGATGCCGTCGGCCTCACGCGCCGTCGTGTCGTGGACCTCTCCGGTCAGGTAGAGGTCGACACCGAAGCGCTTGAAGACCTTCCACAACCGTGACCGGGTGCCTCGGGGATAGCTCAGTCCGCTCGAGGCGCGGGTGCGGACCGGGCCGAGGATCGGGACGTGGGCCTGCACGATCGTCCACTGCACGTCGTCGCGCTGCGCCTTGCGGAGCACCCCCCGCAGCCATGTCAGCTGCTGCTTGTCGACCTGGATCCTGGCCCGTTCGCGGGTGATGTCGAAGACGTCGAGGGTCACCACCTGCACGTCGCGGCTGGGGCGCCCGGCGTACGCCGTCAGACGGGCGGGTCCCTGGGGACGGTCGGCGAAGAGCGGCGCACCTGCGGAGTCGGTGGTGAACTCGCGCGCCCACTCCGCGTCGAAGTCCCTGGCGAGCGCCCGCTTGCGCCGCGGCCACGGGTTGTCGCCGTACTCGTGGTCGCCCATGGCCGGGAAGACCGCCAGTCCGTGGTCGGCGAAGCGCTCGGACCACTGCGGGTAGTAGGTGCGGGCCGCCCGACGCAGGGCTAGACGCTGCTCGGCCCGGGTGTCGACGGGCCCGAAGTTGCCGGAGTCCTGCTCGTCGTACCCCCAGCGACCATCGACCAGGTCGCCGGCGACCAGCACTCCGGCGGGGTCCAGCGTCTCCCAGTCGTCGAGGATCCGGTCGAGGGCGACACGGTAGTCGCGATTGATCGAGTTGGTCGTGCGCTCATCGCGCGGCATCTGCTTCCAGAAGCCTGGACCGTCGCGCAGGTCGCCGATGTCGCCGTTGAGGAAGTCCGGGCTCGACACGAGCCGCAGGTCGGGGCTCAGCCGCGACTCGCCGCCCGAGATGACCCGGGTGGGCAGGCTGCTGGTGGCGAAGTCGACACCGCGGCGGGTGCGCACCTCGGCCTCGACCGCGTCACCGCTGGAGCCGAGGGCGATGACGGTGAAGGCGACGCGGTCCGTGCCGGGCTCGAGCAGGCAGACCAGGTCGGCGTCCTCGAGGGACGACATCGTGCGGGTCACCGTGCTGGACACGCACTGGCGCGGGATCGAGACCATCCGGGCGTGGCTCAGGCCGATGCGTACCTCGTCGGTGGGCTCGGCGAAGTCGATGCGTCCACGGATGAGCGACGACGAGGCGACGGGCGCGTCGGTGTCGGCACCCCTGTCGAGCCAGGTGCTGGCGGTCGCCGCGTCGGCTGCGGCCGCGCTCCGGCTGCTCGCCGAGGCGTCGGTGCCGGCACCGTCGGAGGCGACGTCTCCTGTGCACGCCGCCGGCAGCACGAGGGCGCCGAGCAGGGCCGCCACAAGAGCTGGGGTGCGGGCGAGGTGACGGGGTGACACGTGCCGTCCCTTCGTCGTCGCCGGAGAGCCGCGGTGCGCGGATCCGAAGATCGGCCGGACGACCCCATGTCCAGCACTGATCGTAGGGGATCGGCACCCCCGGAGTGACCTTCGAGCGCCTGACGCGTTGAGACATCGGGGGGCAGTAGGATCGGGACGGAGGGAGCTACCGCGTGATGACTGACCAGGGAGACGCACGGCCCGTCGGGCACGTGCTCGTCGCGGTGGGCACCAGCGGCGTGCCCGAGGCGGCGTTGACCTACGCCGCCACGGAGGCGTCGCGAGCCGGGGTGGGCCTGCACCTGGTCCACGTCGTACCGGCGCTCGGCGACGTCTCCGCCGAGGAGCAGGCACGGCTCGAGACGGTCGGCGCCTACCGGTTGCAGATCGCCACCCGCTGCGCGCGCGAGCACTCGGGCGGGGCGGTCGAGGTCACGTCTGCCATCGCGCACGGGCCCGTCGTCGAGGCACTCCTCGGCGCCGGCTCGTCGGCTCGTCTCGTCGTGATCGAGCGTCCCGCCCTCGTGGTGCTCGAGCACGACCCGGCGCCGTCGGTCACCCGGGGACTGGCAGCCCGCGCCACGGCCCCCGTGGTCACCGTCCCCGCCGTGTGGCGTGGCCCCGAGGCGGACCGGGCCGATGCCTGGACCGGGCGTCGCGGCGCGCAGGCGCCCCAGGAGGCCCGTCCCCCCGTCGTGGTGGCGTCGATCGACGACCCGTCGCACTCGCGCGTCGTGATCGGTGCGGCGATGGCCGCCAGCGAGTCGCTGGATGCGCGGCTGCGCTTCGTGCACTCCTGGTGGCACGCGGACGGCGAGGCCGAGCCGGTCGACGGTGTCGACGACCAGGTCCTCTCGCCGCGGCGTGCCGCGGAGGTGCTGGTGGAGGTCTCGCGTGGCAGCGAGCTGATCGTGACCGCGCGGCGTGCCGACGCGGACGACGCCCGCGCGCTCTCGCCCGCGACGCGCGCGGCCCTCTACGAGGCGGCCTGCCCGGTGCTGGTCGTCGCCGACTCCCAGCCCACGCAGGTGCTTGCCTCGCGTCGTCGGCTGCGGCTGGTCCGCGGCGCCTGAGGCGGCAGCGGCCGAGGTCGAGGCGTCATCGGGTCGTCGGTGAGCGCGTGGCGCGGACCACGAGCGCACCCCGCTCCTCGTCCTCGACGGCCTCCGGCGCGAGCCCGGCCCGCGTCATCAACGCCATCGCCGCGGACAGCTGGTCGGCGGAGACCTCGATCAGCAGCGTCCCGTCGCGCGCCAACCACTCGCACGCCCGGCGGGCCACCCGGCGGTGCAGGTCCAGGCCGTCGGCCCCACCGTCCAGGGCCAGGTGGGGTTCGTGGTCGCGCGCCTCGGGTGGCAGCTGCGCGATCGCGGCGGTGGGGACGTAGGGCGCGTTCACCATCAAGACGTCGATCCTGCCCCGCAGGTGCGGCGGCAGGGCGTCGTACAGGTCGCCCTGGTGGACGGTGTCCGGCGAGAGGTTGAGCCGCGCGCAGGCGACCGCCGCGGGGTCGAGGTCGGCCGCGTGACCGGTCGCGTCGGGGTGGCGTCGCAGGACGGCCGCGAGCAGGGCGCCGCTTCCGCAGCACAGGTCGACGACGACGTCGGTGGGGGCCAGCGCCGCCGCGGCGAGCTCGACGAGCAGTGCGGTGCGTTGCCGGGGTACGAAGACACCCGGCGACAGGCGGACGCGCACCCCGGCGAAGTCGACCCAGCCGAGGACCTGTTCCAGGGGCTCACCGGCGAGACGCCGTACGACAAGGGTCTCGAGGGTCCCGGCCCGGTCCGGGGAGGCCGCCTCGAGGAGCAGGGCTGCCTCGTCCTCGGCGAAGACCGAGCCGGCCGCTCGGAGGCGAGCGGTCAGGGCGGCGAGCTGGTCCGTGGGTGGGTCCGTGGGTGGGTCCGTGGGTGGGTCTGTGGGTGGGGCGGGCACGGGTCCATCCTCGCGCGTGAGCGGAAGTGTCGGACGAACTAGAACGCGTTACAGTTTCTTGGTGAGTGCTCCCGACGTCTTCGCCCCCGCCGCCCTCGGCCCCGTGCGCCTGCGCAACCGCACGGTCAAGGCGGCGACCTTCGAGGGTCGGACGCCCCACGGGCAGGTCACCGACGAGCTGATCGACTACCACCTCGCGCCGGCGCGAGGCGGCGTCGCGCTGACGACGGTGGCCTACCTGGCCGTTGCTGCGGAGGGTCGGACGCACGCCGAGGTGATCGTGGTCGGGCCCGAGACGGCGCCGGGGTTGGCGCGGCTGGCCGACGCGGTGCACCAGACCGGGGCGAGGATCGCCGGCCAGGTCGGGCACGCCGGCCCGGTCGCCAACGGTCGCTCGAACGGTGTCCGCGCCCTGTCGTCGAGCCGGATGCCGAGCCCGCTGTCGCTGCAGATGGTCGGCGCGGCGACGGAGCGCGACCTCACGAGGATCACCCGCGCCTACGTGGCGTCGGCGCGGATCCTGGTGGATGCCGGCTTCGACGTGCTCGAGCTGCACATGGCGCACAGCTACCTGATCTCCTCCTTCCTCGCGCCCGGTCTCAACAAGCGCCGCGACCGGTGGGGCGGCCCCCTCGAGAACCGGGCCCGGCTCGCCCGTCAGGTTGCCCGCGCGGTGCGCGAGGAGGTCGGCGACGAGGCCGCGGTGACCGCCAAGGTCAGCCTGAGCGACGGCTTCAAGGGTGGCGTGACCACGTCGGCCGGGCTCGAGCTCGCGGGCCTGCTGGAGTCCGACGGGCACCTCGATGCGCTGCAGCTGTCGGGTGGCAGCTCGTTGATGAACCCGATGTACCTCTTCCGTGGGGACGCGCCCGTCGACGAGTTCGCGGCGGCCATGCCCCTCGCCGTACGGCTCGGCATGAGGACGCCGGTAGGCCGCTCCTTCATGAAGACCTACCCGTTCGAGGAGGCCTACTTCCGGGAGAAGGCGCTGCGCTTCCGCGAGCAGCTGACGATGCCGCTGATGCTGCTCGGCGGCATCAACCGGCTCGACACCATGGACCAGGCCATGGCCGACGGGTTCGAGCTCGTCGCGATGGGCCGCGCGCTGCTGCGCGAGCCCGGCCTTGTCGACCGGCTCGCTGCGCAGCGCGGGTCCGACGGACCGTCGCCGTCGGGCGTCTGCATCCACTGCAACCGCTGCATGCCCACCATCTACGCCCCCACCGGCACGTACTGCCCCGAGGTCCCCGTCTGAGGGGTTGCCCCGGTGTACTTACCAGCGGTTGTGTCCACTAGCACACCGCTACAGCGGTGCCCCAGTAGTCACAGCTGCTGGTAAGTACGAATCCCTACCGCACAACTAGAACGTGTTCTAGTGTGGTGGTCATGTCTCAAGTCATCCCGGACCAGCCCCTCCGCGCGGTCGTCTGGTCGACCGGCACCATCGGCCGCCACGCCATCGCGGGTATCGACGCCCATCCCGACCTCGAGCTCGTCGGGGTCTGGGTGTCCAACCCGGACAAGGACGGCAAGGACGCCGGGATCCTGGCCGAGATGGGCCGCGAGCTCGGGGTGGCGGCGACGACCGATCGGGAGGCGCTGATCGCGCTGAAGCCCGACGTCATCGTGCACACCGCGATGGCCGACGACCGGGTCTTCGAGTGCATCGAGGACCTGATCTCGTTCGTCGAGGCCGGCATCAACGTCACCTCCAGCGGACCGGTGCTGCTCCAGTGGCCCGACAAGATCCTGCCGCCGGAGTTCATCGAGCGGATCGAGAAGGCCTGCGCCGACGGGGGCGCGAGCATGCACGTCAACGGGATCGACCCGGGCTTCGCCAACGACGTGCTGCCGCTGGTGATGACGAGCCTCAGCCAGCGCATCGACGAGGTGCGCGTCATGGAGATCTGCGACTACTCGACCTACTACCAGCCGGTGGTGATGGGCGAGCTGTTCGGCTTCGGCAAGCCGATGGACGAGCTCGGCATGCTCTGGCACCCCGGCATCCTCACGATGGCGTGGGGGAGCGTCGTGCGCCAGATCGCTGCCGGCCTCGACATCGTCCTGGACGAACCCCTCACCGAGGAAGTCGACCGACGCGCGGCCGAGAAGGACACGCCCTCGGTCTCGGGCGACGTCCCGGCCGGAACGATGGGCGCGGTCCGCTTCCAGCTGATCGGCAAGGTCGACGGCGTGCCGCGGGTCGTCCTCGAGCACGTCACCCGCACCGACGCCTCCACCCAGCCGGAGTGGGAGACGCCGCCGGCGGGCACCGACGGGTGCTACCGGGTCAAGATCACCGGTGAGCCGATGATGCAGGTCGACTTCACCCACCACGGCGAGCACGGCGACCACAACGTCAGCGGGATGATCACCACCGCCCAGCGGATCATCAACGCCGCCCCCGCCGTCGTCGCGGCGCCTCCCGGCATCGTGACCGCGCTCGACCTGCCTCTCGTGACCGGCCGAGGCCTGGTCGCGGGCGGCGCCGGTGCGGCGGGAGGCGACCAGTGAGCATCCTCGACCGCTTCGCCGTCACCGACCAGGTCGCGATCGTCACCGGCGCCGGCCGCGGACTGGGTGCCGGTACGGCGATCGCGCTCGCCGAGGCGGGCGCGGACGTCCTCATCTCGGCGCGGACCCAGAAGCAGCTCGACCGCGTGGCCGACGCGGTCCGCGCGACCGGGCGCCGCTGCCTCGTCGTGCCGGCCGACCTCTCCGACCTCGACGCGGTCGCCGGCCTCGCCCAGGCGGCGTACGACGAGTTCGGTCGCCTCGACACGGTGGTCAACAACGTCGGCGGGACGTTCCCGACCGAGTTCCTCAAGACGACCAACGAGTTCCTCAACGAGGCCTTCAGCTTCAACGTCACCACCGCGCACGCGCTGTCGGTGGCCGCCGTGCCGCTGATGCTGCAGTCGCCGGCCCTGGTGGGCGGAGCGCAGCAGTCGATCGTCACGATCAGCTCGATGATGGGACGCACCGCCGACCGGGGGTTCATCGCCTACGGCACGGCCAAGGCCGCGCTGGCGCACTGGACCAAGATGGCCGCGCAGGACCTGGCGCCCCGCATCCGGGTCAACGGGATCTACGTCGGATCGATCATGACCAGCGCCCTGGAGTACGTCGCCGGACAGCCCGAGATGATGGACCAGCTCGAGACCAAGACCCCGCTGGGCAGGGTCGGCGAGCCGGAGGACATCGCGGCCGCCGTGCTCTACCTGGCCTCGAAGGCGGGCCAGTACGTGACCGGCAAGCTGCTCGAGGTCGACGGCGGGATCCAGCAGCCGACCCTGGACCTGGGATTCCCCGACATCGGTGCCCCCGACGCGACCTCGTAAGGTCGCGGGAGTGACGACACCCGATCCCGGCACCCCCACCGCATTCGCCGTCTCCCCCGACTCGGGTGAGCACTGGACGGCCGAAGGCGCCTGGCAGGTCGACACCGGCATCCACCGGATCCCGCTGCCCCTGCCGATGGACGGGCTCAAGGCGATCAACGTCTACGTCATCGAGACCGACTCCGGACTGACCCTGGTCGACGGCGGCTGGGCGATCCCGGTCGCCCGCGACCTCCTCGAGCGCTGCCTGAAGGACATCGGTGCCGGGTTCGCCGACATCGACCGGTTCCTGGTCACCCACGTGCACCGCGACCACTTCACGATGGCGACGGTGCTCGGACGCGAGCTCGACATCGACGTGGCTCTCGGGCTCGGGGACAAGCCCGCCCTCGATCTCCTCAACAACGCCCTCACCGAGAACCCCTTCCACGCTGTGCTGCGCTCCGCCGGTGCCCACGCGGTCGCCGAGAAGTGGGAGCGGCTCGAGGGGGACGACGAAGGTCCCGATGCGGAGCTGTGGCAGTACCCCACGAGCTGGCTCGACGGCGACCACGAGATCGCCGTCGGCGCCCGGACCATCGACGCGGTGCACACGCCGGGCCACACCCCCGGCCACTTCGTCTTCGCCGACCGCACGGCCGGACTGCTCTTCGCCGGTGACCACGTGCTGCCGACGATCACCCCGTCCATCGGGTTCACGGTGCCGCCGACCGACCAGCCCCTGGGCGACTTCATGGCCTCGCTCGCCAAGGTCCGCTCGCTGCCCGACCTGCGGATCCTGCCCGCCCACGGACCGGTGGCGCCCTCGTCGTACGCCCGCGTCGATGCGCTGCTCGACTTCCACGAGGAGCGGCTGACGGCGAGCCTCGCGGCCCTGCCGGCGGCCGGCTCCGGGCGGACCGCGACGGGGTACGACGTGGCCGGCGCGCTGGGGTGGACGCGCCACCTGCACGCCTTCGACACCCTCGACGTCTTCAGCCAGGGCATGGCCGCGATGGAGACCAAGGCGCACCTCGACCTGCTCGTCGCGCGCGGCCAGGCGACGTGCAGCGACCCGCAGGCCTCGCCCGACGGGGTCGCCTACTCCGCTGTGTGAGGACGCAGCATCGGGAGGTGTGCGATGCCGTCCTCGAGGAACTCCGGGCCGGAGACCTCGAACCCGTGGGTCGCGTACCAGGGGGCCAACGGGGCCTGGGCATCGAGCACGACCTCACGACCGACGGCGCCCTCGAGGGCGGCGCGCATGACGACGTCGGCCAGGCCGCGCCCGCGGGCACTGCGCGCCAGCACGACGCGCCCGATGCGCCAGCGGGGAGCATCGTCCAGGACGCGGGCGTACCCGATCAGGACGCCATGCTCACGCAGGAGCACGTGGCCGGTGCCGGGCTCGAGGTCGCGACCGTCGAGATCGGGGTAGGGGCACTCCTGCTCCACCACGAACGCGTCCTGGCGCAGCCGGGCGATCGCGTAGACCTGCTCGGCGTCGAGGTCGTGGAACGCCAAGATCACGCAGTCGGTGCTCATCGCAGGAAGTCCGTTGTGTGGCGCCATGCCGTCTCGGCCTCGGGGATCGGCATCAGCGGGAAGACGTGGATCAGGTCGGGCGCCTCGAGGTAGGTCAGGTCCCACCCGTCGGCCGGGTCGTCCAGACGCTGCGGGAGAGCCGCTGCGCGGTCGACGAGAAGTCGGCACCCCGGCACGAGGAGGTCGCGGGTGCCGCAGATCATCAGCGTGGGCGGCAACCCGGCGAGGTCGCCCAGGGCGGGGGACACCTCGGGGCGCCCGAGGTCCGACGGCGTGCCGGCCCACCACTCGGCGTACAGCTCCAGCTTGTCGATCGAGAGCCAAGGATCGCGGTCGTCGAGGGCGTACGTCGCCGGGGTGCTGGTGGTCAGGTCGACCCAGGGGGAGAGCAGCACCGCCTGGCTGACCGTCGCACCGCCCTGGTCGCGCAGGGACTGGGCGAGCGCCAGCGCAAGACCGCCTCCGGCCGAGTCCCCGACCAGCACGACACGCTCCTGGGTCGCGCAGCGCTCGGCGAGGTCGTGCAGGATCAGGTGGTGGCTGGCCCGCCAGTCGTGACGGGGCGCGAGGGGGTAGTCGGGGAGCACGACCTCGGCATCCAGCTCGGTGGCCAGCCGCACCGCGTAGCGGACGTGCAGCGGGTCGGCGGGAGCGACGTACGCGCCGCCGTGCAGGTAGTACACGGTCGTCCTCGGACGTCGTCCGCGCGGGCGGATCACGTGGATGGGGAAGGGGGCCGCCGCCGTGCTCACCTCGTAGTCGCGCTCGAACTGCCTGACCGCGCTGGTCGGCAGGGCAGGGTCGGCAGCAGCCTGCAGCTCGAGGACCTTGGCACGCTCCGTGCGCGCCGACTCGAGCGGTGCGACGCCGCGCAGGTGCGGCACGACGCGGGCGAGGGCCTGGTGGCGGAGGCTGGGCACGGTCCGAGCCTGCCACGAGCCCCACCGACGAGACCCGCCGAGTCCGGTGCTCGGCCGGTGCGTACGCTGGTCGTCACCAGACAGGGGAGCACGGAGGCCGAGAGGCGCGCGTGCTGAGAGTGCGGCGTGATCCGCAGACCCTCCGAACCTGCCCCGGTTAGCACCGGCGAAGGGAGTCATCGTGACGTCACGTCGCGCCACTCGCACCACCAGCTCCGCCCGTCCCGCCCGCGCTGCCCGCGCTGCGCGCACCGCCCTGGGTGCAGCGGCCCTCGGCTCCCTCGCTCTCGCGACGACCTCGTGCTCCCTCGTCGGTGGCGACGACACCGCGGGCAGCTCGGGGGGGAGCGACACCGTCGTGCTGCTCACGCACAACGACTTCTTCCTGCCCGACGAGGTCGTCGCCGCGTTCGAGGAGGAGTCCGGCTACCAGCTCGACATCCGTCCGACCGACGGTGTGGGCAACCTGGTCAACCTCGTCTCCGAGCAGGCGGGCAAGCCCTCGGGCGACGTGGTCTTCGGGGTCGACAACACCTTCGCATCACGCGTGCTCGGTGCCGACGCGCTGACGTCGTACGACGGCGACCTGCCGCCCGGCGTCGCGGCGTACGTCCTGCCCGGCGACGACGCGGGCACCCTCGTGCCGGTCGACAACGGCAACGTGTGCGTCAACGTCGACGACGTCTGGTTCGCGGAGCAGGAGATCGAGCCCCCCGCCACCCTGGACGACCTGACGGACCCTGCCTATGACGGGCTCTTCGTGGTGCCGAGCGCCGCCAGCAGCTCGCCGGGGCTCGCCTTCCTGCTCTCCACCATCGCCGAGTACGGCGACGCGTGGCCGTCGTACTGGCAGGACCTGCTGGCCAACGACACCGAGATCGTCGCCGGTTGGTCGGAGGCCTACCAGGGCGAGTTCACCCAGGGCGGGGGCAAGGGCGACAAGCCGATCGTGGTCTCCTACGACTCCTCGCCGGCCTTCACCGTCGACGGCGAGGGCGGTACGACGACCAGCGCGCTGCTCGACACCTGCTACCAGCAGGTCGAGTACGCCGCGGCCCTCGACGGCGCGGACAACCCCGACGGTGCGCAGGCGCTGCTCGACTTCCTGGTGGGCCCCGACGTGCAGGCAGCGCTGCCCGAGTCGATGTACGTCTTCCCGGTGGCCGACGACACCGAGCTGCCCAGCGACTGGGACACCTTCGCGACTCGGCCGAGTGAGTCCTACGAGGTCGACCCGGCCGAGATCGAGGCCAACCGTGAGGACTGGCTGATCGAGTGGACCGACATCATCAGCCGCTGATCGCGGCGCCGGCAGCACCCGCCGGGGCGTCGCGATGAAGCGCGTCGCCGGGCTGGTCGCGCTGGCCGCCCTGCCGCTGGGCGTCCTGACCGTCTTCTTCGTGCTCCCGGTCGTCGGCATGCTCGGTCGCGGCCTGTGGCCGGACGGGGCCTTCGACCCCGCGGCGTTGTACGACGTGCTCTCGCGGCCGCGGGTGGGGCGGGTCATCTGGTTCACGGTCTGGACCTCCACCGTGGCCACGGTGGTGGCGGTGGTGCTCGGGCTGCCGGCGGCCTACGCCCTGCACCGCTTGGACTTCCCGCTGCGCGGCGTCGTCCGCTCCGCCTTGCTCGTGCCCTTCGTGCTCCCCACGGTGGTCGTGGGCGTGGCCTTCCGTCAGCTGCTCCGCGAGGGGGGTCCGCTGGGCTTCCTCGGCATCGACGGGACGCCGTGGGCGATCCTCGCAGGGCTGGTCTTCTTCAACGTCGCGGTGGTGATCCGCTCGGTCGGGGCAGCGTGGGAGAGCCTCGACCGGCGTCCCGGCGAGGCGGCGGCGGCGCTCGGCGCCACGCCCCGCCAGGTCTTCACCACCATCACGCTGCCGGCGCTGCGACCCGCGATCGTGTCCTCGGCGAGCGTGGTCTTCCTCTTCTGCGCGACGGCGTTCGGGGTCGTCCTGACGATCGGCGGGGTGCGCTACGCGTCGGTCGAGACCGAGATCTACCTGCTCACCACGGTGCTCTACGACCTGCCGGGAGCCGCCGCGCTCTCGATCGTCCAGCTGCTCGCGGTGGTCGCGCTCCTCGCCGTCTCGGCACGCGTACGGCGGGTCCCCGACCCGACGGTCCAGCGTGCGACACCGCGGCCGCTGCGACCGCGCCGCTCGGACGCGCCGCAGCTGATCGCCACCGGCGTACTGCTGGCCCTGCTCGCGGCGCCCATCGCCGCTCTCGTGGCGGAGTCGCTGCGCGTCGACGACCGGTGGAGCCTGGGCCACTACCGCAACCTCGCGACCACCGGGGGTGACGGCGTCCTCGTCGTGCCGGTGACCACGGCGCTGCGCAACTCGCTGCAGACGGCCCTCGACGCCACGTGGATCGCCCTGCTGCTCGGGCTCCTCGTCTCGATCGTGCTGACCCGGCGCTCGCGCTCGGCCACCGAGCGACGGGTGCGCAGCATCCTGGACGGCTTCTTCATGCTGCCGCTGGGGGTCTCGGCCGTGACGCTCGGCTTCGGGTTCCTGGTGACACTCGGCCGCGAGCCGCTGGACCTGCGCACCTGGCCGCTGCTGGTCCCGGTCGCCCAGGCGCTCGTGGCCCTGCCCCTGGTCGTGCGCACCCTGGTCCCGGTGCTCGCCGGCATCGACGACCGGCAGCGGCAGGCGGCCGCCTCGCTCGGTGCGGGGGCGCTGCGCACGGCGATGACCGTCGACGTGCCGATCGTGCTGAGGCCGGTGGTCGCGGCCGCCGGCTTCGCGTTCGCGGTCTCGCTGGGCGAGTTCGGCGCGACGTCGTTCCTGTCCCGCGCCGACCACCCGACCGTCCCGGTGGTGATCTTCCGGCTCATCGGCCGACCGGGAGAGGGCAACTACGGGATGGCCCTGGCCGCCTCGGTGGTGCTGGCGGCGACCACGGCGCTGGTGATCCTCGCCGTCGAGCGGTTGCGCGTGCCGGCGATGGGTTCCTGGTGAGGCCGGTGTCCACGGTGACGAGGAGGATGAGCCGATGCTGAGCCTGGAGGACGTCTCGATCTCCTACGACGGCACCCCGGCCGTGGTCGGGGCCAGTCTCGAGGTGCCCGACGGATCGGTCGTCGCGGTGCTCGGCCCCTCCGGGTGCGGCAAGTCCACCCTCCTCCGCGCGGTGGCCGGCCTCGAGCGCCCCACCAGCGGTCTGATCGGCTGGGACGGCGCGGACCTGGCCGGAGTGCCCACCCACAAGCGCGGGTTCGCGCTGATGTTCCAGGACGGCCAGCTCTTCACGCACCTCACCGTCGCCCGCAACGTGGGCTACGCCCTGCGGCTGCGCCGGGTGCCGGACGTCGCCCAGCGGGTCGAGCGGCTGCTCGCCCTCGTGGGCCTGGAGGGGTACGGCGCCCGGCTGCCCGGCACGCTGTCGGGCGGCGAGCGGCAGCGCGTCGCGCTGGCGCGGTCCTTGGCGGCCGAGCCCCGGCTGCTGCTCCTCGACGAGCCCCTCTCGGCGTTGGACGCGGGCCTGCGCGAGCGCCTCGCCGCCGACCTCCACGACATCGTGCGCGAGGCCGGCACGACGACGCTCGTGGTCACCCACGACCAGGAGGAGGCCTTCGCGCTGGCGGACCGGCTGGTCGTCATGCGCGACGGGCGCATCGTCCAGCAAGGCGACATCGCCGACGTGTGGGCTCGGCCCGCGGATGCGCAGACGGCGTTGTTCCTCGGCTACGCACGGGTGCTCGAGGGTGCGTCAGCGGCCCGGGTGCTGGGGGTCGTCGGGCTGGACGGTGAGGCCGTGGCGTTGCGCCGCTCGGCGCTCACCGTCGACCCCGAGTGGCGGGTGGGAAGCGGGCCGAAGTCCGATCTCGTCGGGACGGTGCGCACCGTGCGCGCGACGCCCGACGCGATCCGGGTCGTGGTCGACGTACCCGGCATCGGCGAGGTCGACGCGCTCGCCTCGCCTGCGGCGCGCACCGCCGTGGGGGAGCGGGTCTCCCTCGGCGTCGACGCGTCCCGGTTGGCCGTGCTCGGCCGCTCGTGAGCGTGCCCCCGACGCACAGGTGAACGTCAGGAAAACGTCAGAATCGCTCCGGGCACAGGTATCTCCTAGACTGACGGGGTGTATCGCCGTGCCTACGTCACCCTCGTCGGCGTCGCCGTCGTCATGGGGACGCTGGCGCTGGTCGTCTCCCTGAAGTACGACCGGCCCCTGCTCGACCCCGAGGGCAAGTTCCTCGGACCCTCGTGGGCCCGGCTGCCGCTGCTGCTGATGGGCGCGGTCCTGCTGGACCTGGTCCCGCTGACGTTGTGGCGCTCGCGGCTGCGCCCCGCGGCGATCATTCCGCTGGTGCGTGAGCGACTCCGCACCCACTGGACGCCCGAGCGGATGACGTTGGTGGCCCTCGGTGTCGTGTGCTTCTACGTGACCTACGTGAGCTATCGCAACCTCAAGTCGGCGCTGCCGTTCGTGCGCTCGTTCAACAACCCCAACGACATGTTCGACCGCGAGCTCAACACCATCGACCGGGTGTTGTTCTTCGGCAACCAACCCGGGCCGGTGCTGCACAACCTGCTCGGCACCGACCTGTCCGCACACGGGCTCTCCTACATCTACCTGTGGTTCCTGCCGCTGGTGCCCCTCGCGCTCACCGCCTGGTTGGTGTGGTCGCGCAACATCTCCTACGGCTACTGGTTCGCGACCTCGCAGTGTCTCGCCTGGTCGCTCGGCACCGCGTCCTACTACGCGCTGCCGACCCTCGGCCCGGTCTTCCACTTCGCCCCGGGCTACACGGCGCTCGCGCACACCCCGACGACCGACCTGATCGAAGGGCTGAGTCGCAGTCGCAACAAGGTGCTGCACGGTGACTACGACGGCAGCAGCGTGGAGGGCATCGTCAACTCGGTCGCGGGCTTCGCCAGCCTGCACTGTGGGATCACCCTGCTGGTCGCCCTGATGGTGCAGTTCACCCTGCGCAACCAGCTGCTCAAGGTCGTCTTCTGGGTCAACTTCGCGCTCACGGTCGTGGCGACCATCTACTTCGGCTGGCACTACCTCGCCGACGACATCGCCGGCATCATGATCGCGTTCGTGTCCTTCTACCTGGGCGGCATCGCCACCGGGCAGAAGTTCAATCGACATAGTCTCCAGTCGCATCCGACGACGACGTCGTCCAACGTGCCGGTCAGCGTCGACTGACGGTCGTTGCGCCGATCCGGGCTGCACCCGGCCGGCAGGTTCTCCGCCGAGGAGAGGACTCTCCCGTCGTCGTCGAGAAAGAATGACAATGGTGTAGTTCGTCAAGCCGACACGCCGTAGCACTTGTGATTATTGTGAACTTCTGATTCCTTGAGTGACTGCTGGGTCAGTTGGGACTCGTCCCTCGCCGGCATCGTCCTGTTCCACCCCTGTGCTCGGGAGTCACGTTGCGCGCCCACCGAAGGTCCCCCCACGCCCCTGCTGTGCTGGCCACGCTGATGGTGGCGACCGCACTCGTCGCGGCCCCCCGTCCGGCGATGGCCGAGGACCCCGACGTGCCGAGCAGGAGCGAGGTCCGCGCTGCGGGCGAGGCGGTCGAGGCGGGCGAGCGCAACGTCGTCCAGGTCCGTGCGGACCTCGCCGCCGCCCAGGTCGTGGTCGACCAGACGGCCATCTCGGCCGCACGGGCGGCGGAGGCGTTCAACGGTGCTCGGTACGTCGCCCAGCAGGCTCGCGCCGAGGCCACGGTCGCCCGTCGGGCCGAGCGTGCGGCGCTGGCTCGCGTCGAGCGGGTGCGCGCGTCGTACGCCGAGGTCGTCCGCGGCTCGCTGGGGACCAATCGCGATCTCGAGGCGCTGTCGTCGATCATGGCCTCCGAGGACCTCAGTCAGATGCTGGAGCGCACCACCGCCTACCGCATCGTGGGGAGCACCCTGGACGCTCGCTACGACGAGCTCACGCTGGTGCGCGAGGAGGCCGAGGAGGCCAGCGATGCCGCGGCCGCCGCCCGGGCCACGGCCCAGGAGGCTCGCAGAGACGCGGCGGTGAAGCGGGATCGCGCCGCGGCCGCCGCCACGCGCGCCGAGGACGAGGCCGCGAGGATGGCGGCCCGCACCCGCAGCCTGGTCGCCGAGCTCGCCCGCCTGCGCGGGGTGAGCGTCGATGTCGCCGTACGGCGTCGCGAGGGGCTGGCGCGACGCGCCGCCGAGCGTGCGGAGGCGGAGGCAGCTGCTGAGGCGCGTGCCCAGGAGGAGGCGGACGCCGCCACCCAGGCCGCCGCGGCGGAGGAGTCCGACGACACCCCGCCGGGGGCAACGCCGTCCCCGACGCCCGCGCCGTCCCCGACGCCCGCGCCGTCCCCCACGCCCGCTCCCACCCCGACGCCCACCCAGACGCCCGCGCCCACTCCCACCCCGGATCCCGGTCCGGCACCGGCGCCGTCCTCGGGCGCCGCGGCAGCGGTGGCGTTCGCCCGCGCCCAGCTCGGTGAGCCCTACGTGTGGGCGGCGGCGGGTCCGGACCAGTGGGACTGCTCGGGCCTGACCATGCGTGCCTGGGCAGCGGGGGGCACGAGCCTGCCGCACTACTCGGTCGCGCAGTACGACGCGTCGACACCGATCTCGGCGAGTGAGCGGCGTCCGGGCGACCTCGTGTTCTGGGCGTCGTCGGACGACCCGTCGTCGATCTACCACGTGGCGCTCTACGTCGGCGGCGACCGGATCATCCACGCCCCCCGCACCGGACGGCCGGTCTCGGAGGACTCGCTCTTCTACTGGATCACGCCGTCGTTCTACGCCCGCCCCTGACGACTCGATCGCCCGTTCTCACCCTGGCGCGATCCGACGGGCGAAGCGCGCGGCGAGGTCCTCGGGGTCCAGTTCGCCGTCGAGGAGCTGACGGGTCGGCCATGCGCCGAGGTCGAGGCCGGCGGCGACCGGGAGTCGCGACAGCATGGTGAGGTCGGCGCGGAACCGTTCGGCGATCCGGGTCAGCTCGGCACCCGTGGGGGCGGTGCCACTGACCTGGGGTGCCCCGGGCAGCTCGTGGTGCATCGGCGGGGCCTGCCCGAAGCGGCGCAGGCCGAGGTGGTCGGTGAGGCGGTCGAGGGTGCCGGGGAAGTCGTCGAGCATCGCGCCGAACTCCAGCACCAGCCACTGGTCGGCGGCGAAGACGGAGAGGCCGCGGGCGAGCTGCTCGCCGTACAGGCCGCGGGAGAACGTCGAGGCGGACCCCTTGAAGCCGGGCGACGGGGTCACCGGCAACGGGAGGTCGAGGTGGCGCTCGACCACGACGGGCCAGTCCTCGGCGAGCGGCCCGCGCCCCCGCGCGACCTTGCGTGCCGAGCGTTCGCGTTGCATCCGCCACTGGGAGAAGGCGCGCTCGATCGGGTCACGGAGCACCGCGACCACGCGGGTCTCGGGGTTGTAGTCGCGCATCCGCTCGAGGGCGTGCGGCCACCAGAGGTACGCCGGCGTCGCGTCACCGGCCGTGATCTCCTCGGGCCGCGTGCGGGCGACGGTGTGCTCGTCGTAGGGCGGATCGTCCCAGTCGACGGTGAGGCTGTTGAAGAACGTCGCCTCCTTGCGAGGCGCCCGCGCCACCTGCGGGTGGTCGGTGATGGCTCGCGACAGCGTCGAGGTGCCGGCCTTCTGGACGCCCACGATGGCGAAGCCGTAGCGCAGCCGAACGTCGCTCGTCACCGGCGCACGGTAGCAACCACGATCTTCGCTCCGAGGGAGGTGGGCACCCCCGCGAGCGGCCAGTAGTTTGGGGCCATGGCTACCGACACCGTGCCCCCTGACGCGACCGTCGCCGACAACGCCGACGGCTACCAGCAGCCGCAGGTCGACATCGGCTCCCTGCGCCAGCTGCTCGACGGTCGCTACGTCGACGTGCGCGAGATGGTGCGCCGCAACCTCTCCGACTACGCCTCGGTCCTCGACGACGCCGAGACCATGGGTCACGACGAGTTCCGCGAGCGGGTCAAGGACGTCACCGTCGCGATGGCCGCGACGGGGCAGACAGGGCTCGGCTTCCCGGAGGAGTACGGCGGCGGCGGCGACATCGGCGCCTTCCTGGCGGCCTTCGAGACGCTCGCGCTCGGCGACCTCTCGGTGCTGGTCAAGGTCGGGGTGCAGTTCGGCCTGTTCGGCGGCGCGATCCTCCAGCTCGGCACCGAGCGCCACCACGAGCGCTACCTGGCCGACATCGTGACCGGCAAGCTGATGGGCTGCTTCGCGATGACCGAGACCGGTCACGGCTCCAACGTCCAGGCGCTCGGCACCGTGGCCACCTACGACGCGGACGCCCAGGAGTTCGTCATCGAGACGACCTCCGAGGAGGCCGGCAAGGACTACATCGGCAACGCGGCGGTGCACGGCGAGCTGGCGGTGGTCTTCGCCCAGCTCGAGGTCGCCGGTGAGTCGCACGGCGTGCACGCGTTCGTCGTCCCCATCCGGTCGGAAGGGGCGGCGTGCGACGGCGTCCGGATCGAGGACGACGGCCTCAAGATGGGCCTCAACGGCGTGGACAACGGCCGACTGTGGTTCTCCGGTGTCCGCGTGCCCCGCGAGGCACTGCTCAACCGCTTCGCCGACGTCACCCCCGAGGGCGTCTACGAGAGCGACATCGACAGCGACAACAAGCGCTTCTTCACCACCCTCGGCACCCTCGTCCAGGGTCGGGTGTGCGTCGGCGGCGCCGGCATCAACGCGGCCAAGGTGGCGATCACGATCGCCACGAAGTACGCCCTGCGTCGCCGCCAGTTCGAGGCCAGCAGCGACACCGAGGAGGAGCTGCTCCTCGACTACGGCATGCACCAGCGGCGCCTGTTCCCGCTCCTGGCCCGCACCTACGCGCTGCACTTCGCCCAGGAGGTCGTCGCCGCGCAGGTGCACGAGATCTTCTCCGGCACCGTCGACGAGGAGATCGCTCGACGCCAGCTCGAGTCCCGCGCCGCCGGCACCAAGGCCCTCGGCACGTGGCACGCGACGCGCACGATCCAGGAGTGCCGCGAGGCGTGCGGGGGAGCGGGCTACCTGTCCAAGAACCGCTTCGCGGCCCTCAAGGCCGACACCGACGTCTTCACCACCTTCGAGGGCGACAACCACGTCCTGATGCAGCTCGTCGCCAAGGGTCTGCTCACCGACTACTCGAGCGGCTTCGAGGAGATGGACCAGTTCGGGATGGTGAAGTTCGTCGCCGAGCTCGGCGTCGAGACCATCATCGAGCGCACGGGGGTGCACAAGCTGCTCGAGCGGATCAAGGACGTCCTGCCCGGCGACGACGACGGGTGGGACCAGGACGCCGGTCTGCTCGACCCCGACTACCAGCTGACGATGCTGCGCTTCCGTGAGGAGCACATGCTCTCCGGGGCCGCTCGCCGCCTCAAGCGCGGGATGGACCAGGGCATGAACCCCGGTGAGGTCTTCTCCCGCGTGCAGGACCACGTCATCGGCTCGGCGCACGCCCACATGGAGCGTCTCGTCCTCGAGGCCTTCGTGGAGAAGACCCAGGCGCTGCCCGAGGGGGACCAGCGCGTGGCCCTGTCGCTGCTCTGCGACCTGCACGCCCTGTGCGTCATCGAGTCCGACGCGGCGTGGTTCATGGAGCACGGCAGGCTCACGATCCAGCGCAGCAAGGCCATCAGCCGTGAGATCAACAGCCTGTGCCGCAAGATCCGTCCGTTGGCGGGCGACCTGGTCGACGCGCTGGGCGTCCCGCACGCGATGCTGCGCGCTTCCGAGCTCGTCGGTCCGGTGGCCTGAGGGCATGAGGCCGGGGGCCGGGGATCGGGGACGCGCCGTGTCGAGGGTCGCGGTCGTGCTGCCGGGTCGCGCCTACCCCGTCAACCGGCCTGCGCTCGCCGCCGTGGTCGACGTGCTCGAGCAGCACGGGTACGACGTGCGCCCGGTGTCGTGGGAGCTGGAGGCGATCCCCGAGGATCCCGCCGCGTTCGTGACGGCGCGACTCGTCGAGGCAGCGCCCGGCGGCGCGCACCTCGTGGTCGGCAAGTCCCTCGGCGCCTGGGCAGCGCCGTACGCCGCCGGGCGGGCGATGACCGCGGTGTGGGTCACCCCGGTGCTCGGAGAGCCCGACGTGGCGGCGGGGATCAGGGCCAACCCGGCGGCGCAGCTCGTGGTCGCCGGGCTCGTCGACCCCCTGCACGACGTACAGGTGGCTGCCGGGCTGGGCTGCGACCTCGTGGAGCTGGACGGGGTCGACCACGCCTTGAGCGGCACTGGCGACGCCGTGGTGGCTCCCGCCATCCTGGAGCGGATCGCGGACGCGACCGACGCGTTCCTCAGGAGGCAGGGATGGCAGGACTAGCACGGCTGCGGATCCCCGGACTCGGTGGATGGAGCGACGACCCGCTCTGGGCGGGCGTCTACGACTGGACGGTCGAGCACCCCACCGTCGGCGGCGCGCTGTGGGCGGCCGCCATCCAGAGCGACCTGCGTCAGCTGTACGCCGCCACGGCTGAGATCGGCACGCTGGTCCCGGGCTCGCGGGTGCTGGACGTGCCTTGCGGCGGCGGCGTCGCGCTGCGCGGGCTCCAGCCAGGGCAGGGGATCGAGTACGTCGCGGCCGACATCGCCCAGACGATGCTGGAGCGCACCATGGAGTCCGCGCGTGAGCGGGGCGTCGACGACCAGGTCGCGCCGCGGATCGCAGACGTCGGCAGCCTGCCCTTCGAGAACGCCTCCTTCGACATGGTGGTGTCCTTCACCGGGCTGCACTGCTTCCCGGAGCCGTCGCGCGCGGTGCGGGAGATGATGCGGGTCCTCAAGCCGGGCGGCGTGATCACCGGCAGCACGTTGCTCAACGACTCCGGCCTGCGCCACGAGCCGATGCGTCGCATCGGTCGGCTCGCGGGGCTCCTGGGACCGGGCTGCAACGGCATCGAGGTCGTGCAGTGGCTGCACGGCCAGGGCGTGGCCGCGCCGATGCTCGCCCGGTCGGGCGCGATGGCCTACTTCCGCGGGGTTAAGGGGTAGCTCTTCGGGTCCCCCTGGGTCGCTCGTCTCGGCGCGACATCTGGCAGTTTCTCCGCTCAAGCGGAGAAACTGCCGCTTCTGTCGAGAAGCTTCCAGACACGAGCGACACCGTCATGACGCTGATTCGCCCTCCGATCAGAGCCCGGAGGCAAGTCCGAGATGGGGCGCAGCGGCGAGCGAGAACGCCGACCGGACCCGCTTCGCGGTGTGGACCGGGAAGTTGAGGTCGCTCCACGTGACGCGGATCACCGTCCATCCGGTCAGCTCGCGGATCCTGTCCTCGCGCCACTTCTCCCGCATGACCGCCTGCTCGATCGTCTCTCCCGCCCGGCGAAGGCGGTGGTACTTCTCCTGCCCGTCGAACTCAACGATCACTCGGTGCTGGGGCCACGCGAAGTCGACGCGGTACGTCACACCTCGTTCCGGATCGTAGATCGGATGCTGGATGTGCGGGCGAGGCAGCCCCTGGCTGAAGAAGAGGTGGTCGCAACGAGTCTCGCCGACCGACTCGATGCGCTCGTCGGCGAGCTGGAGCACAATGTGATGACCCAGGGAGCCTGGCCAGTTGACTGCCCGCTTCACCATCTGAGCGAGCTGGGCGCGCGACATCTCCTCGCGGTGCAGGAAGTGATTGGCCTGGACGAGTCCCGCGACGACGCCGTCGGTACACACGACTCCTGCGACCGACCTGGCTGGGGTGGTGAGCCAACGACCCTCATGCTTGCGAAGGTCGTCAACGAGCAGTGAGCCACTGTGATGCACGATGCGACTGCGCCGGCGTCCCCCACCAGAGAGGTGGGCGAGATGCACGCTGGACAGGTCAAGGCCGAAGTCGGGTCCCCCTTGAGTGAGGCACGACGTCGCGTCGCACAGCGCCACGTGGTCGCCGTACAGCCTCAGTATGGCGCGAGCGAGCAGGATGTGCCGCTGTGAGGGAGCCGCAGCGATGAACACCTCCTGCAAGCAGTAGATCCCTTGGCGCAACTTGATCAGGGCCTTCCCGTCGACGAGTCGCGCCAAGGCCTTGTCGTTGATGCCGCAGGCGATCGCCTCGCGGCGGAGGAGGGTTCCGTCAGGGTGGGCTGCGTGAGTCACAAGTGGTCGATGCACGGATGAAGCGTGGCCGCCTCCGACCCCGCGCAACCGCTGGGTCGAACCGTCCTGTGGATAAGAGTCCTCCACGTGCCGCCTGTGAACGGCAAGCGGCTTGTCGAGGGACTCGCGATCGCAGCAGCATGACAAAACTCCCGCTTCTGGCAGGAAACTTCTTGCCAGAAGCGGGAGTTTCTCCGCCTCAGTGGTGAAACTGCCGCGCAGCGTCAGTGCGACTTGGGTGTGCCCTTGGCCCGCTCGAACGACGCCATCACCTCGGCCTCGGCCTCGGTGCGGCCGACCCAGTCCGCACCCTCGACCGACTTGCCGGGCTCGAGGTCCTTGTAGACCTCGAAGAAGTGCTGGATCTCGAGACGGTCGAACTTCGGCACGTGGCTGATGTCGCGCAGGTGCTCCTGGCGCGGGTCGTTGGCGGGCACGCACAGGACCTTGTCGTCGCCGCCGGCCTCGTCGGTCATCCGGAACATCCCGATCGCGCGGCAGCGGATCAGGCAGCCGGGGAACGTCTTGGTCGGCAGCAGGACGAGAGCGTCCAGCGGGTCGCCGTCCTGACCGAGGGTGTCCTCGATGTAGCCGTAGTCGGCGGGGTACTGGGTCGAGGTGAAGAGCACCCGGTCCAGGCGCATCCGGCCGGACTCGTGGTCCACCTCGTACTTGTTGCGCTCCCCCTTGGGGATCTCCACCAGCACGTCGAACTCCAGCACGTGATTCCTCCAAGCAGCATCGGGGCAGGTCGGGATTTCATTCGGGTACGTCGAGGGCCGCTCCGGCCCGGGGCACAGTGTCCCGCACAATGGCGTGGCACGCGCACCCGGGATCGCCTGGGGAGACCGAGACCTGGCCCAGGGTCCGGTCGCAGACCTGACGAGGAGAGGCGGCAACCATGGCCAGGTCGTCGTCCCGGTCCCCGTCGCGATCAGCGCCCCAGGCCTCGGCCGGCTCCCTGCGGGGGACTCTCGCGCTGGTGCTCGTCCTGCTGCTCGTGGGCGGTGGCGTCGCCACGTGGCGCTACGACCTGCTCGACGGACGGCTGGACTCGCTGCTGGGCGGAAACCCGGCCGAGGCCCCGTCCCCGGCCGACGTGGCCTCGAGCGACCCGGTCAGCGTGGCGCCTCCGCCGGGCCTGCAGCTGCCGGAGGTGGTCCGGCCGGACCCGGTGGCGCAGCCGTCGTCGACCGGCGGGGTGCTGGACCCTGCCGCCGTACGGCGAGCGTTGGCGCCGTACCTGCGACAGGCAGACCTCGGACGACACGTGCGGGCGGAGGTGGCGCCGCTGGGCGGTGGCCCGGCGGTCTTCACCGCGGGCGAGCGGCCCGCGATCCCGGCCTCGACGACCAAGCTGGTCACGAGCACGGCCGCCCTGCTCGCCCTGGGTCCCGACCATGTCTTCGCCACGACCACGGTGCTCGCGCGATCGCGTCGCGGCGCTCCCCGGCTGACCCTCGTCGGTGGTGGGGATCCGTTCCTCGAGCGAGAGGCGCTGACCCCGAGCGGCGAGGACTGGCCCTACCCCGCCCGCGCCGACCTCACCACCCTCGCCGACAAGACTGCGGCCGCGCTCCGCGAGGCGCAGGTGCGCCGGGTGCGGGTCTCCTACGACGACGGTCTGTTCACCGGTCCGGCCGAGAACCCGACGTGGGAGGACGACTACCTGATCGACGTGGTCAGCCCGACCTCGGCCCTGTGGGTCGACGAGGGACGCACGATCACCCGGTTCGGCCGGGTCGCCGACCCGAGCGCGGACGCCGCCTCGGCGTTCGCGACCGCCCTGCGCGGCGCCGGGATCAAGGTCGTCGCGGGGCCCGAGGCGGACGTCGCCCCCGGCCAGGTCGAGGCGCTCGCGCAGGTCGAGAGCGCACCACTGGGCGAGATCGTGCAGCGGATCGTCGACGTGAGCGACAACGAGGCGGCCGAGGTGCTGCTGCGCCACGTGGGACTGGCCGAGGTGGGAGCGGGCTCGACCGAGGCCGGTCGCCGCGGCGTACGTCGGGTGCTCGGGGCCGAGGGGATCCGCCTGGGCCCCAGCCGGTTCCTCGACGGCAGCGGGCTGTCGCGGGCCAACCGGGCCGAGCCCGGGCTGCTCGTCGACGTCCTGCGCCTGGCCGCGGACCCGAGCCGTCCGGACCTGCGGGCGGTGGTGGAGGGACTCCCCGTCGCCGGGTTCACCGGGTCGTTGGCGATCCGGATGGACGAGGGCCCGCCCGCCGGCCTGGGCAGGATCCGGGCCAAGACCGGCACGCTGGAGTCGGTCTCGTCGCTGGCCGGGATCGGGACGGACCTCGACGGCACGGTCTTCGTGTTCGTCCTGATGGCCGACGGCATCCCCGAGTCCGGCAGCGGCACGGCGCGCACCACCCTGGACAGTGCCGCGGCCTCGCTCGGCGCCTGCCGCTGCTCCCCGTGAGGGGCGCCGGAGCCGGCCGGGAAGCACTCGTGCCCGGCGCGTGACGCGCCTCACACCCCGCACCGGCGTTGTTACCGAACGCTGGGGGTCTCGTGGAGGTCGTGTGCCCCGCACGTGACGGCGACCCTCGTAGTGTTCTGGGTGTCGAGAGGTCCGGGGGGACCTCGACACACTGGCCCGGGAGGGTCCGCGGCCCTGGGGGGATCGCGGGTCTTGGGGCTTCTCGGAGGGACACGGAAGGACCTGCTCGGCGTTTCTGGGGGGAAATGCCTTGAGTGGGTCTTCCTGTGTTTTTGGGCCCCGGGTCGGGGTTCGGGCCGCACGGTAGGTTCGCTGCATGACAGCGCCAGACGTGCCCTCGCGGACAGACGCGCCGGACGAGCCACGCACAGCGGCCGGGTCGCCCGATCCGTACGGGATGGTCGACTGGGACCTCGCCGTGCGCGTCGGAGCACGTCTTGCCGGTGACGGCCCGGTGGTCAGCAGGGCCGAGGCCGACACCGCCGTCGCCCAGCTGCGGGCCGACGCCGAGCGGTCCACCGGGCTGGTGCGCGACTTCACCGGGTTGGTCGCCGCCGACCACACGGCACCGGTGCTCGTCGTCGACCGGCGGGGGTGGATCCAGGCCAACGCCGATGCGTTCAAGCACGTGATGGGCCCCCTCGTGGGCAAGCTGAGCGAGAAGAAGCCCCCGTCGCGCACGGCGATCGCCATCGGCTCGCGGATCACCGGGCTCGAGGTCGGAGGGCTGCTGGGCTTCCTCGGCGGCAAGGTGCTGGGGCAGTTCGACCCGTTCCACGCCCCCGACGGCCGGCTGCTGCTGGTGGCGCCCAACATCGTCCACGTCGAGCGGGAGCTCGGCGTCGACCCGACGGACTTCCGCTTGTGGGTGTGCCTGCACGAGGAGACGCACCGGGTGCAGTTCACCGCGGTGCCGTGGATGCGCGAGCACCTGTACTCCGAGATCGAGACGCTGTCGTCCACGGTGACCCCCAGCGGGATCGACGAGCTGGTCAAGCGGATCAGCGGCGGCATGAAGGACGGCCTGGGCAAGGCCTCGATCGTGGACCTGATGAGCACCCCGGAGCAGAAGGAGATCCTCGACCGGGTGACCGGGATGATGTCGCTGCTCGAAGGTCACGCCGACGTCGTGATGGACGGCGTCGGCCCCAGCGTGATCCCGAGCGTCGAGAAGATCCGGGAGCGCTTCACCGAGCGCCGCAAGGGCGTCGGAGCGCTGGACCGGCTGCTGCGCCGGCTCCTCGGTCTCGATGCCAAGATGGCCCAGTACCGCGACGGCGCCCACTTCGTGCGCAGCGTGGTCGACAAGGTGGGGATGGCCGAGTTCAACGCCGTCTGGGAGAGCGCCGACCACCTGCCCTCCAAGGCCGAGCTCTCCGACCCCGACGCCTGGGTCACCCGCGTGCTGTGAGCCCCCGATGACGCTGGACCCGTCCGTCGCGGCGGTCCGGCTCGCCGTACGGCGTGGGCTGCGTACCCAGGGCGACGGCAAGGGCCTTCAGGCGGCCGCCGAGACGCACGCGGTCGTCGTGGCCTGTTCCGGTGGCGCAGACTCACTCGCGCTCCTCGCCGCCACCGTCTTCGAGCTGCGCCGAGCGCCGGTCCGGGTGATCGGAGCCGTCGTCGACCACGGGCTCCAGGACGACAGCGCCACCCACACCGCGCGCGTGGTCGAGCAGATGGCATCCCTCGGCGTCGACGAGACCGTGAGCGCCCGCGTGCAGGTCGAGGCGAGCGGCCGGGGGCTCGAGGCCGGCGCGCGTCGGGCCAGGTACGCCGTGCTCGGACAGATCGCCGAGAGCTTCGACGCCCGACGGGTCCTGCTGGGCCACACCCTCGACGACCAGGCCGAGACCGTCATCCTGGGCCTCGCCCGCGGCTCGGGCGGGCGCTCGATCGCCGGGATGCGGCCGCACTTCCTGGAGGGCGCCACGCAGTACCTGCGTCCCCTGCTCGGCGTACGACGCTCCGAGACCGAGGCGGCGTGCCGCGCCGAGAGCATCGCCTTCTGGGTCGACCCGCACAACAGTGACCCGCGATTCACCCGCTCCCGGGTACGCCACAGCGTGCTGCCGCTCCTCGAGGCCGAGCTCGGTCCTGGGGTGGCCGAGACCCTCGCGCGCACCGCCCTGCAGCTGCGACCCGACATGGAGGCCCTCGACGAGATCGCCGAGCGGCACCTCGAGTGGGCACGCCAGGGCGGCGACGAGGTGCGCCTCGACGCCCTGCGGTCGGAGCCCGACGCGATCGTCAGCCGGGTGCTGCGACAGGCCGCGCTCGACGCGGGAGCCATCGGCTCGGAGCTGTTCGCGGTGCATGTCAACGCACTGCACGACCTGGTCGCCGGGAGGTTGCGCGGCGAGGTCCACCTGCCAGGACACCTGACGGCGTACCTCGACCAAGGCCGCATCCGCTTTCGCGCCACAGACCCCCTACGCTGACCGGCATGGATGCTTCCGACATCGACGGCGACCTGGTCAACGTGCTCTTCACCGAGGCCGAGATCCAGGCCAAGCTGGGAGAGCTCGCCGAGAAGATCGAGCGCGACTACGCCGGTGAGGACCTCCTCATCGTCGGCATCCTGCGCGGTGCGGTGATGGTGATGGCCGACATGGCGCGCGCCTTCTCCGGCCACGTCGAGATGGACTGGATGGCGGTCTCCTCCTACGGCTCCGGCACGAAGTCCAGCGGTGTCGTGCGGATCCTCAAGGACCTCGACACCGACATCTCCGGGCGTCACGTGCTGATCGTCGACGAGATCATCGACACCGGGCTGACGCTGTCGTGGCTGACCGCCAACCTGGCCTCGCGCAGCCCCGCGAGCGTCGAGATCTGCACCCTGCTCCGCAAGCCCGAGGCTCTCCAGATGCCGGTCGACGTCAAGTACGTCGGCTGGGACATCCCCAACGAGTTCGTGGTCGGCTACGGCCTCGACTACCAGGAGCGCTACCGCAACCTGCGCGACATCGGCACGCTCGCGCCGCACGTCTACAGCTGACCGCAGTCCCCGGGTGGACGCCACTGGGTGAGATGGGCTGCCCACCCGTCTGAGACGATGGGTTGACCACGACGCTGAGGTAGGTGTCGTCGGTTTCATTTGTTGCGAGGAAGAAGTGGCGTGAAGCGCATTTTCAAGGGCCCGTGGGTCTGGATCGGCCTGGCGGTCGTCGGGGTGCTCCTTGCCCTGCAGTTCCTGGCGCCCGGAGGCGGGTTCGACGAGGTCCCGACCTCCGAGATGGAGGAGTACGTCGCTCAGGGTGAGATCAAGGAGATCACCTTCATCGACGGCGACCAGACCATCGAGGCGGTCCTCGACGACGGTGTGCGCGACGAGGGCGCCAAGGTCACCACCCACTACGTCCTCGGTCAGCAGCAGGGCATCATCGCCGCGGTCGACGCCCAGGTCGCCGAGGGCACGATCGAGAAGTCCAACTCCGAGAACCCCCAGCCCAGCCTGCTCGGCACGCTGCTCATCAGCTTCCTGCCGATCCTGCTCATCATCGTCATCTTCCTGTGGCTGATGAACTCCATGCAGGGCGGCGGTGGCCGCGGGGTCATGCAGTTCGCCAAGTCCAAGGCCAAGCTGATCTCCAAGGACATGCCGAAGACGACGTTCGAGGACGTCGCCGGCTGCGACGAGGCGATCGAGGAGCTCGGCGAGATCAAGGAGTTCCTCCAGGAGCCCGCGAAGTTCCAGGCCGTCGGCGCCAAGATCCCCAAGGGTGTGCTGCTCTACGGCCAGCCCGGCACCGGCAAGACCCTGCTGGCCCGCGCGGTCGCCGGCGAGGCCGGGGTCCCCTTCTACTCCATCTCCGGGTCCGACTTCGTCGAGATGTTCGTCGGCGTCGGCGCCAGCCGGGTGCGCGACCTGTTCGAGCAGGCCAAGGAGAACGCGCCGGCCATCGTGTTCATCGACGAGATCGACGCCGTCGGTCGTCACCGCGGCGCCGGCATGGGCGGAGGCCATGACGAGCGCGAGCAGACCCTCAACCAGCTCCTCGTCGAGATGGACGGCTTCGACGTGCGCGGCGGGGTCATCCTGATCGCCGCCACCAACCGCCCCGACGTCCTCGACCCCGCCCTGCTGCGCCCGGGGCGCTTCGACCGCCAGATCCAGGTCGACGCCCCCGACCTCAGTGGTCGTCGCCAGATCCTCCAGGTCCACTCACGGGGCAAGCCGCTCGAGGCCGACATCGACCTGACCTCGGTCGCCCGCCGTACGCCGGGCTTCAGCGGGGCCGACCTGGCCAACGTCCTCAACGAGGCCGCGCTGCTGGCAGCACGCAGCGGCAAGAAGTCGATCGGTGACGAGGAGCTCGACGAGGCCATCGACCGGGTGATCGCCGGTCCGCAGCGCCGGACCCGGCTGATGAGCGAGAAGGAGAAGCTCATCACCGCCTACCACGAGGGCGGGCACGCCCTCGTCGCGGCGGCGCTGCCGGGGACCGACCCGGTCCACAAGATCACGATCCTGCCCCGCGGTCGCGCCCTCGGCTACACGATGGTGCTGCCCGACGAGGACAAGTACTCCCAGACCCGCTCGGAGATGCTCGACAAGCTGGCCTACATGCTCGGCGGCCGGGCCGCCGAGGAGATGGTGTTCCACGACCCGACCACGGGGGCGGGCAACGACATCGAGAAGGCCACGTCCATGGCGCGCGCCATGGTCACGCAGTACGGCATGACCGAGCGGCTGGGTGCCATCAAGCTCGGCGACTCCGGTGGCGAGCCCTTCCTCGGGCGCGACATGGGTCACCAGCGCGACTACTCCGAGGACATCGCCGCGATCGTCGACGAGGAGACCAAGAAGTTCCTCGCAGCCGCCCACCAGGAGGCCTTCGACATCCTCGAGGAGAACCGCGACGTCCTCGACGCCCTGGTCCTCGAGCTGCTCGACAAGGAGACCCTCGACAAGGCGCAGGTGGCGGCGGTCTTCGAGGCGCTGCGTCTGCGACCGGAGCGCCCGGCCTGGACGGGCTCTCCGGACCGCAACCCGTCTGCCATCCCACCCGTCGAGATCCCCCAGGAGATCCGCGACCGGGTCGCCGCCAGCGTGGCGGCCAACGGCAACGGCAACGGCAACAGCAACGGATCAGGGGTGATCGTGACACCGCCGGGGCCCGGCGGCGACGTCCACGGTGACCCTGGTGTCGGCGGTGTCGGCGGTGCCGGTGGCCCCGGACAGCCCACGCCTCCGACTCCACCCAGCTGAGCTGCCCCGTCTCGCTCCCTCACCCGCTCGACCGAAGGATCCGTGTGACCGACAAGATCGCCCTGCCCGAGCAGGAGGTGACGGCGGTGCCTGCCTTCGACCACGACCGGGCCGCCGCGGCGGTCCGTGAGCTGCTCTTCGCGATCGGCGAGGACCCCGACCGGGAGGGGCTCCAGGAGACCCCGGAACGGGTGGCCCGCGCCTACGCGGAGCTCACCGCGGGACTGCGCGAGCGTCCGGAGGACGTCCTGACCACCACCTTCGACCTCGGCCACGAGGAGATGGTGCTGGTTCGCGACATCGAGCTGTGGTCGATGTGCGAGCACCACCTCGTGCCGTTCACCGGCGTGGCCCACGTGGGCTACATCCCGGCCGCGTCCGGCAAGATCACCGGCCTGTCCAAGCTGGCCCGGCTCGTCGACGTCTACGCGAAGCGTCCGCAGGTCCAGGAGCGCCTCACCACCCAGGTCGCCGAGTCCCTGATGCGCATCCTCGATGCCCGTGGCGTGATCGTGGTGATCGAGGCCGAGCACCTGTGCATGACGATGCGCGGGGTGCGCAAGGCCGGAGCGAGGACCATCACGTCGGCCGTGCGCGGTGTGATGCTCACCAGTCCCAGCACGCGCGCCGAGGCGATGGCGCTGATCCACCACCACCGTTGAGCCGGTGCTGATGTCACGTCGCCTGTACGTCGGCCTCCTGGTGGTCGCCCTGCTCATCGGTCTCCCGATGGCGGTCAACGCCCTCGGCGGCCCCGAGCTTGCCGGCACCGAGCCGGCTGGTTCCGGAGCCGACACCACGGCGGTCGGCACGACCGGCTCGCCGGGCACGACGTACGAACCCGGCTCCCGGCCCAACATCGTCTTCATCTCGGCCGACGACATGACGCTCGACGAGATGCGCTACCTGCCGCGCGTCAAGCGCCTGCTCGGCCAGGCCGGGGTCACCTTCACCGACTTCACGGCGCCGCAGCCGCTGTGCTGCCCGTCCCGCGCGCAGCAGCTGACAGGACAGTACGCCCAGAACAACGGCGTCCGCGCCAACTCCGGCCGGTACGGCGGCTACGACGCCTTCAGGCCGGAGACGGCGATGCCGGTGTGGTTGCAGCAGGCCGGCTACCACACGGCCATGGTGGGCAAGTACCTCAACGGCTACAAGGGGCGCGATGCCAAGGAGGGTGGCGTCGAGGTCGGCTGGGACCACTGGGACCCGACGATCAAGGCGATCTACCAGTACTTCGGCTACGGGCAGTACAACAACGGCGACCGATTCCGCCCGAAGGCCTACCACACCGACTACGTCGCTCGGCGCAGTGCGCAGCTGATCGAGGAGATGGCGGCGCAGGACACGCCCTTCTTCCTGTGGACCTCGTTCGTGGGCCCGCACGGCCGCTGCCCGGTGAAGGCCGAGGCCGGTGGGTGCCGGTTCCCACCGGTGGTGGCGCGTCGACACCGATCGCTGCACCCCGACCTGGTGGCGCGGGCGCGCGCCAAGCCGTCGTTCAACGAGAAGGCGATGGACGACAAGCCGGGCTTCCTGCGGCGTCGCCCGATGATCCCGACGCAGCGGATCGACACCCTGCAGCGGGCGCGCGCCGGCGCCCTGGCGGCGGTTGACGAGGGGGTGGAGACGATCGTCCAGGCGCTGCGCGCGAGCGGGTCCGCCGACAACACCCTGGTCGTCTTCACCTCCGACAACGGCTACCTGCTGGGCGAGCACCGCTACCAGGGCAAGATCCTCGGCTACGAGGAGGCGGTCCGGGTGCCGCTCGTCATGGCCGGGTTGGGCCTGCCCCAAGGGGTCCAGGATGCCCAGACCGCCGCGATGATCGACCTCGCGCCCACGTTCGCCGAGCTGGCGGGAGCGACCCCGCTGATCGAGGTCGACGGCGCGCCGATCCGGGTGCGCACCGGTCCCGAGGCCGCCGAGGTGGACGATCGCACCCTGTTGATCCAGGCCGGTGCGAGCAATCTGAAGAAGTTCCCGACCGGGTGGTGGTTCCGCGGAGTCCGGACCTCGCGCTACACCTACGTGCGCTACGAGCGCGACGGCTTCGTGGAGCTCTACGACCGCGACCGTGACCCCTTCCAGCTGCGCAACCGTGCCGACGACCCGCACTACCGCGAGGTGCGCACGGAGCTGGCCAAGCGAGCCTTCGTCCTGACCCAGTGCAACGGCTCCGACTGCCGCCCGGACCTGGCGCCGGTGATCAGTCCCCAGCAGCGTGGCCGCGCCCCGGGGGCCGGCCCGCTCGCCGACCCGTGACAGCCCTGGTGGACCCCGGCAGCCCCTCCGACGTGACCCCGGTCACGCGTCGACTTCGCCGGTCTGCGGACAGGGGGATGCCTCGAGCGCTAGCGTCCGTGGCGGCGGTCGAGCGAGTGAGGAGTTGCCTGCGTGGGTGGTGTGCGAGCCGGGACGTCCCGATCCGCTGCCTGCGCGGTGGCACTCCTGTGGGGCGCTCTGGCCGCGATCGCCGGCCCCGTGGTCCTCGCCGGCCCCCTGACGCCTCCTGCTGCGGCTGACGTCGCGGCCGAGCTCCCAGCAGCGGCGTCGGGTGCCGAGCCGTCGTACTCCCCGGCCCTGCGCCGGATCCGGGTCGTCGACCACAACATCGAGAAGCGCTCCGGGGCGATGAACCGGGCGCTCACGGCCGCCCGCAAGACGGGGGCCGAGGTGATCCTGCTCCAGGAGGTCTGCTGGTGGCAGGCCGACCAGCTGCGCCGCCGGCACCCGACCTGGACGGTCGCCTACAAGCCTGAGCGGGAGCGGGACAAGTGCATGCGGGGCTCGAGCCGGGACAGCGGACTGCTGGGGGTCCGGCGACAGGTCGGCAACGTCGCCATCTGGACCGGCGGGAGCGTCGGCCTGCCGTCGACCCACACGTTCACCACCCAGCGCGTGAAGTCGGACCGCACCGGTCTGGCGTGCGTCGCGTGGACGACGATCGTGCGGCACCGGGCGTGCTCGGTCCACCTGATCTCCCCGACGCGTCGCCGTGAGCTGATCGTGCGCACCAAGCAGGCCCGGGAGGTACGGCGGATCGCCGCGCCCTGGGTCGGCAAGCAGGACCTGGTCGTCCTCGGTGGCGACTTCAACGCCGAGCCCCAGCGCGCCACCATGAACCAGCTCTACCGCCTCGAGGGCGTCGGTCGGTTCCGCGAGGCGACCAAGCAGCGACTGGGCGGGCCCGACTGCCGCTGCCGCCAGGTCACCGGCGACGGGCGTCGGGCCAAGGTCGACTACATCTTCTTCTCGGCCAACAGGTCGGCCGCTCGGGGTTTTCGCAGCCTGCGCGTCGTGAAGACGTCCTCCGACCACCACCTGTTGATCGGGTGGGCCGACATGGACGTGACCGAGCGCTCCTGATCCTCGCGAGCAGCGGGAGGGCGACGGCTTGCGGGGTCGGGCGTGAGAGGCGAGACTGACGAGCTCGTGCCGTCGACCGAGGGGCTGGATCCGCAGGTGGACAGGACCCACGGGACGCAGGGGGCTTCCGGCACCCACCGCGCCCACGACGGCTCGCGGGCCGGTTCGCGCCGCCGGGCAGCCGCGCCGGTCGTGATGGGGGTCGTCAACGTCACGCCCGACTCGTTCTCAGACGGCGGTCGGTACGCCGACACCGACGCAGCAGTGGCTCACGGCCGGTCCCTGGTGGCCGACGGAGCCGACGTGCTCGACATCGGCGGCGAGTCCACCCGCCCCGGGGCGACGCGGCCACTGGTGCGCGAGGAGCTCGACCGGGTGGTGCCGGTGATCACCGCCCTCGCCGCGGATGGCGCCGTCGTCTCGGTCGACACGATGCGCGCCGAGGTGGCCGTGGAGGCGCTCGCCGCCGGCGCCACCATCGTCAACGATGTCTCCGGCGGGCTGGCCGACCCCGAGATCCTGGCCGTCACCGCGGCCGCGGGCGCGACGTACATCGCGATGCACTGGCGTGCCCATGCCGACCGGATGACCCAGATGACGACGTACGACGGCCCGGGGGGCGTCGTCGGGGGAGTGCGACGCGAGCTCGCCGCCCGCGTCGAGGACCTGCTTGCGGCGGGGATCGCCGAGCACCGGATCGTCCTGGACCCCGGCCTCGGCTTCGCCAAGCGACCGGAGCACAACTGGGAGCTGCTGGAGGCGCTGGCTCCCGGCGGCGACCTGAGCGCCATGGGGTTCCCGTTCCTCGTCGGTGCGAGCCGCAAGTCGTTCCTCGGGGTGCTGCTGGCGGGGGAGGACGGGGCGCCGCGCGAGGTCGCCGGGCGCGAGGTCGCCGGCCACGTGTTGACCCTGCTGCTCGCCCAGCGCGGCGTCTGGGGGGTCCGGGTGCACGACGTGCGGGGCGCTCGTGATGTGCTGAGCGTGTGGGAGCAGACGTGACGGACGAGCTCGCCGTCCTCGGCATCGAGTGCTTCGGGCACCACGGGGTCTTCGACTCCGAGAGACGCGACGGACAGACGTTCGTGATCGACCTCGTGCTCGGCATCGACACGTCTCCCGCGGCTGCCAGCGACGACTTGCGCGACACCGTGGACTACGGGAGTCTCGTGACCTCGGTGAAAGCCGCCGTGGAGAATGATCCGGTCGACCTGATCGAGACCCTTGCCCAGCGGATCGCGTCCGTCTGCCTCACCGACGGTCGTGTTGAATGGGCTCGGGTGAGCGTTCACAAGCCGGACGCCCCCATCGACGCCACGTTCGCAGACGTGACGCTGACGATCACCCGAGAGCAAGAGGGCACCCGTGACTGAGACCCCCAACCCCTACATCGTCGACGCCGACACCCTGACGGGGGAGATGCGTCCGATCCGCCGGGTCGTGATCGCACTCGGCTCCAACCTGGGCGAGCGCCTGGCCACCCTGCAGGGCGCCGTCGACGCGATCGCCGACACCCCCGACGTGTGGGTCACCGGGGTCTCGCCGATCTACGAGACCGAGCCCGTCGACTGCCCGCCCGGCTCGGAGAAGTTCCTCAACGCCGTCGTGCTGGCCGACACCACGCTGGCCGCCAACCGGTTGATGGACCGGGCGCTGGCCGTCGAGGACGCCTTCGACCGCGAGCGCAGCGACGTCCCCAACTCCCCGCGCACGTTGGACGTCGACCTCATCGTCGTCGGCGACCGACGCAGCGACACCGAGGCGTTGCGCCTGCCGCACCCCCGCGCCGCCGAGCGCGCGTTCGTGCTCAAGCCGTGGTTCGACCTGGAGCCCGATGCCGAGCTTCCGGGCTTCGGGCTGGTGGCCGACCTGCTGGCCAACCTGGGTCTCGACGCGATCACCTTGCGCGAGGACCTCGAGCTCGACGTCAACTGACGCCTCGTCCTACGACTGCCGGCGTGTCGTGAGTGACGACCAGGGCTCCCTGCGACCGACGTCGGGTGCAGCTCTTGCGATCTGGGCGATCGTGGGACTGGCGGCCGGGTGGTTGGTGCACCCGCTGACGGATCGCAGCGGCACGCCCCCCGTCATCACCTGGACCCAGCCGGTGCTCCTGCTGCTGGTCGGGGCCATCGTGGGCGCGGCCGCATGGGCGACCTGGCGGACCGTGCACGTGCGTCGTGAGCGCCTCGACCCGCAGCACGCCTTCAACCGCCTGGTGCTGGCCCGGGCGTGCGCCATCGTGGGCTCCCTGGTGGGCGGCGGCTACCTGGGCTACGCGCTCAGCTGGGTCGGGGACGTCGCCGAGCTGGCCGACCAGCGGCTCGGACGGTCGCTCGTCGCGGCGGCGGCCGGCTCGCTGGTGGTGATCGTCTCCCTGCTCCTCGAGCGTGCGTGTCGCGTCCGCCGGGACGGTTCAGCCGATTAGTTTGGGGCCATGACTTCCCCGTCTGCACGGCCTTCCCGTCGTCGTCAACGCTCCACCCGGCTCCTCACGGCCTCCCTTCTCATCCTCGGTGCGGCCGTCGTGGTCGCTGCAGCGGCCCTGACGGGCTCGCTGGCGCTCACGGTTCTCGCCGGTGCCGCAGCCACCGCCCTGGGTGCGGCCGCGGTCCGCATCACCTACGCCGAGGTCGTCGACTCCCGTCGCGACGCCGGGCGCGACCGCGCCGAGCAGGCCCAGGCCTACCGCCTCCTCGCCGAGCAACGGCAGGAGGAGCAGGCCATCTACGTCGCCGACACCAGCGGCCGCATCACCCGCCACCAGGCGACGATCTCCCGGCTCGAGGGGCGGCTCTCCGAGGCGGCTGCCGAGCTGGCCCAGGCGCGCCGCGACCTGGACTCCGAGCGCAACGGCACCCGTCGCCTGACCGCCGAGCGCGACCGACTCTCGCGCAGCCGCGACGACGCCGAGGAGCGGGCCGCTCTCGCGATCGTGCGGGTCGCCGAGCTCGAGCAGGAGCTGGACGTCGTGATCTCCGAGTGGCGTGCCGGCCAGGACGCGCCGACCCGCAAGCACGCCTGAGACCACCATTCCTCGGGACGACCCCACCGGAGCGACGGGTCGCGGACGGTACGGTGGGACACGTGGTTGGAGACGGACGACAGCAGTGGCGAGTGCAGGTGCCGGAGGACTCTCGGTTCGAGAGTGATCTCGAGGAGCTCGACGTCGAGCCCCCCGCGGCTCTCGACGACGACTGGAGCATCGACGCCCCCGACCCGGCCAACCTGGCCGACCTGGCGCGCCTGACGCACCTGCTCCGCGCCCACGAGCGGCACGGTCGCGGGTGGGCCGGGGCGAGCGTGGACGACGTGCTCGTCGAGGTCTCCGCCCAAGGCCTGCTGACCCGCGAGAACGTTGTCGTGCGCGACGAGCGTGGCGAGATCCGCGCCTGGGGCAGTGTCCACGACCGCGCCGGCGGACGGATGCTGTTCGTCCACGTGGTCGAGCGCGATCTTCCCGACCGGGTCGCTCGGGCCTGCTCCGACGTGCTCATCGACTGGGCAGTCGAGCAGGCCAAGGTTCTCGGGGCCGCGCGCGGGCTCGACGTGCAGCAGATCGACACCGGAGCCTTCGAGGGCGATGACCGGCAGGCCGCCTGGCTGAGCGCCGGCGGCTTCACCCAGGTGCGCACCTGGTGGCAGATGAACCGTCCCGTGGAGGAGTCCGAGGCCGACCTCGTCGACTCGCCCGATCTCTGGGAGGGCCGGGGCGTGCGGTTCCGCAAGGTACGCCGCGCCGGCACCGGGCTGCCCGACGAGGACGACCTGCGCGACGTCCACGACATCCTCGAGGAGGCCTTCCTCGACCACTTCAACTCGTGGGAGGAGACCTTCGACGAGTTCGTCTTCCGGCTCCGCGAGGATCCCGGCCACCGGTGGGACCACTGGTGGCTCGCCGAGGTCGTCGACGTGCCCGAGGGCGAGAAGCCGCTGCCGGCGGGCGCCCTCGTCGGCACGGTCTCGGAGGGCGGTGAGGGCAAGCCCGACGGCTCCTACGTGTCCTACATCGGCGTGGTGAAGGCGGCGCGCGGTCGCGGTGTGGCCAAGGGTCTGCTCCGCACGATCATCGCCGACGCAGCATCGCGCGATCGCGACCGCGTCGGCCTCGAGGTCGACGCCGACTCCTCGACCGGGGCCGACAACCTGTACTCCTCCATGGGCTGGAAGACGAAGTACGTCACGCAGTCGTGGCACCGGGATGTACCGGTGACCTGACAGGCGTTTCCTCCTGTCGCTTGCCAGGTCACCGGATTTCGACGCGCTCGCACGGCTTCGTGCCTCAGCCGTGTCGCTTGCTCAATCCTCGGTCGCCGCGACGACTCGTTCGTGCCTCACGATCCGTCTGCGACCTCAGATCAGACCGTTCTCGGTCAGCCAGTCAGTCGCCGCCTGCTCGGCCGAAGCCTTCTCGTCGCCCTCGACCCGGTCGCGCAGGGCGATCAGGTCCTCGGTGTCGAGCGCGGCCGAGACCTCGTCGAGGATGGCCTCGAGGTCCGGGGTGTCGATGTCCGCGGAGAGCAGCGGGATGATGTTCTGCGAGGAGATCAGGTTCTCCGGGTCCTCCAGGACGACGAGGTCCTCGGCGACCAGGGCCGGCGAGGTGGTGTAGATGTCGGCCACCTGCACGGAGTCGTCGACCAGGGCCTTGACCGTGTCCGGCCCGCCGAAGTCCTCGATCGGGCGGAACTTCACGTCCTCGACGCCGTACACGCTGGCCAGGCCGGGGATGCCGTAGCCGAGCTCGCCGAACTGCGGGTTGGCGCCCAGCGTGAACGGCTCGAGCGCCGACAGGTCACCGATCGAGGTGAGGTCGTTGGCCTCGGCCGTCGCGCGGGTCACGACGTAGGCGTCCTTGTCCTCCGCGGCCGCCGAGGCATAGACGACGAGGTCGTCCGCCGCGACTGCGTCCACGAGCGCAGCGTCGACGTCGCCGGTGGTGCGCTCGGTGTACTCGGTGTCGTAGAAGGCGAGCAGGTTGCCGTTGTACTCGGGGATCAGGTTGATCGAGCCGTCCTGCAGCGCCGGGATCGTCTGCTGGCGCGGGCCGATGTTGAAGCGCTCGGTGACGTCGAAGCCGCCGTTCTCGAGGGCCTGCGAGTAGATCTCGCCGAGGATCTCGCTCTCGGGGAAGGCGAACGAGCCGATCGTCACCGAGCCGCCCGCGCCGCTGCTGTCGCCGTCGCCACTGCCGGCGGGGTCGCTGGCGGTCGGGTCGTCGGAGGCGCAGGCGGCGAGGGCGGCGGCGAGGCCGACCGCGGCGGCAGCAGCGGTGAGGCGCCGAGGAGTGGAGTTGCGCATGGTGGTGGTTCCCTTCGTGTCACACGTGCTCGGACGTGTGCGGCCGTGGTGACCGACTGGTGCGGCGCCGTGCCGCGGGGCGTTGCTCGGTGACTCCCGGACGGGCCGTGAGTCGCTGGGCGAGGGCGAAGAGGCCGTCGACCAGAAGGGCGAGGGCGGTGACCAGGAGGGCGCCGCCGAGGATGCGGTCGTAGTCGTTGAGACCGATCCCGCTGGTGATGATGCGACCGAGGCCGCCGAGTCCGGCGTACGACGCGATGGTCACGGTCGCGATCACCTGCAGCGTGGCGGCTCGCAGGCCGCCGATGATGAGGGGCAGGGCCAGTGGGATCTCGACCTTGGTGAGGATCTGCAGCTCGGTCATGCCGTTGGCGCGCGCGGCATCGATCGTCTGCCGGTCGACGGACTCCAGCCCGGCGTAGGCGCCGGCCAGCATCGACGGGATCGCCAGGATGACGAAGGAGATGGTGGCCCCGACGATCGGTGCGGTGTCGAAGGAGAGCCAGTAGCCGAAGACCATCAGCAGGAAGTAGAGCAGGCCCAGGGTGGGCAGGGCGCGCATCGCGCCGGTGAACCCGATGACGAACTGGCGGCCACGGCCGGTGTGGCCGATGTAGAAGCCGAGCGGCAGGGCGATCAGTGCCGCGATCACCACGGACACGGCGGTGTACTGCAGGTGCTCGACGAGTCGGTCCTGGATCGGCAGCGGGCTGAGGCTGCCCGGCTGCCAGTTGTCGGGGTCGACGATCCAGCGCAGCGCGCTGAGGAAGAACTCCATCAGCTGCCACCCCCGCCGATGGCGCCGCGGAAGGCGGCGAGCCGCGTCTGCCGGAGGAGGGCCGGGATGTGATCGTCGGGTGTGCGGCCCGACCGTCCGCTGCTGTCCTTGCGGTTCCAGGGCATCAGCAGCCTGCCGAGCAGCACGAGGACCACGTCGAAGACCAGCGCCAGGAGGAGGCTGATCAGGATGCCGACGACGACCTCCTCGAGGATGCCGCGCTGCTTGCCGTTCTGGAAGAGGAAGCCGAGGTTCTGCGAGCCGATGATCACACCGACCGAGACCAGGGCGATCGTGCTGACCGACACGACCCGGATCCCGGCGAGCAGGACGGGTCCCGCCAGAGGGAGCTCGACGCGCAGGAAGCGGGCGGCGGGGGAGAATCCGACCGCCACCGAGGCGTCGACCGTCGCGGCGTCGACCGAGGCCAGTGCGTCGGCGGCGGAGCGGGTCATGATCGCCACGCCGTAGATCGTGAGGGCGACGACCAGGTTGGTGGCATCGAGGACCCTGGTGCCCAGGATCAACGGCAGGATCACGAACAGCGGCAGCGAGGGGATCGTGTAGAGCAGGCTGCCGGTGGTGATCACGATCGAGCGCGACACGTTGTTGCGGTTGGCCAGCCAGCCGAGAGGCAGGGCCAGCACGAAGCTGAGCACGATCGGCAGGAACGCCAGCTGGGCGTGCGTCCAGGTCAGCTCACCGATGAGGTCGAGGTTGTTGCGGGTCCAGTCCACGCTCAGGCCCCGCCGAGCACGCCGATGGGGCGGCCGTCCTCGTCGACGACGAGCTCGGTGCCGTCGTCGGCGCGCTCCACGCGCAGCTTGCGCTTGCCCTTGTCGGCTCCGATGAACGAGGCGACGAAGTCGTCGGCGGGGGCGGAGAGGATCTCGGCGGGCGTCCCGGCCTGGGCGATCACCCCGCCCTTGCGGAAGATGACGACCTGATCGGCCAGCAGGAACGCCTCGTCGATGTCGTGGGTGACGAAGACGATCGTCTTGCCCAGCTCGGCCTGCAGGCGGTTGAGCTCGGCTTGGAGGTCGGCGCGCACGATCGGGTCGACGGCGCCGAAGGGCTCGTCCATCAGCAGGATGTTGGGGTCGCTCGCCAGAGCACGGGCGACGCCGACACGCTGCTGCTGGCCGCCGGAGAGCTGGCGTGGGTAGCGCTGCGCCAGCGCGCGATCGAGCCCGACCTTGTCGAGCAGCTCGAGCGCCTCGGCCCGGGCCGTCGCCTTGGGGACGCCGGTGAGCACGGGCACCGTCGCGACGTTGTCGATCACCTTGCGGTGGGGCAGCAGGCCCGACGCCTGGAGGACGTAGCCGATGCTGCGACGCAGCTGGACCTTGTCGCGCGAGGTGATGTCCTCACCGTCGATCGTGATCCGTCCCGAGGTCGGGTCGATCATCCGGTTGATCATCCGCAGCAGTGTCGTCTTGCCGCAGCCGGACGACCCGACGAAGACCGTCGTCCGGTGGGAGGGGAGCACGAAGTTGAAGTCCTCGACGGCCACGGTGCCGTCGGGGAACTTCTTGGTCACCGACTCGAACTCGATCATCGTCTGGGCTCGATCCATCGGAGGGAGGGGTCCGGAACCCGACAACCCTAACCACCACCGAAGGGTGGGACGGCCCGTTCGCCGCCATCCGGCGGGTCGGCGAGGCGATCAGCGCTCGTGGTCGCGCAGCGTCAGGGCTGCTCGGGGCACGCTGGCGGCAGCCAGACCCGGTACGTCGATCCGCCGGCCGTGCTCGTCCTCGACACGCGGTGCCCACGCGCCCCGAGGGAGGTCGCGCAGGAAGCGCATCACCAGCGCGGCGTCGTCGCGGCGCCCCTGCTCGACGAGCCACCCGGTGAGCCGGTGCATCGGCGGCAGCCCGGAGTGGATCAGCGAGCGGGCGCCGAAGAACTCGCGCACCCCCGACTCCAGCACGGCGTACCACGCGTCGTCGCAGTCGGGGATGAGCACGAAGTAGCGGTGCAGGTCGCCGGGCAGCACCTTGTCCTGGAAGGTCTTGGTCACCTTGGTCGAGCCGTAGTCGAGCACCGACTGCCGGGACGTGCGCTTGGTCGCCCAGCGGTCCTGCAGGTCGTCGAGCGACGCCCGCTGCTGGGTGATGGACGAGCCGTCCGAACGGATCCTCCACTGGTAGACCACATCGGGGACGACGCCGATCCGGCGTGCCTGGAGGTAGGCCTCGGTCAGGGTGGGCTGGTCCTCGTAGCGGGTGCCCTCGGGCCACGACAGGCCGACGCCCTCCCAGAAGTCGCGGCGGTAGAGCTTGTTCCACGCGAAGACGTCCCCCAGGAGCTCGGGCATCTGATCGATGATCCCGGCCTGTCGCGTGGCGTGCAGGCGCTTCATCCAGGGAGGCTGCACCTGTCGCTCGCCGTCCGGGTCGTCGTACCACCAGACGATGGAGCCGGTGACCAGGTCGGCACCGGTGCGCTGCTGCTGGCGCAGCAGGGTCGCGTAGGCCGCGGGCGGCACGACGTCGTCGGAGTCGGCGAAGGCGAGGAAGGTGCCGCGGGCGTGGCGCAGGCCCTCGTTGCGCGCCGCCCCCAGGCCCTGGTTGTCGGTGTGCACCACCTCGACGCGCGGGTCGCGGGCGGCGTACGCGTCCGCGATGGCGCCGGAGGTGTCGGTGGACCCGTCGTCGACGACGACGACCTGGAGGTCGGTGTGGGTCTGGGCGAGCACGCTGTCCAGGCACCCCGGCAGGTAGGCCTCGACGTCGTAGACCGGGACGACGACGCTGATCAGCGGGCCGCCGCGCGTGCGTGCCTGCCCCCCTCGCCACCAGCGCATGCCGTCAGGGTAGGGCAGGCCAGGACCGTCCAGGGGATACCATCGCGCCTCGTGAGCGCACCCACCCCTGCAGGAGAAGACGGCGCCTACCCGCGCACGGCGCTCTTCGTCGCCGGGGCCGGTCGCAGTGGCACGAGCACGATGGCCGGGCTGATGCAGATCCTCGGGCTCCACGTGCCGCGCCCCGAGGTGCCGGCGGACGCGTCGAACCCCAAGGGCTTCAGCGAGCCGCAGTGGGTCGTCGACCACCACGACCGGCTGCTGGCCGAGGCGAACGTGCAGGTCTCCGACGCCCGCCCGGAGGCGTGGTTCGAGACCGGCCGGATCAGCACACGCGAGCCCGAGCGGATCGCCACGTCGCAGTGGCTCGAGGACCATTTCGCGGTCAACCCGGAGCTGGTCGTCAAGGACCCGCGACTCAGCTGGTTCCTCGGCCTGTGGCGGGTCGCGGCGATCCGCACCGGCGCTCGGCCCGTCTTCGCCACGATGCTGCGTCCGCCCGCCGAGGTGGTGGGGTCCAAGCAGCTCTACTACGCCAACAAGCTCGGCTCGGCGCACCTGACGGCGTCGTGGCTCAACATGCTCCTGCACACCGAGCGGGCGACGCGCGCCGAGGCGGGTGCCGGTCGGGTCTTCGTGCGGTACGGCGACCTGCTCGAGGACTGGACCCGCACGACGATGCACGTCGGCGAGACCCTCGACCTGCAGCACGTGCTGCACGCCGACTCCGAGCGGATCCGCGACGGCCACCGGTTCGTCGACCCGTCGCTGCGCCGGATGGGGCAGGGCCTCGACGACCTCGGCCTCCCAGCCCGCCTGCACGAGCTCACGGGCGAGACCTGGGCCGAGCTCAACAAGCTCGCCGAGCCCGCGGGCGACGTCCCTGCCGTCCACGACGCGCTCGACCAGCTCCGCGAGGCCTATGTCGACCTGTACGCCGAGTCCGAGGCGATCTCGCGCTCCTCGGTGGTCGCCACGGAGCACCGCCTCAGGCGGCGGCCGGGGCAGGGCCGCGCCGGGGCCCCCCAGCCTGGAACCCCGCCCCCGCCTGCGCCGGCACCTGACTCCGGCTTCGCCGCCGACAAGGTCCCGCACGGGTTGCGCGCCGCCGTACCGCCATCGGTACGGCGGGGTCTGCGCAAGCTCGTCGGCCGGGAGCGCTAGCCGTGGCTCCGGCGTCCGGGGCCGGCGCCGGGACCGGCATCGCCAACCGTGAGGGCCACACCGACTACGACATCGTCTGGCCGTGGACCCGGCCCGGCGGGCTGCGACCCGGCAGCACGGCGGTCCTGCGGATCAAGGACGAGGCGCTGTCGCTGCCGTGGGTGCTTCCGCCGCTGCTGCGGGCGATGGACCACGTGCTGCTGGTCGACAACGGCTCGACCGATGCCAGCGCCGACGTCGCTCGCGCGGTCGCGCAGGAGACCGGGCACGCCACCAGGCTGCGCGTCACGACGTACCCCTTCGCCGTCGCGCGCGCCGGCGCCGAGCACCTCGCGGTCCACGAGCAGTCGGTGCACTCGCTGGCGTACTTCTACAACTGGTGCTTCGCGCAGGTCGAGACGCGCTACTCCTTCAAGTGGGACGGCGACATGGTTCTGACTCCGGAGGGCGAGTGGTCGCTGGCCGACCTGGCCTGGCAGGTCGGCGACGTCCAGTCGATCATCCGGGTCCCGCGCCACGGCCTCTACCTCGACAGCGCCGACCCCGGTCGCGGGTGGCTCGACCTGGGACTGCGCAACGCGGAGGAGTGGGGCTTTCCGACCGGCCCCGACTTCGTCTTCACCAAGGCCTTCGAGTGGGAGGTCCGCACGACACCGAAGCCGGTGCGCACGATCGGTCTGCCGTTCGGGCTGTGCGTGGAGCTGAAGTACCTCGACGGCGACGAGTTCGCGCACTGGACCGACCCCGAGTCGTTCGCCACCAGCCTGCGCAACAAGCGCAAGCGGCGCGAGTGGGAGGTCTTCCACGCGCTGCAGGACGGCACCGTGCCGGTCGGGGTCCACGAGATCACCTCGCCTCCCGGTGTGCACGTCGTCGACCACGTCACGCGGACGTGGCTGCCGTCGGCTCCGCGACCGCTGGACGTGGGCACGGTGGTGACGTCGGACGACCGGCAGGGGTGAGGCTCCGCGTTCCTCGGGGTGGGGTGTTCCTCGTGGTGGGGCGCCCGCGCGCGTAGTCGACCGGGTCTCGCCGTCAAGGATCTCGCTGCGCTCGACCGCTGCGCGGCACCTTCGGTGTCCTTGACTGCGAGCCTCTCCCGGTCGACTGAACGGCGCGCTCAACGGCGAGGGCTCCGCCCACGCCGCCGCATGCGCGGGCGCCCCACCCGTCCCTTCAGTCACATCGCGTCATCGAGTGGGCGCAAACGGCATGGTTTCGACCGGTTTTCGTGTCGTTCCTGCCCAACGGATGAGCACATGTGACCCGTGTGACTGGTGGGGCCGCGCTTGCGCGGGCGGCGCCCGCCGAGCGCAGCGAGGTCGGTCGTCGCCCCGTGCGCCGATAAAGCCGACCGGCCGGGTCCCGCAGTCAAGGACACCGAAGGTGCCGCGAAGCGGGCGAGCGCAGCGAGCTCCTTGGACGGCGGGAGCAGGTCGGCTACGCGCGCGGCCTCACCACCGCCACCACAGGGCCAGACCCCGAAGAGCCCAGGTCGGTACGCGCGCGGCCCCACCTACAGCCACGACAGCGGCCAGACCCCGAGGAGCAGAAGGTGGCCTGGGTCACGTCACATTCCGTTCACATGGAGGAAGCACACCGGATAGATTCGGCGTTGAACACACGTCAGAGTCGTACGAGCACACCGTCTGGTACCCACACCGGCCCAGCCGCCCGCAGCACCACGGGGCAGCAGGGTGGTCGGCGGGACTGGAACGAAAGGTTCGAAGCCATGTCTGAGTCCTTGACCGCTGCCCTGCGCGCGGACGAGCAACCCCCGACCTCGGGTCCCCGTCAGTTCCGCATCGGCGTCGTCGGCGCCGGTCGCGTCGGCGCCGTGCTGGCCGCGTCGCTACGCGGCGCCGGCCACGAGGTCGTGTCGGTGGCCGGTGAGTCGGACGCGTCGCGCGGGCGGATCGCCGACCTGCTGCCGGGTGTCTCGATCGACAAGCCCAGCGCCGTCGCGCGCGACTGCGACCTGCTCCTGCTCACGGTGCCCGACGACATGCTCGGCAACGTCGTGTCGGTGCTCGCCAACTCCGGCGCCCTGCACGAGGGGCAGTACGTCGTGCACACGTCCGGTCGCCACGGCCTGGCGATCATGGCGCCGGCCAGCGCCGTCGGTGCTCGCGCCATCGCGCTGCACCCCGCCATGACCTTCACCGGGACCGCGGTCGACTTCGAGCGCCTGGGTGGCTGCACCTTCGGTCTCACCGCCGAGGTGGAGGAGCGTGAGGTGGCAGCCCAGCTCGTGGCCGACCTGGGTGGCAACACCATGTGGGTGCCCGAGACCCGCCGGGCGCTCTACCACGCAGGTCTGGCCCACGGCGCCAACCACCTGGTGACCCTGGTGACCGAGGCGATGGAGCTGCTGGCCGCCGCCGGTGCCGACGACCCGGCCGCGACCCTGCGCCCCCTGCTGACCGCAGCCCTCGACAACGCCCTCGAGCACGGCGATGCCGCGCTGACCGGCCCGATCGTGCGCGGCGACCTCAACACGGTGCGCGCCCACCTCGACGGCATCGCGGCCGAGGCGCCGACCACGCTGCCGTCCTACCTCGCCCTGGCGCGAGCGACGCTGAGCCGTGCGGTCACGGACGGCCGGCTCACCCCGATGCGGGCCCTGACGATCACCCAGGTGCTGGACGCGGCCGCCCTCGGGCAGCCCGTGCGGGCACGCTGGACGTCGTGACCCACGAACGTCCCGTCCTGGCCTCCACCCGGGCCGAGCTGGCCGACCTCCTGGCGAAGCGGCCAGGGGAGCGGCCAGGGGAGCGGGTCGGCTTCGTGCCGACCATGGGCGCCCTGCACGACGGGCACGCCAGCCTGATGACCGCGGCGCGCCAGGAGGTCGGCAACGGCCCCGTGGTGGTGTCGGTGTTCGTCAACCCGCTGCAGTTCGGGCCGGGCGAGGACCTCGACCGCTACCCGCGCACGCTCGACGACGACCTCGACATCTGTGCTCGCCAGGGGGTCGACGTGGTCTTCGCGCCGAGCGTGGAGGAGGTCTACCCCGGCGGGGAGCCCGTCGTCAGTGTCGACCCGGGTCCGCTGGCCGAGACCTTGGAGGGGCGCACCCGCCCCGGTCACTTCCGCGGCGTCCTCACGGTCGTGGCGAAGCTCTTCGGCCTGGTCCGGCCCGACGTCGCCGTCTTCGGGCAGAAGGACTATCAGCAGCTCGTGCTGATCCGTCGGATGGCGGCCGACCTGTGCCAGGGAGTTGAGGTCGTCGGCGCCCCGACCCTGCGCGAGCCCGACGGCTTGGCGATGTCCAGCCGCAACCGGTTCCTCGACCCCGAGCAGCGGCTGCAGGCAGTCGCCCTCAACCGCACCCTGCGGGCTGCCGCCGACGAGGCGCCGTACGGCGTCGACGCCGCGCTCGACGCTGCGCGCGGCGAGCTGCGCGAGGCGCTGGGCGTCGATCTGGACTACCTCGAGATCACCCGGCCCGACCTGTCGCCGCTGCCGGACGACGTACCGCCCGGCACCGAGGGCCGCGCGCTCATCGCGGCCAAGATCGGCACCACCCGCCTCATCGACAACCTGCCCCTCACGATCGGGAGACCCTGATGCTGCGCACCATGATGACCAGCAAGATCCACCGCGCCACCGTCACCCAGGCCGACCTGCACTACGTCGGCTCGGTGACCGTCGACGAGGACCTTCTCGACGCCGCCGACCTGCTGGCCGGCGAGCTGGTCCACATCGTCGACATCACCAACGGCGCTCGCCTCGAGACCTACACGATCGCCGGCGAGCGGGGCAGCGGTGTCATCGGGATCAACGGTGCCGCCGCCCGTCTGGTGCACCCCGGCGACCTCGTCATCCTCATCGCCTACGGGCAGATGGAGACCGCCGAGGCTCGCGAGCACCAGCCGCACGTCGTCTTCGTCGACGGTGACAACAAGATCCTGGCCACCGGCTTCGACCCGGCCGAGACGTTCGGTGACGACCGGCTCGTGCGGGGCGACGCGACCGCCACCAACTAGCCTGCTCAGATGCCCACCGCCGTACGCCGTGTCCCGGGGCGCCTGAGTGCACCCTCACCCGGCTGGACCACCCAGGCCGACGTCGTCATCGTCGGCTCCGGCATCGCCGGACTGACGACCGCGCTCCGGCTCAACGCGGCGGACAACGGGGTCGGCAAGATCCTGGTGATCACCAAGGACCGGTTGGCGGCCGGCTCCACCCAGTGGGCGCAGGGCGGGATCGCCGCGGCCCTGGGTCCGGGCGACACCCCCGAGGAGCACGCGATCGACACCCTGGTCGCGGGTGCCGGGGTCTGCGACGAGGAGGCTGTGCGGGTCCTGGTCGACGAGGGCCCGGACGCCGTCCGCGAGCTGATCGCGCTGGGCGCCAACTTCGATCACGACGTCCACGGCGAGATCTCCTTGACCCGCGAGGGCGGCCACCACCGCGACCGGATCGCACACGCGGGCGGCGACGCCACGGGGGCGGAGATCCAGCGCGCCCTGATCGCGGCCGTCGGCGCCGCGCCCGAGATCGAGATCATCAAGCGCGGCCTGGCCGTCGACCTGCTCCTCACCGACCCGGTCGAGGGCGATGGCGGCGTCGCCGGCGTGACCGTGCACGTGATGGGCGAGGGGCAGCGTGACGGCGTCGGTGCGGTGCTCTGTCGAGCATTGGTGCTGGCCAGCGGCGGCCTCGGCCAGGTGTTCTCGCAGACGACCAACCCGGCGGTCTCGACCGGGGACGGCATGGCGCTCGCACTGCGCGGCGGCGCGACGCTGCGCGACCTCGAGTTCGTGCAGTTCCACCCCACCGTGATGTACCTCGGCGCCGACTCGATGGGACAGCAGCCCCTCATCTCCGAGGCGGTCCGCGGCGAGGGCGCCGTACTCGTCGACTTCGAGGGCAACCGCTTCATGCAGGGTGTCCACGAGCTCGCCGACCTGGCGCCGCGCGACGTGGTCGCCAAGGCGATCATGCGCCGGATGCTGGACACCGGCCGGCCCCACATGTGGCTCGACGCCCGTCACCTCGGTGCAGAGTTCTGGGAGCAGCGGTTCCCCACCATCCTCGGTGTCTGCCGCACCCACGGCATCGATCCGGCGACCCAGCTGATCCCGGTCGCCCCCGCCTGCCACTACGCCTCGGGCGGGGTGCGCACCGACCTGCACGGGCGTTCCGACGTCCCCGGCCTCTACGCCACCGGCGAGGTCGCCTGCTCCGGCGTGCACGGCGCCAACCGGCTGGCGTCCAACTCGCTGCTCGAGGGGCTCGTCTACTCGCGGCGGATCGCCCAGGTGCTCCCCGACGAGCTGCGTCCGTGGTCCGACCCCGCGCCCGACACCCGAACGCCCGGGCTGGTGCCCGGCGACGCCCGTCCCGAGCTGCAGGAGGTGATGACCTCGCGCGTCGGCGTGCTGCGCAACGAGGTCGGGCTCGATGAGGCCAGCAGCATGCTCGACAAGATCGGGAGCCGTAGCGCCGAGGGCGTCGACCTGGCCGCGTGGGAGACCACCAACCTGCTCACCGTCGCCGAGGCGCTGACCGAGGCGGCGCGGGGCCGCGAGGAGACGCGCGGCTCGCACTGGCGCGACGACTTCCCCGAGCGCGACGACGTGACCTGGGCAGGACACTTCGACACGGTGATGAGCGACGGGGTCGCAGAGGTCTCGTTCGTCTCGGCGCCGGCGACGGACGGTGGCCTGGCATGAGCGGCTTCCCCTTCCACCTGCCGCCGCCACGGGACCTGCAGCAGGAGCTCGAGGCCGCCGACCTCGGCTACGAGGCTCTCGTCGACCACGTGCTCCGCGCCCTGCAGGAGGACCTGCCTGGCGGTGCCCTCGACCTCACCTCGGTCGCCACGATCTCCGCCGACGCCCGGACAGGCGGTGTCTTCGCGGCCCGCGACGAGGGAGTCGTGGCCGGGCTCGGCGTCGCCGCGCTCGTCTTCCACCTGGTCCTCGGCGACGACGTCGAGATCACCGAGCGGGTGCCCGACGGCACCCGCGTCTCGCCCGGTGACGTCGTGATGCGCGTCGCCGGGCCCACCCGCGGTCTGCTCACCGCCGAGCGCACGGCCCTCAACTTCGCCAGCCACCTCTCCGGCATCGCGACCGCCACGTCGCACTGGGTCGCGGCCCTGGAGGGCACCACGGCCAAGGTCCTCGACACCCGCAAGACCCTGCCCGGCTTCCGCGCCCTGCAGAAGTACGCCGTGCGCTGCGGCGGAGGAGTCAACCACCGCTTCAGCCTCAGCGACCTGGCCATGGTCAAGGACAACCATGTCGTGGCCGCGGGGGGAGTCGTGCCGGCGCTCGAGGCCGTGCGCGCGGCCTACCCTGACCTGCCCGTCGAGGTCGAGGTCACCGACCTGGACCAGCTCCGCGACCTGCTCGCTGCGGGATGCACCCAGATCCTGCTCGACAACATGAGCGACGAGACGATGGCCGAGGCCGTGCGCATCACCGCGGACTCCGGCGTCGACGCGACCCTCGAGGCCTCGGGTGGCCTCACCCTGGAGCGGGCGTCGGCCGTGGCCCGCACCGGCGTGGACTTCATCTCGGTGGGGGCACTGACGCACTCGGTCGTCGTCTTCGACCTCGGCTTCGACTTCCTCGAGGGCTGAGCGCGGTGTCCCTGCTCGCGGTCGACGTCGGCAACGCACACACGGTGCTCGGAATCGTCTCCGACGGGGACGTGCCGGCGCACTGGCGGGTCTCGACCGACGGTCGGCGCACTGCTGACGAGTGGGCGGTCCTGCTGCGCGGACTCGTCGGACGACACTTCACCGGCCCCGACCCGATCTCGGGCATCGTGCTCTGCTCGACGGTGCCCGGGGTGACCCAGTCAGGGCGTGAGATGCTCGCGCGGCACTTCGCGGATCTCGAATACCTCGTGGTCGAGCCGGGCGTGCGCACGGGTATTCCGGTGCTCACCGACAATCCCCGCGAGGTGGGCACCGACCGCATCGTCAATGCGTTGGCGGCAGCAACCATCTACGGCGGACCCGCGGTCGTCGTCGATTTCGGGGGTACCGCCACCACCTTCGACGTGATAAACGAATCGGGCCAGTATGTCGGTGGTGCTATCGCGCCGGGCATCGAGATCTCGCTCGAGGCGCTGGGGCGTCGCGGAGCCCAGCTGCGGCAGGTCGAGCTGATCCGTCCGCGCTCGGTGATCGCCAAGAACACCGTGGAGGCCCTGCAGTCGGGGCTGCTCTTCGGCGTCGCCGCTCAGGTCGAGGGCCTCGTGGAGCGGATCGTCGAGGAGCTCGACGTGGCGCTCGAAGAAGTCTCGGTGATAGCGACCGGCTATTTGTCCCCCCTGGTATTCGACGAATGTGACTGCTTTACCGACCACGCCCCGTGGCTGACGCTCCAGGGGCTGGAGATGGTATTCCGACGGAATATCCGCTGATAATCGTCCCGGGCTTGGGGAATGTGGGGATCGTCGGGCACAATGATGTTGTTCCTATTCACCACATACTCAAAGACGAGGTAATCCCGTGGCACAGAAGGTAAACATTATTCTGGTCGATGACATCGACGACACCGAGGCGACCGAGACGGTCGCCTTCGGCCTGGACGGCACGTCGTACGAGATCGATCTCAACGACGGACATGCCTCGAGCCTGCGTGAGGCCCTGGCACCGTTCCTCGGCCACGCCCGCAAGGTCACGTCGGGTCGCCGTTCGGCCAAGAAGTCCAACGGCACCGCCGCCGCCAGCGCCAACGGCGCCAGCGCGGCCGACGTGCGCGAGTGGGCCCGCGAGAGCGGTCACTCCGTGCCCGACCGTGGCCGCATCCCCGCCGAGATCCGTGAGGCCTACGACGCCGCCCACTGATCCGCGGCACGCACGTTGACGCCGACCCGTCGCCTGCCGGCGACGGGTCGGCGTCATTTCTCCGAGATCATTCCTCAGGCGAGGGGGATCCCCGCGCCACCCTTGTGCGACTGGTAGGTCCCCGAGCGCCTGCCTCGCGGTCGGCTGGCCGGTGATGTTCGCTGATAGCGGACGCCGTTCCGTCCGTGACGGGAACGCGTAGGCTGGGAGCGGGGTTAGACCTCCCGTGCCCCTCTCTCCACCCCGGAGCGGACGGGACCCCAGTGACGCAGAGGAGTTGCGGATGTTCGAACGGTTCACTGACCGAGCTCGTCGGGTGGTCGTGCTTGCCCAAGAAGAGGCGCGCATGCTCTCCCACAACTACATCGGCACCGAGCACATCCTGCTCGGGCTGATCCACGAGGGTGAGGGCGTCGCGGCCAAGGCGCTCGAGAGCCTCGACATCTCCCTGGAGGCGGTGCGCGCCCAGGTCGAGGAGATCATCGGGCAGGGCCAGCAGGCGCCGTCGGGTCACATCCCCTTCACTCCGCGCGCCAAGAAGGTGCTCGAGCTGTCCCTGCGCGAGGCGCTGCAGCTCGGCCACTCCTACATCGGCACCGAGCACATCCTGCTCGGCCTGATCCGTGAGGGCGAGGGCGTGGCCGCCCAGGTGCTGCAGAAGCTCGGCGCCGACCTCAACCGGGTCCGCCAGCAGGTCATCCAGCTGCTCTCCGGCTTCCAGGGCAAGGAGTCGACCGCGCAGGCCGCCGCCCAGGGTGCCGGCGGCGACGCTCCCTCCTCCTCGCTGGTGCTCGACCAGTTCGGTCGCAACCTCACCCAGGACGCCCGCGAGGGCAAGCTCGACCCGGTCATCGGGCGCGACTCGGAGATCGAGCGCGTGATGCAGATCCTGTCGCGCCGCACGAAGAACAACCCGGTCCTGATCGGTGAGCCCGGCGTCGGCAAGACGACGATCGTCGAAGGCCTCGCCCAGGACATCGTCAAGGGCAACGTGCCCGAGACGCTGAAGGACAAGCAGATCTACACCCTCGACCTCGGCGCGCTCGTGGCCGGCTCGCGCTACCGCGGTGACTTCGAGGAGCGTCTCAAGAAGGTGCTCAAGGAGATCCGCACCCGCGGCGACATCGTGCTCTTCATCGACGAGATCCACACCCTCGTCGGCGCCGGCGCGGCCGAGGGCGCGATCGACGCCGCCAGCATCCTCAAGCCGATGCTGGCTCGTGGTGAGCTGCAGACGATCGGTGCCACGACCCTGGACGAGTACCGCAAGCACTTGGAGAAGGACGCCGCGCTCGAGCGTCGCTTCCAGCCGATCCAGGTCGCCGAGCCCTCGATCGCCCACACGATCGAGATGCTCAAGGGCCTGCGCGACCGCTACGAGGCCCACCACCGGGTCACCATCACCGACGAGGCGCTGGTCTCGGCGGCGACCCTGGCCGACCGCTACATCTCCGACCGGTTCCTGCCCGACAAGGCGATCGACCTGATCGACGAGGCCGGCTCGCGACTGCGGATCCGCCGGATGACCCAGCCCGCCGACCTGCGCGACTACGACGACCAGATCGGCGAGGTCCGTCAGCGCAAGGAGGCGGCCATCGACGGCCAGGACTTCGAGGCGGCGGCGCGTCTGCGTGACGAGGAGAAGCAGCTCATCCTCAAGAAGTCCGAGCGCGAGAAGCAGTGGCGCGCCGGCGACATGGACGACGTGGCCGAGGTCGACGAGGAGCTGATCGCCGAGGTCCTCGCCGTGGCGACCGGCATCCCGATCGTCAAGCTGTCCGAGGAGGAGTCCTCGCGGCTGCTCAAGATGGAGGACGAGCTCCACAAGCGGGTCATCGGTCAGGACGAGGCCGTCAAGGCACTCTCGCGCGCGATCCGCCGCACGCGTGCCGGGTTGAAGGACCCGAAGCGTCCCGGTGGCTCGTTCATCTTCGCCGGCCCCTCCGGTGTCGGCAAGACCTGGCTGTCCAAGACGCTCGCCGAGTTCCTCTTCGGCGACGAGGACTCCCTCATCCAGCTCGACATGTCGGAGTTCTCCGAGAAGCACACCGTCTCGCGGCTCTTCGGCTCGCCTCCCGGCTACGTCGGTTACGAGGAGGGTGGCCAGCTCACCGAGAAGGTGCGCCGCAAGCCCTTCTCCGTGGTGCTCTTCGACGAGGTCGAGAAGGCCCACCCCGACATCTTCAACTCGCTGTTGCAGATCCTGGAGGAGGGTCGACTGACCGACTCCCAGGGCCGGGTGGTCGACTTCAAGAACACCGTCATCATCATGACCACCAACCTCGGCACCAAGGACATCAACAAGTCGGTCCACCTCGGCTTCAACCAGTCGGGCGACGCCGCCGGGTCCTACGAGCGGATGAAGGGCAAGGTGCAGGACGAGCTCAAGCAGCACTTCCGCCCCGAGTTCCTCAACCGTGTCGACGAGATCGTCGTGTTCCCGCCGCTGTCGCAGGAGCAGATCGTCCACATGGTCGACAACATGATCGCCTCGGTCGAGCTGCGGATGCGCGACCGCGACATGCGCATCGAGCTGACCCAGGCCGCCAAGGACCTGCTGGCCGTGCGCGGCTTCGACCCGGTCCTCGGCGCCCGGCCGCTGCGCCGCACGATCCAGCGCGAGATCGAGGACACCCTCGCCGAGAAGATGCTCTTCGGTGAGGTCGGCCCCGGCCAGATCGTGCTGGTCGACGTCGAGGGAGAGGGCCCCAGTGCGACCTTCACCTTCGAGGGCCAGAAGGTCGGTGAGCTGCCCGACCTGCCGCCCTTCGACGCCGCGGAGATCGGTGGCAGCACCCCCGACCTCCCCAGCACCGAGGACGAGGGGCCGCGCGACGTCCCCCGTGGCAAGGGTGGCGAGGCCGAGGGCGGCGGAGCCCAGCTCGCCTGATCCGTAGCTCATCGCTGACCCGTCGCCCACCGGCGACGGGTCAGCGTCGTTTCAGGGCAGGGGTTTCAGGGCAGGGCGTAGCGCTCGGTCTCGTCGAGGCGTACGGCGAGCCGATCGGCGACCAGGCTCGCCAGGCACCGCTCGCGCTGCGTCTCGTCGCTCCACACCGCGTCGAGGCGCGCCTTGGACACCGGCACGTCGCTGTCGCGCAGCACGCTGAGCAGTCGCCCGCGGCACTGCCGGTCGGTGCCGGCCCACGTCTGCGCCTTGCGGGGAGGACCGTCGTACGGCGGCTTGCCGGCCAGCTGCCACGCGCACCGCTCCCGGATCGGGCAGTCGGCGCAGCTCGGCTTGGCCGCCGTGCAGACCAGCGCACCCAGCTCCATCACCGCCACCGCCCACGTGGCCGCGGTCGGCGCGTCGTCGGGCAGCAACGTCGCCCCCCTGTCGCGCTCGGCCCGCGTCACCGCGGTCGCGGGGAACTCCACGCCGCTCACCGCCCGGGCGAAGACGCGGCGCACGTTGGTGTCCAGGACCACGTGGCGCCGGCCGTAGGCGAAGGAGGCGATCGCCGAGGCGGTGTAGTCACCGACGCCGGGCAGCGCGAGCAGGTCGTCGTACTCGGAAGGAACGACGCCGCCGTGCTGCTCGGTGATGGCGACCGCGGCCGCGTGCAGGCGCAGCGCCCGCCGCGGGTAGCCGAGTCGTCCCCAGGAGCGCACCGCCTCTCCGGAGGATGCTCCGGCCAGGTCCGCCGGCGTCGGCCAGCGCCGCAGCCACTCCTCGTGCATCGGGAGCACGCGGGCCACCGGGGTCTGCTGGAGCATGAACTCCGAGACCATCACCGACCACGCCGAGGCGTCGTCGCCGCGCCAGGGCAGCTCGCGCGCGTGCTCGTCGTACCAGTCGAGGACCGGGTCGTGCAGGGCGTGAGACACCTGACGATTGTCCCTGCGGAGTGGCACCGCCGTCGCGGAGGGTCAGGTCGTTAGCGTCGCTCCATGACCTCGACGACGCCTGCCGGCCCGCCCGGCTCGGGAAGGCCGCTGAGCCCAGCGGTCTACTGGCGCCGTCGGCTGTTCGTGCTCGGCACCGCCGTCGCGCTGGTCCTGATCGTGGTCAACCTCGTCGGAGGTGGCTCGGGCTCCCCGGACCCGGGCGTCACGGCCAGCAACGTGGGCGCAGCCCAGGAGAGCGCAGCGCCGCCCGCGACCCCGCCGACCGGGCCCACCGCCGACAGCGGCACGAAGAAGGGCAAGAAGAAGCAGTCGCCGACGACGCCCGAGCCGACCGTGGTGCTGCCGACTGCCCCTCCGCTGGCCGAGCCCGAGGGCGAGTGCGCCGACGACGACATCGCCGTCACCCCGACCGTGCAGCGGGCCGTCGCCGGCCGGTCGGCCCTGATCACGCTCAAGCTGCGCACCATCAGCGCGGAGGCCTGCACCTGGCAGGTCTCGGCCGACACCCTCGCGGTCCGGATCTCCACCGGTGACGACGAGGTGTGGGCGAGCCGGGAGTGCCCGGGTGCGCTCACCGAGCAGTCCGTCGTCGTCCGACGCGCGGTCACCGCGGCCTACGACCTGCGCTGGAACACGCGCCGCTCCGACACCGGGTGCCCTCGGCTCACGGAGTTCGCGCCGGCCGCCGACTACCGCGTCACCGCGGCGGCGTACGGCGGGGAGCCGGCCGACCTGGTCTTCGACCTGGTCGTCCCCTCGGAGCCGGAGCCGGACCCCGGGCCGGAGGCGGAGAAGCTGTCGGGCAAGCAGGGCAAGCAGGGCAAGCAGGGCAAGCAGGGCAAGCAGGGCAAGCAGGGCAAGTCGGGTTCGGCCGACGCTGGTTGAGTGCGAGGCGCGCCAGCGCCGAGCCTCCCGACGCCGGTTGAGGTGGGAGGCGCGCCAGCGCCGAGCCTCGAAACCCGGTGAGATGACCGGCAGCGCCTCGTGCTCGGGGTGCGGCTGCTGGTCGGCTCACGGGATTTCGTCTCGGCCCGTTGCGGGCTCGTGCCTCGCCCGCAGGCCTCGCTCAATCTTCGCCCGCGACGTGACCGTCCTCGTTCCTCGGACGGCCACTGCGGGCTCAGACGTAGCGTTCGAGGATCGTCGACTCCGCCAGACGGCTGAGACCCTCACGCACGCTGCGGGCACGCAGCTCGCCCACGCCGTCCACGGCCTGGAGGTCGTCGACACCTGCCGAGAGCAGCTTCTGCAGGGTGCCGAAGTGGTCCACCAGCCGGTCGACCACGGCCGGAGGGAGACGGGGGACCTTCGCGAGCAGCCGGTAGCCGCGCGGGGCGACCGCACCGTCGAGGTGCTCTCCGGTGCTGAGTCCGAGGACCCGGGCCGAGGCACCGGGGTCGACGAGCTCGGTGGGGGAGAGGGCCTCGAGCTTCGCCAGCAGGATCTCCGGACTCTTGCCCTTGCGCCCGGAGGGCACGTAGTCGCGGATCACGAGCTCGCGCTCGGCATCGACGCCGGTGATGAGCTCCTCGAGCTGGAGCGACAGCAGTCGACCGTCGGTGCCGAGCTCGAGCACGTAGTCCTCGATCTCGCGGGCGATCCGGGTCACCATCTCCAGCCGCTGGGCGACCACGGCGACGTCACGCACGGTGACGAGGTCCTCGATCTCCAGGGCGGACAGGGTGCTCGACACCTCGTCGAGGCGAAGCTTGTAGCGCTCGAGGGTGGCCAGGGCCTGGTTGGCCCGCGACAGGATCTGTCCCGAGTCCTCCAGGACGTGACGGGTCTCGCCGACATAGGCGGCGATGATCTGCATCGACTGCGACACCGAGATGACCGGGAAGCCGGTCTGCTTGGCCACCCGGTCGGCGGTGCGGTGGCGGGTGCCGGTCTCCTCGGAGGGGATCGAGTGGTCGGGCATCAGGTGGACCGCTGCCCGGATGATCCGGGTGATGTCCTTGTCGACGATGATGCCGCCGTCCATCTTGGCCAGCTCGCGCAGCCCCGTGGCGGTGAAGGGGACGTCCAGGGCGAACCCGCCCGTCGCGATCGACTCCACGGTGCGGTCGTGCCCGATGACGACCAGAGCACCCGTGCGACCGCGGAGGATCCGCTCGAGGCCGTCACGCAGCGCGGTCCCCGGGGCGATGGAGGCGAGGGTGGCGCGCAGGCGCAGCTGCTCCTCGCTGCGGTCGGTGGCACTCACGGGTGCACCTTAGTACCGGTCAACGCCTTGACCTGCCGTGACTGGGGCGTGGCGGACCAGGCCGGACGAAGTCCGGACAGGGACGCGACGCCGGCAGCGCCCAGGATTCAGTGGTCCTCGACCACTTCGAGCGCATGCTTGGTGCGCTCGCTGAGGTGGAGCAGTCGCAGCGCGGTGTGGACGTCGGGGGCCTCGACGACACGCATCCCGTCGACCATCCGGCCCTGCGAGGACGGCCGGGGTCCGCCGGGGACGGTGTGCTCGCTGGGGACCACGGCCATCGAGAACCCGAGCCGGGCCGCCTCGGCGAGTCGCTGCGGCATGTCACGCACCCGGCGCAGCTCGCCCGCCAGGCCGATCTCACCCATCGCGACGACACCCTGCGGCGCGGGGCTGACGAAGTGCGACGACGCGAGGGCGACGGCGACGGCGAGGTCGCTGGCCGGCTCGGTCAGTCGGGCACCGCCGACCGTCGAGGTGAACACGTCGTGGTTGTGCAGCCGGATCTTGCAGTGCTGGTGCAGCACCGCCAGCACCATCGCGAGCCGCGAGTTGTCGATGCCCGACGTCGTACGGCGGGGACGCTCGCTGCCGCTGAGGGTCACCAGGGCCTGCACCTCGGCCAGCATCGGCCGCCGGCCCTCCATCGCCACCGCGACGCAGGTGCCGGACACCCGGCCGTGGTGCTGCTCCAGGAAGAGCCCGGTGGGGTCCTCGACCGCGCTGATCCCGTCCGGGCCGAGGTCGAAGCAGCCGACCTCGTCGACGGGACCGAAGCGGTTCTTGACCGCACGCAGCATCCGGAAGCGGGAGTTGCGGTCGCCCTCGAAGTGCAGCACCACGTCGACGAGGTGCTCGAGCACGCGCGGTCCGGCGATCCCGCCGTCCTTGGTGACGTGACCGACCAGGACCGTGGCGATGTTGCGGGTCTTGGCCACCCGCACCAGCGCGGCGGCGACCTCCTTCACCTGCGTCACCCCGCCGGGGACACCGTCGATGTCGGAGGCGCCGATCGTCTGCACCGAGTCGACCACCAGCAGCGTGGGGCGCACCTCCTCGATGTGGGTCAGCACGGCTCCGAGGTCGGTCTCCGCTGCGAGGAACAGCTCGTCGAAGACCCCTCCTGTGCGGTCGGCGCGCAACCGCACCTGGCTCGCCGACTCCTCCCCGGTGACGTAGAGGACCCGCTGCCGGGTCGCGGCCGAACGGGCGGCGACCTCCAGCAGCAGGGTGCTCTTGCCGACGCCGGGCTCGCCGGCCAGCAGGATCGCGGCACCCGGCACGACGCCGCCACCCAGGACGCGGTCGAGCTCGGGGACTCCACTGACACGGGCGACCGAGTCGTCGACGGAGACCTGGGCGATCGGGACGGCCGGTGACGTGACGGGACCTGCCGCCGTCCGCGCGGTGACGGCGCCGGCCTCGGCGACCGACCCCCAGGCCTGACACTCGCCGCAGCGCCCCACCCACTTGGCGGTCTCCCAGCCGCACTCGGCGCAGCGGTAGCTCGGTCGGGGAGATCGGGGTGCTGACTTGGCCATGCACCGAACGCTAGGCGAGCCCACCGACACCGACCGACGTGACACCCGTGTGCCGCCCCGCAGATCGCTCTATGCTGGCGCTTTGGATCGTTCAACTGGGTCGTCGACGACGGGTGAGTGGGTGAGATGGACAGGACCACCGGGACGTCCGGGCTCGCCGGGATCTCCGGCCACGCGCCGCTCTCGCCGCCCACGCTGGCCGACGTCGCCGAGCGCGCCGGGGTCTCGCGCCAGACCGTCTCCAACGCCGTCAACAACCCCGACCTGCTGCGCGCCGAGACGCTCGTCCGGGTCCAGCAGGCCATCGAGGAGCTCGGCTACCTGCCCAACCGCGCCGCCCGCAACCTGCGCACCCGCGCCTCGCACCTCGTCGGCCTGCGGCTGAGCCCGGTCCAGGAGGGGACGGCCAACGCGGCGATGGACCGCTTCGTGCACTCGCTCGTGTGGACCTCGCGCGAGGCCGGCTACCACGTCCTGCTCTTCTCCGGCGAGGGCGCTGACCCGCTCGAGGGCTACGACGACCTGGTGCGCTCGACGGCGGTCGACGCGTTCATCGTGACCGACACCTACCTCGGCAATCCGCAGGCGACCTGGCTGCGTCAGCGACGCGCGCCGTTCGTGGCGTTCGGGCGTCCCTGGGACGACCCGGAGGCGCGCCACCCGTGGGTCGACGTCGACGGGGCCGCCGGCACCGAGCTCGCGACCCGTCACCTGCTCGAGCGCGGACACACCCGGATTGCCTGGATCGGATGGCGCAAGGAGTCCCGGATCGGGGAGGACCGCCGCGCTGGCTGGAGCCGCGCGCTCAAGGAGCGCGGCCTGTCCACCACCGGCATGGCCTCCCGGGTCGAGGACACCGTGTGGAGCGGCCGGGACGCCAGCAGCCACCTGCTCGACGAGGCTCGTCCCACCGCGTTCGTGTGCGCCTCGGACACCCTCGCGATGGGGGTGCTGCGGACCCTGGCGGAGCGCGGGCTCCACCCGGGCAAGGACATCGCCGTCGTCGGCTTCGACGACTCCCAGGTCGCCCAGGTCGTCCACCCCGGACTCACCTCGGTGCGTCAGCCGCTCGAGGAGGTCGCGGTCGCCGTCGTGCGCGCCCTCGAGGATCTCCTCGGGGTGCCGACGAAGGTCGCCGACGGTCTGCTGCTCACCCCGGACCTGACCATCCGCGCCTCGTCGGGGCTCTAGCACCCAGCACCGTGGGTCAGTAGGTCCGGCTCCACAGGTTGACGGCATAGTCGACCTCCAAGCCGGTGTGCTCGCGCAGGATCTCGTCGGCCGTCTCCGGCCTGAACTCGATCCGCACGACCGCCTCGAGGTCGGCGCGCGAGGTGAAGCGCCACCCCATGTCGACCGGTGTGCGGGTCCACCCGCGCAGGCCCCAGAAGCGCTCGATCTCCTGCGGAGACGGGAGGTGCGGGTAGCCGCGCCGGAACCACGAGCCGAACGTCGAGCGCGAGCCGTCGTTGTCGATCACCAGGGCGGTGCCCCCGCGTCGTACGACCCGGTCCAGCTCGGCCAGGCCGGGCTCGCACCCGGGGCCGAAGAAGTAGGCCCAGCGGACGTGGACGACGTCGACCGCCGCGTCCGGCAGCGGGATGGCCTGCGCGGTGCCGGGCAGCACCGTGACATGGTCGAACCGACGGGTACGACGTGCGGCCAGGGCCGCCAGGTCGGGATGCGGCTCGACGCCGGTGACCGTGCGCGCGTCCTCGGCGAAGGCCGGTAGGTGGAAGCCGGTGCCGCAGCCGAGGTCCAGCACGTCGCGCCCGGCCCACGTGGCCTGGTCGGCCATCGCCGCCCAGAGCCGACCGTCGGGATCGACGGCGTCGTTCTCGGTCTCGTAGGTCGCGGTGTGCTTCCAGATGTTGGGGCTGGGGATCGCCCCCGCAAGCGGCTTGCTCAGCGGCTCAGATCCGGATCAGGCCGGTCGGCGTCTGGACCTGAGCGGCGAGGATGCCCGGGGTGCCGTGCGGGGCGACCCACTCGACCTTCACGTCCTCCAACGGGGCCTCGACCGTCTCGCCGAGCCACTCGCTCACGCGCTGCGGGTCGCCGGCGATCTCCAGGCAGGCAAGGCTCATCCCCTCGTCGGCCCCGGCGGAGGGGTGCAGCTCGGCGGCGACGTCCCACTGCACGAAGAATGGCAGCTGGGGGTCGGCGATCGTGCCGTTGACGCCGATCTGGTGCCAGCGCAGCTCGGTGCCGTCGGGGCGGTGCCGGTTGCCGGCGACGGCCGAGCGGCCGAGTCGCTCCTCGACGACGGAGATGTCGTCGACCGAGACGACCCAGCCGAGCCAGCCGCCCCCGAGCGCGGAGCGCGCCTTGACGGCCTGCCCGAACGGCGCCTTGTCGGAGGCCGGGTGGTCGAGGGCCTCGACGATCTCGATGTAGGTGCCGTCGGCCAGCGCGAGCGTCATGTTGACGGTGCCGAACCGGGGGTGGATGCCACCGTCGGTGAAGGTGCCGCCCAGCAGTGACCCGATCTTCTCCGCGGTGGCGGCAAGGCCATCGGGTCCGGCAGCGTACGAGAGATGGTCGAGTCGCATGCCGAACATTCTCAGCCCCACCTCAGTCAGTGCTGACCCCGGGGTGGTGGTGTCTCGACGTCGAGACACCCGCGGACAGGGTGGGCGCACGCTTCGCGTGTCTGCTAGTCGGCTGCCCGGGAGGCCGGATGGATGGCGAGGGCGGAGCGAGAGCGCAGATGTGCCTCGCAGTGGCGCACCAGCTCGTCGTAGGCCGCCCTGCCCATCAGCTCGGTCAGCTCGGCCTCGTTGGTGACGTAGACGGGATCGGGGGCGACGTGGGCCTCGGTGTTGCCCGAGCAGTACCAGTCGAGGTCGTGGCCGCCGGGGCCCCAGCCGCGGCGGTCGTACTCCGCGATCGTCACCTCGGTGTAGGTGGTGCCGTCCTGCTGCTCCACGTCGCGGAACGTGCGGCGGATGGGGAGCTGCCAGCACACGTCGGGCTTGGTCTCCAGCGGGTTGCGGCCCTGGTCGAGCGCCAGGCCGTGCAGCGCACAGCCCGCACCGACCGGCGGTGCGTCGGGTCCTCCTGGTGCGAAGTCGGCTCGGTTGTGGAAGACGCAGGCCTGCTGCCCGGCGACGGTGATGGCCAGCGTCTTGCGCTCCCCCTCCTCGTCGGTCTCGATCCAGTCCTTCTTCTTCACCGGGCGACCCGGGTGGAACTGCCACTGCTCCGGGGTCAGCTGCGCCACGAAGCCGGCGACCCGCTTCTCGTCGTCCTTGTCGGCGAAGTGCGCGCCCAGCGTGCAGCACCCCGTGTCCGGTGCTTCGGCGTAGATGCCGGCGCACCCCTGGCCGAAGATGCACATGTAGGCGCTCGTCAGCCACGTGAGGTCGCAGCGCATCACCTCGGTCTCGTCGGCGGGATTGACGAACTCCACGAACGCTCGTGGAAAGACGAGATCGACCTCAGGCATGGGCGCGAGCCTACGGCGCCCCCGCCGCCGGTAGGTTGGTCCCATGCGCTTGGGCGTCCTGGACATCGGGTCCAACACCGGCCACCTGCTGGTGGTCGACGCTCACGACGGCGCAGCACCGTTGCCGGCGTACTCCTACAAGCAGCCGCTGCGCCTGGCCGAGCACCTCGACGAGACGGGTGCGGTCTCCTCGAGCGGCATCGAGGCGCTGGTCGACTTCACCGCCGAGGCGCTGGTCGTCGCGGAGGACAAGGGCTGCGAGGACATGCTCGCGTTCGCCACATCGGCGGTCAGGGACGCGGTCAACTCCGACGACGTGCTGGCCACGGTACGCAGCACGACCGACGTCGAGCTCGGCGTGCTCTCGGGCGAGGACGAGGCCCGGCTGACGTTCCTGGCCGTACGTCGCTGGTTCGGGTGGTCGGCCGGCCGACTGGCCGTCTTCGACATCGGTGGTGGCTCGTTGGAGATCGCCGGTGGCGGCGACGAGCGACCCGACGTGGCCTGGTCGCTTCCGCTCGGCGCGGCTCGGCTGGCGCGGGCGCACTTCGAGGAGCGCCTCGACGAGTCCGACCTGAAGAGGATCCGCAAGCGGATCCGCACCGACATCGCCCGCGACGCGGGCAACCTGTTGCGCGCCGGTACGCCGCACCGTGCGGCCGCGACCTCCAAGACCTTCCGCTCGCTGGCGCGGATCTGTGGCGCGGCGCCCTCGGGCGACGGCCCGCTCGTGCCACGGGTGCTGCACCTCGACGACCTGCGCGAGTGGATCCCCAAGCTGGTCGACATGGGCGCCGACGAGTTGGCGGCGCTGCCCGGCGTCTCCGGCAGTCGTGCTCACCAGGTGCTTCCCGGAGCGCTGGTCGCCGAGGCCTGCATGGACATCTTCGACTTGCCTGCCCTGGAGATCTGTCCCTGGGCCTTGCGTGAGGGCGTCATCCTTGAACGCATCGACCGGCTCAGCGTCACCGACGGACCCCGAGCCACCTGACCAGAGCGTGCAGAGCACCACGAGGGAGCAGTTCGAGTGAGGCATCGCAACGAGGTGAGCCACGCGTGACCCGCATCGGCCTGTCCACCTCGTCGGTCTACCCCGAGTCGACCGCCCACGGGTTCGCCTACGCCTCCGCCCTCGGCTACGACGCGGTCGAGGTGATGGTCGGCATCGACGCGCTCAGCCAGCAGACCTCGGCGGTCCGCCAGCTCTCGGATCACCACGAGATCCCCATCTGCGCCATCCACGCGCCGACCCTGCTGCTCACCCAGCGGGTCTGGGGCACCGAGCCGTGGGGCAAGCTCGAGCGGTCGGCCGAGATGGCGCACGAGGTGGGTGCCGAGGTGGTCGTCGTGCACCCCCCGTTCCGATGGCAGAAGGAGTACGCCCGCGACTTCGTCGACGGGATCGCCGCCCTGGAGAACTCCACCGGCATCAGGTTCGCCGTCGAGAACATGTACCCCTGGCGCGCCACGAAGAAGCGCGGCGCCGAGATGTACCTCCCGGGCTGGGACCCCTCCGAGGAGCCGTACGCCAACACGACCATCGATCTCTCGCACGCCGCGATCGCGCACTCCGACGTCATCGAGATGGCCCGGCGCCTCGGCGACCGGTTGCGCCACGTCCATCTCACCGACGGCAGCGGCTCGGCCAAGGACGAGCATCTCGTGCCCGGACGCGGCGCGATGGACGCGGCCGGTTTCCTGCGGCACCTCGCGTCCACGCCGTTCGCCGGCGCCGTGGTGCTGGAGATCAACACCCGGCGGTGCAACAGCCGCGAGGAGCGCGAGGCCGACCTGCGAGAGTCGCTGGCCTTTGCGCGCGAGCACTTCGTCGTCCCCACGCCCTGACGCTAGTCGCCTCCGGTTTCGAGGAGGTCTTTCTTGCGGGCGCCGGTCTTGCGTGCGGTCTTCCAGTTGCTGGTGCCGCTGTAGGAGATGATCCATTTGGATCCGGTGGTGCCGAGGACGTCGGACTTGCCGTCGCCGTTGAAGTCGCCGACGAGGAGGTCTTTCTTGCGGGCGCCGGTCTTGCGTGCGGTCTTCCAGTTGCTGGTGCCGCTGTGGGAGATGATCCATTTGGATCCGGTGGTGCCGAGGACGTCGGATTTACCGTCGCCGTTGAAGTCGCCGACGAGGAGGTCTTTCTTGCGGGCGCCGGTCTTGCGTGCGGTCTTCCAGTTGCTGGTGCCGCTGTAGGAGATGATCCATTTGGATCCGGTGGTGCCGAGGACGTCGGATTTACCGTCGCCATTGAAGTCTGTTCCTCCCGACGCGTCGAGCTTGAGCGGCACGTTGGAGGATGTCAGGGCTGTTTCGGGAGCAGGCGAGTACTTCGAGTTGGACTCACGGGTGAAGGTATAGCCGTCGATCGTTATCGGCAGCCCAGAGTTGAACTCAAGATGCAGGTGGGTGCCGGTGCTTTCCCCGCAAGGCAGTTCGTTCAATGTCCCCGACCAGACACTCCCCAGCAATTGCCCCTGCTGCACCGACGTCGGGCTTTCGGTGATGCCGGCTTTCGCGACCGAGTCCCTGTCAAGATGCCTATACAAGAATGTTTCGCCTTGGCTGACGAACTCAACGTTGGCGGAGTTGGATCCCAAGCACTCAACGCGAGCCGTACCGTCGGCCATTGCCAACATGTCCAGGGCCGCCCCGGGCGCTGGGTTGAAGTCCCATTCCTTGTCGCTGTGCCCGAACTGATGATCAGGCCCGTGGTTAACCGTCCATGCCTGCTTTGAAGTCCACGGCAACTTGAATCCCTGCTCCCCGCTGGCCTCTGCCGGGACACCAGGCCCGAGCGCGACGATCACGCTGCTGAGCACGAGGCCCAGTAGGGCAAGGGTTCCAGGAAATCGACCCTTCTCGGCGGCTCCATACGGAGTCGAGGAGGAGATGTGCGGTACGGGCATGTCGGTCCCTTCGGTCGGTGGCTCAGAGAACCTAGGGGAATGCGGGGCCGCCGGTAGCTGATTTCACTAATCGTTGACCTAGCATTATGCGACGAGGAGCGGTGTCCGTTCTTCACTTTCCACTACGCGGTGAGGCAATCGACGCTTGCAGGAGTTGCAATTTCACGCGGCCGGCAGGGTGACCGTGAACGTCGTGCCCTCGCCGAGGCGGGACCTGACGGCCACCGTGCCGCCGTGGCGCTGGGCGATGTGGGCCACGATGGACAGGCCCAGGCCCGTGCCGGGCTCGCGCAACGCCTCCGGGTTGGTGGTCCGGTAGAACGAGGTGAACAGTCCCACCTGGTCGGCCTCGGAGATGCCGAGCCCGGTGTCCACGAGCTCGAGGACGACGTCGCTGTCGCGACGGGCCACCGAGAGGCGGACCTGCCCGTCGGGCCTGGTGTACTTCACGGCGTTGCTCAGCAGGTTGCTCAGCAGCCGGTCGAGCTCGGCGTCGTGGCCCGAGACGGTGAGGTCGAGGTCGCTGAGCCGCACGTCCAGCGTGAGGTGCTTGGCCCGAGCGGGTGACTCGACGAGCGCCACCACGTCGTGAACGACCTGGCGCAGGTCCACGGGAGAGCGGACCAGCGGGTGGTGCGGATGACTGACCGTCGCCAGGAGGAGCAGGTCGTCCACGACGCGTTGCATCCGCGTGGTGCCACGCGTCATCGCGTCACGCAGGTGAGACGCCTCCGCGTCGAGGGCGACCTCGCCGAGCATCTCGAGGTTGCCGGTGATCACGGTCAGGGGAGTGCGCATCTCGTGCGACAGCGTCTCGATCAGGTGGGTGCGGTAGTCGTCGACCTGACGCAGCTCGTCGACCAGTGCGCGCTGGCTCTCCAGCGCCCGTGCGGTCATCAGGGCGGCCCCCAGGTCGTGGCCGATCTCGAGGGCGGAGTCGATCTCGACGGGCGACCAGGGCGGGTCCTGGGCCCTGCGCGTGAGGGCGAGGAAGCCGAGGCACTCCTGACCCACGCCGAGCGGGACCGCCAGGACCGATCCGAGTCCCAGTGTGCGCAGCTGCTCGTGGGTCTGGTCGAGCAGACGCTGGTCGAGCACCCCCGCGGACAGCGTGGGCGCCACGCGGTCGTCGACGACGAAGACCTGCTGGTGGGCCCACAGGCGGGGAGCCAGCTCGTCGGCCAGGGTCACGACCTCTGCCGGGAGCCGTACGTCGCTGCCGTCGCGCGCCCGGGCCCGACCGCGTCGGGACTCATCGGTGCCGAGCGTCTGGACCCACGAGCCGCTGGCGTCGAAGCCCTCGACGAGCGGGCGGTGCGTGTGGTCGAGCACCGCCTCCACCGAGGCCTGCGCCGGCATCGAGGCCGAGCGGATGAGTCGCCGTGCGGACTCGGCGTGGGCGACCTGCTGCACCAGTGCGTCGCGCTCGAACGCGGTGATGACAGCGCGCTCGGCCTGGGCGGCGTACCGCTCGAGCAGCCGACGCTGGGGGGCGTCGGGACGCCTGGTGGACACGGGCATGTCCACCGACAGGATCCCGCACAGCTCGCCACGGTCGTCGGTGAGCACGCCCATCAGGACGTCCTGAGGCTGCCAGGCATCGGGGCCGGCCGCCGGGTCCGTGACGGTCTCGACCCACGTCCCCGGGAGCTCGCCGACGATGTCCTCGGCGGCGAGGAAGCGGAAGCGGCCCCAGGTCTCCGCCTGCTGCAGGACCGGATCGAGCACCGAGACGGGGTCGGTCGTCATCACCTCGTCGCGGAACTCCTCGGGCCCGGCATAGGCGACGGTCACCAGGTCCTGACCCAGCACCACCGAGAGCACGGCCACCCGGAAACCGATCATCTCGGTCACCGACTCCACCATCAGCTGGAGCACCGAGCGGGCCGACGAGTCCGACCAGGCGTCGCTGCCGGGGCGCGCAGGCACCCCGAGGCTCCCCTCCGTCATGCTCGTCGTCTCCCTGCTGTCCCGTCCCCTGCGCGCCATTGTGCGCTACGACGTGACTCCGCGGGCGGCAATGCGGAGGACCGACCTCCCTGGTGGCCACGTAGCGCCACGTAGATTGGGACCCATGTCCCTGCTTCGCCAGCCGATCCTGCTCCTCGCCCGCAGCAGCGCGGTGAAGAAGCTCGTCAGCACGATGCCGGTGACTTCCGGGATCGTCACCGGGTACGTCCCCGGTGAGTCCACCGAGGCCGCCGTCGAGGCCAGCGCCGCGCTGGTCGACGACGGCCTCAAGGTCACCCTCGACTACCTCGGCGAGGACACGCTCGACACCCAGCAGGCCGACGCCACCGTGGCGGCGTACGTCGACCTGCTCGCGGCCCTGGGGTCGCGGGGGCTGCCGCGCAGCGCGGAGGTCTCGGTGAAGCTGTCGGCCATCGGGCAGGCGATCCCCGAGATCGGCGACAAGCTCGCCCTCGAGAACGCCCGCACGATCTGCCGGGCGGCCCGCAACGCCGGCACGACGGTCACCCTCGACATGGAGGACCACACGACGACCGACCGCACGCTCGCCGTGCTGCGCGACCTCCGCAAGGACTTCCCCGAGACCGGCGCCGTGGTGCAGGCCTACCTGCACCGCACCGAGCGCGACTGCCGTCAGCTCGCCCACGAGGGATCGCGCGTGCGGCTGTGCAAGGGCGCCTACAGCGAGCCCGACGACGTGGCCTTCCAGGACAAGATCGACGTCGACAAGTCCTACGTGCGCTGCCTCAAGGTGCTGCTCGGCGGCGACGGCTACCCGATGATCGCCACCCACGACCCCCGGATGGTGGAGATCGCCGCCTCCCTCGCCAGCCGCTACGGGCGGGCGCAGGGCAGCTACGAGTTCCAGATGCTCTACGGGATCCGTCCCGACGAGCAGCGGCGCCTCGCCGGAATCGGCGAGACCGTGCGGGTCTACGTGCCCTACGGTCAGGAGTGGTACGGCTACCTGATGCGGCGCCTCGCCGAACGCCCGCAGAACCTGTCGTTCTTCCTCAAGTCCCTGATCTCCAAGAAGTAGGTGCCCCGGTGACCGGTTCCGCGACCCCGTCGGTGGGTCCCTCAGTGCAGACGGCCGTGATCGGAGCCGGGGTGATGGGGGAGACCCTCCTCTCCGGCCTCGTGCGGGCCGGTCGCCGCGTCGACCGGCTCCTGGTCGGCGAGAAGCGAGCCGACCGTGCTCGCGAGCTCGAGGAGCGGTACGGCGTCGCCGTGGTGTCCAACGTCGAGGCGGCCGCCCAGGCCGACACCGTCGCCCTCGTGGTGAAGCCGCAGGACATGGCCGACGTCCTCGCCGAGATCTCGCCGTCGCTGCGGGCCGGTCAGCTCGTCGTCTCGCTCGCGGCCGGCATCACGACGTCCTTCATCGAGGCCCGCGTCCCCGAGGGTGTCGCGGTCGTGCGGGTGATGCCCAACACCCCGGCGCTGGTCGACGAGGGGATGGCGGCGATCTCGCCGGGCTCGCACTGCTCCGAGGCGCACCTCGCCGAGGCCGAGTCGCTGCTCGCCTCGGTGGGGCGCGTCGTACGGATCCCGGAGCGTCAGCAGGACGCCGTCACCGCCATCTCCGGCTCGGGTCCGGCGTACATCTTCTTCGTGGTGGAGTCGATGATCGAGGCCGGGGTCCACCTCGGGCTGCCGCGCTCGACGGCGAGCGAGCTCGTCATCCAGACCCTGGTCGGGTCGGGCAAGATGCTGCGCGAGACCGGCACCCACCCGACGGTGCTGCGCGAGCAGGTCACCTCCCCGGGCGGCACGACCGCCAGCGCGCTGCGCGAGCTGGAGGACCACAAGGTGCGAGCGGCGTTCCTCGCAGCGATGGAGGCCGCGCGCGACCGCTCGCGAGAGCTGGCCGAAGGCTCCTGAGCCGCACCCCGGACCACCCCTGAGCAAGACTGGCGTCATGACCGACTCGTCGTACGACCTCGAGAACCCCGACGTCCGCTTCTGGTTCGACCCGGTGTGCCCGTTCGCGTGGATGACGAGCAAGTGGGTGCGCACGGTCCAGGCCCAGCGCGACTACACCATCGAGTGGCGCTTCATCTCGCTGCGGCTGCTCAATGCCCACATCGACTACGAGAGCCACTTCCCGCCGGAGTACGAGGACGGGCACACGGCCGGGCTCAAGCTGTTGCGCGTCTTCGCCCACGTCCGCGACGCGCACGGCCCCGCGGCCGTGGAGGCGCTCTACCCGGCTGTCAGCAGCAGGATCTTCGACCAGCCACCCGGCTCCTACCAGCCGACCGACCTGCGACCGGTGATCGCCGAGGCTCTCGCCGAGTGCGGCTTGCCAGACGGTCTCGCCGAGCACCTCGACGACACGTCCAGGGACGCCCAGATCCAGGCCGAGACCGACGAGGCGTTGGCCCTGACCGGCAAGGACGTCGGTACGCCCATCCTGCACATCGCCCCGCCGGAGGGCGCTGCGTTCTTCGGGCCGGTGATCAGCCGGCTGCCGTCCGACGAGCAGGCCGGCGAGCTGTGGGACCACGTGGTCGGGCTCGCCACGTTCCCGGGCTTCGCAGAGCTCAAGCGCAGCCTGCGCGAGCTGCCGCAGCTGCGCGCCCTGGGCGTCGAGGAGGACGGGGTCGGGAAGTCCGAGGACTGGCACGGCGGGTCGCGACGCCAGAAGAAGTGACCCTTCGGCGGTGGGCCGGGTTCAGCGGATGGCGCTGTGCTCGCGCACCGTCGAGAGCCGCGCCTTGATGCTCAGCAGGGTCTCGATGATGTTGTCCTCGCGACCGCCGGTGAGCCGACTGATCGGTGCGGCGACGCTGAGGCCGTCGGAGCCGGGGAGTCCGAAGGGCAGCGAGACGCCGAAGCACCGCACACCCATGCAGGACTCCTCGCTCTCGACGGTGTAGCCGTCGCGCTCGGCGGCGTCGATGATCGCGAGCACCTCGTCCTTGCCCGTCGTGGTCTTCGCGGTCAGGGGGGCGATCTCGTCGGGCACGAGCCGGGCGCGCTCGTCGGCGGGCAGCTCGGCCAGCACCGCGCGACCCAGCGCGGTGGAGTAGGCAGGCAGCCGTCGTCCGACCGCGAGGTGCATGCGCAGGGGGTGCACGGACTCGCGCTTGCCGGTGTAGATGACGTGGTCGCCGTCGCGGCGCGCCAGGTTGACGGTCTCCTCGGTGGCCGCGGCGAGCTCGTCCATCACCGGGTTGGCGCGCGACAGCACCGAGTCGCCGGTCAGGTAGGCGGAGCTCACGACCAGCGAGTGGATCCCCAGCTGGTAGACGCTGCCGGTCGGGTCGGTCTGCAGCCAGCCCCGCTCCGTCATCGTCTTGAGCAGCGCGTGGAGGCTGCTCTTGGGGATGCTCAGGCGCGTCGACAGCTGGAGCTGGGTGCCGGGACCGTGGGTGGCGATCTCGTCGAGCAGGTCCAGTGCCCGGGCCGCTGACTTGACCGGTCCGGCCACCGAGCTGCCGGTGCCGCTGGCGACCGTCGTCTTCTCAACCTTCATCGCGACGCCTTCTGTGGGTGGGTCATGGGAGGGAGTGGCGGAAGCATACGCCCAGTTCGCATACATGGACAACAATCGACCCCTTGACCGTGATCGCCGTCACGTGTACGTTGCAGTTCACATAGACGAACGTAGTTCAAGAAATGAGGATCACTCGTGATTCAGGTTCGATATTCGACGTCGCCGTCGAGCGTGGAGACTGCCACGACCGCGGAGCTGAGGGATCAGTTCCTGGCCGGCGACCTGTTCAGCACGGGTGAGGTCAACGGGGTCTACACCCACGACGACCGCCTGGTCATCGGCGGTGCCGTGCCCCACGACGAGCAGCTCGAGCTGCCCGCCTGGGAGGAGGTCCTCGGCACGCCGACCCATCTGACGGGTCGTGAGCTGGGCGTCATCAACGTCGGGCGGTCGGGCCACGTGCTGGTCGACGGCGAGAAGTTCGAGCTCGACCACCTGGACGGCCTGTACGTCGGTCGCGGCAGCGAGGTCGTCTTCGCCGGCTCCGAGGCGGCCTTCTACTTCGTCTCGGCCCCGGCCCACGCGACCTACCCGACCACGTCGCTGCAGCACGCCTCGGTGGAGCCGCTGTCCCTCGGGACTCCCGAGGCGGCCAACGAGCGCAACCTCTACCGCTACGCCTGGGGCCAGGAGCTGGAGACCGCGGCCCTGCAGTTCGGCCTCACGGTGATCTCCGAGGGCTCGGTGTGGAACACCTTCCCCCCGCACCTGCACGACCGTCGTACCGAGGTCTACATGTATGTCGACCTCGACGAGAGCGACCGGGTCTTCCACCTGATGGGTCAGCCCGGTGCCACGCGGCACCTGGTGGTGGGCGACCGGCAGGCCGTCATCTCGCCGCCGTGGTCGATCCACTCCGGCGCCGGCACGGGCTCCTACGCCTTCATCTGGGCGATGACCGGGGAGAACAACTGCTACACCGACCTGACTCCGGTCGCGGTGGAGGACCTGTGAGCACCCTGACGGCGACCGAGCGTCGATCACCCTTCGACCTGCACGGCAAGCGTGCCGTGGTCACCGGCGCCGGCCGCGGACTCGGCCAGGCAGTGGCTCTCGGGCTCGCCGAGGCCGGAGCCGACCTCGTGCTCGTGGGCCTGCCCGGCAGCCAGGAGTCGACCGAGCGACAGGCCGCCGACCTGGGCCGCGAGGTCGAGGTCCACGACCTGGACGTGGGCGACCTCGACGCCGTCGAGCGGATCGCGGCGCAGGTGACCGGGCGCCATCAGATCGACATCCTGGTCAACAACGCCGGCATCATCGACCGCGAGGACTCCGTCGACGTCTCGGCCGACGCCTGGAACCGCGTCCTCGACATCAATCTGTCCGGCCTCTTCTTCTTGTGCCAGCAGCTCGGTCGGCCCATGGTGGAGCGTGGCCAGGGAAAGATCGTCAGCATCGCGAGCCTCCTGGCCTTCCAGGGCGGCCTGCGCGTCGTCTCCTACGCAGCCTCCAAGCACGGCGTCGCCGGCATCACCAAGGCTCTGGCCAACGAGTGGGGACCACGCGGCGTCCAGGTGAACGCGATCGCTCCCGGTTACATGGCCACCGACAACACCACCGCGCTGCGCGAGGACGCCGATCGCGCGCAGTCCATCCTCGACCGGATCCCTGCCGGTCGCTGGGGCACCGCCGCCGACGTGGCCGGTGCCGCCGTCTTCCTCAGCAGTCCCGCTGCCGACTACGTCAACGGCCACGTGCTGGTCGTCGACGGTGGATGGATGGCGCGCTGACCATGACCTCCCGGCCGGCCTCGCGCCAGGCAGCACCCGACCCACCGGCACCCTGCACCAGCAGCACGCCGTACCCCTCTCGGATCCAACCCCGCCGGATTTCCTGGCACGAAGAGAACGAGGATCAACGATGACCCTGAAGTCACGCCCCGCTATCGCCCTGCTCAGCCTCTCGCTGGCCGCGATCGCCCTGACGGGCTGCAGCGAGGAAGCCGCCGGTGGCAGCGACGCCGCCGGCGACTCCGGCTCGTGCGCGCCCGAGGACGTCCAGCTCGTCGGGCAGGTGCGCAACGAGTCCAACCCGTACGAGGCCTCCTGGCTCGACGGCGGCGACGCCTTCGCCGCGTCGGTCGGCCTGGAGCAGAACCGCCTGACCTACGACGGCGACTCCACCAAGCAGCAGGAGCAGGTCCGCCAGCTCCTCGCCGGCGACACGTCCTGCCTGGTGATGAACGTCCTGCCCAACGGCGACTCCGACACCACCCCGATCGTCAAGGGCGCCGACCAGGCCGGCGCCTACCTCGTCACGCAGTGGAACAAGCCGGCCGACCTCGACCCGACCGACTACGAGCGCTGGATCAGCCACATCACCTACAACGGTGTCGAGTCCGGTCAGCAGATCGGCGACGCGCTCGTGGAGGCGATCGGGGGCTCCGGCGGCATCATCGCGCTGCAGGGTGTCCTGGACACCGCGGCAGCCAAGGACCGCTTCGCCGGCCTGGAGGCCACGCTGGCCGAGAACCCCGACGTCACCCTGCTCGACCAGCAGGCGGCCAACTTCTCCCGCGCCGAGGCGCTGGAGGTGACCAAGACGCTGCTCACCAAGCACGGTGACGACGTGCTGGGCATCTGGGCGGCCAACGACGACATGGCGCTCGGGGCCCTCGAGGCCCTCCAGCAGGCCGGTCGGGCCGGCGAGGTGGCGGTCGTCGGCATCGACGCCGTCCCCGACGCGCTCACCGCGATCGAGGGCGGGGAGATGACCGCGACGGTCTCGAGCGACGGCCCGTGGCAGGGCGGCATCGGCCTGGCCATCGGCTACTGCGTCGCCACCGGAGACCTCGCCGTGGACGACGTCTCCGACGAGGACCGCGCGTTCTTCGCGGAGCAGTTCCTGATCACCGACGACAACGTCGGTGAGTACCTCACCCCGGAGACCGACGCCGCCGACTTCGAGTGCGACAACGTCTTCAACCGTGTGGCAGGTCCGCTGTCGTGACGATGACATCCCCCGCCGAGGACTCCCGAGAAGTCGTCACGGCGCCCCCTCGGCCTCGGCGGGGGGTGTCCCTGCGCGAGGCCGGTCCGCCGGTCGCGCTGGTCGCGATCTTCGCGGTCTTCGCCGCGCTCAGCTCGCAGTTCCGCACGGTCGGCAACATCCAGAACATCCTCGACGCGGCGGCCGTCCTGGCCGTCGTGGCGTGCGGCATCACGTTCGTGCTGATGATGGGGTCGATCGACCTCTCGGCCGCCGGGGTGATGGCCACCTCGGCCCTGGCCGTGGCCCTCCTCGTCGAGAACAACCGCAACGACAACGACCTCGGGATCGTCGGGATCGTGCTGGCGGTGCTGCTCGCAGCATCGCTCGGCGCCCTCAGCGGCCTGTTGCTCGTGCTGCTCAAGGTGCCGTCGTTCATGACGACCCTGGGTGTCTCCGCCATCGGTCTGGGTCTGGCCACGTTGATGTTCGCCGGCGTGCAACCCAACATCTCCGACGCCGGTCTGGAGAGCTGGGCCGTCGATCGGCTGCTCGGTTTCACCTACCTGACCTGGATCGCGGCCGCCTGTGTGCTGGTCGGCTGGCTGATCCAGCGCTACACCCGCCTCGGGCGCTACGCCTATGCGATCGGTGGTGCCGAGGAGGTCCTCGCCCTGTCGGGCGTCAAGGTGGCGCCGTACAAGGTGGCCGTCTTCACCCTGGCCGGGGCCTTCTACGGACTCGGCGGGGTGATGGTCACCAGCCAGCTCGGCGCGGGCCTGGTGCAGGCCGGCAAGGGCTACGACTTCCTGGCCATCACCGCAGCCGTCGTCGGCGGCACCCTGCTCACCGGGGGCCGGGGCGGCGTGCTGCACACCACCGTCGGCGTGCTGCTCATCGTCGTGCTCACCAACGGCCTCGTGCAGGTCGGCGTCAGCCCCTACTGGCAGGGCGGCGTGCAAGGTCTCATCGTCGTCGCCGCGGTCGCCGCGGCCGTCGTCCCGCTGCGACACAGGAACCAGGTGGTCAAGTGAGCATCGATGCCGAGCTCGAGATGGACCTGAGCAGGAGTGCGCCGGTGCCGGCGCTGGAGGTGCGTGGCCTGGTCAAGCACTACCCGGGGGTCAAGGCCCTGGACGGGGTCGACCTGGTCGTGCACCAGCACGAGGTGCTCGGACTGGCCGGCGAGAACGGCGCCGGCAAGTCGACGCTGCTCAAGGCGCTGGTCGGACTGGTGCGTCCCGACGCCGGCGAGATCTACGTCCGCGGCGAGCAGGTCCGCCTGCGCAGCGTCGTCGACGCAGCCCACCACGGCATCGGGATGGTCTTCCAGGAGCAGTCGCTGGTGCCCAACCTCACCGCCGCCGAGAACATCGTCCTCGGGAGCGAAGGCGTCGGCGTCCGCGGTGGGATCTACCGCTGGGATGCGATGCGGCGGATGGCCCAGGAGCAGCTCGACAAGATCGGCTCGAGCATCGACCCCCTGGCCCGCACCGACTCGCTCTCCTTCGCGGAACGACAGATGGTCGAGATCGCCAAGGTGCTGCGCATCGAGGAGCGCTCGAGGTTCGCACCCGTCATCATCCTCGACGAGCCGACCTCGGTGCTCGAGCCGAGCGAGATCGAGACCCTCTTCGAGCAGGTACGACGGCTGCGCGAGTTCGCCTCGGTCGTCTTCGTGTCCCACCGCCTCGACGAGGTCCTCGACGTCTGCGACCGGGTCAGCGTCCTGCGCGGAGGCCAGTCGGCCGGCGAGGTCACGACCGCCGGAGCCGTCCCGGCCGAGCTGCACCGGATGATGATCGGCTCCACGGGCTCGGAGGATCACTACCACGACAACGTGGCCGAGCGAACCCACGACTCCGCCGAGAAGGCTGCTCCCCGGCTCTCCGTGCGGGGCCTGTCCAGCGCCACCTTCCGCGACGTCGACCTGGACGTGGGCGAGGGTGAGATCGTCGCCGTCGTCGGCGTGCACGGCTCGGGTCGCGAGGACCTGTGCCGCGCGCTGTTCGGTGCCGCTGAGACCGCTGCGGGATCGGTGAAGCTCGACGGGAAGCCGCTCGATCTCTCCGGCACACGTTCGGCATGCGCCGCCGGGGTCGGCTACGTGCCGGCCGAGCGCAAGACCGAGGGCATGGTCGGCCCGATGTCGGTCGCCGACAACATGACCCTGACCAAGCAGGGCGTCCGCTGCCGCGGGCCGCTCGTCGTACCGACGCAGCAGGCGTCCCTGGTCGACAGCTGGATCAAGCGGCTCTCGATCCGCACGCCCCACCGCGGGACCGCGATCCAGCGTCTCTCGGGGGGCAACCAGCAGAAGGTGGTGCTCGCCCGGTGGCTCGTGGGCGGCGACATCCGCCTGCTGCTGCTCGACCACCCGACCCGCGGTCTGGACATCGGAGCGCGCTCCGAGGTCTATCGGCTGATGCGCGAGCTCGCCAACAGCGGCGTCGCGACCGTGCTGCTGGCCGACAGCCTCGAGGAGGCGATCGGGATGGCGGACCGGATCGTGGTGATGAACGACGGTCGGATCACGGCCGAGGTCGGGTGTCCCGCCGGGAGCAAGCCGACGCCGTTGGACCTGGTCAAGGAGATGGTATGAGCACGTCCGTCCAAGCCACGCCCACCGCCGACGAGGCCGTCCACCGACGTCCCTCGGCCGGGGACCGGCTGACCTCCTTCATGCCGGTGATCGCCCTGGTCGCCATCATCGGCGCCCTGACCGTGGCCGACCCCGACTTCCTGACCCGCTCCAGCCTCACCGCGGCGATCAACACGGCCGCGCCTCTGGCGGTGCTCGCCGGCGGCGCGACGCTCGTCGTGCTCTGCGGGGGCATCGACCTGTCGATCGCGGCGATGGCCTCGCTCTCGACGGTCTTCCTGGCGCTGTGGCTGCCGGACCTCGGCGGCCTGACGACGTTCGCGGTGATCGCGGTGGCCGCGTTGATCGGAGCCGTGCAGGGAGCCGCCCACGTCTACCTGCGGATCCCGTCGTTCATCGTGACCCTCGGTGGGATGAGCATCTTCGCCTCGGTGGCGCTCGTGGTCTCGGACGCCGGCACCGTGCCGGTCGTCGACGACAGCTCGATCCGGTGGCTGAACCTCTACATCGGCGGCTACGTCCCGACCTCCGTCGTCGTCGCCGTCGCGGTCGTCGGCGCGCTCGCCCTGGTGATCAAGGCGACGCCGCTGGACAGCTGGATCAAGGCGACCGGCTACTCCGAGGCGGCCGCGCGGCTCGCGGGCATCCCGGTCGACCGGGTCAAGATCGGCGCCTTCTGCGTCTCCGGCGCCTGCGCCGGGCTGGCGGCGGTGATGCTCGTGTCGCGCAACTACAGCGGCAGTCCCACGATGGCCGACAACCTCCTGCTGCCCGCCGTGGCGGCGATCGTCGTCGGCGGAACGGCGATCACGGGCGGCCACGGCAGCCTCTGGCGCTCCCTGGCCGGAGCCCTGGTCGTGACCCTCCTGCGGGTCGGGCTGCCGATCGTCGGTGTCCCGTCGGCCTACGAGCAGATCCTCTACGGCGCGATCATCGTCGTCGCCGTGGCCCTGACCCTCGACCGCTCGAAGGTGCTGATCATCAAGTAGCCCAGCCCACCAGCACTCCGGACCACCTCTCGACCACCTCGAGGACCTCGAGCACCCAGACCACCCGTCGTACCCCCGGTCCCACCGGACCACCGTCACCCAGGAAGGCACCATGTCGAACGACACCTCTCAGCTCCTGCCCGCAGTCCGCTCGTTCCTGTCCTCGCCCAAGAAGCTGTTGATCGACGGCGAGTGGGTGGATGCCAAGGACGGCAGGACGTTCTCCACCGTGAACCCCTCGACCGAGGAGGTGCTGGTCGAGGTCGCCTACGCCTCCGACGTGGACGTGGACCGTGCCGTCGTCGCGGCGCGCAACGCCTTCGAGGCCCCGTCGCCCTGGTCGAGGATGACGCCGCGCGACCGGTCCCACCTGCTGTGGCGCATCGGTGACCTCATCGACGCCCACGCCGACGAGCTCGCCCAGCTCGAGGCCCTCGACAACGGCAAGCGGGTCGAGGCCGCGCGCGACGGCGACGTCGCCACCGCTGCCGAGCTCTTCCGCTACTTCGCGGGCTGGGCGACGAAGATGGAGGGCACCACGATCCCGATGTCGGTGCCCGACCGCTCCTTCCACGCCTACACCCGGCGCGAGCCGATCGGGGTCGTCGCCGGCATCGTGCCGTGGAACTTCCCGCTGCTCATGGCGTGCTTCAAGATCGTGCCCGCGATCACCGCCGGCAACACGGTGATCCTCAAGCCCGCAGAGCAGACGCCCCTGACGGCGCTGCGGCTCGGCGAGCTGCTCCTGGAGGCAGGCGTGCCCGCGGGTGTGGTCAACGTCGTGCCCGGCTTCGGCGACACCGGCGCCGCACTCGTCGACCACCCGGGCGTCGACAAGGTCGCCTTCACCGGCAGCACCGACGTGGGCAAGAAGATCGCCGCCGCCGCGTCGAGCAACCTCAAGAAGGTCTCGCTCGAGCTCGGTGGCAAGGCGCCCAACATCATCTTCGCCGACGCCGACATCGACGCCGCCATCGCCGGCGCCGTCCTCGGTGGGTACTTCAACGAGGGCCAGTGCTGTGTCAACGGCTCGCGCCTCTACGTGCAGCGCGAGGTCTTCGACCAGGTCGTCGAGGGCGTCGCTGCAGCCGCCCGAGCGATCACCGTGGGAGACGGGTTCGCGGAGGGCGCCCACATGGGCCCGATGGTCTCGCAGGAGCAGCACGAGAAGGTGCTGGGCTACATCCGCGGCGCCGTCGAGGCCGGTGCCGTCCTGGCCGCCGGCAGCGCCGATGCGCCGCTGGAGCGCGGCTACTTCGTGCAGCCCACGCTGATCACGTCGGTCACCGAGGACATGGCGGTGCAGACCGACGAGATCTTCGGACCGGTCGTCACCGCGATCCCCTTCGACACCGAGGACGAGGTCGTCCAGGCGGCCAACAACACCGTCTACGGCCTGGCCGCGGGCGTCTGGTCGCGTGACCTCGGTACGGCGCACCGCGTGGGCGCGCGCCTGCGCGCCGGCACGGTCTGGCTCAACACCTGGCACGCGGACGACGTGACGCTGCCGCGCGGTGGCTTCAAGCAGTCCGGCTGGGGCCGCGAGCTCGGGTCGTTCGGCCTGGACGACTACACCGAGCTGAAGACCGTCATCGCCGAGCTGCGATGACGTTCGCGGACCTGCTCGGCTCCCACCGGGTCGTGCCCGTCGTCGTCCTCGACGAGGTCGAGGGCGTCGACGGGCTGGGCCGCGCCCTGGTGACCGGTGGCCTGCCGGTCGCCGAGGTCACGCTGCGCAGCCAGGGTGCCTCGTCGGTCCTCGAGGCGCTGGCGGCACGAGGCGACCTCCTGGTCGGCGCGGGGACGGTCGTCTCGGCCGAGCAGGTCGACCTGGCCGCCGACGCCGGGGCGCGCTTCGTCGTCTCCCCGGGCGTCAGTGCGAGCGTCGTACGGCGGTGCCAGGAGCGAGACGTCCCGGTCGTGCCGGGCGTGAGCACGGCCACGGAGATCATCGCGGCGCTCGACCTCGGTCTGGACACGGTCAAGCTCTTCCCGGCGGAGGCGTGCGGGGGTCTGCGGACCCTCGCGGCGCTGGCCGGGGCCTTCCCGCAGGTCCGCTTCCTGCCGACCGGTGGCATCACCGCTGACCTGGCGCCGAGCTACCTGGCCCACCCGGCCGTCGCTGCTGTCGGCGGCAGCTGGATGGTTGCCCCCGGCCTGCTCCGGGACCGGAGGTGGAGCGAGGTCGCCGACCTCTGCGCCGAGACCGTGTCGGCGATCGCAGCTCCCCTCGGCGACCTGGCCGGAGCCGGCGCATGATCACGATCCGTCCTGCGGGGGAGTGCGGCCTCGACGTCGTCGCGCTCGGCGAGGTGATGCTGCGGCTCGACCCGGGCGAGGGACGCATCCGGACCGCCCGGAGCTTCCAGCCCTGGGAGGGCGGCGGGGAGTACAACGTCGCCCGCGGGCTGAGCACGGTCTTCGACCACCGCGCCGGCGTGGTCACCGCCCTGGTGGACAACGAGATCGGTCGCCTGGTCGAGGGCCTCATCCGTCAGGGCGGTGTGGACACCTCCCTGATCAGGTGGGACTCCTTCGACGGCATCGGCCGCACCGGCCGCAACGGGCTGAACTTCACCGAGCGCGGCTTCGGGGTCCGCGGCGCCCTGGGCGTCTCCGACCGCGCCGGCACCGCGGTCAGCAAGCTGGCCCCGGGGATGGTCGACTGGGACGACCTCTTCGGTCGACGAGGTGTGCGGTGGCTGCACACCGGCGGCATCTTCGCCGGGCTCTCCGCGACCACCGCGGACGTGGCCGAGGAGGCGATGGCCTGCGCGCGTCGGCACGGGACCGTCGTCTCCTTCGACTGCAACTACCGGCCGAGCCTGTGGGAGGGGATCGGCGGCAGCGAGTACGCCCGCGACGTCAACACCCGGCTCGCCGAGCACGTGGACGTCCTGATCGGCAACCAGCAGGACCTCGACGCCTCCCTGGGCTTCGACACGGGACCCGCGATGGGGGACCTCGACGAGCGGCTCCCGCCGGTCGACGGCTTCGCCGCGATGGCGGACACCCTGACGCAGAAGATGCCGTGGCTCTCGGTCGTCGCCACCACCCTGCGGACCGTGCACGACGCCGGCGACAACGACTGGCAGGGCGTCGCGTGGTCGGCGGAGACCGGCGTGCTCGCGTCGGTGTCGCGCGAGCACCTCGACATCCTCGATCGGGTCGGCGGGGGCGACGGCTTCGTCTCCGGTCTCGTCGACGGACTGCTGGAGGGCGAGGACCTGCAGACCTGCGTCGAGCGGGGTGCCGCCCACGGGGCCCTCGCCATGACCACCCCGGGCGACACCTCGATGGCCACGCGGCAGGAGGTCCACGCCCTGGCCGCGGGCAGCAGCGCCCACGTCCGACGCTGACCGAGCTCCGGTGGGCCGGGACGTCCGGCCCACCGGTCACCAGATGACCTGATCCACCTCCACCACCCACTCCACCCACGTCAGGCACGACCCCCTCACCCGGATCGCCGGACCTTCCTGGTCGCGGCGACGGTCAGGCACGTCCCGATCCAGTTCACGTATCGGGTCAGCAGTATCAGAAAGTTCACCACCAGGAATCGAGTACCAAAGGAGCCTCATGAACGTGCTTCGCAGGTCCATCAGGAGGCGGGTGAGTCAACGCCTCCGGCGTCTGCTGATCCCCCTCGTCGCGGTGGCCGTGGCTGCCGTCGCACTTCCGGTGATCGCGCTCGCGTCGCCGGCCGCAGCCGCGGAGGACGGGACCCTCCGGGTCCTGCTCTTCTACAAGCCCAACTTCCACGCCTCCAACGTGCAGGCGCGCGAAGCCGTGCGCGACCTCGCCGGCGAGCTGGCCGACGAGTACGGACAGGAGGTCGAGATCCAGGAGACCGACGACCCCGTCGCCTTCACGCCGGAGAATCTCGCCACGCGCGACGCCGTGGTCTTCGCCCAGACCGGTGGGGTGCTCTTCAACGACGCCCAGCGCACGGCCCTGGAGGACTACATCCGTGGCGGGGGCGGCTACTTCGGCCTCCACTACGCCGGGTGGTCGGTCGGTCAGAGCGAGCACGACGTGAACCCCTTCTACGCCCAGCTGGTGGGTGCCTCCTCGGAGGGCCACCCCGAGAACCCGGCTGTCCGGCCGGGCCGGGTCGAGGTCACCGCGGTGGATCACCCGCTCACGCAGGGACTTCCGGACGAGTTCACCCGCAGTGACGAGTGGTACGACTGGCTCGTCAACCCCGCACCCAACGTCCGCACGCTCCTGTCGGCCGACGAGTCGTCGTACGGCATGGGACGGCAGGGCACCTCGCACCCGATCACCTGGTGCCAGGAGATCGACGCAGGTCGGTCCTGGTACTCCGGGATGGGCCACGAGGGCACCGCCTACTCCGAGCCCGTGATCCGCACCCAGATGCGCAACGGCCTGGCCTATGCCGCAGGTCTGCTGCCCGCCGACTGCTCGCCGCCCGCCAAGGGCGACACCGGGGCCTGGAGCGGCGTCACGCCGTGGCCGCTGGTCCCGATCAACATGTCGTTGACCGCGGACGGGAAGGTGCAGTCCTTCGGCAGCGTCTCGACCGGCTGCACCGACGACACGCCGTACGACTTCACGGGCAACAGCTGCGTCTCGCAGGGTGGCCAGTTCGAGATCGACGTGTGGAACCCCGAGGTGCCCCGCACGCTCGCGAACGTCACGCACGGCCTGGTGCCGAACACGACGTACACGGACCTGTTCTGCTCCATGCAGGTGCAGAATCCCCGCAGCCAGGTGACCATGACCGTCGGCGGTGACGACGGCCTCGGTGCCAACGCGCCCAACGACGCCGCCATCGGCGTCACGAGCTACTCGACCAGCAAGGGGCTGCACGACGAGGCCCCGATGAACTACCCGCGCTGGTACCCGACCGGGACCACGCTGCCCAGCGGCGACATCGTCGTCCAAGGTGGCAGCCTGCGCGGAGGGCCGGGCGGACCGGGTGTGAAGACGCCTGAGCTCTACGCCCCGGACGAGGGCAACGGCTGGCGCCTGCTCGACGGCGCCACGAGCGCGGTCGCGTACGGCGACGGCGGGGCCGACCACGAGGGCCAGGACGAGAACCGCTGGTGGTACCCGCGCGCGTTCGTCGCGCCCGGCAACGGCAACGTCTTCAACATCAGCGGCACGCAGATGTTCGAGCTGGACCCCAGCGGGGACGGCGAGATGATCCTGCGCGGCAAGGTGCCGGCTGCTTCGGCCAACCAGGGCGACCTGGGCAACCCGGTGGGCGCCACGTCCACGGCCACGATGTACCGACCGGGCAAGATCCTGCAGGTCGGCGGCGGCTGGTGGGGCAACGGCGGAGGGCCGGACGGCGCGAGCGCCGGGTTCACCGTCGACATCACCGGACCCGACGGGACGGCGTCGCCGATCGTCGAGCCGACCGAGCCGATGACCTACGAGCGGCACTGGCCGACCTCGACGGTCCTGCCCGACGGGGACGTCCTGGTCACCGGTGGGTCGCGGGTCAACAACGGCAACGACGGCTACGTCACCAACGCCGAGATCTGGAACCCGGACACCGGTGAGTGGTCCGAGGTGGAGGCTCCCTACGAGCACGCCCGCCTCTACCACTCCACGGCGCTCCTGCTGCCCGACGGACGCGTGATGATGGGCGGCGGCGGCACTCCCGGCCCGCGCAGCTACACCGACGTCGAGTACTACTCGCCGGCCTACCTCTTCGACGGCGACGAGCCGGCCGTGCGTCCGGAGATCACCGATGCGCCGCTGGAGATCGGCTACGACGGCACCTTCGAGATCGCGACCGGCACCGACGTGTCCCGGGTGACCCTGGTCCGCAACGGATCGGTGACGCACGGCTTCAACAACGACCAGAACTTCCAGGACCTGGACTTCGTCCAGGCCGACGGGTCGGACACCGTGAGCATCACCTCCCCCGTCGACGGGACCTACGCGCCTCCGGGTGCCTACATGCTGTTCGTCTTCGATGAGGACGGCACCCCGTCGGTCGCCTCGATGATGAACATCAGCCCCGAGGTCGAGATGGACGCGCGTTCGCCCGAGCTGGTCGACCAGTTCGAGTACCCGCGGATCCCGACCGAGTGGCGCTCGGCGAACCCGCCGGCCGTCGTCGACGTCGACGCCGGCAACGGACGGATGGCCCCCTGGGTCGTCGACGACGGTGTGCAGCTCGTGCGCGCCGCCAACGGTGCCAACGGTGGTCTCGGCTCCGCCGGCTACCACGTGGCGCTCGGTGACACGGGCTCGCTCGAGCGCACGCTCGACGGTCTGGACCCGGGCCGCGAGTACCGGGTGTCCCTGCGCTTCGCCCGCGACAGCCGCGACGCGGTGGGGATCGGTCCGGCCGCAGCCCAGCTGAGTGTCGGCTCGCTCGACACCACCGTCACCGCGGGCACCGACACGCCCTCGCAGGCCGGCAGCGGGACGACGTTCGACACGCTCGTCGAGACGTTCACCGCCGACAGTCGCTCGGAGACGCTGCGGCTCGCCGCCCCCGGCTCGGGGGCCGGACTGGTGGTCGACGACCTCGTCGTCATCGGGGTCGACCCGGGACTCAGCGACGTCCCGGTCCACTACGAGTTCGAGGAGGGTGAGGGCTCCACGGCCGCCAACAGCGGGACCCAGGGGACCGCCGGGGCAGCGGTGCTGACCGGTGACACCACGTGGTCCGAGGACGGCGTCTTCGGTGGAGCGCTGGACCTGGTCGGTGGCACGAACGCCAACGCCGCGGACCTGCCGGACAACCTGTTGCAGGGCGAGGACGACTTCTCCACGGCGTTCTGGGTCCGACCCGACACCAAGGGCAACTGGATCGGTCTCTTCCACATCGGAGACGGTCTCGGTGGCGAAGGCAGCTTCTTCCAGATCCAGATGCAGACCCAGGCCGACGGCAACACCGGTCTGGCGGCGACCTTCAAGCAGAAGGGCAGCCCGGACCAGGAGCGCGTCTACGCCACGCCGACCCAGGACGTGGTCGCCGAGCAGTGGAACCACGTCGCCTTCACGCGTGAGGGGGCAGTCGGCACGCTCTACCTGAACGGCGAGCCGATCGCCTCGCGTGACGACCTCACGATCACGATGAGCGACGTTGGGCCGACCAGCAACAACTGGCTGGGCCGCAACGGCTTCCCGGACCCGTCGTACGACGGGCTGATGGACGACGTGCGCGTCTATACCTCGACCCTGAGCGGGGACGACGTGTCGCGGCTCTACGCCGACGGCTCCGCGCTGCGCACGACGACGTCGGTCGCGGTCTCACCCGAGTCGCCGTCTCCGTTCGCGGCTCCGTTGACGGTCTCGACCACCGTGCAGGACGAGACCGACCAGGCCGCCGACGGCTCGGTCGAGCTCTGGGTCGACGCGGCCCGTGTCGGTGCCTCGGTCGAGCTGGCCAGTGGAGCGGCGACGTTCCCGGAGCTCACGCTCGGCCGCGGCGACCACGAGATCGAGGTCCGCTACAGCGCCGACGAGGGTTGGCGGAACTCGGTCGCCTCGGTGACGCACACCGTCGAGCGGCCCCCGCCGGGAGAGGGCGTGCCGATCCACTACGCCTTCGACGAGGGCGCGGGCACGACGGCGGCCAACACCGGCGCGGACCCCTCCGTGGGCGACGCGACCCTGATGGGTGACACGACGTGGACGCAGGACGGCCAGTTCGCGGCCGGGGTCTCGCTCCCCGGTGGCGGAGCCGGAACCGGCAACCACGTCCGGCTCCCGGACAACATCGCCGAGGGCATGGACGAGGAGTTCACGGTCTCGATCTGGACCCGACCCGACGCCCTGCCCAACTGGGTGCCGTTGGTCCAGATCGGCAGCAGCACGGACACGTTCTTCCTGCTGCAGTCCTCCACGCAGGCCAACGGACCCACCGGGTTCGCGGCCACGTTCAAGGCACCGGGCAACCCGGCGCAGGAGCGGCTCACCCTCGGCGGAGGCAACGACACCCCGCTCAACGCATGGACCCACGTGGTCTTCACGATGAGCGGCTCGACCGGCAAGCTGTACTTCGACGGCGAGCTGGTGGGCACCCGGGACGACTTCAGCCTCGGCATCGGCGACGTCGGCGTGGACGGCACCACGACGGCCAACTTCATCGGTGGCACCAGCTGGCCCGACCCGCGCTACGACGGCCTGGTCGACGAGTTCCGGATGTTCGACTACGAGCTGACCGAGGAGCAGGTCGGCGACCTGTTCGAGGGCCCGCCCGTGAACGCCGCACCGGTGGCGGTCGACGACGCCTACAGCACTGACGAGGGCGACCCCCTCACGGTGCCGGCTCCCGGCGTCCTGGACAACGACACCGACGCCGAGGGCGACCCCCTCACCGCGGTCGGTCTCGTCCAGCCCACCAACGGCACCGTCGCGCTCGAGGCGGACGGCTCGTTCACCTACACGCCGGAGGCCGACTTCGCCGGCACCGACACCTTCACCTACCGCGCCGCCGACGGGACGGGCGAGTCCGCACCCGCCACGGTGACGGTCACGGTGGAGGAGGACGACGAGTCGCCGTTGGTCGAGACCTCGGTGACGGCCACAGCCGACGAGATCGTCTACGGACGTCCGGGTGCGGTGACGGTGACGATCTCACCGACGGCCGCGACCGGATCGGTGCTCTTGATGGACGGGGACACCGAGCTCGGGTCGGCGGACCTCGCCGAGGGCGAGGCCACCATCGGGGTGCCCAGCAAGGCGCTCGCGCCCGGCTCCTATCCGCTCGAGGTGCGCTACGGCGGTGACGACGTGCACGCCGCGTCGTCGAGCACGCTCACCCTCCAGGTGGACAAGGTGGCCCCGCGCCTGAAGGTCAAGGCGCCCAAGAAGGTCAAGCAGGGCAAGCGCACCAAGGTGAAGGTGACGCTGTCCGCAGCGCACCAGGTCCCGGTGACGGGACAGGTCAAGATCAAGGTGCGACCGGGCAAGACGATCACCCGCACGGTCAAGGATGGAAAGAAGCTCACCGTCAAGCTCCCGCGTGCCAAGCGCACGAAGAAGCTGAAGGTCAAGGTCGTCTACCTCGGTAGCGACCTCGTCGAGCGGACGTCGTCCACGGTGGTGATCCGCGTCAAGAAGCGGTAGCACCGCGACCACCCACAGCTGAGCGGGTCCGGGGGAGTCAGCCCCCCGGGCCCGCTCTGGTGCGTCCGGCGGGTCGATTCGGACGCGGACGCACACGAGCCGGCAGCCGACCATCTCTGGTCGGCTGCCGGCTCGTGGAGTACGTCGTGGCCGGTCGGTGACCGGTCGGTGGGTCGGTCAGTCGGCGAGGGCGGCGACGACGCCGGCCCGGCTGTCGTCCTCGCTGGCCAGCACGCCGCCGTTGGCCACGATGTCGGGGGTGATCTCGCTGAAGACCATCCGGACGTCCTGGCGGCGGGCGCCGAGGATCTCCACGGCCTGGTCGGCCACGGCCCGGGCGAAGTCGCGACGCTGCTCGACGGTTCGGCCACGCAGCAGCTCGACGGTGATGTTGGGCATGGGGTTTCCCTTCGTGACGGCGTCTCTGAGTGTTCAGAAAGACGACCTTGGTTCGGTGATGTGAACTCACGGCGATGCTACGCCCACGGGGAGGCCAGACTCAAGGCATCTGTTCACATTCTTGACAGGGGTTCGGCAGGCTGGTTCAGTGTGGTGGAGGTCACGTCGTCGGACCGAGTTCGCGCCTGCGAACCCCGCGCGGGCCGAAGCGCCGCGCCGCGCGGCGAGAAGAGGACCTCAGGATGCAGCGACCAGCTCCCCGTACGGCCCGGCTCGGTGCGGCGGTCGCGGCCGCTGCCGCGGCGGTCCTGGTGGCCTCCGCTCCGGCGCAGGCCCACGTGTCGATCACCCCGTCCACCACGGCGGCGGGGGCGTACGCCGTCCTCGAGCTCAGCGTGCCGCACGGCTGCGACGGATCACCGACCACGGCGGTGACGATCGAGATCCCCGAGGAGATCACGGCCGTCACCCCGACCCGCAACGCCCTGTGGACGGTGGAGAAGGAGTCCCAGCAGCTCGACCCGCCCCTCACCGACAGTCACGGCAACGAGATCACCGAGCGGGTCACCACCGTCACCTACACGGCGAGGACTCCGCTGCCCGACGGCTTCCGGGACGCCTTCGAGCTGTCGGTCCAGCTCCCCGAGCAGGTCGGGGAGGCCGTGGTCTTCCCCACGATCCAGACCTGCGAGCAGGGTGAGTCGGCCTGGATCCAGGTGCCGCAGGAGGGACAGGACGAGGACGAGCTCGAGCTGCCGGCGCCGGCCTTCGTGCTCACCGAGGCGACCGGTGGGGGGCATCACGGCGAGGCGAGCGGAGCAGCCGAGGGCGTGGCTGCCTCCACCGACGACGTCCAGCGTGCCTCGAGCGTGGCCCCGGAGACCGAGTCCGAAAGCCTGGTCCCGGTGCTCGGGCTGGTCGCCGGACTCGTCGGTGCTCTGCTCGGCGGCGCGGCGCTCGTGCTCCAACGCCGCCGCGTGTGAGCCGACCTCCGCGGCGCTCGACCTCCCGGTCCTCGGTCGCCCGGTCGCTCGTCACGCTGGTCCTCCTCGTCGTCGGCCTGGTGCTCGGGCCCGCGGGGCCCGCCGCCGCGCACGCCACGCTGATCGAGGCCGATCCCCAGCAGGGCGAGGTCCTGGCCGCCGCTCCCGAGTCGATCCGGTTCAGCTACACCGAGTCCGTCGCCGCGGTGCCCGACGGCACACAGGTCTACGACTCCACCGGGCAGGTGGTCGCCTCCACGGCGACCAGCAGCGGCTCCGACCTCGTCGTCACGCTCGCCGACCCGGTCGCCGACGGCACGCTGGTCGTGGTGTGGCGGGTCATCTCCGAGGACGGCCACCCGGTCAGCGGGTCGCTCAGCTTCTCGGTCGGCGCGCCGAGCGCGGGCGCCGCGCTGGTGCCCCCCGACGTCGGCGGGGCCACGGACGCGCCGGCGGCCCTCAGCATCGCGCGTGCCACCGGGTACGTCGGACTCCTGCTGGCCGCGGGGCTGGTGGCCTTCCTCGTGCTCTTCCTGGGTCCGCACCAGCCGAGCCCGGCAGTGCGGCGTCGTGTCGTGCGGCTCGCCGCAGCCTCGGCGGCGCTCGCTGCCCTGTCGTGGATGGTCGCGCTCCCGCTCACCGCCACCTACCAGCTCGGGAGCGGCCTCGGCGCGCTCGGAAGCCTGGACACCTGGCGCGTCCTGCCCGTCGAGGTGTACGCCGTCGCTGTCGTCGTGGCGGGCGGACTCGGCGCGGCGGCCGGGCTCCTCGGCGACCACGGGGTGGCCGGGCGACGAGCCGCGGGGGCGCTGGGTGCGGCCCTGCTCGCCACGATCGCCCCGGCCCTGACCGGTCACACTCGAGCGGTGAGCCCCGAGTGGCTCGTCGTCGGCACCGACGCCCTCCACCTCGTCACGGGAGCACTGTGGCTGGGCGGGCTGGTGGGTCTCGCGCTGGTGCTCCGCGACCTGGCCGAGCAGGGAGTTGCCGCGGGCGACGTGCTGGTCCGCTTCTCGACCTGGGCCGCCGGCATCCTCGCGCTGCTGGTGGCGGTCGGCTCGGTGCTGACGTGGCGGATCCTCGGTTCCTGGGGGGCGATCGTGGAGACGGGCTACGGCCGTGTGCTCCTCGTCAAGATCGGCGTCGTCGGCGTGGCCATGCTCGTCGCCGCCTGGAACCGCTACCGGTTGCTGCCGCTCCTGACGGACGCGAGCAAGCGGAAGGGTCGCCGTACGGCCGCGTCGATGATCGTCCGGTCGGTGCGCGTCGAGGCGGTGCTGCTGCTGGTCGTCCTGGCCCTGACCGGCGTCCTGGTCGACCGGAGCCCGGAGCCGGACGAAGCGCTGAGCTCCGGTCCTCGTCCTGGCCAGGAGCCGCGCTCGGCGATGCTCGACGACGTCAAGGTGCTGGCGACGCTGGCGCCCCTGGCCGTGGGCCCCAACACCGTGACCATCGAGCTCACGGACTCGGCCGGTGCTCCGGCCGAGTTCATGGTGCCGCCGAGCGTGCGGCTCTTCAACGACGAGGTCGACCTCGGGACGGTGCCTCTCAACCCGGGCGTCGTCGGCTCGCACACCGCCGAGGTCGTCCTGCCATCGTCCGGCGAGTGGCGCGTTCAGGTGTCGCTGCGCACCAGCGCCTTCGACAACCCGATCGCGACGCTGGCCTTCGAGGTGCCCGAGCTCGCGGAGGAAGTCGACTCGGACTAGCGTCCGTCAGGGGTGGGCGCCCGGTCCGAGGAACTGTATACAGTAAGCCATCATCTTCCGAACAGAAGGACTCGAGATGGCTTTGCGCCTGCGTGCCAGCTTCATGCCCAACCCACGTGTGCTGCCGTTGCTCGACGCGACGGTCAGCCCGACCGGGATCGACCTGGATTGGGAGACGGGTGATGCGGGCGACCTCCACGAGCACCACCTGCGCCACAGCGACTTCGACGTCTTCGAGTTCTCGATCTCCAACTACCTGGTGACCCGGGACCGGCCGGCGGCACTGTGGGACTGGGTGATGATCCCGGTCTTCGCCAGCAAGGCGACCCTCGGCATCAATACGTGGGTGCACCGCGACGCCGGGATCCACGGGGGTGCCGATCTCGCAGGCAAGCGGTTCGGGCTGCCGGACTACACCATGACGGCCGGACTCTGGATGCGCGCCCAGCTCGAGACGCTCTGGGGGATCCGCTCTCGCGACATCGAGTGGTACCTCGGTCGCGAGGGGGAGCAGAGCCACACCCGACAGCTGGGCTTCGCCGACGCGCCCCCACCGGGGGTCAGCTTGACCTGGTCCAACCCGACGGAGCTCGACCGGCTCCTGCAGGAGGGTCGGATCCACGCGGCCTTCGGAGCGCTCGACGTGCCCCTCGACAGCGCCAGTGGACGGGTGCGCCGGCTCTTCCCCGATCGGGGAAGAGCGTTCTTCGGCGACTTCCAGGCGGCCGTCGGGTTCCTCCCGGTCAACCATGTCGTGCTGGTCCAGCGACGGATCGTGGAGCGACACCCGTGGGTGCCCGACGCGTTGCTGGACGCGTTCGAGCGCGCGAAGCAGGTCGCCTATCGCCGCGACCGCACCGCCGCCGGCGTCTTTCGCGGTGGCAACGGCGACATGGACGCCCAGCGGGAACTCTTCGGAGCCGACCCGTTCCCCTACGGACGTGCGGCGAACGTCGACATGCTCGAGATGGCTGCTCGCCAGTCACACGCGGACGGACTCACCGTGCGCCGGGTGGACCTCGCGGACTGCATCGCCGCGGGCGTGCGCGACACCTAGTCCGGCAAGAACTTTGTGGTCAATCCGCCGCTAGGCCTTGACTCGCGTAGCGACGTCAGTAATCTGTATACACCTTGACCAGGTGATCGCAGTCACAGCAACGAGCGCGATGCTGTCACGACGCACCACTCGGGGGAGCAACATCCGATTCCCGTACGACGCCGTCCCGATCGGGAGGCTGAGGAGGAAAGACGCAGATGAGCGGCGCTTCGCCCCAGGGCACTGGAGACACGACGGGGACCCCCGTCGTTGAGTTCAAGCACGCCGAGGTGACCTATCCCGGAAGGCAGGTCACCAGGCCCGCGGTGATCGACGTGGACCTCAGCGTCGGTCGCGGTGAGTTCGTCTGCGTCGTGGGCCCGAGCGGATGTGGCAAGTCCACGCTGCTCCACGTGTGCTCGGGGCTGATGAAGGTCTCCGACGGCGAGTTCTTCTACCTCGGACAGGAGTGGAAGAAGCTGCACCCCGACGTCGGCTACGTCACCCAGAAGGAGACGTTGCTGCCGTGGAAGACGGTGCTGGGCAACATCGCCCTGCCGCTGAAGCTCCGAGGGGTCCCGCGGGCCGAGCGGAAGGCGCGCGCCGCCGACATGGCGGCCAGCGTCGGGCTCGGCGACTGGCTCGACCGCTACCCCCGCGAGCTGTCGGGCGGCATGCGGCAGCGCGTCCAGTTGGGGCGGACCCTGGTGACCCAGCCGACGCTCCTGTTGATGGACGAGCCGTTCGGAGCTCTGGACGCCGTGCTGCGGGTTCGGATGCAGGAGTTCTTGAAGTCGCGCATCCAGGGGACCGACCTCACCACGATCTTCGTGACCCATGACCTCAACGAGGCGCTGACCCTCGGCGACAGTGTCGTCGCCATGGCCGGGGCACCGGGGACGATCGACCAGGTCGATCACCTCGACGACCTCCCGCGCGGCGTGTCGCCCGTGGAGCTGCGCCAGTCGCCGGCATATGCCGAGCACGAAGCCCGGCTCTGGAAGGTGATCGCCGGCCATCTCAGCGACGACGGCAAGGCGCTCGACAACGACTCGTTCGTCCGCCGCGACGCCGAGGCACTACGGGCGGCAGCCCAGGAAAGCAGAGGAGCCTGATGACCACCCACGCAGTTGCGCCGACCCGGACCGATCGGGGAGCGCCGCCGAAGAGACGCCCGGTGAAGAAACAGCGCAGCCAACGCTCTGCCTGGGCCCTCGACATGCTCATGCTCTGGGGCATCCGCGCCCTCATCGTCGTGGCGATGCTCGGCCTCTGGCAGTTCTGCAGTGGCCGCGTCTTCCCCGTCTTCATCGTCTCCAGCCCACAGCTCGTCTTCGAGCGGTTCGGGGACTTCATGGAGGGAGGACAGCTGCTGAGCGACCTCAGCTACACCATGCGTGCCTGTCTGATGGGCTTTGCCATCGGGGCCGTGATCGGCAGCTCTCTCGGGCTGGCCTTCGGCATCTTCGAGTCGGTCGCGCGCACCATCCGGCCCTTCGCAGCGATGCTCTACTCCACGCCCAAGATCATGCTCGCTCCGCTGATCGTGGTCTGGTTCGGCGTGGACCTGCAGATGAAGGTCGTGATCTCGGCCTTCTCCTGCATGTGGGTGATCTTCTACAACGTCTGGAACGCCACCCGCGCCATCGACCGCAACCTGCTCGACCAGTTCCGGCTCATGGGGGCCAACCAGCGACAGATCATCGCCGGCCTCTACTTCCCCTCGGCGACCACATGGCTGCTCACCAGCCTGCGCGTCGCCTTTCCCATCGCGCTGATCGGTGCAGTCGTCGGTGAGTTCGTCGCGTCCAACCAGGGTCTCGGCCACCTGGCACTCGACTCGGGCCACCGGTTCGACACAGCGGGCGTGCTCGTGGCGGTCCTGACCATCACGTTCACCGCCATGCTCATCGACAGCCTATTGACCGCTCTGCAGCGCAAGGTAGCGCTGTGGCAAGGTGAAGGAGAACGAAAGTAATGAACATCCCCATCGCATCAGGCAGCCGCCGGCTCCGCCGAACGCTCGCCGCCGTCGGCGCTCTCACGCTGACGTCCGGGCTCCTGGCCGCTTGCGGAGGCAACGGCGAGACGATCGAGGCCAACGAGGAAGGCAACCGGGTCATCCGGGTCGCGGCACCGTTCGTGTCGACGATGAACTCCGCCTTCCTCTACGGCGCGGGCGCCGGCATCTTCGACAAGTACGACATCGAGACCGAGTTCGTGGAGATCGACGGTGCGCGCGGGCTCGCCGCGTCCATGGGCGGCAGCGTCGACATGGCGATCACCTCGGCGGTCAACCCTCTGGCCGCCCTCGAGCAGGACCAGGCGTTCTACGTCATCGCCCAGGTCGGCAACGGGTTCCCCGAGTCGGTCCTGATCGAGACGGAGGCCTACGAGAAGAGCGGCCTCGACGACGACTCGACCTTCCAGGAGAAGATCGAGTTCCTCAAGGACAAGCCATGGGGGGTCTCCAGCCCCGAGGGATCCTCGGTCTACATGGCTCGCTACATGTTCGAGCTGGCCGGGATGTCGCAGGACGACTTCAACGCCAACTCCCTGGGCTCGAGCTCGGGCACGCTGGCCGCCCTGCAGGAGCAGAAGGTCGTCGCCGGCAGCATGGGTTCGCCGCTGCCGCAGGTAGCCGAGGCCGAGGGCTACGCCAAGGTCTTCCTCGACGTCACTGCCGGCGAGGTCCCCGAGCTGCAGAACACGCTCACCTCCGTCGTCGCTGTCACCCCGGAGTTCTACGAGAACAACAAGGACCTCGTCGACGACTTCCGCGAGGCGCTGGCAGAGGCTCAGTCGCTCGTCTACAACGACTCGGAGACCGTCGATGAGTGGATGTACGAGAACCACTTCGACGGTTCTCCGAAGGAAGCCGTCCTGGCCGGGGTCGCCAGCCAGCGTGCGGGGGGTTCCATCGCCCAGCAGCCGGAGGTCGACCCCGAGGCAGCCGACAAGCTCGTGAGCTTCATGCGGGCGACGGGCCAGCCGATCACCGACGACTACAAGAAGATCTTCATGGACTTCCCGGAGTTCGAGGGCTGATCTCCTCACCGCACGATCTCGGGAGCCGAGCCAACGGCCGTGGGGCGGAGTACCCGCCTCACGGCCGTGCCTCGTGCAGGAGCTCCAGCTCCACCACGAACCGCAGCCGCGGCCCAGGGTGCCGCCGCAACAGGAAGAGGACGCGCAGATGATCGAGAACCCGGCCTACATCGACGGTCGCATGCTGATCAACGGGAAGCTCGTCGAGAGCACGACCGGCAACTGGCTGGAGTCCATCGACCCGGCCACCGAGCAGGTCATCGGTCGGGTGCCGGCCGCCGGACCCGAGGACGTGGCGATCGCGGTCGACGCGGCGCAGGACGCCCAGAAGGACTGGGCGGCGCTGTCGGTCATCGAGCGTGCCAAGATCCTCAAGCGGTACGCCGCCAGGCTCTCCGAGGAGGGTGAGCGACTGCTCGCCGTCGAGGTGCGCGACACGGGCAACACCATCGCGAAGCTGCGCCACGACATCTCCAACGCCGTGCGTGGCATCGAGTACTTCGCCGGACTCGGCACCGAGCTCAAGGGCGAGACCGTGCCCGCGAGCGGCGAGTTCCTGCACTACTCCGAGCATCAGCCGTACGGCGTGGTGGGCCGGATCGTCCCGTTCAACCACCCCATCCTCTTCGCTGCGAAGTTCGGCGCGCCGCTGATGGCCGGCAACGCGGTCGTGATCAAGCCCTCGGAGCAGTCACCGCTCTCCTCGGCGCTCCTGGGTGAGATCGTCGCTGAGACCCTGCCGCCGGGAGTCGTCAACATCGTGACCGGTGACGGACTGGGGGCGGGGCTCCCGCTGGTCCAGCACCCCCAGGTCAAGCGCATCTCCTTCATCGGCTCCGTCCCGACCGGGATGGCCATCCAGCGGGCCGCGGCGGAGGTCGGCGTCAAGCACCTGAGCCTCGAGCTCGGCGGCAAGAACCCGATGATCGTCTTCGACGACGCAGATCCGGAGACGGTCGCCAGCAACGCCATCGGTGGGATGAACTTCGGCTGGATGGGTCAGTCGTGCGGTTCGATGAGTCGCATCCTGTTGCCCGACGCCATCCACGACGAGGTCCTCGAGCGCATCGTGGCCAAGGCCGACGCGATCGTCCTGGGCGACCCGTCCCTGGAGGAGACCGGCGCGGGGCCGATGAACAACCGTGGCCAGCTGGAGAAGGCGCTGCACTACATCCAGGCGGGCAAGGACGACGGTGCTCGCCTCGTCTCCGGCGGCGTGCGACCCGACGGTGCCGAGTTCGAGAAGGGCTTCTGGCTTCGCCCGACGGTCTTCGCGGACGTGACGCCCGACATGCGCATCTTCCGCGAGGAGATCTTCGGGCCGGTGATGTCGGTCGTCCGCTACAGCGGTGACTTCGACGAGGCGTTGGCGCTGGCCAACGATGTCGAGTACGGCCTGACTGCGTCCATCTGGACCAACGACCTGCGCAAGGCCAACCGCGCCTCCCGCGAGGTCCGCGCCGGCTACGTATGGGTCAACGGCGTCTCCCGACACTTCCTGGGGACGGGGTTCGGCGGCTACAAGAACTCCGGTATCGGGCGCGAGGAGTGTTTCGAGGAGATGCTGAGCTACACCGAGACCAAGACCGTCCACGTCCGCTACTGAGACCACGGCCGAGCCGGCCAGGAAGGGGCGTCTGCGTGAAGCCCGAGAAGCTCGTCGTCCCCGTCACCGTCAAGCCCGACCTCGAGTTCGGCAGCGACGCCGTTGCCGAGCTGCTGAGCCGACTCGACCTGCCCTACATCGCGATGGTTCCGGGGGCCAGCTACCGAGGGCTGCACGACAGCCTCGTCAACTACCTCGGCAACTCCGGGCCGCAGATGATCGTGTGCCTGCACGAGGAGCACGCCGTGGCCATCGCGCAGGGCTACGCCAAGGTCACCGGCAAGCCGATGCTGGTGGCGCTGCACGCCAACATCGGGCTCCTGCACGCGACGATGGCGATCTACAACGCGTACGGCGATCGGGTGCCGATGGTGATCCTGGGCGCTGCGGGACCCGTCGACGCGGCCAAGCGTCGTCCCTGGATCGACTGGATCCACACCTCCGCAGATCAAGCCGCGCTGGTGCGCCACTACGTGAAGTGGGACGACCAGCCGGCCTCGGTGCAGGCGGCGGTCGACTCGGTGATGCGTGGCTACGTGCTGACGCAGGCCGAGCCGTCGGCGCCCGTCTACGTGTGCCTCGACACCGAGCTGCAGGAGGACCCGATCGATGGCCCGGTGACGATCCCCGACCCCGTCCGCTACCCGGTGCCGCTGCCGCCGGCCCCCGACGCGGGCACGGTCGGCGACCTCGCAGCTGCCCTGCGAGAGGCGGAGCGACCTGTGCTGATGATCGGGCGCGCAGGCAGGGACGAGGCCTCCTGGCAGTCCCGGGTGCAGCTGGCCGAGCGATCCGGGGTCGCGGTCCTCACCGACCTGCGCAACCCTGCGGTGTTCCCCAGCGGCCACCCCGCGCACCCGGCCCAGATGAGCGCTGGTCGGCTCAGCACCACCGGACTCCAACTGCTGCGCAGTGCCGACCTGGTCCTCGCCCTCAACTGGACCGACCTGGCGGGTCCGCTGAAGGCTGCGTACGGGGACGGGGAACGGCCGCGTGTCGTGAACGTGCGCAACGTCAACGCGCTGCTCAACGGCTGGACCAAGGACCACTACGCCCCGGTCGCGACCGACCTGGAGATCACGGCCGGTCCCGACGAGCTGATCACCGCGCTGCTGAATGAGCTCGGGGACGAGGAGCCACCTCAGCGGGACGCCTGGCCCCCGTCGTACCCGGTGGAGGATGCCGCACGCCCGCAGGTGGAGGGCGACCAGATCCTGATGCGCGACGTTGCCGAGACGTTGCGAGACCTCGCGGGCGACGGCGAGCTGAGCTACACCCAGCTGCCGCTGGGGTGGTCCGGGGCCGACGCCCGATTCGCCCATCCCCTGGACTTCCTGGGCCGTGACGGAGGCGGTGGCCTCGCCTCGGGTCCGGGCATCGCCGTGGGCGCAGCCCTGGCGCTGGACGGCACCGGGAGACTGCCGGTTGCCGTTCTCGGGGACGGCGACTACCTCATGGGCAGCTCGGCACTGTGGAGCGCGGCCCACTATCGCCTGCCGCTGCTGGTGATCGTCGCCAACAACCGTAGCTATCACAACGACGAGAAGCACCAGGCGACGGTGGCCGAGCGCCGAGGTCGTCCGGTCGAGAACCGGATCGTCGGTCAGCACCTGCGCGACCCCGACCCGGACCTGGCCGGCATCGCCCGGGGCCACGGCCTCTCGGCGTACGGACCCGTCATCGAACCCGACGAGCTCGTGCTCACGCTGGGCAAGGCGCTGGACGAGGTGCGGGCCGGAGGCACCGTGCTGGTCGACGTTCGGGTCAACCCGCACGGCTACGGCAAGGGCTGACCACCCGGCCGCGCCGAGCCCGCGGTCGGCCAGCACGGCCGGCCACCACAGCGAAGGGGCCTGTGATCCAATCGGATCACAGGCCCCTTCGCGCGTGGGCAGCGAGCTCAGTCCCGGCCGCTCACCCGTGCGGCCACCGACGCCGCATCCGCTCGGGTGGGATCGCCGCGCCACGCCACGTGCAGGTCGGGTCGCACGAGCACCGCGGGGGCACCGTACGCCGCGGCCAGCTCGTCACTCGGGACGTCGAGCACGCTCAACGGCACCCCGAGGTGATCGAAGGCGGCTCGGAGGCCCTCGACGCCTCCCACGTCGGCGAGGCGCAACAGGGTGAACTCCTGACGGCCGAGCTGGTCGTGCAGAGCCACGCCGTCGTCCAGCCACATGTGCGGGAGACGGGCCCCGGGGCGTGCCGTGGGCAGGTAGACCTCGGGCACGTCGGGGAGGTCGAGCTCGTCGTCGCCCTCCACGATCACCGGCGAACCGACGTAGGTGTAGCCCAGCTCGGTACCGACCATCTCGTGGGTACGCCGCTGGGTCGTGGCGGCCACGTGGGTGACGGCGCGCTGGACGCCGGCCGCCTCGGGGTGGGACGCGTCGATCTCGGGGCGCATCAGCTCCTGCCAGGCGCGCTGACCCTGGTGGGCGTAGCGGGAGCCGGCGACGCTTCGCAGAGCCACGGGGCGCCGCTCTGCCTCGTAGGACGCGAGCAGCCGCTCACCACCCCACCCGCGCACGGCCGCTTCCAGCTTCCACGCGAGGTCGGTGGCGTCGCCGATCCCGGTGTTCAGACCGAGGCCGCCGGTCGGGATGACCAGCCGGAGCGAGTCCCCGGCAAGGTAGACCCGCCCCGTCCCGAAGTGGTCGGCCACGAGGAGGTGCAGCTTCCACGCGTTCGTGGAGATGAGGTCGACCTCGATGTCGAGGCCGACCAGGTCGCGGACGAACTGCGTGGTCTCGGCCTCGTCGCCCTCGAAACGGGTGTTGATCCTCAGGTAGGTCGGATCGTCCTGCACGGTGAGCACCGAGCGATCGGCATTCATGAAGAAGTACATCCGGCACGGCTTCGCACCGGCCTTCTCGAACAGGTCGCGGGAGCGGAAGAAGATCTGGTTGCGTTCCGCCAGGGAGCCGTCCCCCTCGAGCTTGAACCCCAGCGCCTTGCGCACCCCGCTACGGCCGCCGTCGCACCCGACCAGGTAGGCGCTGCGCACCGTGAAGGAGGTGCCGCCCGCAGCGCGGATCTCGGAGGTCACGTGGTCGCCCTGGTCGGTGTGGGAGACCAGCTCGTGACCGAAGAGGACCTCGACGTTCTCGAGCTTCTCGGCGTGCTCGCGCAGCAGGGGTTCCAAGGTGTACTGCGAGATGACCTGGTACGGCTCCAGCGGGATCGAGCCGTCGCGGCACCGTGCGGACGACTCACGGCCCTCGTCGACGGTGGGGTAGGCGAGCCGGATGACGGGTTCGCCGACCAGCGTCGTGACGACACCGATGTCCATGCTGGCGTCCGTCGGGGAGCTGGCGGAGCGGATCTCGTCGGCGAGTCCCAGGCGACGGTAGATCTCCATGGAGCGCGCGTTGCACCGCTCCATCTTGGGGAGGAACAACGACTCCGTCCTCGCCTCCACCAGCAGGCACCGGAGGCCGCGCTGGCCCAGGTCGATGGCCAGGGTGAGCCCCACGGGGCCGCCGCCGACGATCACCACGTCGTGGTCGATCGCGACGGGCGACGGGTCCGTCGCTCCGGTTCCCAGCGTCGGTCCGCCGGTCACAGGGCGCTCACGGTCTCGGCGAACATCGACCGGGGGTCCACCTTCGCGGCCGAGAGCCCCTGCTCGTGGTGGTACCGCGTGATCGTCTCGAGGAGCTGCTCGTTGGCGTTGTACCCGTACTGCATCGCCTCGGTCCCGGCCCGGAACTTGTCGATGTCCACCGCGCCGAGGGCCCGGCTGGGCTCCAGTGCGCGCTCCATGCGTTGGATGCCGATGGCCCGGGCCTCCACGAAGGCGTCGTACAGGTTGCGGGCGACCCATGGGTACTTCTCGGTGATCTCCTCCTGCAGGACGAGGAGGTGGTTCATGTGGAACACCCCGTGCTTCTGGAAGTAGGCGTAGCCGGCGGACGCGTGGTCGGGGTGCAGCGCTCGGGTCGCCGGGTGCTCGTCCAGGTCGTACCACGCCGGATCGATCTCGCTGCGCGCGGCGGTGCGCTTCGGCGGCTCCTGGCCCAGTGCGAGGCCGCTGCGCTGCAAGCCGCCGCTGTAGGCGACGATCGCGTCGATCTTGCCCTCGACGAGCCACGCCGCGATGTTCTCGCCCTCGCTCAGGTGCTCGAAACTGAGCCCCTCAGGGGGCGTGAAGCCGGCGTGGACCCCGTGGCTGCGCGACAGCGGACGGCCCATGACCCAGTGCATGTCGGTGGGCTTGATGCCGTAGTCGTGCTCGAGCACGCCTCGCGTCCACAGGGCCGCGGTCTGCTGGTACTCCGGGAGCCCGATGCGCTTGCCTCTCAGGTCGGCCAGTGACTCGATGCCCGAGTGTCGGTTGATGTAGATCCGGGTGTGGAAGTAGCCGCGTGACGGAAAGGCCGGAATGCCCTTCCAGCCGCGCAGGCCGTTGGCGTTCATGCTGATCAGTTGGCCGATGGAGAACTCCGAAGCATGGAACTCCTGGTGCCGCAGCTGACGGTAGAACAGGTCGTTGGGGGGAACGACCGACGTCACCAGGTCGACCCCCTCCACCTCCACCTCTCCGTCGAGAATCGGTGCGGTCCACGCGTTGCGTGCGTAGGCCAGGCTGATCGTCACTCTGCTCATCGTTGCCACCTGTCGTCGGGCTGTCGTCGGGCTGTCGTGGGGAAGCGTCGGCACCAAGGTCGGGAGCCATGCTCCACCATGCGCAACACTCCGCGTTGCTGCGCACAGTATACACTTCACCTTGGCGAGGGCGACAGTGTGAATTCCGTCTTGACGTGACGAGAGTCTGCAATAGACTGTATACACTTCACACTGTCCCGCCATCCCGGACTTCGCCCGGTGCTCACCAGAGAGGACCCGATCGTCATGACGATCCTGCTCACCGACGACCACATCCGCAGCCTCCTCGACCCTCCGGACCTGGTGGCGGCCATCGAGCAGGCGATCCTCGACGAGCGCACCACACCATCCGATGTCCCGGACCGGCTGAACCTCGCCGGGGCCGGGCGGTTCCTGCGCGTGATGCCGGCTGTCGTCCCCAGCTCCGAGGTGATGGGGTTGAAGACCTTCTTCGGGGGCGGGGGCACGGGCGTGCGCTACGTCATCCTGCTGATGTCGAGCGTGACGGGCGAGGTCCTGTCGGTGATGGACGCGTGCTACCTGACCGCTGCACGCACGGCGGCGACCAGTGCCGTGGCGGCGCGAGCGATGGGCGTGAAGGCGCAGACGCTGGGCGTCCTCGGCACGGGCCTGGAAGCTGCTGCCCACGTGCGGACCTTCGCCCTGCTCGACGCTCCGCGCGAGATCAAGGTCTTCAGCCCCAACCCGGAGAGTCGTGCTCGCTTCGCAGCAACGATGCGGGCGGAGTACGACATCGAGGTCACGGTGTGCTCGTCCGCCCAGGAGGCGGCCGCCGGGGTGGAGCACCTCGTGACCGCGACCAACACCGGGTACGGCGGGCCGATCGCCTGTCGTTCCGAGTGGATCGAGGCGGGCACGCACGTGTCGGCCATCGGGTCCACGCACCAGGAGCTGCGCGAGCTCGAGGCGACCATCCTCGAGCGGGCCGACATCCTGGTCTTCGATGCCGACCCAGGTCAGATCGCCGGCGAGTCGGGCGACATCCGCGACTACGCCGCACAGGGAGGGGACCTCGCACGGGTCGTCGCCCTGGACGACCTGCTCCAGGCCCAGGTCGCGATCCCCGGATCCCCCCAGGACCTCAGCATCTTCAAGTCCGTCGGCACGGCCCTGCAGGACATGGTCGCCGCCGACCTCGCGTTCCGACGTGCCGCCGAGCTCGGTCTCGGCACCACCTGGGACGACATCGCGTTGCCCAAGGGCAACCGCTGACCGCCCCACCCATCTGAACAGGAGAACGACCGATGCCGTCAACGATCGACAAGCAGGACCTCCGGGCCTGGGCCTGGGAGCACTTCCACGGAGTCAACAACGTGGTGATCCCCAGCTTCAGCCAGGACCTGACGCGACTCAACGAGAAGGGGATTCGCCACGACGTCCGCAAGGTCATCGACCTCGGCTTCACCGGCACCCTCCTCGTCGGTGAGCTCAGCATCTCGCTCGAGGAGTACGTCCAGTTCACCGAGATCGCCCAGGACGAGGCGGACGGCGCGCTGAACTTGATCTTCCACGCCTCCTTCAACACGCTGGAGGAGAACATCGAGGCGGCTCGCAGAGCGCATGCTGCGGGCGCGAGGCTGGCGCTCCTGTCGTACCCGTCGTGCTTCTACCCCACGAGCCTGCAGGACATCTTCGACTACACCAAGGCGTTCTGCGATGCCACGGATCTGGCAGTGATCCTCTTCCCGATGACGCACTGGGGCTTCGAACGCCTGCACTCGGCGTCCATCCCCGTCGACATGCTCGTCGAGCTCACCGACGCGTGCCCCAACGTCGTGTCCGTCAAGGCCGAGGGCGGCTTCCCGTCGGTCGCGGGGTTCTCGCATGCCTGGAACCGGCTCGCCGAGCGGGTGCTCATCACGATGCCGATCCTGCAGGAGGCGATAGCGCTGGCCAACCTGGTCCCGCTCCAGGTGATCGCCACCTCCAACACGGAGTACTTCTCCGACGCGGCACCACGGATGCTGGCACTGTCGCAGGCCGGCAAGGTCGACGAGGCGATGGACCTGCTGTGGGAGATCGCTCCCGCCTGGCGGGCCAACGGGACCGTGGCGCCCCTGCCGCACGCACACTCGGTCAACCGGGCCGCGTGGAAGTACCAGGCCTGGCTGGCCGGGTTCAACGGCGGCCCGATGCGCACGCCGGCGACCCGCCTGCACGCGGGGGAGATGGGCGCCTTCCGCAAGGCTCTGGTGGACTCCAACCTCCCGGTGACCGAAGATGGGGACGAGCTCTACTTCGTCGGGCGCACCTCGGATTGAGACTTCTGCTCGCGTGACGACGACAGGCAACTGTATACCGGTCTAGGATGCGGGCATGAAGAAGCAAGCGGTCGTGGCGGAGTCCGGCATGAAGGCCGTCTCTCGGCAGACTCTCGGGGACCACGTGTACGAGCAGGTGCGTGACGCCATCATGCGCGGAGAGATCGCGGGCGGGACCGAGATCAACCAGGTCGATCTCGCCAACAGGCTCGGGGTGAGCCGGGTGCCGGTGCGGGAGGCGTTGCGGCGGCTCCAGGCGGAGCGACTCCTCGAGGCCAACCCCTTCCAGCGCTTCGTGGTCACCAAGCTGTCGAGCGAGCAGGTGCTCGAGCTCTACGACCTGCGTGCCGAGCTCGAGGTGTTCGCGGCCCTGCGGGCGCGCCGCCGGGAGGGCTTCGTCGAGAACGAGCTCCCGGATGCGCGGGCGGCGGCGAAGCGGCTGAAGCTGTCGATGGGGGGCGAGGAGTGGCTGCAGGCCGACATCGACTTCCACCGTGCCATCAACGGGCGCGACTCGGCGGTGGCCTCGATCATCGACGAGGTGCGCTTTCGGATCTACCGCTACCTCCACCTCGCGGAACCCGATCCGGCCCGCCGCAAGGAGGTGCTGGTCGAGCACCAGGCGATCCTGGACGCCATCGAGCGCGGCGACGACGCCGAGATCCGCGAGACCATCGGTGAGCATGTGTCACACACGCGGGACCGGCTGACCAAGCTCGGCAGCGACAGCTGAGCGTCGTCTGATCGAACGAACGCCACGGGGCGCCCCACGGGGCGCCCCGTGGCGTTCGTCACGCTTGCCACCGTTGTGCAAACTGAATACAGTTGGCACAACCGCAGATCACCGACGAAGGCAGGTGGGGCATGCACGACGGCAGGGATGCAGGGGCGCGAGCTCGGTTCGCGACACTGGGGAGCAGGTTCACCTTCGCCGGCCAGGCCACCGAGGCGTTGCTCCGGCACCGCTCGGAGCTCGACGCCGTGTGCGACTACTTCCCCACGATGGACGCGGTCGCCGCGGCCGTCCTGGGCGGCGTGATCGACGCGGGAGTGCTGACCTCGGAGACCTCGCGCACGGCCTGCACGGACACGGCCGCCAGGATCCTGGCTGGCGACCCGCTCTTCGTCGTCGACGAGATCGTCGTGCCCTACCGGTGCGCGCTCCTCGCCCGCCCCGGCACTCGCATCGAGCAGGTCACGCACGTGGGCGGTCACGGATCCATCCGGCAGTGCGCGGAGTTCCTGCGCACCCGGATGCCTCGGGCGAGCGCGGCCATGCACGAGCAGAACTCCGTCGTGGCGGCCCAGGAGGTGCTCGACGGGGACGGGACGACGGCGGTGATCGCCACCGAGGCGCTGGCGCAGCACCTCGGTCTCGAGGTCCTCGAGCGCGATGTGGACGGTGGAGCCCTCGGCGGGTGGTGGGCCCTCTCCGCACGACCCTCGCGCCCGGCACGCGCCACGCACGTCGCGCTGCGAGTCGTCGGCTCGGCGGCGCTCACCCGCTCCCTGGCCACGCTGGCGGACAGCGGCCTCCAGATCCGCACCGTCACGAATCAGCCGACCGGCGACCTCTTCAGCTACCGCTACCTCGTCACCGCCCACACCGTCGACGACCGACCCGTCCCGGGGGACGTCCTCGATGCCGTGGACGACCGTCTCGTCGGGGTGTTCTCGACCACCACCGTTCGCTGACCATCCATCACGGCCACCTCTGCGTCAGGCCGAGCCCGATCAAGGAGCAGACACATGACCGACTTCGAAGGCGCCGACCTTCTGCAGAAGTACATCGACGCCTGCAGCAACTGGGGGAGGTGGGGCGGCGACGACCAGCTGGGCACGCTCAACCACATCGGACCCACACAGCTCCGGGCTGCCGCCGCCCTCGTCAAGCACGGGATCAGTGTCAACGTGTCGCTGCCCTACGACCAGCGGGGCCCTCAGACGGGCAGCCTGCGGGCGAACCCCCGCAACATCATGACCGCCACCGGCGCCGACCACCTCGCGGGCGCCCAGGAGATCCTGCCTGCCGGCTTCGGTCCGGCGAAGGGCTACGGGCGCTCCGACGACATCCTGATCGTGCCCAACCAGGCCGGAACCCAGTGGGACTCCCTGTCGCACATCTTCTGGAAGGGCAAGATGTACGGCGGCCACTCGGCCGGTCTCGTCTCGTCGGCGGGTGCTGCCCGCAACGGGATCGAGAACTACGCCGGCAAGCTGGTGATGCGCGGTGTCTTCCTGGACGTCGCACGTCACCTGGGGGTCGACGCACTGGAGCCCGGGCACGCGATCTCGGTGGAGGAGCTCGAGGCCACCGCCGCGGCGCAGGGTGTCGAGATCCGCACGGGGGACTGTCTGCTGATCCGCACCGGCTTCCTGGAGGCACGTCGCCAAGCGTGGGGTGACTACGCCGGAGGCGCTTCGCCGGGGATCTCCCTGCACACCGCGCCCTGGATCCACGAGAAGGAGATCGCGGCCGTCGCCTCGGACACGTGGGGGGTCGAGGTGCGGCCCAACGAGGTGGACTGCTTCCAGCCGTTCCACGTGGTGGCGCTGGTGCACATGGGCCTGGCCATCGGCGAGATCTTCGACTTCGCCGAGCTGTCCGAGACCTGCGCCCGCCTCGACACCTACGAGTTCCTGTTCGCGGCGCCCGCGCTGCCCATCACCGGGGCCTCCGGCTCGCCGGTCGCCGGCGTCGCAGTCCTGTAGAGAGAAGGAAGAGATGACCATCAGCCCCGAGAAGTACCAGACCCCCACGCTGCCCGTGGTGCCGACCGGCCTGCTCATCGGCGGATCCTGGCGGCCGGCCACCGGTGGTGCCACCATCCCCGTCGACAACCCGGCCACCGGCGAGATCCTCGCCGAGATCGCGGACGGCACCGAGCAGGACGGAGTGGAGGCGTTGCGTGCTGCGGCCGCCGCCCAAGGTGCGTTGCAGGCGATGACGCCGACTGAGCGAGCACGGCTGCTGCGTCGGGTGGAGACCGAGCTGCGGGACCGGATCGAGGAGTTCGCGCTGCTCATCACCGCGGAGATGGGCAAGGCCCTTCCCGAGGCGCGGGCCGAGGTGACCTACTCCGCCGACTTCTTCGGGTGGTTCGCCGACGAGGCCGTCCGGGTGGCGGGGGACTACCGACTCTCCCCGAACGGGTCGACGCGCATCCTTGTCTCGCACAAGCCGGTCGGTCCCTGCCTGCTCATCACGCCGTGGAACTTCCCCCTGGCCATGGGGGCGCGCAAGATCGCCCCCGCCCTCGCGGCGGGCTGTCCCTCGGTGCTCAAGCCCGCCGGCCAGACGCCGCTGAGCAGCCTCCTGCTGGCGCAGGTGATCGAGTCGGCCGGCGCGCCGGCCGGAGCCGTGAACGTCGTGACCACGTCGCGTTCGGGGGCGGTCACGTCGGCGATGATCGAGACCGGCGTGGCGCGCAAGCTCTCCTTCACCGGCTCCACCGCGGTGGGAAAGATCCTTCTCGAGCAATGCGCGCGCCACGTGATGCGTACCTCGATGGAGCTGGGCGGCAACGCGCCATTCCTGGTCTTCGAGGACGCCGACCTGGACGCCGCCGTCGAGGGTGCGATCGTCGCGAAGATGCGCAACGTCGGCCAAGCCTGCACCGCCGCGAACCGCTTCATCGTCGCGGCCGGCATCGCGCAGGACTTCACCACGCGCTTGGCCGCCCGCATCGCCGCGATGGAGTCGGGCCCTGGCTGGGTCGAGGGAGTCGAGGTCGGCCCCCTGGTCGACGACGCGGCCGTCGCCAAGTTCGAGGAGCTGCTCGCCGACGCCGTCGCCAAGGGTGCGACGGTCGTCACCGGTGGGGGCGCGAGCTCGGGTCGCTTCGTCGAGCCGACGGTCCTGGCCGACGTCGCTGAGGGCAGCGCCGTGCTGGCCGAGGAGATCTTCGGCCCGATGGCACCCGTGGTGACCTTTACGAGCGACGCGGAGGCCGTGCGGCTCGCCAACGACACCGAGTACGGCCTGGTCAGCTACGTCTACACCCGCGACCTCGACCGGACTCTCGCGATGGTCGATCACCTGCACACCGGCATGGTCGGCATCAACGTGGGCGTGGTGTCCAACGCGGCAGCCCCCTTCGGCGGGGTCAAGGAGTCGGGACTGGGCCGCGAGGGCGGTTTCGAGGGCCTCTCCGAGTACCAGGACACGACGTACGCCGCGTTGCCCGCCCCCAGGCCCGCCCCGTGACCCGGGTCGTCGGCCTGCGCCAGGGCGCCGCCGTGTCGGTCGGAGTGCTGGAAGCCGACGGTGTCCGGGTCCTCACCTCGCTGGAGGAGTTCTGGGCGGCACCGTCGTCCTGGATCGCCCGAGCCGGTGCGGAGGACTCCTCACGGGCGTTGGTCCCGACCGCGGAGGTCGAGTTGGTCCCGCCGGTGCTCCCAGGGGCACGGGTGCTGTGCATCGGCCTCAACTACCTCAAGCACGTAGCCGAGGGCTCCTACGCCGGGGACGGAGTTCCGGAGCATCCGACGATCTTCGCGCGCTGGACCGGCTCGCTCTCGGTCGGAGGCCAGGCCATCCCGGTGCCGCCCGACGAGGACGGGCTCGACTGGGAGGGTGAGGTGGTGGCCTACCTCGGCGAGACCCTGGTCGACGCCGGCCCCGAGGAGGCGCTGGCCGCCGTGATCGGCTACTCGACCTTCAACGACGTGACCGCACGCCGGGCGCAGAAGCTCACCTCCCAGTGGATCCTGGGCAAGAACGCCGATCGCTCCGGGCCGCTGGGGCCGATCGTCCCGGCCGGAGAGGTGGGGGACTTGCGCGCCGGGCTCGAGGTCGTGACGCGGGTCAACGGCGAGGTCGTGCAGCAGGGCCGCACCGACGAGATGGTCTACACCGTCGGCGACACGTTGTCGCTGGTGAGCCGCACGATGACCTTGCAACCCGGCGACCTCCTGGCCACCGGCACACCGTCAGGGGTCGGCTACACCCGGACCCCACCGTGGCTGCTGAACGCCGGCGACGTCGTCGAGGTCGAGGTCGAGTCGCTGGGCACCCTCACCAACCCGGTCGTCGGGCACGAGGCGCGCCGGCCGGAGGAGCGTTGACGCCCACGGGCCCGCTCTCGGGCGTGCTGGTGGTCGACCTCTCCCGCGCCCTGGCAGGACCGCACGCCACGATGATGCTGGCCGATCTCGGAGCCCGTGTCATCAAGGTCGAGTCCCCTGGTCGTGGCGACGACACCCGCGGGTGGGGACCCCCGTTCGTCGACCCGCCCCACGGTGAGCGGGAGTCGACGTACTTCCTGTCGGCCAACCGCAACAAGGAGTCCATCTGTCTCGACCTGAAGGATGGCGACGACCTGCGCCTGCTGCTCGACCTGGCCTCGCGCGCCGACGTCGTGGTCGAGAACTTCCGCACCGGGGTGATGGAGCGACTGGGCCTGGGCCCGGGCACGTTGAGCGCGCTCAACCCGCGACTCGTCCAGCTCTCGATCAGCGGGTTCGGACACGACGGGCCGGAAGGCGGCCGCGCCGGCTACGACCAGATCGCCCAGGGCGAGGGCGGTCTGATGTCGATCACCGGCCCGGCACCCGACCAGCCACAGCGGATGGGGGTGCCGATCTGCGACCTGCTCGCCGGCATGTACGGCGCGTACGGCGTCCTCGCCGCGCTCCACCACCGGGCGACCACCGGACGCGGTCAGGTCGTGCGCACCTCGCTGTTGGCAGCCGCGGTCGGTGTGCACGCCTTCCAAGGCACCCGCTGGACGGTCGGAGGTCAGGTCGCTCGGGCCGATGGCAACCACCACGGCGCGATCGCGCCGTACGGACTCTTCCGGTGCGCCGACGGTGCCGTCCAGCTCTCGGTCGGCAGCGAGGCACTGTGGCTCCGCTTCTGCGCGGGTTTCGACCTCGACGCGACGGATCCTGTCTTCGCCACCAACAGCGACCGGGTGGTGCGACGCGACGACCTCGTGACCGTGGTGGAGCGGGCCTTCGCGTCCTGGCGGGCCGTCGATCTGCTGGACCGCCTCACCGAGCTGGGCGTCCCCGCCGGGCGGGTGCGCTCGATCGACGAGGTCTACGAGTGGGAGCAGACGCAGAGCCAGGGACTGGTCGTCGATGTGCAGCACAGCACGCTGGGTGGCCTGCGTCTGCCCGGGCCGCCGCTGCGCTTCTTCTCACCGGAGGGCGACGAGCGGACGCCGGGGGAGCACGCCGCCCCGCCCGCGCTGGACGAGCACGGGGCATCGATCCGAGCCTGGCTCGCGGCGCCGCGATGAGCGCCGCCGACTTCATCGACACCCTCGTCGACGAGGGGTCCTTCCGCTCCTGGGACCGAGCGATCGATCTGCCGGACGACCCCGACTACGCGGCCGCGCTGCGGCGCGCTCACGCCCGCAGCGGCGCCGACGAGGCGGTGGTGACGGGTCGCGCTCGGATCGGCGGTCGGGACGTGGCGCTCGTGGTCGGCGAGTTCGGCTTCCTCGGCGGGTCGGTGGGCGCGGCCGCGGCGCTCCGGGTGATCGAGGCGGTTCGTCGGGCGACCCGCGAACGGCTGCCGCTGCTGGCGGCCCCGGCATCGGGCGGGACCCGGATGCAGGAGGGGACTCCGGCCTTCGTCAGGATGATCGACCTCACGCGAGCCGTCGCGGCGCACAAGGGCTCCGGCCTGTTGTACGCCGTGTACCTCCGACACCCGACGACGGGCGGCGCGCTGGCCTCGTGGGGTTCGTTGGGACAGGTGACCTTCGCCGAGCCCGGGGCCTTGATCGGCTTCTTGGGCCCGTCGGTCTTCGAGGCCCTCGAGGGCACGCCGTTCCCCGAGGGGATCCAGACCGCGGAGAATCTGCATCGGGTGGGCATCGTGGACGGCGTGCTGTCCGGTGGCCAGCTCGCGGCGGTGATGAGCGACCTGCTCGGCCATGTCGTCGCCCCGGGGCGGGTGGCGGACCGGCGCGCTCTGCCCGACGGAGCCCGGGCCTCGACCGCTGCCCCGGCCGAGGCCTGGACCTCGATCCTGACCACCGCGTCAGCACGACGTCCGGGCGCCCGCGAGCTGCTGAGCACGACCGCGAGGCACATCGTGACCCTGTCGGGCACCGGGCAGGGAGAGCGGGGCGCGCGCATCCTGGGGTGCGTGGCGGAGGTCTGCGGTGTCTCCTGTGTCGTGGTCGCGCAGGACCGCGCGGCGCAGGAGGCGCTCGGGTCGCTCGGGCCGGCGGACCTGCGTGCCGCCCGACGGATGGTGCGACTGGCCGACGAGCTCGGGCTGCCCGTGCTGACGATCATCGACACCTCCGGTGGCGACCTGTCGGTGACCGCGGAGGAGGGAGGGCTCGCCGGAGAGATCGCACGACTTCTCGAGGCGCTCGTCGGCACCCGGGTCCCGACCGTCTCGATCCTGCTGGGCGAGGGATGCGGCGGGGCTGCCCTGGCGCTCCTTCCCGCCGACCGGGTCGTGGCCGCCCAGCACGCCTGGCTCTCACCCCTGCCGCCGGCCGGTGCCAGCGTGATCCTGCACGGCACGTCGGAGCGGGCCGCGGAGCTCGCCGCGCAGCAGCGGGTGCGAGCGCACGACCTGCTCGCCGACGGGATCGTCGACGTGGTCGTGACCGAGGACCCGCCGGCCGACGACGACCCGCAGGGCTTCTGCCGCCGGGTCGCCGGCACCGCCGCCGAGGCGCTGGTGCGTGAGTGGGCCGCTGAGCCCCAGTCGGCCGACCCGACACAGTCGGACGGGTCGAGCGGACGCGTCGACGCGACGGTCGGCTGATCTCTCGGCCGACCGTCGCGCAGGACGGAGCAGGGTCGGTCAGGCGATCGAGTTGGCGATCCGGGCCAGGCCCTCGTCGCTGGAGGTGACACCCATGGCGGCGTTGGTCAGGCGCCTGATCTCCTCGCGTGAGGTGCCCTGCATCCAGACGTCGCGGCTGATCGGCGTGGCCTCGAGGATGCGCGCCCGGTGGTCGGCGTCCACGATGTCGTGCTCGGTGCAGAACTCGAACGAGATGCCGGCGGCCGGGTCGGCGATGTAGACGCTGATGGAGCCCGAGGCAGCGTGCCGCAGGACGTCCTTCTGCAGGGTCGCCCCTCGGCTGGTCGCGATGTTGCGAGCCCGCATGACGTCGTCGATGCTCTCGACCAGGATGCAGAAGTGATCCATCGTGGCTGCCCGCTCGGGGCTGCCGCGGAAGATGCCCATGGAGTGGTGGTAGTTGTTGCCCGAGCGCATGAAGACGGCGTTGCGCTTGATCCAGTCGGACGCACGGAACCCCAGGACCTGGCTGTAGAAGTCGTGCGCGGCCACGGGATCGGTGGAGAACCACACGGCGTGCAGCATCTCCTGCATCCGGACCAGGTGCTGACCCGGCTTGGTCCCACGGGACAGCATCTGGGTGTAGACGTCGATCTCCAGGCCGTCGGGGTCGGTGAACCGGACGCCGCGGTCGATCGCGTCACCGTCGAGGTCGCCGAACTCCTCGTAGGCGACGCCTCGCGCATCGAGACGATCGGTCACGTCACCGAGCGCCTCGTCGCTCCCGAGCTCGAAGCCGACGCGGAGCAGCCCGCGTCGCTGGTCCTGCTGCTCCAGGCGCAGCCAGTGATGGTCGAAGCCTCCGCCGAGGAAGGCCGTCCCGGCCGAGGAGTCGTGCACGGTCAGGTGGCCGACGTCTCGATAGAAGTCGGCCGACCCTGCCACGTCGGGGACGCCCATCACGACGTACCCGAGTCGTTCCACTGACTGATCCATTCCCTCGCCCTTCACGCCGAGGTCATCTCCTCGGCTCGTCGTCGGTGGTCGCCCAGTCATGCTGGGGCGCTGCACAAGAGACTAATGTATACACTTGTCGCCTTCAAGGGGAGCGCCGTTGGTGCGGCTCGGGCCGAGTCGATCCCGACTCGACCAGGGCGCCAGATGCCATAGTCGGAGCATGCAGACCTACCGCACGCCCGAGGACGCCTTCGCCGACATCGACTGGCCCCGCGCCGGCACCGAGACCTCCTACGGCGAGGTAGCCGACCCGGACGGCGGGGAGCCCCTGCGCATGGCGTACGTCGACGTGGTGCCGGACGGCTGGGCGGCGGGCGGGCCCGTCGTGCTGATGCTGCACGGTGAGCCGACCTGGTCCTACCTCTACCGCGACGTGGTCGACCCGGTGAGCGCCGCGGGCGTCCGCTGCATCGTGCCGGACCTCATCGGCTTCGGACGCTCGGACAAGCCGCTGGCGATCTCCGACCACACCTACGCGCGCCACGTCGAGTGGGTGCGCAGCCTGGTCGTCGACCACCTCGACCTCACGGGAGCGACTCTCCTCGGCCAGGACTGGGGCGGCCTGATCGGTCTGCGCCTCGTCGCCGAGCACCCCGACCGCTTCGCCTCCGTGGTGACGGCCAACACCGGCCTGCCGACCGGGGACTTCGACATGCCGGAGATCTGGTGGCAGTTCCGCAAGGCCGTCGAGAACGCACCGACCCTCGACGTCGGCAGGTTCGTCGAGTCGGGCTGCGTGCGCGGGCTCGACGAGGCGGACCGAGCGGCGTACGACGCCCCGTTCCCCGTCGAGGAGGCCAAGGCCGGTGCGCGTGCGATGCCGACGCTCGTCCCGACCCGGCCGGACGACCCGGCCACCGAGGCCAACCGGGCTGCGTGGGAGGTGCTGCAGACGTGGGACAGGCCGTTCCTGACGGCGTTCAGCGACTCCGACCCGATCACCGGGGCGATGGCGCCGATCCTACGCAAGATGATCCCCGGCGCCGCCGGTCTCGACCACCCGACCATCGAGCGCGCCGGGCACTTCCTGCAGGAGGATGCCGGTGCCGAGCTCGGCGCTGTGGTGGCCGGGTTCCTGCGCTGACCCGTCGGCCACGGGCGACGGATCAGCGCAGGTCTACAGCCCGATCGCCGCGTACGCCGCCGCCAGCACCGGCTGGGTCACCGACCGAGCCCGCTCAGCACCGCTGGCGTAGACGTCGGTGACGTACGCACGGTCGGAGGCCACCTCGGCGTACCGCTTCTGGACCGGCTCGAGCTCGGCGACCACCGCGTCGGTGACGGTGCGCTTGAGAGCGCCGTAGGTCGTGAGTCCCTCGGCGCTCCCGCCGCACGCCTCGAGGATGTCGAGCAGGTTGGTCACGCCCGGCTTGGCCGCCCGGTCATGGCGCACCGCATGCACGCCGACATCGCTGTCGGTGACGGCACGCGCGACCTTGCGCCGTACGACGTCAGGCGGGTCGAGCAGACGGATCACGCCGGGGCCGTCCGTCGCTCCCGACTTGCCCATCTTGTTGCCCGGCTCGGCGAGGTCCATCACCCGCGCCGCGACCGGCGGGGTCGTGATCTCCGGCACCGTGAAGATGGGGCCGTAGGTCGCGTTGAAGCGCTGGGCGAGGTCGCGGGTGAGCTCGACGTGCTGGCGCTGGTCGTCGCCCACAGGCACCTGATCGGGCCGGTACAGCAGGATGTCGGCGGCCATCAGGACCGGGTAGGTGAGCAGGCTCGTGCGGGTGGAGTCGACGCCGCGACCCTTCTCCTTGAACTGGATCATCCGCCCCAGCTCGCCGGTCGTGGCGACGCACTCGAGCAGGTAGGAGAGCTGGCTGTGCGCCGGCACGTGGCTCTGCACGAAGAGGGTGGAGTCCTCGAGACCGATCGCGATCAGGGTCGCAGCCTGCTCGGCGACGAGGGTGCGCAGGCGGCCGGGGTCGTGGGGGACCGTGAGCGAGTGCAGGTCGGCGAGGCCGAAGAAGCAGTTGGCGCGCTCCTGGGTGGCGGCCATCGGGCGCAGGGCGCCGAGGTAGTTGCCGAGCGAGAGGTGGCCGGTGGGCTTGAGCAGCGAGAGGGCGCGGGGCCGATAGCTGGTGGTGGTCATGATGGCTCCTGGGAGTGAGAGCCCACGGGCCGCACCGTCCGGCAAGTCGACGGAAATGCAGAACGGCCGCCCGTGGGCGGCCGTGGTGGTCGGTGCGTCAGCGCACGCGACGAGGGATGGTCCGCCGGATCAGGCGGGCCACCACTGCATCGAGGACGTCGTCAGCACGGCCCGAGCATGCCACATCGGCCCGGCGACCGGGCATGTTACCGACCGTTGTGCCTACTGCCCTGCGCTTACAGGGGTCAGGTAGTAGTCACAGCGGTCGGTAACATCCCCCCGGACGGCGCCCCCTCAGCCCCGTGGCGAGGCGGGCGCCGACGTGTCCGAGCCGCCGGCGGCACGAGCCTCGGTCAGCTCGCGACGCAGCGCCGCGACCTCGTCGACGAGCGCCTTGATGTCACCGTGCGTGGCCTGGCCGGCGTCGTCCTCGATGTCCTGCACCCGGTCGAGCAGCCACGAGGCGAGGGAGGCGGTGACGACACCGAGCAGGGCGATGCCGGCGAGCATCAGGCCGGCGGCGACGAAGCGGCCCGTCGTGGTCACGGGGAAGTGGTCGCCGTAGCCGACCGTGGTCACCGTCGTCATCGACCACCACAGCGCATCGGCGAAGCCGCCGATGTTGGCGTCAGGGGCCCCGCGCTCGGCGTCGAGCACCGCCAACGACGCCACGAACATCACGATCGAGGAGGCGCCGGCCACGTAGAGCGCGACCCGGCCGCGCAGCGAGCCCCCGGCGTACCGGTTGAGCACCGACAGCAGCGTGAGCAGCTGCAGCAGCCGCAGCGGTTGCAGGATCGGCAGCACGACGATGGCCAGGTCGAGCGGGTGCTGGCGCACGAACTGCCAGCGCTGCTCGGCCCCGACGAACCGGACCACGTAGTCGACCACGAAGACCAGCCACGTCGCGGCCGTCACGGAGCGGCACAGCGCCACCCACTCCTGCTCGAGCCCGGGGTCGAGGATCGGCCAGGCGTACGCCGCCAGGAAGGCGACCGCGGCCAGCGTCATCGGCACGTCGCGGCGCAGGCTGAACTTCGGCACCGAGCGCGGCACCACCTTCTTCAGCCCTGCTCCCGCCGCCTTGCTGACCTTCTGGGTGACCTTCGCCATCGGTCCAGGCTGTCACGACCTGCGCTCACCCGCTGGGGGTCACGGCGGGAAGTCGCTGGGCGGCTCGAAGACCACCAGCCACCAGATCCATCCGACCTGCCCGGCGACGCCCGCCACCACCCAGAACGTCGTGCGCCAGCGCCACCAGCGCGACAGCGACGCCCGGTGAGCGCCGACCAGGACGGCCGCGAGCGGGAAGAGCGGCACGAGGTAGCGCACGATGCTGGTGTTGCCGTCGACGACGGCGAGCAGGTAGACGGCGTACGCCGCGGCCCACACGCGCAGGCGTACGTCGATCGCCGGTGCGAAGCGCGGCACCAGCAGGGCCAGTGACAGGCTCAGCGCGAGCACCATGCTCAGCGCGGGGACGACGGTCTCGGGGGTGCGCTGCTCCCAGGCCCACTCGATGGTGCGCCGCCACGGCTCGATCGGGTCGATCGCGGCCTCGCCCCGCCAGGCGGTCATGGTCGTCGGGTAGGCATCGCGCCGACCGGTGCCGGCCCAGGCGAGCGTGGTCCACATGATCCCGGAGATGCCGGTCGCGACCACGGCGACGCCCATGTCCAGCCGCTCGCGTGCGCCGACGGGCCGGGTCTTCCGTTCGCGCCAGCGCAGCCACACGGCGACCAGGACGACGACCGACAGCGGCAGGGCGATGGGGCGGGTCAGTCCGAGCAGCAGCGCGGTCAGGCCGCACCCGACCCAGCTCCCACGCACCAGCAGGAGCAGGAAGGCGACCAGCAGCAGCATGCTGAAGGACTCGGTGTAGGCCATCTGCAGCACCGGCGCGGCCGGCATGGCCGCCCACACCGCGACGACCGCGAGGGCCGGCCCGACGCGCGACCCGACGTCGTACGGCGAGGTCTCGACGACCAGGCGCGCCATCAGGATCGCGGCGCCGAGCCCGGCGGCGAGGGCGAGCAGGGGTGCGACGGTGGCGAAGTCGAGCGCGGTGGCCCAGGAGACGAACCGGATCGCATAGGGGAAGAGCGGGTAGAACGCCCACGGGTTCTGCCGCACGCGGCCGTCCTCGCCGACGGGGAGCTCGTCGGGATAGCCCTCGGTCGCGATCCGCTCGTACCACTTGGCGTCCCACGACACCGCCAGGTCGATGTCGCCCTCGGCGGGCCCGGTGACGGCGGGGAACCAGACCTGGTCCTGGGCAGCGAGCGCCAGCAGCACCCCCGACACCACGCGGATCCCCAGGTAGAGGGCGGCGACCTGCGCCCAGAGGGGTTGGCGAGCCAGCCGGTCCCGCCACGAAGGCTGCGCGCGAGGTCGCTCGCCGACGGTGTGGGTCACGCTCCCAGTCTCACCCATCGGTCTGCGAGCGGCAGGGCAGCGGTAGGGCAGCGGCAGGACGCGGGCCCCTACGCTCGGGGGATGTCCACCCCCGCCGATCAGTGCCAGGGACCCGCCACCGTCGTCCACGACCCCAGCCTGACCGACTACGACTTCGGGCCCGACCACCCCATGTCTCCGGTGCGGGTCGACCTGACGGTCGCGCTGGCGACCGACCTCGGGGTGCTGGCTGCGTCCGGAGCCGCCCCCGCAGCGGGTGTGCTGCGCGCCGTGCCGGCGCCGATGGCGAGCGCCGACCAGCTGGCCACCGTCCACGACCCGCGCCTGATCGAGGCAGTGATGGCCGCCGGAGCCGATCCGACGAGAGCCTCGGCCGACTTCGGGCTCGGCACCGAGGACAACCCGGCGTTCGCCGGCATGCACGAGGCGGCCTCGCACGTGGTCGGGGCGTCACTGGAGGCGTTCCGTCAGGTGTGGTCGGGTGAGTCCTTGCACAGCGCCAACATCACCGGCGGGCTCCACCACGCGATGCCCGACCGGGCCAGCGGCTTCTGCGTCTACAACGACGTGGCGGTGGGGATCCAGTGGCTGCTCGACCAGGGCGCCGAACGCGTCGCCTACGTCGACGTCGACGTGCACCACGGGGACGGGGTGGAGCGGATCTTCTACGACGACCCGCGGGTGCTGACGATCTCGCTGCACGAGTCCGGTCGGTTCCTCTTCCCGGGGACGGGGGAGTGTCGCGACTCCGGTGGACCCGATGCCCAGGGTTCGGCGGTCAACGTCCCCCTCCCTCCCGGTACGGGCGACGGGGGGTGGCTGCGTGCCTTCCACGCGGTGGTGCCGGCGCTGCTGCGCGAGTTCGCCCCCGACGTGCTGGTCACCCAGCACGGCTGCGACTCCCACGCCGACGACCCGCTGGCCCACCTGATGCTCAGCGTCGACGGGCAGCGCTCCACCTACCTGACGCTCCACGAGCTGGCCCACGAGGTCGCCGACGGGCGCTGGGTGGTCACGGGGGGCGGCGGTTACGCGCTGGTCGAGGTCGTGCCGCGCGCATGGAGCCACCTGCTCGCGGTCGTGGGCGGGCGACCCCTGGACGTCGACCTCGACACCCCGGCGTCGTGGCGCGACCACGTCGAGCACCTGTTGGGGCGTCGAGCCCCGCAGCGGATGGGAGACGGTCGCGAGCCGTCGTACCGACCCTGGGAAGAGGGCTACGACCCCGACACCTGGCTGGACCGCAGCGTGAACCTCGCCCGCACCGAGCTGTTCCCGTATCACGGCCTGGACCCGTTGCCGTAGGGACACGCCGTGATTTGGGAAGAAACATGAGGCTATCTCTTCCCCACACGTCACATCAGGCCCTAGTGTCATCCGGGTCGTGCCCGACCAACACTGGTGGGGAAGCCAGTGGCGGGCACTTGGAAAGCTGGTGCCCCCCGTGTCGAACTCTCCTGGTCCTACCTCCGACCCGAAGTTCCTGACCATCGCCGAGGTCGCGGGCATGATGCGCGTCTCCAAGATGACCGTCTACCGCCTGGTCCACGGGGGTGAGCTGCCCGCCGTACGCGTGGGTCGCTCGTTCCGTGTCCAGGAGGACGACGTCGACGACTACCTGCGCAAGAGCTTCTTCAACGCCGGGTGAGCCGCGCCTGACCGCTCTCGCTCGCGACACCGATTGCGGGTCCTGCGCGCGTGCCAAGTAGGCTGTGCCGGTCCCGGCGCTCGTGCTGGGTGCAACCTGATCTGAAGAGGTTTTCGTGGGTTCTGTCATCAAGAAGCGACGCAAGCGCATGGCCAAGAAGAAGCACCGCAAGCTTCTCAAGAAGACGCGCGTGCAGCGTCGCAAGCTCGGCAAGTAACGCACCGTAGCGATGGCCGGCGGCAACAAGGTCGTCCTCGTCACCGGGGTCTCCCGTGACCTCGGCCGTCGCTGTGCCTCGGCCATCGCCGAGCACCCCTCGGTCGGTCGTGTCATCGGCGTCGACGTCGTCCCCCCACGCGGGGACGTCGGCGACGTGTCGTTCGTGCGCGCCGACATCCGCAACCCGGTCATCGCCAAGGTCATCGCCAAGGAGGACGTCGACACCGTCGTCCACATGAGCGTGATCGCGACTCCCGGCAGCGTCGGGGGCCGCAACACGATGAAAGAGCTCAACGTCATCGGGACGATGCAGCTGCTCGCGGCGTGCCAGAAGGCGCCCCAGGTCACCGACCTGATCGTGAAGTCGACCACCACGGTGTACGGCGCCAGCAACCGCGACCCGGCGATGTTCACCGAGGACATGGAGCCGCGTCGGGCGCCCCGCGCCGGGTACGCCAAGGACGTCGCCGAGATCGAGGGCTACGTCCGCGGTCTCGCGCGCCGTCGCAGCGACTGCCGGGTCACGATGCTGCGCTGCGCCAACGTGATCGGGCCGCACGTGATCAGCCCGATCACCTCCTACTTCCGGCTCCCGGTGCTGCCGACGGTGCTGGGCTTCGACGCCAGGCTGCAGTTCCTGCACGAGGCCGATCTGATGGCCGTGCTCCAGCACGCCGTCGACGACGGCCCGGCCGGCACGTTCAACATCGCCGGTGACGGCGTCCTGATGCTCTCCCAGGCCGTGCGCCGCCTCCAGCGACCCAGCGTGCCGATGCCCGGCTTCGCCGTGGGCTCGCTCGGCTCGGCGCTGCGCTCGGCGCGGGTCGCCGACTTCTCGCCCGAGCAGCAGAACTTCTTGACGTACGGGCGTGGGGTCGACACCACGCAGATGCGGGAGACGCTGGGCTTCACGCCCCGCTACACCACGGCCGAGGCGTTCGCCGACTTCGCCGCCGGGCTCGCGCCAACCGGCGGACGAACCGAGAAGGCTCTCGCTGCCGTCGCCGAGCGCCTGCCCAGCACCCGCACGCTCGACGCCGAGGGAAGGCCAGCCCTCCCGGGACCGCGCGCGGTCCCGGACCTGGTGGGTTCCTCGGCCCCCAGACGATCACGAGGTGACTCCCATGGGTGACGCAGAGATCATCCCGATCGGCACCCGCGGTCGTCCCGGTCGCGGCACCGGCAAGCAGCCCTCCTCGGCGGCTCGCGGCCTGGCGCCGACCAAGAAGAGCGCCCCGAAGAAGCCTGCGGCGAGCAAGAGCGCGGACGACACGAGCGTGGCGAAGAAGCCCCGGCAGGGCGCGGTCGACGAGCCCATCGCTGCCGAGGATCAGCAGGAGACGCCTCCTGCGGCTCACGAGGAGATCTCGGCGCCGGGCGCAGACCGGGGCCCGGCCGATGCGGACGAGCAGGACACGTCGTCCGAGGAGACGCCCGCGCCGCCGGCCGCGCCCGCAGCCGCCTCCGATGGGCCACGCGCCTCCTCGCTCAGCACGCGGGAGCGCAACCCGCTTCGCTCGATCCCCACCTCGGCGTGGCTCTCGGCGTTCCAGCAGGCCGCGATGGAGGTCTTCGGCGACGCGTGGGAGCCGCGCCTGGCGGAGTTCCTCGCCTTCCTCCGGCGTCGGATCACCGGCGACTACGTCGTCGACGAGTACGGCTTCGACGCCGAGGTCACCCAGCGCTTCTTCATGGCCGCCCTGCGCCCGATCGCCCAGCAGTGGTTCCGGATCGAGGTGCGTGGCGCCGAGAACATCCCGATCGAGGGCGGCGCGCTCGTGGTCTCCAACCACTCGGGCACGGTGCCGGTCGACGGGCTGATGACGATGGTCTCGATCCACGACCACACCGGCCGCCACCTGCGCGCCCTCGGCGCCGACCTGGTCTTCCAGCTGCCGGTGATCTCCAGCCTGGCCCGCAAGGGCGGCGCCACCCTGGCCTGCAACGAGGACGCCGAGCGGATGCTGCGCGGCGGCGAGCTGGTCGGCGTGTGGCCCGAGGGGTTCAAGGGCATCGGCAAGCCGTTCTCCCAGCGCTACAAGCTCCAGCGCTTCGGCCGCGGCGGCTTCGTCTCGGCCGCCCTGCGTACCGGTGTCCCGATCGTGCCGCTGGCCGTGGTGGGCGCCGAGGAGATCTACCCGCTCGTCGGCAACATCCCAGCGCTGGCCCGCCTGATCGGCGTGCCCTACATCCCGGTCACGCCGTTGTTCCCGCTGCTGGGCCCGCTCGGCCTGATCCCGCTGCCGTCGAAGTGGCTGCTCGAGTTCGGCGAGCCCATCCGCACCGACGAGTACGACGACGGAGCGGCCGACGACCCGATGCTCGTCTTCGACGTCACCGACCAGGTGCGCGAGACGATCCAGCAGACCTTGTACTCGCTGCTGATGCAGCGGTCGTCCGTCTTCGGCTGAGGTCGGGGATCGCACGACCGCGAGTGGTCGAGCAGGGAAGCGGCCCCCGGGCGAGCTGCCCAGGAATGCCCTCGGGTGAGGGAGCCTGCCTCCTACTTGGTGCCGGTCAGCCCGCCGAGGCCCTCGCCCAAGCCCTTGACGACGTCGTCGACGATGTCGGCGGTGCCGGTGAGCAGGTCGCCGATCGGGTCGTCCGATCCCTTGACGATGACGTCGTCGAGGAGCCCGCCGTTGCCCTTCTTGGTGCCCTTGTCCTGGTCGGCGTCCGTCGTCGCCGGGCCCTGCGGCAGCACCGGCTGCTCGGGCGTGGTGGTGCCGGAGCCGGGGGTGCTCGGCGGTGAGACCTGGTCCGGGGCCTTGTTGGCTCCGTCGGTGGCCTTCTTGCCCTTGCCCGACGTGGCGGTGCTGGTCTCCTTGGTGTCCGCGGCCGGCAGGACCGGCTCCAGGAGGGGGCTGAGCACGTCGTCGAGGAGGGTGTCGACCGTCTTCTGTGCGAAGACCGGGGCCTGCATGATCGGCAGGTCGGTGCACGCGGGGCACAGGCTCTGGGCCTGGACGTCGATCGCGTTGATCACCTGCGACGCCTCGATCAGCGAGGCACGGGCCGCTTCCGGGATGACGTCCTGCAGGCTCGAGAGCGCGCCCATGCTGTCGGCGGTGAACGTGCGCAGTTCCTCGATCGAGGAGGCGTGACCGTTGTCGGCGAAGTCGCCCAGCAGCAGGTCGGAGGCCTCGGTGGCCTGTTCGACGAAGTCGTCGAGCGTGGTGGCGATGGCTCGGACGTCGTCGTCGCCGGAACGACTGAGCGCGCCGACCTCGTCGAGGCGCCCGGAGGCGTTGCCGAGCAGGGTGGTGCCCTTGCCGTCCGCGTCCCGCTGCACGCCGGCCTGGGCGTTCTCGATCGCGCGCTTGAGCGGGTAGAGGGTGTCGCCAGGCAGGGAGCTCTGGGCGGCGACGGCCATCGAGCCGGTCGCGCTGACGATGGCGAAACCACCGACGGCAGCAGCAATCCGCCGCTCGCGGGGGGTACGGCGTACGGGCCGGGCAGTGCGGGCAGCGCTCTGGGCCGGGGAGTCGGGGGCCAGCGCCGTCTCGGCGGCCGCCATCAGGCGACCGCGCAGCTCGGCGGAGAAGTCCGCCCGGGGCTCGACGAGCGGGGCGTGGCGCAACGTCGCGACGACTCCGAGGAGCTCGTCGTAGCGCGGGTCGGCCGAGGACGCGGAGCGGCCGGAGGTGGTGACGCGCTCGAGGAGCAGGTCGAACTCGTCGGCGCGTCGGCGCGAACCGAAGACGGGGTTCATCACTGTCCTCCTCTGCTGAACGTGGTGCCCGTGGGCCGGGCGGTGGACGGACCTCTTCGGTCCGACACCTGCTTCAACGACGGGTGGAGCGCGGAGGTTACGGGCGATCGCCGGTGAGATGAGAAGGAATGTCCGACGGGGGCCATCAGTCTCGGATCCCTTCGGGCATCAGCTTCGCGAGGTTGCGCACGCCGCGGAGCTGGAGCTGCTTGACGGCGCCATCGCTGCGGCCCAGGGCCTCGGCCGTCTCGGCGATGCTCATGCCCTGCAGGAACCGCATCACCAGGCAGTCGCGCTGCTCGTCGGGCAGCTCGGCCAGCGCCTCCAGGAGCAGCTCGTTGGTCAGGCTGGCCAGCACCGCGGCCTCGGGACCCTCGGTGCTGGCGTCGTGGTCGCCCATGTCGTCGGTGGTGAGCTCGAGGCGGGTGCGTCCGGCCTTGAAGTGATCGGTGGCCAGGTTGCGGGCGATGGTCATCAGCCACGCCCCGAAGTCCTTGCCCTGCCAGCGGAAGTTCTTCATGTTGCGCAACGCCCGGAAGAACGTCTCCGAGGTGAGGTCCTCGGCCAGCGGCGCCGAACGCGTGCGGTAGAAGAGGAAGCGGTAGACCGAGACGTGGTAGTGGTCGTAGAGCAGCCCGAACGCCTCGGAGTCGCCGCCCCGCGCGAGCTCGACGAGGGCGATCAGCCGGCTGCGGTCGTCCTCGGACTCCTCCGACGAGGTGGCCAGGTCGGCATCGCCGAAGCGTCCGCTCCCTCGCTCGGGCCCGCTTCCCGCGCTGGGTTGCCGGTCGTCGGCCAGTGCTTCGGAGAGCAGCCAGCCGGGGCCGCCGGCGAGGGCCGGGGCAGGGTCGAGGAGGCTCAGCACGGCCGCGCGCAGGGCTTCGAGCCCGCGCGCGACATCTGGCCTCTCGTGAGGCATGCTTCCCGCCCTCCCGCAGAAACTGCTCCCGACTGACCTCGTGATAGTAGGCCAGTTCGGCTACCTACGGGTAGGAATCATCGCGATCGCGGTCCAGACCACCCGGCCGGGCGATGGCACGACCGACCGATCGGCCGACGCCCGCACGGCGCGACTCACCCCGCCAGCACGGACCCCGGGACTCAGCTGCCGGCGCGGCGGCGCAGCGATCCGCCGGCCACCACGGCGCCCGCGGCCGCGCCCGCGACGGCCGAGACGAGCAGGCCGGCGCGCGCCGCCTTGCGACCCGTCCGGTAGTCGTGGATCCGCCAGCCGTGGGCGCGGGCGTGCGCGCGCAGCTTGGCATCGGGGTTGATGGCGCACGGGTCGCCGACGAGGCCGAGCATGGGGAGGTCGTTGACCGAGTCGGAGTACGCCGAGCAGCGCGCGAGGTCGAGGCCCTCCCGGGCGGCGAGGGCCAGGATCGCCTCGGACTTGGCGGGGCCGTGCAGCATGTCGCCGACCAGTCGACCGGTGTAGATGCCGTCCAGGTGTTCCGAGACCGTGCCCATCGCACCGGTGAGGCCGAGCCGGCGCGCGATGATCTGCGCGATCTCGATCGGGGCGGCCGTGACCAGCCAGACGCGCTGGCCCTCGTCGAGGTGCAGCTGGGCAAGCGCCCGCGTGCCGGGCCAGATGCGGTGCGCCATGCCCTCGTCGAAGATTTCCTCGCCCAGGGACTCCAGCTCGGCGACGGTGTGCCCGGCGATGAAGCTGAGGGCGGAGTTGCGCGCCTCCGCGACGTGCTCGGGGTCCTCGACGCCGGCCACGCGGAAGTACAGCTGCATCCAGGCGGCGCCCAGGATGTCGCGGGTGGTGAAGAACTTGCGTCGGTGCAGGCCGCGGGCGAGGTGGAAGATGCTCGCGCCCTGCATGATCGTGTTGTCCACGTCGAAGAAGGCCGCCGACGTCGGGTCGACCGGGTGATCGAGAGCGACCTCGACCTCGGCCGCTGCCGCGGCCGCCTCGCCGGCCATCGCCGAACGCTGCTGCAGGTTGAGCCGTCGAGACCGATCGGACATGGTGGTCACAGTAGGGCCTGGTGGAGGCCGATCGCGAGGCCCCTGCGGGCCGGGTGATCGGATCGTAGACTGCCCCGCATGCCATCAGCCGACTCCGTGGAGCCCGCCGACCTGATCGACGGCCCCGACGGCCCTCACGGCACTGACCCGGGCGAGCCTCCGCTCGACGTGGCGTCGCTCCTGGCCCGGGCGGCGCGTGAGAACCCCGACAAGCTCGCCATCGTCGAGTCCGGTGGTCGCAGCGTGACCTGGGCCCAGCTCGACGACGAGGTCGGTCGGGTGGCGACGGGTCTGGGGGCGGCCGGGATCCTGGCCGGCTACCGCGTGATGATCGCGTCGGGCAACCGCATCGAGTTCGTCACGACGTACCTCGGAGTGCTGCGCGCCCAGGCGATCGCCGTACCCGTCAACCCGCGCGCGACCGCCCACGAGATGGCGCGCCTGCTGGCCGACTGCAGCGCCCGGATGATCGTGACCGACGGCAGCACCGTCTCGACCGTGCGCGAGGCCGCGGCGCTGCTCGGCGCAGACTCGTCGCCGGTCGCCGACAAGGTCCGTGTCGTGGTGGTCGGTACGACGCTCCGTCCCGGAGAGCGGTCCTACGACCACCTGCGGGCGGACACGGCTCGGCCGGTGCCGCCGCTGACGGATCGCGAGCGGGTGGCAGTGCTGCTCTACACCAGCGGTACGTCGGGCCTGCCGCGCGCGGCGATGCTGACCCACCGGGCGCTGGCGGCCAACATCGCCCAGGTCGCCGGGGTGCGTCCGCCGATGATCCACGGCGACGACGTCGTGCTCGGAGTCCTGCCGCTCTTCCACGTCTACGGTCTCAACGCCGTGCTGGGCTGCGTGATCCAGCAGCGGGCCAAGCTGGTGCTCACCGACCACTTCGACCCACAGGGCACGCTCGACCTGATCGACGACGAGGCGTGCAGCGTCGTCCCGGTCGCGCCCCCGGTCTTCGCCCACTGGCGCGACGTCGACCTGGCCGGACGTCTCGGCCCGGTCCGGCTGATGCTGTCGGGCTCGGCGCCCCTCGAGGCCGACGTGGTCGCCGAGTTCACCGAGCGCACCGGCGTGCCGGTGCACCAGGGCTACGGGCTGACCGAGGCGGCACCGGTCGTCACGAGCACCCTGTGCTCGGCCGAGCAGCCGACCCTGGGCTCGGTCGGGGCGGCCCTGGCGGGCATCGACCTGCGCCTGGTCGATGAGAGCGGCGCCGTGGTGGTCACCGAGGACCCGGGCGAGATCCAGGTCCGCGGCGCCAACCTGTTCAGCGGCTACTGGCCCGACGGCGCCGACGCACCGAGCGCGGACGGGTGGTGGTCGACCGGCGACGTCGGCTACCTCGACGAGCGCGGGGACGTGTTCCTCGTCGATCGGGTCAAGGAGCTCATCATCGTGTCCGGCTTCAACGTCTACCCGGTCGAGGTCGAGGACGTGATCGCCGAGGTCGACGGCGTCCGTGCTGTCGCCGTGATCGGAGCCGAGGACGAGCAGCGCGGCGAGTCCGTGGTCGCCTACGTCGTTGCGCCCGACCTCGACCCCGTGGGCCTCGAGGAGACGGTGCGTGCGCACTGCTCCAGCCGATTGGCTCGGTTCAAGGTGCCGAGCAGGATCGAGGTCGTCGAGGCGCTGCCGCACACCGTCACCGGCAAGGTGCAGAAGGGGCGGCTGCGCGGCATCGAGCGGCGCCGGGCCCTGGGCCTGCTCGAGTGAGCCCCCAGTGAGCCGGGTGCCGGCATGACGTGGCGCCGTGCGAGAGGTCGGGCGGGCCGCAGCGCGGACCGGCGGCCCCGGGTCACCGTCTACTCCCGTCCCGGCTGCCACCTGTGCGAGCTGGCCGAGGAGGTCGTCGCCGCGGTCTGCGCCGAGGTGGGGGAGCGCTACGAGGTGGTGATGATCGACGAGGATCCGCAGCTGGCCGAGCGCTTCACCGACGAGGTGCCGGTGACGTTCGTCGACGGCCGCCAGCACGACTTCTGGCGCGTCGACCCGCAGCGGCTCCGCGCGGCGCTCTCGTAGCGGCGTCGACCGTCGTACGGCGTCCTCGCGGCCACCCTGTCGGTGTGGTCCGGATCACGTGTGCTAGCGCGTGCGGCGCTCGGTTTGTTCCCACGTTCACAAACTCCTACAGTGAGCGGGCCGGAGCCCCAGCAGTCACCCGAACCCCGGGCTCCGACTAGAAGGCAGAGCAGTGACCGCACGGAGCACGAGCGAGACGGCCCGGGACATTCCCGAGGCGACCGTCGCCCGACTTCCTGTCTACCTGCGTGCGCTGAACACCCTCGCGGACGACGAGATCCGCACCTGCTCCAGCGAGGATCTCGCCTCGGCTGCCGGCGTCAACAGCGCCAAGCTGCGCAAGGACCTCTCCTACCTGGGCTCCTACGGCACGCGGGGCGTCGGGTACGACGTCGACTACCTGCGCTACCAGATCGCTCGCGAGATCGGCGTGACCCAGGACTGGCCGGTGGTCATCGTCGGGATCGGCAACCTCGGCCATGCCCTGGCCAACTACTCCGGGTTCCGCAGCCGCGGGTTCCACGTCGTCGCGCTCCTGGACGCCGACGAGCGTCGTCACGGCGAGCACGTCGCCGGGGTCCTGGTGCGGCCCTTCGACGACCTGGAGGCGATCGTGGCGGAGCAGGGTGTCGCGATCGGCGTGATCGCCACGCCCGCCGCGGCCGCCCAGGACGTCGCCGACCGGATGGTCGCCTGCGGCATCACCAGTGTCCTCAACTTCGCCCCCACCGTGATCGCGGTGCCCGACGGCGTCGACGTGCGCAAGGTCGACCTCTCCATCGAGCTCCAGATCCTCGCCTACCACGAGCAGCGGAAGGCCCAGCTATGAGCGTCCTGGTCGTCGGCATCTCCCACAACTCCGCCCCGGTCGGGCTGCTGGAGCGCGTCGCTCTCGACAGCGACGGGGTCCACAAGCTCGTCCACGACGCGTCCTCGTGCACCCACGTCACCGAGGCCACCGTCATCTCCACCTGCAACCGGGTCGAGATCTACGCCGAGGTCGACCGGTTCCACGGCAGCGTCGAGGACCTCTCCCGACTGCTCGTCGACCGGGCAGGCGAGAGCGCCGAGACGATGCTGCCGCACCTCTACGTCCACTACGACGACGGAGCCGTCGCCCACCTCTTCCAGGTGGCCGCCGGGCTCGACTCGATGGCCGTCGGGGAGGGGCAGATCCTCGGACAGGTCCGCGCCGCCCTCCGACTCGGCCAGGAGCTCAGTGCCGTCGGTCCGGCCCTCAACGTGCTCTTCCAGCAGGCCCTGCGGGTGGGCAAGCGCTCACGCGCCGAGACGGGGATCGACCAGGTCGCACCCTCGCTGGTGACCGCCGCGCTCGCGCAGTCCGAGACGTCGACCGGCGGGGTCGACGGCAGCCGCGTCGTCGTCGTGGGGGCCGGGGCGATGGCCGGGCTCGCGACCGCGACCGTCACCCGACTCGGCGCCGCGCGGGTCAGCGTCGTCAACCGCACGCCCGACCGCGCCGCCCGCCTGGCCGAGGAGTACGACGCCCGCGCCGTCGCCTTCGACGACCTGCCGTCCGCCCTCGGCGAGGCCGACATCGTGATCAGCTGCACCGGCTCGACGGGCGCCCTGATCACTCGCGACATGCTGGCCACCTGCCGCTCGACCGAGTCCGGCCCCCTGGTCGTGATCGACATCGCGCTGCCCCGTGACGTCGAGCCCAGCGTCGCCACGCTGCCCGGGGTCCGTCTGATCGACCTGGCGGGTCTGGCCGAAGCTTTGCACGACACCGAGGCCGGCCGTGAGGTCGGCGAGGTGCGCCGCATCGTGGGCGAGGAGGTCACCGCCTTCCTCACCGCCCGGCGGCAGGCCAGCGTCGCCCCGACGGTCGTGGCGCTGCGCTCGATGGCCACCGCCGTCGTCGACGCCGAGCTGACCCGGCTCGACACCCGCCTGCCCGCGCTGGACGCCGCGGCGCGCGAGGAGATCCGCCGTACGGTCAACCGGGTCGCCGACAAGCTGCTCCACGAGCCCACCGTGCGGGTCAAGGAGCTGGCCAACGCCGACGGGGCGGTCTCCTACGCCGCCGCGCTCGCCGAGCTCTTCGCCCTCGATCCCGAGGCCGTCAGCGCCGTGACCCGTCCGGAGGTCTCCTAGCGATGAGCCGCACGATGAGCAGCACAGGGCCGATCAAGGTGGGTACCCGCCGCAGCCTGCTCGCCACGACGCAGGCCGGCCACGTCGCCGACCTCATCCGGGAGCGCCTGCAGGTCGAGGTCGAGCTCGTCGAGATCACCACCGACGGCGACCGCAGCCAGGCGGCCGGCACTCCGCTCGCCGGCTCCAGCGCCACCGGTGTGTTCGTGGGAGCGTTGCGCGAGGCGCTCCTCGACGGTCGTGTCGACGTGGCCGTGCACTCCCTCAAGGACCTGCCCACGCAGCCGGCCGACGGGATCACCCTCGTGGCGATCCCGACCCGCGAGGACCCACGAGACGCCGTGGTCGCCCGCGACGGACTCACGCTCGGAGAGCTCCCGCAGGGCAGCCGGATCGGCACCGGCTCGCCGCGTCGCCTGGCGCAGCTGCAGGCCCTCGGCCTCGGTTTGGAGGTGGTCGGTGTTCGTGGCAACGTCGACACCCGGATCGGCAAGGTCCGCGACGGCGAGCTCGACGGAGTCATCCTCGCGCGCGCCGGACTGGCCCGCATCGACCGTCTCGAGGAGGCCACCGAGGTGCTCGACCCGCTGCAGATGCTGCCGGCGCCGGGGCAAGGTGCCCTGGCCGTCGAGTGCCGCAGCGACGACACGCTGGCCGACTCCCTGGCAGTCCTCGACGATGCCGGCTCGCGGGCCGCGGTCGAGGCCGAACGATCGGTCCTCGCGACCCTCGAGGGCGGGTGCTCGGCGCCGATCGGTGCCCTGGCCGACGTCGTCGAGGGGGAGGACGGAGCAGAGCTCTGGGTGAGGGCCGTGGCCCTCTCACCCGACGGGTCGCTCTCGGTGCGGATGTCCGCATCGGGCGACCTGGCCGACGCCGCTGGCGTCGGAGAACGATTGGCGAGCGAGATGCTCGCCGACGGGGCAGGACAACTCACATCATCAGCAGAGGTGCAGAACGCATGACGCGAGCCAAGACCGCTTCTCCTTCCGCCGCTAGCGCCGCCACGCGCGTAGCCGACAGGATCGCCCGGAGCTGGGTGTCCTTCGTCGGAAGCGGGCCGGGTGACCCCGACCTGTTGACCGTCAGAGCCGTCGACCTGCTCCGCCAAGCCGACGTCGTGATCACCGAGGTGCCCGAGCACGCCGCGATGGTGCGTCACCTGCTGGGCCTTCCGGAGCCGGTCCCGGCGACCGAGGCCGACGAGGCCGACGGTGCCGACGCGGAGGCCGCCACCGACGTCGAGCCTGTGGGCCCCGAGCTCGTGGACGGCGGGTTCGGCGAGGACGGTCAGCCCCTCACGCACGCCGCCCGCGCCAAGGTCGTCGTCAAGCAGGCCAAGCGTGGTCTGCGGATCGTCCGTCTGCTCGCCGGTGACCCCTTCCTCTACGCCTCCGGCCCCGAGGAGGCCCAGGCCTGCGCCAAGGCCGGCCTCGGCTTCGAGATCGTGCCCGGCGTCTCGTCGGTCGCCGCGGTGCCGGCGTACGCCGGGATCCCGCTGACCAACAAGGACCACCGCGAGGTCTCGGTCGTCACGTGCGGCGACAAGGTCGACTGGCGCGAGTACGCCGACAAGCGCACCCTCGTGCTGCTCTCGGCCGTCGGCCAGATCGGCGAGATCGCCGAGGCGCTCGTCGCGGCCGGACGCTCGGCGCAGACGCCGGTCGCGATGACCCGTGTCGGCACGACCACCGAGCAGCAGACGCTGATCTCCACGCTCGAGACCGTCGCCGTCGACGCGCGCTCCGCGCGGATGGCGCCGCCGGCGGTCACGGTGATCGGCGACGTCGTCGACCTGCGCGAGAAGCTGTCGTGGTTCGAGACCAAGCCGCTCTTCGGCTGGCGGGTCCTGGTGCCGCGCACCAAGGACCAGGCCGCGTCGCTCTCGGTGGGCCTGCGCGGCTACGGCGGGGTGCCCGAGGAGGTCCCCACGATCTCGGTCGAGCCGCCGCGCAACCCGCTGCAGATGGACAAGGCCGTGCGTGGCCTCGTCGAGGGCCGCTACGAGTGGATCGCCTTCACCTCGGTCAACGCCGTCAAGGCGGTGCGCGAGAAGTTCGAGGAGTACGGCCTGGACGCCCGCGCCTTCTCCGGCCTCAAGATCGCCGCGGTAGGAGACAAGACCGCCGCCGCGATCGCGGCCTGGGGCCTGCGCGCCGACCTGATGCCGTCGGGTGAGCAGTCCGCTGCCGGCCTCCTGGCCGACTGGCCCGAGTACGACGAGGTCCTCGACCCGATCAACCGGGTCTTCCTGCCCCGTGCCGACATCGCCACCGAGACCCTGGTCGCCGGGCTGATCGACCTCGGCTGGGAGTGCGACGACGTCACCGCCTACCGGACGGTGCGGGCCACCCCGCCGCCGGCGCCGGTGCGCGACGCGATCAAGAGCGGCAAGTTCGACGCGGTCGTCTTCACGTCGTCCTCGACGGTGCGCAACCTCGTCGGCATCGCCGGCAAGCCGCACCCCTCGACCGTGATCGCGGTGATCGGACCGGCGACGGCCAAGACCGCCGAGGAGCACGGCCTGCGGGTCGACGTTCTCTCGCCGAAGCCCGACGTGGACGCCCTCGTCAGTGCCCTGGCCGACTTCGGCGCCTCGCGCCGCCAGTCGATGGTCGAGGCCGGCGAACCGGTCACCAAGCCGTCGGAGCGCAAGCCGTCGGCTCGCCGCAAGGCTCGAGCGAAGTAGTCGTGGAACCCCCCGTCGTACGGCCGCGGCGGCTGCGCTCGACCGCTGCCGTGCGACGCCTCGTCGCCGAGACCTCGCTCGAGGCCCGGCAGCTGGTGCTGCCCGTCTTCGTGCGCGAGGGTCTCTCGGACGGCGAGGGCCCCCGGCCGATCTCCTCGATGCCCGGAATCGTCCAGCACACCCGCTCCTCGCTGCTCGCCGCGGCCACGGAGGCGGCCGAGCTGGGGCTCGGCGGGATCATGCTGTTCGGCATCCCCGAGCACAAGGACGCGGTCGGCTCCGGGGCGGTGGACCCCGACGGCATCCTCAACCGGGCCATCCGCGACGTCGTGGGGGAGGTGGGCGACGCGCTGCCCGTGATGGCCGACCTGTGCCTCGACGAGTTCACCGACCACGGGCACTGCGGGGTGCTGACGCCCGACGGGCGCGTCGACAACGACGCCACGTTGGGGATCTACGCCGAGATGGCGCGCGCCCAGGCCGCCGCCGGGGTCGACCTGGTTGGCCCGAGCGGGATGATGGACGGCCAGGTGGCCGTTGTACGCGCTGCGCTGGACGAGGCCTCGCACCAGGACGTCGCGGTCCTGGCCTACTCCGCGAAGTACGCCTCGGCCTTTTACGGCCCCTTCCGCGAGGCGGTCGACTCCTCCCTGCAGGGTGACCGGCGCACCTACCAGCAGGATCCGGCCAACGCCCGCGAAGGCCTGCGCGAGGTGCTGCTGGACATCGAGCAGGGTGCCGACATCGTGATGGTCAAGCCGGCCCTGCCCTACCTCGACGTGCTGCGCCAGGTGCGCGACGCCGTCGACGTCCCGGTCGCGGCGTACAACATCTCCGGCGAGTACGCGATGGTCGAGGCGGCCGCCGCCAACGGCTGGATCGATCGCGAGGCCGCGATCCTCGAGACCCTGCTCTCGATCCGTCGGGCCGGCGCCGACGTGGTGCTGACCTACTGGGCGGCGGAGGCGGCGCGGTTGCTGCGTCGCTGACCGGCGGAGACCTGCTCGGTCGTCCCACGTCGCGGTGGGCGGCGGTCGGAGTTGCTGGTTGGCTCGCGGGATTTCGATGCGCCCGTTCCGGCTTCGTGCCTCAGCCGGAGGGCTTACTCAATCTTCACCCGTGACGGTGCCACTCGTGCCTCGTGCCACCTACGGGTTCGATGCGCCCGTTCCGGCTTCGTGCCTCAGCCGGAGGGCTTACTCAATCTTCGTTCGCCCACGCCGCCCACTCGTACCTCGTGGGCGGCTGCTCACTCCATGTAGTCGTCGATGCACTGGTCGAACTTGTCGGTGGCTGAGAGGGGGTTGTCGATGAGTCCGTCGAGGGTGCACTGGACGATGGCCTGGGCGAGGGTGAGGACCTCGTCGACGGTGTCCTCGACGGCCTCGACGGTGTCGTCGAGGGGTCCCACGCCGGTGTCGGGGAGCTTGGGTCCCTTGATCGTGGGGCCGTCGTTCTTGGTGGTGTCGGGCTGGGCCTGCGGCTCGGGGGTCGGTTCGGGGGTGGGCTCGGTGGTGGCCGGGGGTGCGGTGTCCGGGCCCTGCTCGGCGGCGGGTGCGGGCTGGGTCTTCGGGCCGGTGTCGGCGGGTCCGTTGGCGGTGAAGCCGGGCAGCGGGGTCAGGAAC